>Ga0315284_10003602_pt1 | contig 22044 bp, 21 predicted proteins | sample YL17G09_16_MG_FD_203696 | JGI IMG/M metagenome (GOLD analysis project Ga0315284, IMG submission 203696) | Sediment microbial communities from Yellowstone Lake, YNP, Wyoming, USA - YL17G09_16 | ecosystem: Environmental > Aquatic > Freshwater > Lake > Sediment | place: USA: Wyoming | collected... | reverse complement strand
TGTCCGGCGTCCAATACTCTCTTTTGTTCTCCAGCGTCCATAAATACGACTATGATCCGGTAATCTCATCAATTTACCAATATCAGCTACCAAGTTGCCCACCTCAGGAACCTTATCCACATATTCCGCCAAATCATGGATTTCATCTCGCTTATTATATCTAATGATTTCTTCAATTGCGGTCTTTTTTGCCATTGATTTCAACTGAAGCTTATCCTGTATGATATTTGCATACTTCCGACTAATTGATAATGTTTTAATACGAGCATCATTTTCTCCCAAAATCCCAAAAATTCCCACATAATTCATCAATAGTCCTATTTCGCTCAAATATTCGCGATTCTTAGAACAAAAGCGCAAAGTCCGCTTATTTCCATCAATAATACCATCATTATCCACAAATGAACTCAAAACTCCCTTAATAAATTCAAGATTGCTCTGAAAGAATATTTCTGGGATATTGCGCCATTTGCTGAAGTAATCCAAAACCTTATCATCAATTTCAGAATCTACTTTTGAAAGATAAGATCCCCATAAATATCCAAAATCAAAATCCATGGGCACCTTCATGTTACCTATCTTAATTTCTGATACTACTTTATCATCTAACAATGGAATCGTATTTGACACAGGAATACGGTCCCCCACCTTCAAATTACTTCCCTCAATAGGCACAATTCCGCGCTCCGTTCTTTTTAAAAATGAGTGTGACAAGGTTGCCCGAGTCATTCGCCCACTTCGTGTCCAGACTTTCATCAAACGCCCATTCACAGGATGACGGCTCACTTTACTAATCAACTTCCAACTTGTCTTTTCATCTGCCGAAACCGACAATATTTTCACTTTATCATCAATTTCCATAATCACATGTTTTCCTGTTTCATCTCTAAATATTTTACCATTATTGTTCTTAATTTGCTCATCTACAAATTCACCAATACATGTCTTCTTAACGCGCCCTTGATACTGAATTATTATTTTAGTATCCGCTGGAACCGACATCTGAGTCAATGGCTCGCCCATAGATTGAGCACCTATCACACCCACCATTTCACCAGGCTGAACCAGAGAACCCAGGTATTTCTCACGGATTGTATCCACAATAAACTTAAACACAGCTTTGTTGAACTTGTATTCCATAATGCAGATTTTCACGCTTAAATGGCTATATAATAATGCACGGAACATATACAATGAAAATTCCGGCAAATATTTGCGTAATTCAGTATCCAAATCATCCAAACAATTCTTCATATATTGTGGGGTCAAATCTGTCTTATTGCATAATTGAAGTTTGAACATATCATGTGCATTCTTGATGGTTCTAGGAAAAAATATTGGACTATGTACAGTGGTGCTCATAACATTCATATTCTTGAAATAAAGATTCCTCGCCTTCTCCCGAATTGCCATCAAATTATCAAATTCATCGCGGGGATTACTCTGCAAATAGGTTGTCAAATCTTTAAAAGCCGCCGCTGTCATTATTGATTTCAGAACACCCATATCATTTTCAGTGATCAAATATTTCTTCTCCATCTCTTGATTATTGTATTCCACCAATTTCAGGTCCTGTTTGTTCAATTTACATGGATCAATGCCATCATCTCCATATGCAAATTGCACAATATTATTCATGCCATTACGCACTGTTCCTCCATATTTTACACATAAATCTTCCAATGCTTTCACCAATCTGCGCTGAATATATCCTGATTCTGCAGTATCTCGAACTTGTAATCCATTTGCTAGCCCAAAATTCAGCGTTGAAGGCACAGTAATGTCATATACTTTGGGGTAATCTGCGACATTTAATTTTTCAATCTTAATAATTGGGTCCAGAATAATATTATTCTTTTGAACCCATTTACTGTTTTTGTCAATCCCAAATCCCATATTCAGCCCAACAATATCCGCAAACTTCCGAGCAAAATTGCCCCGAATAATCAATCCATTTCGCGAAATTTCGGCAAAAATGCCGAAATAACTAAGAATCATTTCCAGCCCAGCAATTTGCCGTAATATAATGTATGATTTATCCACAATTTTCCCATACTTTTCAAAATACCCATCCAGAAATCCTCGCATAAAGCTTCTAGATTCTTTCAAAATATAGTTTGGAATTTGAGTTAATGTTCCCAAGCGTTGTCCAATAAATATGCCACTTTCTTTATCATCTTCATCATCTTCATCATCTTTTTCTAGCCCAAAATTCTTTCCAAATATCGGCAATTCTACAGTAACCGGTAAAAAGTCTCCTTTCTTTACATCTGAAGTATTCACCTCTTTCAGTCGTTCTGTCTCATTGTCCCAAATAATCAATGATTTGCTCTCCACCACTTTCACATCTCTGCCACTCGCCGTAAAAATTTGAAACATTCCCTGTCCGGGATCATGCCGTGTAACAGCTGTTACTTCACCCCAAGAAACATAACCATTTTCATCTGTAGTTGAAATAAATGTCTTCTTATTAAGAGTTAGCAATTCTTGTTCTAATTGAGATTTGTGATCAATTTCTTTCCATCGATTCAACATTTCATCATCTATCCATTCGCCTATTTTTACATATCGTGGGTTTTCATTCTCCATAATAACTACCTCAGTGTCCCAGCTAACTGACTTGATCGCTGTATCAATACTTCCTTCTCTGCCACCCATTTGATGAAAAAAGAAGTCTATTGGATCTAATCCATTGAAAAAGCAATTTGCAATAAAACCGCGGCTTCTTGCACCATAATCATTCTTTGAAAACAATGGTAATGTTCTTCTTTCATATCCAAAACTAAGTCTTTCTCCAGCGACAAGTTGTTGTCCAACCATACCTCTAATTTGACTAATGTTGGAAATTGTGCCTTTGGAACCAGCTGTCATAGTAACATAAATTGAATTTGTATTGTCCAAATTTTTTCGAATATATTTCTGAAAATTGAACTCCGCCTCTTTCAAATTCTCTTTAATATCAGCTTCTAGGTTTAATTTGATGAATTTATTGTCCAATTTTTGCTTAAATATACCAATATTCGCCTCTTTTATCAAAGAATTTACATCCTTAATTTTTGTATCAACAAATTCCTTGATCTTTTCAATATCTTCTTGTGTTGGAATACAGTCACCAATACCCATCGTAAATCCATGACCAACCATCCATCTATTCAACAATCGCTGATTATTATCTAGAAAATCTTTTACTGCATTCGCGCCAAATGAATCATAAATCATTTGAATAAGTGTATTGCCAATAATGGTCTTATCAAGAATACCCTGTTTAAATATACCATTTTCAACAATAACTGTGTTGTCAGGGATCGGCTCAAGATCATAATTCTTGTTATTCTTTTTGAAACTAATATCTGGCAAAAAGAGTGAAAATAAATCCTGACCACGCCATAATCCATTATCTTGTGCCTTTGGAAAAATTCCTGTAAAATGATTATTTGTCATTAGCAAATTACTAAACTCTCTCTTTGTTAATCTAACATGAGGAAGAGTCATTAAATAAGCAGCAGTTAATGTATCTTCTTTTACTTGAATAATTGGAGTACTAGTTGCTGGACTTATAATTTGCGTCGGAACTGCTGCTAATTCAAATAATTCATTGGATGTCTCAATATTCTGTGGAATATGTGTATTCATTTCATCACCATCAAAATCCGCATTGTAGGCAGGTGTAACATAAACATTTAATCGAAAAGTCTTCCCAGGCATAACTTTTACCTTGTGCGCCATCATACTCATCCTGTGCAAAGAGGGCTGCCTATTGAAGAGTCCAATGTCTCCATCGATTAGGTGTCTATCAACAATATCACCCTCTTCCAAAACAATAGACTCGCGATCAATATGCTGCAGAAAAATATTCTCCTGATGAGCTATTCCATTCTCATCATAATTCATTTTGATAATTTGACGGGCTCCTGGATGAACATGTGGTCCATTACGTACATACTTGTATAATCTCGTTTTGTTGTATTTTGTCACAGTCTCCGGAATTGTCAAATTCATGGCAATCTTTTCTGGAACACCATATTCATCAATACTAATATTTGGATCCACGTCAACAACAGTTCTTCCAGAAAAATCAACACGTTTTCCCATAATATTTGAACGAATCCGTCCATCTTTGCTTCTAATTCTCTGACGAATCATTTTCAGTGGCTGACCACTTCTTCTCGTTGATACAGGAATATTCTTTGATTCATTATCTACAAGTGTCGCAATATGATATTGCACTGAAGAACGCGCGCCTTCAATAAGCCGATTTGAAGCTTCTCTCTCAGCATCTGTGTTTTTTCTAAGAGATTTCTCAATTTCACGCTTGAGACTAATTGTAGATTTTACAATATCTGCAAATTTAGAGGTTAAATCATCCTCTGCCCTCTGATTATTATCTTGGCGAACACTTGGGCGAACAGCTGGTGGAGATACAGGTACAACTGTACAAATCATCCATTCTGGTCTGGCATCAACAGGATCAAAACCCAGCAAAATAGCGTTTTCATTCGTAATTCTCTTAAAAATATTCAAAATATGCTCCACTGGAAGCACAAATTTCATTTTCTTTTCACATCCATCTTTGAATGCATCTGTACTATATTCAGCTTCAATATGAACAGTACTGATTACATCATTTGTCTTCATTTTTTCTGCAATTACTTTGCGATAAATATGTGGCTGAATTGCATTACAGCCTCCGTTAAAAACACATTTTTTGCTTGAAGCTTTTGAACATAAATCACTTACCCATTTAAAGGCAGCAGCTCCATTTCTCTTTTTCAATTCTTTCATAATTATTGGATTAGATTTATCAAATAGTACATTTGCACATCTTATGCAAACACATCTTAGTAATTTAGCAATTGTATCCATATGTTGAACCCAATAAACTGGTAATGGTAGTTCAATGTGTCCAAAATATCCAGGTGTAATAGTATGGTCATATTCATCTGTGGGGCAAATTCGCCCTCTTTCAATAACTCCCATACGGGTATCAAATAATCCATTTTCTTTTGGTTCAGAACCTTCATATGTTTCTGGAACAATTACATGGCAAACAGATGCTTTTTTAAGTGCTTCAGGGTTTAAAAGCCCAAATTTAACTTCTGAAATATCATAAACATCTGAAACATCAGATAATTCTTGAAGTAGTTTAGACATATTATAATGAAGATTACTTTTATTATAAAATATTCTTTAAATCCTTTACAAAAATAGAAATATTTTTTTTCATTTTTTTTATATTTTTTTGAATTTAATTTAGGGTAAATTTTTACAAAAAATATAGGTAAGAATAAAAATGGATGAAAATAATGAAATTATTACTAGAAGTAAAAAAAGAAATTTAGAATCTTTAGATGTAATAAAAAAAGCGAAAATTAATAACTTTTCCTCCATTAAAAAAAATATGGGGAAAAAACAATCAAATAATGACAAGGATAATGATATTATTATAAATCTTGATATAAATGAAATATCATCAATATTAAATCAGAAATCTCTTAAAAAACCCAAACTTATTGCAAAAAGAAAAATATTAAAAAAAACAATAGAAACTACAGTTTCCACTATTTCTGATGAAGAAAAAAAAAAAAGTATTAAAAAATATGGTGGATATTATGATGAAAATGACAATTTTATCATTGAATACGATATAAATTCAGATAAAGATGACAAAATAAAAAAAGAATATTTTGAAAAATTCACAGAAGATGAACTAAAATACTGGAAAAAAATATCTAAAACAGAAAAGCAATTATTATTCAATTTGGAGAAGGAATTGGAAAAATATGACTTTAATGAAGAGCCGGAGAGATTTAGAATACTAAAAATCCCAGTCAATCTCGCGGTCAAGAACAACATAATGCAAAAACTTCTTCAGATAGAAATGATGGAACCCTCTGATCCAGAATATTTTAAATTAAATCGCTGGATAGAAGGAATCCTTAAAATTCCATTTGGTAAATATATTAATTTACCTATTATTAAAAATGATCCCAAGGACAAAATTGCCGATTTTGTCTCTAAAGTTAGCGATGATATGAACTCTAGTACATTTGGGCATATAGATGCTAAAAATAAAATTATGCAAATCGTTTGCCAATGGATCTCCAATCCGAAGTCCATGGGAAATGTAATTGCCCTACAGGGTCCTCCAGGAATTGGGAAAACTTCTCTTGTTCGTAATGGAATTTCCAAAGCTTTGAATCGCCCATTTCATATGATTGCTTTAGGCGGTGCAACAGACAGTACAGTATTAGAGGGTCATGGATATACCTATGAAGGATCTACTTGGGGGCGAATAGCCAATATTTTAATGGAGTCCAAAGTCATGAATCCAATTATTTTCTTTGACGAATTGGATAAAGTAAGTGGAACAAAACACGGTGAGGAAATTATTGGAGTTCTCACACATTTGACGGATCAAACCCAAAATTCCGCATTTAGTGACAAATATTTTTCGGGAATTGACTTAGATTTATCAAGATGTCTTTTTGTATTTTCCTACAATGATGAATCTGCTATTAATCCAATTTTAAAAGATCGTCTTATTCGCATAAATTTAAATGGATTTTCGTGTGAGGAAAAAATTAGTATTGCTAAAGAATATATACTCAAAGATTTAGTAGATAATATTGGAATGGACTCCAAAGATGTTATATTTTTGGATGAAATATTGCGTAAAATTATAAATGAATACACCGAAGAAGAAGGAGTTAGGAGTTTAAGACGGTGTTTAGAAACTATTTTACTTAAACTCAATATGGCGAAATATACTATAATTGGTAATGAATTGAAAAATCTATCATTCCCTGTTATTATAAATGAAGAACTTGTAAAAACACTGCTTACTGATAAATCCAAATCTAGTGAATTTTCAGATGTAAGTAGGAGAATGATGTATATTTAATCTCATATAAGATATAGGATGAGCAATTTAGGAGTTTTATTCAGCGTTTTTTTACTCAGCTCTTTTTTAACCGCTGCGGCTTCCGTCCCCACTTTTTCTCATATCCCCGAAAATTATATAAAGCCAATAAATCACACCAATCTTCAAGGAATAGAATGTGACTCATGCCAGTTTGTCACCCAAAAAATTGATGACTATGTTTTTCATAATGAAAAAGTCATGGAATTCGCGAAGAATGAATTTGATAATATATGTAATCTATTACCAGATGATTCGAAGAATATTTGTTTTTCTACGATAAATCAGACTCTACCGAGTATTTTAGCTTCTATAGGTGACTTTATTGCGACAAATGGTTGTCAGGAAATTGGAGTTTGTCCTTCCTAAAAACCATCATCAACATAATTCTTATTATTTCCGCGTTTTGCCCCAATATATGTCTGCTGTTCAGTTGTTGTACATACTTGTCCTGTTGATGTAGAATAGGTAGATTTACATTGTGGGCTCGCTTTATTATGCGAAAATATAAACATACTATCTTTTGGGATCTGGGAATATATCATCTCATTTTTTAAAGGAAGAGGAGTTCCCTGTGGAACAAATAAATAATCACTTTTAATAAGAGGTGTGTTAGCGGGCTCTGCTTTCCAATAATTGTAATTATTGGCAATTAATTTTATACCATCGTAATTACCATATACTCCATTACCCATTTCATAACTAACGGGGGCAGGTGTATTGATACTTAGCAAATAGTTATTATTACCTAAATAAGACGCTTTTTGATTTTTAACTGCTACATTTTTCCAAGGTGCATTAAAAAAAGATGGATTTACTCCAGAAAAATTGTTTTGCATTATATAGTATTTAGAAAAAAATTATTCAGTCTTCTTTTTACCAAAAATCCAATTTATTACTTCAAATATCATTTTTTTCCAATCTAAATTAAATTTGTCATATGTTTTCAAAATATAATCCTCGTTTGTGCTATATTTATTTAATTTAGTATGATCTAAATTTCTTTTCAATTGGAAAACATCATTTTGATTTGTTCCATCTACTTCGTATTCATTCAAGAATATGTCTTCCATTTTAAGTCTCACATCTCTAAATAAAAAATCTTTGTATTTTAGTGAATATAAATTTGAGATCGAAATTCCAAGATTTTTAGATTTATAAAAATCTCCAATTGGACCACAATATTGATTCATTAATCTATTTCTTTCCATGTTTAATTCTGAATTTCCAGAGTCATCAGTGACTATTATAATTTGATTATTTGCTTTAGTTTTTATGTCATTCAAGCTAAAAAATGGAAAAATAATTCTATCTTTTGTAGAGTCTGGTGCAAATTGGATCCTATATTCTTTTTTATTCCATTTAAATCCAATATCTAAAATATAATTATATTGATTACTGGTATTAATAAATATTTCATGTCCAATTTTCTTAATAAAATTCATATTATCAATGGATTTTAATTCTTTTGTATCTTTGTTAATAAGATAAGCATTTTGAATATCAACAATATTACTTTCTCTTTTAGTAAAATAAAATAAAAGCCGATATTTGATTTCAAAGTAAAAATTAAAAAGAAACTTTAGTATATTTACCATTTTTAATAATTATTCTCTATTTTTTTTTAAATTGATATTTAGAGTTTAGTATATTTTCAAATATTTAGAATTATAGTAAAATTTTTTTCATATTATATAATATAAAGATGAGCAATTGTGCAAATATTATAAATCGTTTGACTCGAGAAGTATGCAATTTACAAATTGAACTTGCAAAATTCGATTGTATGAGGGGAGTTTTAGAATTAAACCAGGATATTCTACAACGTCTAAATGAAACTGCTTATTTAGTTCCAAATGACTCTGTTCATTCTTCTCATTGTGGAATTCCAGTTACTGTTAGCAAAACCTATAGTGGTTCAACAACAACATATGATGCTCTTTTAGTTGCAAGGACAACTGATGGTAATGCTATTCTTGTATCCACTAGTAATTTATTTAATTACACCACGCGCCAATGCACTGGATTTGTTTGCTTCACTAGCAATCTTCCAGTTTGTGTAGAGAAAATTAATGTAAAAGTTTTAGAGACTTTAGATTCTGTCGCTGTTGCTAGAATTCTTCAAGACTGTGCATCCACAACTTGTCGTGGCACTCTTACTTTAGAGGAGTATAATCTATTATTAAGCTTTTTATATCCATATGGTGTCCGAACAATTGGAATTCATCAGGCAGCATGCTTCTATAAATCAGCAATGCGGTTAAATAAAGACGATTTACCAGATTCAAATGAACCAAATGAGCCAAATGAACCTTCTGAACCTTCTGATATTCCTCTTGAATTAAATGTTCGACATGTTGAAGATAATACTACAACTAGTGTTTCACATGTTACTTTAACAAATGACGCGATTGAGGCAAAATTAAAGGCATTATTGGAAGCAACTGAAACTGAATCAACATCTTAAAAATTTTATTAAATATTAAATATTTTTAATATTTTTTCTATTATATAATATATATGAATAATTCTGATTACTTATTTAAAATTAGAAATGAGTTATCTTATCTTCTTCGATTTGGTGGTGTATGCTCAGCAATACAATTTAATCCTACAAATATATCGAATGAAATATCCAAATTTGCAACATCAAATATCATTAGTACAATAAATGAGTATATGTGGAACAGAGGTATTGATATAATTTCTACAAATTATGCAAATGGTGGTTGTGGATTTATGCTTCTTACTACTCATTCCAATAAGGATGCTATGAAAGAAATTATTTCAAATCTTGATATTAAGAGGAATTTGAATAATGAATATTTAGTAGATGCAAATAGCATACTTGATTTATCAGTTAAAAATAATAGTAATCTTTCTCACATTGTTTTTACGATGAAAATAATAGATAATTATAAGACGAATACTAAAAATCAATTATCTATGGATTTGAATGAAAATTCAAACATTTCAGATAATATCCAAATATGTGAGAGATCTATTGTGAATCACTTACGTAATTTAAATTTAATAAATGATGAGACTGATTCTGGTCTTCTCTCTATACTTGGTGATGTATTTAAAACAATTTCTGAAAATTCAAAGAAATATGCGGTTCATGGTTTAGTTATTGTTGCATTATTTTATGCATTGAACTATGTATATCAAAAATGGAGATCTTTAGAACAAGAAAAGAAGTTAGAGCCTACTGAAACCTCAACATTTCAATCAAGATCTTTGAAAACTCTAGAAAATCCTTCTGTTAAACATAATTCGAGTGAACCAAATGAACCAAATGAACCTTCTGAACCAGCTGAACCAGCTGAACCTTCTGATTTTGAAGTAAATTTAACTACTCGAACTGTTCATAATACTCGTATTTCCACTCTTCTTAAAACTTTAGAAGATTCAGAAGTGAAACAAAGTAAAACTACAAATATTGAGGCAAAGATTTTAGCTCTTCTTGCAGAAACGACTGAATCACGTTAATTTTTTATAATAAAATATATAATATAATTTTATAATATATATTTAATGAGTTATTCAAATTATATTAATAAATTATCTTCTGAAACTAAAAAAGCATTAGAAGAATCATCTAATGTAAATTATGAAATCCAAGATTTAAAAAAATATAAATATTCTATGAAACATTTAAATGATAATACTATAGGTTACAATATAAGATATAAAATATATGTTGATAATGATATTTTAAGTTTAATGAATCCAAATAGTTACGAAATATTATTTTCTTTTTTAATTGAAAATGAAATATTTTTAAATAATGTTTATATTAAATATGATATTTATAAAGGAAAGAAAGATGAATTATACATATCATTTTTTCATACAAATAAGGAATATTTACAGCATATTCATTCAGTAATTATTCAAAACATAAAACAAACAATTCAAGATATATCAAAAAATTTTAGAAATAAATTTACAAGTAGTGTTGATTTACCATATTCAGTAAAATTAAAAATATTTAAAAAAGAATATCCAATTTTAATTCAGATTATATGTAATATAATTCAGAAAAAAAAATTAAATGAAAATTCAGAAGAAATAATCAATTCTATTATTAAAATATTACAAATAAATGAAATTAAAATAATTGAGACTTCATTAATCCAATTAAATACCTATTTATATTCTGAAGATTCAATTGATTTTTTATTATCCTATACAAAAAAAGAAGATACAGAAAATTTAGAAGATACAAAATATACTCAAGATTCACAAGAATCCAATAAAAATATTGAATTTATTAATAATAATTTGAAAGAATTATTCTGGCATTCTAGTGAAAGTAAAAAAAACCCAAAAAGTAAATTTACTCATTCTCTGTTTTTTACTTTTTTATTTGCATTGATTGTTTATTTACTTCCAAAATATATTAATAAATTAACAGATTATACAAAAAATAATGTTGTAATTGATAATATATTAGATTTAGCAACTGAGGATTTGACCCAAACAAATATTAATAAAAAAACAATGAATGTAAAAAAATTAGATTCAATTATTGAAAACTATAATGAACCAAATGAACCGAATGAACCGAGCGAACCAAGTGATCAACAAGATGAATTAAAAATAATTGCTAGTACTATTTTACGTAAATACAATGAATCATCAAAACAACATAATAATATTGAATTAAAAAATATTAAGGATCGTTTAAAACTTATATTAGAAGAAACTTCAACAAATTAGATAATTTATAATTAAAAAATTAATCTTATAATAAATTAGTAAAATGAATGCTAATTGTGTTAATGTTCTTAATAGAACAGTGAGTGATGTTTGCATTTTAGATAAAAATGTTAAACAAAATACAGATGATATTGAATTCCTTTTTAAATATATGCAATTTACTAAAAATTTACAGCTTGCCTATTTAGGATGTGATGTTCAAATAAATGCATGTGTTTGTTCTTTTCCGATTCAAACATGCTTTATTAAAGATAAATTACTAGAATTTTATTTGGTTGGTATTTTAGAATATCTAAATAATCAACATTATGAAAATTACTACTTCATTGCTAATAGTTCTTCTGATATTCCAATTTTATTTAGGAATGGATCATTTAATTATCCATGTGTAGTAGAAATTGGGCTCATATCTTGTGATAAATATAAATTAGTAAGTATAGTAGATACTACAAAAGCTCAGGATTATTCAGAACTTAAAAATGTTGTCCTTTATCTACAAGAAACTTTACATTGTAACATTCCTCAATATGCTCTGGCAATTCTTCAAGTGGTAACAAAAAGTCCTGACATTTATTTACAGAAGTGTGATACAAAAACTCTAACATCTAGCACTATATGCCAAGCATATGCATCATTACAAACAGTTAAAAAAGAAACTCATGATCTATTTTGCTCGCTTGTAAATCAATATAAGCATCATTATACTACTAATACAGTTATTGAAACAGTTATTTTTTACGTAAAGAGAGCCAGTGATATTCTTTATTTAGAATATAAGCAAAAATCATTTAATAATCCTTTTTTTCCTCCACCAACCCAGCACGAAATATTTGAAAAAGCTCGTAATTTATTTTTGGAAGAAAATGATTTAGAAATAAATAATTGTGGTATATTTATAAATTCTGGACCATATGAGCCAAATGAACCAAATGAACCTAGCGAACCTAGCGAACCATCTGATTTAAATGATTTATATTTGAATGTTAGAAATGTAGTTGAATATAACAAAAATAAAACAGAAACAAATATTGATTTTCTCATTGAAAATAAAATTAAAAAATTACTCGAAATGACAGAGACTGAGACCACTCAAACCTCTTAATCGGAAATAGAATCTTTATAATATATTTTTGTATATTATATTATGTCATCTAGTGATTTATGTTCAATGGTTAATATTTTAGCAAGAGCTTATTGTGATTTAAAAAATAATAATTCAACATGTGATAAAAACCAGCTAGTTTTTAATACTGATTTTTATGTTAATAAGCGAATTATCTTGTTTAGTTTAGTAAATTATGAATATACAACTAATTCAAATATTACAATTACACGTGATGAATTGGCAATTATACGCGAATTTTTACTCACATATATTACTAAATTCACTTCCAGTACCATAAATGATGTGTATATTCATTACACTAGTGGATGCTTAATATATTCTTTTGTTGCCTATGAAAGAAGCGCTGTAATTGCGGATAGTTCTCAAACCATCAAAGAAATACAAAATGATATTGCTGCAAATTATGAGAATAATATATTTAAAGTAATTGAAATATTTTTTATGAATTTTCCACCTGATTCACCAATTACAAAAATTAAAAATTTATATAAATATTTTCAGAGTGGTCGCAATTACGCAAAATATAATATTAATAGTTTGATGAACCGCAATAATCTAGAGAAATACTGTTTATCAATTTCAGATTGTTCGGGACCTCAACCACATCCAGAACCATATGAACCCAATGAACCCAATGAACCCAATGAACCCAATGAACCCAGTGAGCCTAGTGATTATATTTTACTTACTAAAAAAATAATTAATAATACAAAAACTATGAATGAAGTTGATATAAAAGCGGCTATTTCAAGAATTTTAGAAATTACTACTTCACAAGAAATATCACATATTCCAGATTAGGATTAAAAAATAACTTAAAAACTAAAATTTTTCTTTTTGGTGAATAATCTCTGATTAAAAGATTCTCCTTGGCAAAGGTTTAAAAAAAACATAATATATAAGTATAATCCCCAAAATGACGAATCCCACTCACACTGCTTGGACCCTTTGGTATCATGCCATTGAAGACTCAAATTGGACAAAAGATACATACACGAAAGTCGTAGATATTTTCTCTGTCGAACAATTTATTAAAGTTTTTCAACAATTTCCATCATTTACAAAAGGAATGTTCTTCCTTATGCGTAAGGATATTTTTCCTCAATGGGAAGACGAAAGTAATATTGATGGTGGATATTGGTCATTTAAAATAGGAAAAAATGTTTCTGAAAAAGCTTGGTATGAATTAGCAGCAAGTTGTATTGGAGAATCTCTAACAATTAATCCCGATAATATGGTAAATATTAATGGAATCAGTTATAGTCCAAAAATTAATAATGTTATTATAAAGATATTAAACCGCTGGGCAGACAAAAATGAAGCCACTCAACTGACTGAAAAAATAGAGAATTTACACCCATCTACTTCTCAATATAAACCTCATATTGAAAATAAAGATGAATTTGTTACACATTAAATGGATTACATTACTTTTGGCGCAAGTGCCAATTTTAAGTATCCCAAACTTCCCACTTTATACTGAATAATAAGTGGGAAATCATTTTTCATAAAAATCTGAACATTATTACTCAAATGTGTGCATTTCGTGAATAAAACTAGATGACGCAAATTATAATATCCTTGGATTACCTCATAGCTCTCATTATTCTTGTCAAAAGTTAATCCACCGTGCTCACTACATACTGTTTCTTGATCTGCAAAATCACCCTTGCAACTGAAAATAAGCTTATTGCCAACATTTTTAATTTCAATCAAATCTGAAAGATTACTCATATCTTTGCAAATCTTCTGGAAATCATCACTTGGCATTGTAATCGTATTTTCAAATTTCTGAGGAGGAATACTAACCTCTTCATATTTAATATCCATGAGATTAAGCTTATAATGAGTAACACTGTTCTTGTCACTATTGTCAATCTTTATGCCCAATTTATTGGGATCACTCTCACTAATATAGAGCGTTAAGCAATCATTATTATTGCTTATTGTTTTGATCAATTTGTGAAAATACATCATACTAACTCCAACAATTAATCGCTTTTTGCAATTATATGATTCAAAACGCCCACCTTCTAGCCTTAAATGAACAAGAATAGTTTGGCTGCTATCCATTGCAACAATTTTTATATAACCCTTGTCTTCTTCTTTTTCAGCATCACTGCTGCCCTTATTAAATTCAATATTTACATCAGTTAGAATATCTTTTAATGCTTCGACTAAAGTTTTAAAAACTGTCGTTTGAACTGTTTTGCATTCCATAATATTTCCAGTCATTCTATATTTCTTATATTATCTAAACCTTTTAAACTGATTTATTTTACGAAATATTGGACCGATATCACAAATATAAAAATTGATTTAAAAGAATCCTACCATACATATTACCCAAATGGAATTTCCGATTTGTAATATTATAAATGAAGATGAAGAGGATATGCTCCTTTCAATACTTGAAAAAAAAAGTAAAAAGAAAATAGAATTGCCAGAAGTAGGTTTTCTCAATATTAGTGTAAAAACAGCATGTTGTTATATTGATAAAATATACAATATTAAGAAAATGGCACAATCAATTGAAGAAATAATAAAAAAAGATAGCTCTATCTTAAGAGCTATTAATTATACAAAAACAGATGAAGAAGGTGCATCTGGAATTTTGGTTAAAAATAGCAAATCAAATAATAATTTTTATAATTCGATATGTATAACTGTTTGTATTCGTGAAAATAAGAATATTAATCTTATGATTTTTACAAATGGGCGAATTACTTGTACTGGTGCTAAAAATGATGATGATGGATATGTTGCTGCGAATTATTTACTAGATAAAATGAAATTAGACGCAACAATTTTTCAAAATGAAGAAGAGGCAATAGATGCAAAAATTGTAAATTACGATATAGTTATGATTAACTCTAATTTTTCAATTGGATTTATGATAGATAATCATAAATTATATGATATTCTTATTTCCAAACGCAATTATTACCATTTATTCAGCAGTTTCGATCCAAGAACTTATCAAGGAGTAAAAATATACTTTATGTGGAATGTGAATCAGTTAATTAAAAATGGAGTCTGCGCTTGTTCAAAAAAAAAATGCAAAATTTCAGCAAAAAAGAAAAATGGAAATGGAGAAGGAGATTGTCGGCGAATAAGTGTAGCGGTTTTTGGAACAGGTAAAATTCTTATTGCAGGAGCAAAAAATAATACTCAACTATATGATACATATAATTTTATTATCAAGTTACTCCAGGAAAATTATGATATAATATCACAATATAATATGGAAGACAAACGTCGTATTATTCGAATTTGTTCATCAAAAAAAATGATAAATTAGTTGCATTCGGCGCGAACATATCCAACCGCACAATTTTCAGAAATAATACGTTTTGAAAATGATAAAAGCCCAAATTGTGCCTGACATTTACGATTCGGGTTCTCAGTTTGTGGGAAAGGAGCAGTTGTTTTCTCGAATAATTCTTTCCCATCAAAATAATTTCCATCACAAATAGCCCTCTGGGAGCCCCTTGGACACCCAGAAAATTCGATGGTTTTATATCCAACACGCAGGTATTTCCCTAATTTACCAGGATTTTCAACATGTCTTGTTTGACATATAGTATTCATATCTTTTCCAACTGGAACACACTTTGTAGATTCTTCTGGAAGTTCAACACCACCTTGCCAGCCTGCTTCACAAACTGCGCGATAATCATTTTGTGCGCAGCCTTGGTTTTCAATAAGTTTAAGACCATAATTTATTCCAAATTTCTTCTTGCATTCAATATCAAAACTAATATAGTCCGTTTTAGGATACTTTTGACATTCAGTTGATTGAAATGGATTTGCACTATAACTAATTCCTGGCAATATACTTTTTGCATCTTTTATCGCCATTAACATTTTATCTTTAGATATACAAGCTGATCCTCTTTCAGGATGTCTATAACCGAATATTGTTTTACCATTCTCAATATAACTACATAATCCAATACCCAATGTTGTTGCATCTACTTGTGCAAATGATTCTTGAGATAATGTACCTGCACTAGTTCCTGCACTTCTAGTACCAGCATTTCTAGTTCCAGTCCCAGCACTTTGTGGACAAGTTTCTCTTATACTTTGTGTAACCGCTGCTTCACAGTTTCTTTGATTAGTAATATCACAAACACCATTAATTATATATCCTTGCTTACCATTTTGAAAACAAATACCTTGTGAATTTGTAAAATTCTCATTATTATTAGTTAATCCAATTAAAAGTATAATTCCAACTAAAAATATTAACGTTCCAAATACAAAGATAAAAACAATATTATAATATTCGAAAAAGTATTCTCCAACTAAATATAATGAAACCGGTAAAATTAATAAAAAAACTATTATAGTATATCCTATATTTGTTCCATTAATATTATTGTTTTTGCTAGATTGCACAACTAAAAAAATTGTTGAAATAAATGTTGCAATTATGAAAACTAACAAAATTAAATTATATTTTTGATAAGTGCTTAATTCCCACATTAATTTATACTTACATTTTAAAATGTGCAAAGGTTTAAAATTAAAATAACTCTTTATTATAAGCAAATGGCTGGAGGTTTAATGCAATTAGTCGCTTATGGAGCACAAGATTTATATTTAACAGGTAATCCACAAATTACTTTTTTTAAAACGATTTATCGAAGATACACTAATTTCTCCATGGAGTATATTCCACAGTATTTTCGTGTTTTACCCACTTTTTCTACCACCCAGCGTAATCTACTCACTGTCAAAATTGATAGAAATGCCGATCTTCTACATGATTGTTATGTTTTAATAGACCTGCCAAATATTTATTCGACTGAAGCTGAGCGCTTCCAATGGGTCGAAAATTTAGGCGAAAATTTTATTGCCAGTGCCGAAATTACTGTGAATGGGCTTATTATTGATAAACACTATAGTAATTGGCTGAATATTTGGGCACAATTGACCATTACCAGAAGCAAACGGCGGGCATATGATAAAATTACTGGAAATGTTTGGCAAATGAGATATCCAGACAAATATTACGGTAATTATAGTCCAACAACGAAGCCTAGTATTGCTGCAAGAAGACTATATATTCCTCTTTTCTTTTGGTTTTGCATAAATCCGGGGCTCAGTATTCCTCTTATTTCACTCCAATATACAGAAATATATATTAATATTGAATTCCGCTCATTGAATGAATTATTTACAATGTGGTATGGATTGAGTCCAGACAGCTTCTATGAATTTGGGAAAAATGGAACTTCCCCTACAACTGGTATTCCCAATTTTGATAAACAGTTATTTCAAGCTATACAAGATGCTGGTCTACCTTCTGTTCCAGCTGCTGAACTAGTAAATGCTTTGGAAGTTGAGGGTTATGGACCACTCAATTATTTCTGGCGATTTGTGAATGGCACGCAGGCACCAAATGGTATTTGGACACAGAATTCCTATGTATTTTGCAATTATATTTTCCTTGATGAAGATGAACGCCGTCGTTTTGCACAGACATCACATGAATATTTAATCACTCAATGCCAGCGCCAGGTTTTTGGTGGAATAGATGGACAACAAGTTTTGGATCTAAAAATTTCGCAGCCTGTGAAAGAAATAATATTTACTACACAGCGCAACGATGTGTATGTGGTTAATCAATGGACAAACTATACAAATTGCCTATATTCTGACTCATTATATGACGTAAGTTTCGTGAAAAATGCCTTTAATTTTCGGCTACAAAGAGAATTTTATGAAAATAATATTGATCCATGTTTGCCTGATGTACAGCAACAATTTAATCGAACAAATCAATATGATATTGACCAAAATAATATATTTTTTAGCGGAAAATTAATTCTCAATGGGAATGATCGTTTTGATGAGAGGGATAGTGTCTTCTGGAATTGGCAAGAGGCGTATAAATATCATACAAATAGCCCTGATTCTGGTATATATATGTATAGTTTTTCATTACAACCCGAAGACTTCCAGCCCAGTGGTAGCTGTAATTTTAGCCGTATTAATCGCGCCCAATTACAGCTAAATTTGCGCCAACTTGTAAATACGGAAATTGAATATGATATTGTAGTTTATTCTCATAGTATGAATGTATTTCGCATAATGGGCGGCATTGGAAGCGTTGTATTTTCAAATTAGCTTAAATATCTGGCTTCCAGCTTTCTTTATCTTTTATACAAAGTGCTTTCGAAGCTAAATGTATTAAGTCCGTTATAAAATTAGTGTCCTGGGAGCGCTTCATTTCCAGAACACGCTCCATTAGTTCTTTGAATCTGGCTTCTCTTTCAAAGAGACCTTTTTCGGTGGTTATTGTAGTATTAATGTATATTTTCTCGAATTCTGATCCTAGGGCGCGCCAATTATTCATATTTTCCATTGAACATTCTAATTTCACTTTGTGAAATTAAGAAATGTAGATATCAAAAATTTGCATTGCAAATTTTTGATATCGCGTGCCAATTGTGTGCTTGGACGGAAAAAGGTATTTAGTGTAGAGATTAGAAGCGCTGCTAAACTAATGTCTTTCATAACGGCTTCTGATAATAAATTATTTGTGGCAGTTTGGGCGGTGGTTAAGGCGGTAATGATTGTTATAATGAGACTGATTGGAGTGGATATATTATTCCAGAAAGCGGTATTAATATAGCTTTTCCACCAATATCTACCTATATTTTTATTAAGTTCAACTTCTAAATGTTTCACACGCAAATCTAGCTCATCTTGGTATGTATCTACTCCAATTTCAACGTGACTTTTATTTTCACTCATTATAATATTTAGTCTTATATTTTTTTATCCATTTTATATATACTATGGCAAATGGAGGAATGGCGACATCTTACACAATTTCAATTATAATAGGTCTTTTAGTTGCTTATGCTGTAAATTATTTTGTTCCAGATTTAAACCCATTTATTAAATTTTTCATAATTCCATTGATTGTGATTTATGTAATGCTTATGCTATTTAGATTAATTTTTCCTGGAATAAATCGTTGGGGAAGGAAGATGGTTGAATATACTAATAATAGTTCTGCTAATAATATTTATGCAATGTCATACGTAGAAATATTCCCACCTATTTTTATCGTATTCATCTTGATAATTATTCTATTATATAGTGGTCTATTCAAATAATTTTATCAATATTAACTAATGTATAATTTAAATTGTAAAGTTTTAATGCGAGATTATTTGATTAATCGACAGTCTTTTTTTTACTATCGGACATTTATTGCTCTTTTTATAACTTTACTTCTGGTTCATATTATAATCTTGAATTATACACTAACAGCTTTACCGGTTTTATCCATTTATATTATTGCATTTTTTATATTTTTTCTGGTTTTATTTCTGTTTAATACAATCGCTGTACGTTGTTTTTCAAATGAAGAGTATGATGCGCTAGTTCGTAAGTGCCAATTATGCATGATTAACCCAAAGATTCGATCGAATCAGGGAATTATAGATATTCAAGACTTGTAAAATTTCTAAGAATTTTCTTATCTTCTATAATATATGAATTATAGAAGAGAACAACGCCCTATCTCACAGGACCCCATAGTTTCATTTAGAGATAATAATCAGATTACCCAAGATGGTGGGAGTATGTTTGCTAGTCAGGGTTATCCCCTTTTTTACACTAATTACGCTCCGATTGATTATGCCAATATTAAGAGCGAATGCCTTTTAGGAGAAAATGAATGCACCCCACTTTGTTCTGGATATACGACAAATAAATGTAATCTCGTTGCTCCTATTCCTGGTCCTCAATGGCAAGTCCAATCTGCAGCGACTGTTCAGCGTCGTTTAACAGACCAAGAATACACTATGTCAAGGGCTCCACTAGAACTGCCATATCCAAGGAGATGTTAGAAGCCCCTTTTTGAAAGGGGCTAACCCCCAAACACCAGACCAAATTTTAGAGATTCAATGGGGCAGTAATAGCATGGTAGTAACCAATAATACCGGACCAAATTTTAGAGATTCAATGGGGCAGTAATAGCATGGTAGTAACCAATAATACCTGACCAAATTTTAGTGATTCTTAATATTGTAAAGCAAAATTAAGAATATTCAATGGGGCAGTAATAGCATGGGGGGGTAAGGGGGGAAGCGCGCTTCCCCCCGTGCGCTTCCCCCCATTTTTATTCTATAATTATTATATGACATCAGATTCTGATCCTTTTATGGTAGTTTTTCTTATAATAATCCTTATATTCGCATTATTTATAACTTATTTGCTATTGAATGCAAAGAAAACCACTGAAAGCTATGGTAATTTTCAGCCATTCCGTGGAAGAGCACCGAATGGTCCTCCAAGTTGCTGTGGTAATTTAGACTGGTATTTAGGAGATGAAAAATACGCACAATATTGTTCTGGAAAAGAAGGAAGCTGTGGTGGTGAAAAATTGGAGGAATACTTTGGCAATCTGCAAGAAAATTTGTCAGGATTCGAGCGACAGGCTGACGAATGCAAACAGAAGGGGCTAAAGCCGGCTTATAATCCAGCGGTTTGCACTGAGGGAGATACATATGAACCATCTGCAAATTGTAAATGCGTAGATCAGAAGAATAATTGCAAGGAGTGTATGGAGAAGGTTAATTTTGGATACGGACTTGGAACGGAATAAGAGTTTTTTATTTCTTATTCGCTTTTACACTGTAAATATTACACTGACCGAAAAGAAAAATGAGATTGTAAATCTATTCCAATCTCTGTTCTTTTTCAAATAAGCATATAAATTACACTTGAGATCAAATATACGAAAGCCTGGAAAAAAATAATAAGATATGTTGGCATATTTTGGTGAAGGAAAAATTTGAATAATACTGGTGATAAACCCCAAATAAATGCGATGATAAATGCTAAATATATGGGGAGAACTGCAGTTCAGTCTTAAAGACGAAGTCTTTAAGACTCATACCTTTTAATCCACTTTTGAGGTTTGATAGTGATTGCTTTTCTGAATTTGAAAAAATTTTAGTAGAAGCATCAAAAACAGAAGCTAAATTAGCAGATGGATTATATACTAAATATAAATTCTCTTCATATCTTGGTTCAAATTCACCATCAAACATATATGGAATATCTAAAAATATTTTGATTTCATATGGTATTCTTAATTCTTTTAACTTTCTTAATATTCCTTACTTTTTTTCTTGATCATTTAAAAACGCTTCAATTTTATCATCACTTATTTCTTTTTGAAATCTAAAAGATATGCTTTTTTGATCAGATGATGGTAATGGAAAAGCTTTAGTGTAATCATATAAAA
>Ga0315284_10003601_pt1 | contig 22045 bp, 20 predicted proteins | sample YL17G09_16_MG_FD_203696 | JGI IMG/M metagenome (GOLD analysis project Ga0315284, IMG submission 203696) | Sediment microbial communities from Yellowstone Lake, YNP, Wyoming, USA - YL17G09_16 | ecosystem: Environmental > Aquatic > Freshwater > Lake > Sediment | place: USA: Wyoming | collected... | reverse complement strand
ATAATGGGAACAGAGTCTGTTCCCATGGATGCCTTTGGAAACTGGCAGCAGGTTGAAAAACATCCCTGGGTAATCGGTGATTTTGTATGGACCGGCATGGATTATCTGGGTGAAACCGGTATCGGGCATACACAGTATTTCACACCGGGACAACAGGATGCCTTTGCCATGCAGTGGCCATGGTTCAATGCCTGGTGCGGTGATATCGACATCGCTGGCAATAAAAAGCCCCAAATGATTTATCGGGATGTATTGTGGGGAAACAGTAAGCTGGAAATTAATGTGCATGCACCCATTCCCGAAGGAAAAACTGAAAAGATCAGTTACTGGGGCTGGTATGATGAAGGTCCTACCTGGAACTGGATGGGAAACGAGGATAAACCGTTACGGGTTTCGGTATATACGACAGGTTCTTCAGTACGACTTGAACTGAACGGCAGGGTAATTGGAGAAAAAGAAGTCTCACCGCCCGCAAAACTAACTGCAACATTCGATGTGCCTTACGAACCGGGTGAGCTAAAGGCCGTAGCCCTTGCAAATGGCAGGGAATTAGCCGTAAAAGTACTGAAGACCACCGGTGTTCCCGTGAGTATAAGACTCAAGGCTGACCGTAATCCAATAAAAGCTGACCGGAATGACCTCTCTTATATAAGCATTGAGATTGTTGATGAATTTGGACAAGTGGTGACCGATGCTGCCAAACAGGTTAAATTAACCCTTTCAGGGAACGGTGAACTCATCGGTAGCGGGAATGCCAGTCCATTCGATATGAAAAGCTTTGGGAAAACGGTGATTACAACATTCCGTGGCAAAGCGCTTGCTATTGTCAGACCTTATGCCAAAACAGGTACAATTACCCTGCAAGCGGAAGGCGAGAGATTGGAGGCAGGAAAACTGGAGATAAGGGCTGAGTAATTGTTATAAATCATTCATGTTTGAATAGTTTTAGCTTTATGTGCTTATAAAACTTCATTTTTTCTTCCCATAACTCATTGCTTTAATCTTCTCCCCTGCTGCACAAGAGGAGATCAATTCATTTAAACGATTCAGCCGGGTAACCCCCTGTTTTGCACTTAAAACCCATCGGACAGTAATTTTCCGGTACGAAGGAGTTTCTGCCTGGAAATGGCTCCAGGCACGCCCGTTTTGACGAAATATCTTTTCCATGGATTCGTCCAGTACCTCCTGGTTGAGAGATTCATAACTATACACCCCTGAATCAGAATCTTTTCTTTTTGAAAATGCTTCAAGGCCTGACGGATACATAAGACCTTGTTTGGTTAATTCTTCCACCTTCCTGATGTTCACTTTACTCCAATTACTCCCGGGTCTTCTGGGTGTAAACCGGATACAATAGCTATCCAGATCGATTGACCTTCGGATACCGTCAATCCAACCAAAGCAGATTGCTTCGTCAACCGACTGGCTCCAGGTAACGGATTCCTTTTTTGTCTCCACCTTATAATACCCTGCCAAAAGTTCTGTCTCACTTTGGTGGTGTTGTTCAAACCATGACCTTAATGCTGCCTGGTTTCTAAAGAAGACAGGATCCATGATGATATATTTTGCTCATACTAAAATACACAATAGTCCAATAACTTAATAGCCTAATAGCCTAATAGCCTAATTTTAACATTTTTTAATATAAAATATTTTTATATACGAAACTTATCGTATATCTTTATACGAAGATTTTCGTATTTTAGATTTTCTTTACAAATACTGAATATGATAAAGAAACATCCAACCGAATCTGAACTGGAGATCCTGGAAATAATCTGGCAAACAGGTTCAGCTACTGTTCGTCAGGTGAATGAAATGCTTGAACAGAAAGGGAAAAATGTAGGCTACACGACCACGTTAAAGATGATGCAGATCATGACTGAAAAGGGATTGCTCTCGCGCATTATGGATGGCCGTACCCACATTTATACATCCTTAATTCAGGCTGGCGCTACCCGTAATGCCATGATTGATCGCATGGTTGAAGCAGCCTTTGGCGGATCAGCCATGAAACTTGTTTTGCAGGCCCTGGGCAATCATAAAGCCACTCCTGAAGAACTGCATGAGATCAGGGAGCTTATTGATAAACTGGAAAAAGACCAGAAAAAATCCTGACTACTTAAGAATAGATAAAACCTACCCATTATGGAATTCAGCAATGAAATAATTCGGTCACTGGGAATGACTTTGGTTCATTCACTCTGGCAGGGTGCAATTATCGCGGTGATTGTTCTCTTTTTGTTAGGACTAACCGGAAAATCAAATGCACGCTTCAGGTATATTACATTGTTTTCCGGCCTCATATTGTTGCTTGCCGGATTCGTTACCACTTTTGTCATCCTTTATTGCCATAACTATCTCCCGACCAAATGGGATAGTATATCCGATGCTGCATTACTACCAGCGGAATATACCACTAATCTATCCTGGCCGTTTGCTCCAACCAGGCTTACCGGGTGGATATTCCAATTCTTTGAACCGGCATATCCTGCTTTGGCCCTGGGCTGGCTGGCTGGTTTTCTCTTCATCGGTATCAGGATGGCAGGAGGTGTAATGGTTTCACGAATGAATCTCCGGAAAGGATTGAGGCTTCCCGATGCCTCTCTGCAAATTATTTTCGATCGTATTCAAGATTTGCTAAAACTGCCTGTTTTTGTCAGACTTCGCATGTCTACCCGTATGATCAGTCCCCTGGTCATTGGGTTTCTGAAGCCTGTGGTCATTATTCCTGCTGCAGCAATTTCCGGGTTAAGCCCAGAGCAGGTAGAAGCTGTTATGGTTCATGAACTGTACCATATTCGCCGGTTTGATCATATTTTAGTAATTCTGCAGGCTATTGCAGGCCAGGTACTTTTTTTTCATCCTGTAGTCTGGTTCCTTTTACCGGAAATTGACCGGGAACGGGAAAACTGCTGTGATGATTTTGTTGTAAAAACTAATAACAATCCTATTAACTATATCAAAGCACTCACCATGATACAAGAAATGAATCTTCACAGCGCTGTTCCGGCAAATGCCTTAACAGGAAAATCAAACCAACTGCTTAACAGGATTAAGCGGTTAGTGAAACCGGAACTGAAACACTCCCCTGCTTTTCGGCTGACTGTAATTCTTCTGTTCTTGGCTACAATCGGTGTATCGGCAATGACACTGATTATCGCCGGTAAACCCGGAAACCTGTCAAATGGAACGAAAGTTTCCGCAGGGATATCTGTTAAAAAGGACCTTCAGCCTGATTCTACCAGGAAAGTAATCAGGAATGCTACCGTAAACACAATAACCGACGATAAGAAGGATGGTGAAAAAAAGAAAATGAAAATTGTTTTCGTCAATGATACCATCAAGGAAATGACTGTCAACGGAAAGCGCGTGAATCAAGCAGAAATGAAGGAATATGGAGATGAGATCAGGAAGATAAGGCAGGAAATGGAGTCCTCACAAAAGGAATTGGAGAAAACAAACCAGGAATTGGAAGAGGCTCAAATAGAGCTTGAAATAGCCAGGAAACATATAGAAGACTCCAAAGAAGACTTTGATAAACGGGATGTTTTCGAGCTGAATCGACAAATGAAGGGAGCCCTTTCACAGTCTCACGAAGAAGTAAAACGAGCTTTTGAGGATATGAAAATTCAACAGGAAGAGTATTGGCGGTCGCACCAAAATGAATTCAGGGAACAGATGAGAAAGGCACAGGAAGAAGCCAGAAAAGCCTTGGAAGAAATGCGGAAAAATAAAGATCCATTTTTTAACGATCAGCCATTCCGGCATAGAATTGAGCCTTGTCCGCCTGTGCCTCCCATGCCGGAAATCGAAGCTCCGGATGTGCCGGATATTGAAGAACTCATGCCTGAGCTCCCGGAGCATCCGCGTGAATTATTGCCGGAAGAGCCAGCTACGCCAGATCATTCAGCAACCGAATCGCTCGATTCAAAGCTGAGGGAATTGGAGGGGGAGTAAGAGGTTTGAGGAGACCGCAGGTCGTCATGACATGGAGGCGTTCAATTCGTCATTGCGAGTCCCCATATATTTTTGTACACCAAGTTTTATGACAAGCTCATTTCTCTTCAATAATTAAACCTCTACGAGGTTTAATATTTACGATAATTGCACTATTTTCAATCCTCGTAGAGGATTTATTATTGTTGAAGTTCATTTTCATGATCTTCAAATTCCTCGTAGAGGATTAATTATTGTTAAATTAAAACGAATCGTCTCAGAATCTATAATTTTATGAAATGTTGTCATTAGTAGGACTCAGATACGAATGTCATCGTTTGTACACAATGATTAAGGAGTCCAAAGCAACTGTGCTCATGAGCGGGGCAGTGCGGCAGCGTGTGTAGCGAATAATCTGTTTCAGTGAAACGGGGTGCCTTCGCGATGTAGCTCTTGGCAACGCCCTACCTGTGCTGACAGATTGCTTCACCACGCATTTTCCATCGTTTTCATCTGCAGGACTTTCAGTTCGCATGGACTCGCAATGACGGCGTGGTTCAGCGTCGTTGCGATTCAACAATTAAATATTTTTGTTTAATTTTAGGCGCCAAAAAAATTAAACATGAAAAGTCCCTCGTTCTCGCTCTTAGGTGCATTTATTTTAAGCCTCCTCTTATTAACAAGTCTGTCCGGTCAAAACAACACGATCAGACAAATTCAGCTCTGTGATTTTGAACTGCAGTCAAGCGCCGTCATTCAGGAAACAGGTGATCAATTGTCATTACCAGGATACCGGTCCAATGTGTATTGGTTCCCTGTAAAGGTACCTTCTACCGTGCTTACCGGTTTGGTTGCCAACCGCATATATCCCGATCCCTATACGGGAATGAATAACATGCTGATCCCTGATGCATCGGACAGTTTAAACAAACAATATAACTTAGAGCAATACAGTTACCTGCCTGATCAGCCCAATCCCTGGAAAAAACCATACTGGTACCGCACTACCTTTACTATACCCGCAGAAAAAGGCCGTCATTATGAATTGATTTTTAAAGGCATTAATTACAGGGCTGCCGTTTGGATCAACGGAAAGCAAATTGCTGATTCCGCAAAAATGGCCGGAATGTTCGCGGAGTATTTTTTTGATGTCACCTCTTATATCAGGGCGGGGGGAGAAAATGCTCTGGCTGTTAAAATCTATCCGCTTGATTACCCCGGATTACCTGCCCAGGAACAGCTGAAAGCCCTTGGTGATTTTTACGACAATGGTGGACCTACCGGTGATATCGGTAAGAATGTCACCATGTTGTGTTCCGTAGGGTGGGATTGGATACCTCCGGTAAGGGATCGAAACATGGGTATCTGGCTGCCGGTTTTCCTGCGTACAACCGGTGGTGTTACCATCAGCCGTCCTCATATCATTACCGATCTGCCTAACTTGCCGGATACTACCATTGCCAATGTTTCCCTGAAGTTTGTGCTAACCAATCACAATCAGGCAAATACTACCGGGAAAATCACCGTTACTATTAAACCGGAGAATTTTAATGGTGATGCCATACAATTTTCGCAGGATATATCAATCTCTGCCGGTAATTCAAGGCTTATTGAGCTAATTCCGGACAACCTGAAACAGTTGAGCATCAACCAGCCTCATTTATGGTGGCCCATTCATTACGGGCAAGCCAACCTCTACCGTATGCAGATACAGTTTTCAGGCATTGGCGGACTTTCCGACGAGACTTCAGTTGTATTCGGAATTCGTACCGTAAGTTCAAAAACAATTGAAAAGGGTCAATCCTTTCACCGTGATTTTTATGTGAACGGGAAGCGTATATATCTGCAAGGAGGAGCCTGGGTGCCCGATATGATGCTGAACACTGATTCGGCACGTTATGATGACGAACTTCGGCTATGCAGAAATGCCAATGTGAACCTGCTCAGAATATGGGGTGGCGGTATCACACCACCCGATGTATTTTTCGATCTGGCTGACCGATATGGTATGCTGGTCTGGTCCGATTTCTGGGTGACAGGCGATACCCAGGGTGAATTCAAGGGTTCACCCGGCTTCCCGCTGGAGGGTAAAGTTTTTATCAACAATATGACCAGCACAATCTACCGGATCCGCAATCACCCCAGTCTGCTGGTTTGGACCGGTGGCAATGAAGGTTATGCCCGTAAAGAGCTTTATGATGCCATGCGTGATAGTATAATCGTTTTGGATGGAACCCGGCCATTCATACCAAGCTCATCCGGATTTGCAAGACTTCCCGCCGGATGGAAAGGCTCCTGGCCTGATAACAAAGCTTCGGGTGTCTACAGCGGCGGACCTTATGAATGGATTGATCCGCAAGAATACTATGCAATGGCAGAGAAACGGCCCGACTGGGCTTTTAAGGATGAGACAGGCATCCCTTCCCAGCCCCCCTATAATTCACTGGTTAAGATCATCCCCAATTTAATATGGGATAAAAATGCTCCCTTCCCCATGAATGATACCTGGGGTTATCATGATGCCGCAACAGGAAACGGCCGATATGACCGGTATTATGAAAACATGGTCAAACGATATGGCAAACCGGTAAGCATGGAAGACTTCTCCGATAAAATGCAATTGATGAACGCTACGGGTTACCAGGGTATTTTTGAAGCCGCGCAGCATAAACTAAATGACAATGGAGGCGTTATGCTTTGGAAGCTGAATGCAGCTTTCCCAAGTGTGATCTGGCAAATTTATGACTGGTACCTTCAGCCCAATGCCGGTTATTATTTTATGCAAAATGCCTGTGAGCCACTCCATGTCCAGCTAAACCTGAATGATTCAGCCGTAGCAGTGGTGAATCGTAAACATCATGCCATTGGTAAACTTACCGTTGAAGCAAAGGCTTATTCCCTAAAAACTGAATTACTGTTCAGCCAGACTGTTGGAGTTGACCTCGGCCCTGAAGAAATTAAGAAGAAAGTTATTTCACTTGCACCTTTTATAGATAAGGCCATGGGAATTTCTTTCATTGTATTGCGACTGAAAGATACTGACGGGAATATAATTTCTCGCAATGTATACTGGCTCGAACACAGCAAAGATTATAAGGCCCTGCAGCAAATGCCGCGTTCCGGTATCCAGGTTAAATTATTGCCAGCTGAAAACGGGAAAGTTCAGAACACGTATAAGGTTCAGTTGACCAATACTTCCAGGCAACTTGCTTTCTTTTTAAGGCTGCAATTGATAGATAAAAAAGAGGAAATCCTGCCTTCATGCTGGTCGGCTAACTACGTTACGCTTGCTCCAGGTGAATCCATGATCTTAATTGCAGAAGTTCCCACACGTATTCTAAAGGGAAAACAGCCCGAGGTCAGGGTGTCGGGTTGGAATACAGAGGAACAGCTACCGGGAGGATTCTGAGAGTGAAATCAATGGAATTGCCGGAAATGCTGATTAACCGAATATCCTTACCAGCAATGGTGCAACTATGGTTATTGTTCCAAGGATGATGATCACTGTCAGAAAAAACTTATACCGCATACTGTATGCACTTAACAGACTGGGATCATAATACTTGTCCACACCATTGTCCTTATACATTCGGATCAGTCCGGTCAATAGTTTGAGTCTCATGTCGCGTCCGGCCAACAATGCTTTTGCAATTAAAAAATTAATCACCAGCACTGCTGCAATCATTAAGCACAGTATAACGTCGTTATAGGCCTGGTGTCCTTCCGGACGAGGCGATGCCACACCCCAGTTAATGGCAAGTACAACCAGGTTAAGCACCACGGATGACAAAACAAATACGGTATCCGTTCTTGAATTTTGCTGGAGCTCATTGGTAATGTGCTCGTGAATTTCTTTAATCATGGTTTGAAAGTTTAGTTTAAATAATGAAGTTAAAACAATTATAATTGAAAATCTTTAAATCAATTTATTAAACTTTGGTGTACTGAAAAATAGTTTATAAAACCACCTTATCCGGCCAGGCGTTATATTTGGAAGTACCCCATAGTTTATTTATATAATCGATCGAGAAAAAGTCCTCAAATGCATGTATCCAGTATGTACCTCTGTCTGAAAGACTAATCTGGTCATTCCCGTTTCTTAAATACCCCAGATGGTTCAAGAATTTCATTTGTTTCCCATATTTCTCATCGAAACCTCTGTTAAATCTGTTTTGAAAATCGCTTTTTCTGAATTTTGTTTCATAGACCCTCCAATAAAGCCATCCGGCCATTTGCATGTCTTCTGAAAGACCAACTGAAAGTGCAATGGGAAACCTCCCACCAAGAACCGCCCTATTATATTCATTCACGTTAAATGTATTGACAAAGAAAATATCTTTTAAATAGCTACTTCCGCTGGCTCCAAAGCCCAAATATAAGGGTACGGTTACAGAACAATATTTGTCAACACCTTCCTTCGTAAATGCCCACACTGAAGAACGATTATACCCTGCATTATAGAAAATACCTTCGAGTATTTTCAGCAATCTTCGGCGACGAAACATTGTTCCAACTGCATTTCTGGTTCCGTTTGATTCCCTGCCCAAACGAGTATACGGAAATCCAAACAACGGATATGTGGCTACCTGATGCACCCCCAATTCTATAATTTCCCGGCCTGCCTGTTCAACCTCAGTAGATGTCTGACCGGGTAAATCAAACATATAATCGATATTCACGCAGTTAAAGTTTCGGCTGACAGCCCTTTCAACGCATTTCTTTACTTCTTTCACGGTATATGGTCTTTCCAGGGCCCTCAGGTGGCGGTCCTGTAAAGCTTCAACACCGATACTCAGGTATTTTACCCCTATATTTTCTATAATATCAAGATTATCATCGGTTAAATGATTCGGGTGACTTTCCATATGAACAAAACATTTCATATGCAAGTGCTTGTAAATATGATTGATTATTGTCTCAATACCCCTCCCGAGCATTGTGGTTGGCGTACCTCCGCCAATATAGAAGCTAGTAACCCGCTTATCTTTCAACATGGGAACATAGAAATCAATTTCCCTTATTACCGCCAGTACATAATTTTTGCATGCCTCTTCACTGTATACCTCCTTATTATAGGGACAATACGGACAAATCCTGTCGCAAAACGGAATATGGAGATAAATCCCAAGTTTATCAATACCTGCGAATTTTTCCGCCAGCATATTGTAAGATGGAATATTGTTTCGAAAGATTATTTTATTCTGCCCCGTAATATACCTGATTAATCCCTTCCTAAGTACATCCGTTATCATAATTGTCGAAACTATCATTAGAAATATTTAAGTGCATTTATTACTGCTCCCGGTTTAAGTTTTAGCGTCTGATCAATTTCTGCATAACTTAAATACCCGCAGTCTTTGCATAATTCCCCATTATTATTCATCCTGCAACACTTATAATACCTGCCATCTTCATATACCCGCCATACATCCAGATTTTTCTTCCAGTTATTTCTTAAAGCAGACTTAAGGCCTGACGAGGAATTCAAAATTCTATACCTGGATTTTAATTTGAGTAATTCGATTAAAACCTCATTCTTTGTTTCCATGTCAATATAAAGGTCATCATAACCATAATAGGGTGTATGGAAATAAAAAAATATACCCTTTATTTGCGGTATGTTGTGAACATATTCACAGAAATCAGATAACTCATCTTTGTTTTCCGCGTTTATAGTAAAGTTTATATAAAGGGATGGGTGAGAAGAACTTCTGATGTGCTGCATTATTTTTTCAAAGGATTTTCCTCTTATGTTGTCATGCGTTTTCTTCAATCCATCAACACTTACAAAAATTGTATCCGCATCCGACTCCAGAGGTCGCGTGCCATTTGTATAGATGATAACAGCATGATATCCCCTTTTCTTCCCATAAGCAATTATATCTTCTATGTTGTGTGATTTATCTTTCCAGATGAATGGCTCTCCGCCTTCCAGATACAAGCACCGGCCTCCTTCAGCATAAAAATAATCAATTACCCTAACTGCTTCTTCATAGCTCATTTTAGCATCAGGACGTTTTATTACCGTGCAATGACGGCACTGGAGATTACATCTGTTGTGCAATACCAGTCCACAAATAAGGGGAGCATTCCTGTTTAGTAACCAATATCTTAATAAGTATTTTATGCCAAAGAGTAACTGCTCCGTCATTTATATGCGTTTATCTATTTGTAAACATATAGTCCAAATCCTGACTCAGGGTCTTACCTTTTAATTGATTTTTTCAATCCGGATATCATCGATCCAAAAACTCCCGGGCTGTAAGATGTTTACTTCAATTCGAATGGCAGACATGTGCTGCGGAACGGTATACCGATGTTCATATAACTTCCATGATTTTATTGCTTCATGTGAATCTGCTATGGTATCATATTCACCACTGCTAGGGCTCACACCGCCAATTTGAACCGTGAAATGACATCCTTCATTCTTAACCCAGAAACTTACCCGGTAGGTTTCGCCGGTACCGGCACTGAATTCATTGCAAAATCCCGGCGAATACCATCCGCCTGTCTGAGAACATGAACGAACCAGGAATTTCAGGGATTGTTTCCCGTCTTTGAATTCCGCAGTATCGATGATGATGTCAAAATCTCCTTCAGGAACTGTATTGGGAGTATAAAGGATCCAGTTTACCGGCAATCCGGATTTTGCATTTTCAAAACTTCCGTTCATTCCGGCAGAACTGTCCTCAATCAATTCACTCATTCGGGTACAACCATGTAAGGCGATGATTGCTGCAATCAGTAATAAGATTGTTATCCGGGGTGAAAATATTTTGGATTTCATATTTTCAGTATTCTAGTTTGTGACAATTGTTGCCATAAAGATTGATTTCTTTTGCTGTTTTGCTATCATAGGGCATGAATCCACAATAAATGGCAGGCTGCTAATGATTGGTCAGTGATTGAATATTCCGTTTCCTCATCTTATGACTCACCATAAAAAGAATACCAATAATAACGAATGGAATCGTGATCGAGGCGATGATACCAAGGCTCATTCCCACTGAGTGGTTTCTGTTATAGTTAAACATGAATAACCATGGACTTAAACCTAGTCCGATAACTGCAAATACAATACCTCCGACAAATTCCCATTTCCAGGCAATTACAAGGATAGCAATCAGGATGTAAGAAGGAACGAGATGAATGAGGAATGCAGCAATTTGTTGCCATATCGTACGTCCGGGACCAAAAGAATCCAGTGCGAACATACTTACAAAAAGAATGGCCAGGATACAGATAATCCGTGGTAACCAATAGAATACTCTGACAGACGTTTTCATTTTCATGATATTAGTTTATATCGGAATTGTTAATCTTGGATCTTGAATCTTCAGAAAGGCATAAAGAAAGAACTGTATTTAATCGTCACATCCTCCGGCCGGCAGTAAAGCATATCCGGCGCCATGCCCATTGCCTTGGAATAGTAAGGATCGATGGCAGTTGCCATTTCGCTGTATTCACTACTGCCATTGTTGTCTCCGTCGATCATCTTCAGGATTGACAATATGCCATAAGTATATGCCTTTAAAGACGGAACAAGGTCGGGACAGGTTTCCATATATTTATTTACCAGTGCAGTTGCACTTTGAAGGTGGGCGGTTTTGGCAGCAGGATCCTGCTGGGTTGCCAGTAAATGATATCTTGCCAGCTGCATATACAGATAATTCTTTGAAGCATCTGCTTTCATGGCCTCCTCAAAATATTTTGTGCCATTCTCCGTGTCAGATTTCAACAGATAGGCTCTTCCGGTTTCTTCCAGCACCTGGGCGCTGGTCCCGCATTTCTTTCCAGTATTTTGCCAGTATAAAACAAAATTGGTGGTATCGGGAAGGACCCTGGCATTGGCCATGGCCCCGAAGATATTGTCCTTCTTGTTCAGATCAGCTGCGATGGCAGCGGCTTTTTCTTTGTTTCCTCCTATGTTTTCAGGCAGGGAACCATAAATATCCACCAGATAAAGCTGCGCAACATAACAGTCAGGATGTTTATCTAACACGGCCTGAAAGGCATCACATGCGCGGGCAATATTTTCATTCACATCTGATTGCTCCCTCATCATGCTGATAAATGCATTAAAGAAACAGGAATAGGCATAATAGAAGGCATAAGTCTCATTATCCGGAGCATATCTGACAGCTTGCTGTAAATTACTCATTACCTTCCCCCACTCTTCCGAAGAAAACTGAGTTCCACCAAGGAACACATGGTGTTTTGTCCGGGCCAGTTCAAAATAAGCCAGGGCATCCGTACTGTCATTTTTCAATAATTCATTTAGTAATTCCTCAGCCTTTTCAGCCTTCCCGCTGATCCTTAATTCATAAGCCTCCAATACTCCTGCTTTGCTGCCATTAACCCTGGTATCATTACCGAATAACGAGGGTAGTATAAACACAACCACCATCATACAGCTCAGGCAATATTTCACTTTGATTTTGTAAAGCTTACCGCAACTACTTGCCTGCAAATTGTCTTTTGTTTCATTTTGTCTGGGTAATCCTGTCATCTTTTTCATTTTCGTAGGTTTTATCAATTTTAATTAAGGCGTTCTCTTTTTTTTATAAATTTGATAGTACGGATTTACAATTTAAAATTACTAATTATACCTGCATGACTTTTGAAAAACTCTTGCATTAAAATTGTAAAACTTTTTACAAGCGTTTTATAAAGATAGCGAATTACAAACCAGTAACTTTGTGGAAGCAATAGATAGACAATATTTTGAATTATTGAAGACAAAGATTGTCGAGGTCATGCAACAAACCAATGTGGGTATAAGCAGGAATATAGAGGATTGGAAAGGAAAAGATATTTTTGAATTCCAGGAAGATTTAAAGCTTAAAGTAAATGAGTACTTCAGTGAAAAGTGGTTCTACAATCATTTTAAAACTTATAATGAGAAACTTCCACGAATTGATTTACTGAATATTCTTAGCCGATACTCAGGCTATATCGACTGGGCTGAATTCAAATATAAAAACAGTGATAAAATAACATTGATCACTGAATATAAAGGATCAAACAAGATATTCTACCTGATACCAGTCCTTGCTTTGATTGTTTTCATAATAGCCTGGGCCATCATTAAAACCGGAAGCTTAACAACCTATAAATTCTGTTTTATTGATAAAGACAGTAAAGAACCGATAAGAAACACAAAAATTGAAGTATCCATATTGTATGACAAAGAATCTCCGGTTCAACAGGTTTGTGATTCTGAAGGATGTTTTACTTTGAAAACCGGCGAGCAGAAATTAAAACTCCTGGCAAAGGCCCCTTACTATTATCCGGATACCCTGACACGCATCCTGAATAAGGCAAAAAGAACCGAAGAGATACAGCTGAAGATTAATGATTATGCCCTGATGATCTATTATTTTTCAAATTCAAAAGTGAATGATTGGAAAAAAAGGAGAGAACAACTGGATAAAGTTATCTCAGATAGTGCTTACATATGCCAGGTTTTCAATAAGGGCATGATGGGTATGGAACTTTATAACAAAAAGGAATTCATTGACATGCTTACCATGCCCACCAGTAGCCTTAAAAATTTTGAAATCATTGATATACTATATAAAGATGAAAAAATAAACACCATCCGGTTTATGCAAGATTACAAAAGCGAATGACCAGAAAGATTTTACATATTTCTTTGATGATAATCGGATTCATTATCCTGACTTCCAAATCCTGTGAGCCTGATACTGATATTGATCAGGAAGCCCGGCTAAAAGCAGAAAAGGAATCTGCGCTGAAAGAAATAAAAAATGATTTTGAATCAGACTATCTGGGTGAAACCCAACTCATGGCCTATGGGGAAAAGGCCAAGCAGAAATTATTTGATTTTGCAGATTATCTGAGTCTGTATTCCGGTAAAAACATAGATACTCTGTTTAAACAGCAGGTCAAAGATATGATTGGCAGACTTTTTTATAACCACGATGCCATTGTCCAACTACCAGTCTTTCCAGCGTACAGAGCCCGGAATAAGAAAAGCAATCTCACCGACTTGTTTTGCAGTATCGACGCATCCCGGTATAAATCCATTGCGTTTGCAGTATCTGACCTGAAAACCATTGAACCTTTCCATCTGGTAAATGGCGAACGATATTCAGGTAAGATAGGGTGTTGCTTCAATATCACGGGCATAACTCAAAACGATACTACCTTACTTTACAAAACCTTTAACCAGGTGAATATTATTGCAACCCGAACAAGCAAGCAATTTGGTTCCGGTACATCATTGCTGATCTGGCAGGTTTTTCTGGTTGATGTTGTTGTGGCCAATTAAAAAATTTAATATCTGCCTGAATGTGACAAGTCTTACGAAAATTGTATATTTGATAAAAGGTAAGAAATGGCAGATATGAAAATAGCAGTAATTGGCAGTACGAATACAGAGATGATTTTCAAAGCCCCGGCAATACCTTCGGCAGGTGAGACTATTTTAGGAAGTTCCTTCAGCATGTCTCCCGGTGGAAGAGGTGCCAATCAGGCAATTGCAGCAGTGAGAGCAGGTGGAGAAGTTGTATTTATAGGCCGAACGGGAAACGATATCTTTGGAGAGCAGATTTTAAAAGTACTTCAACAGGACACAATCAATACTTCCTACGTTATCAGAGATACCACAATGGCTTCAGGAATATCTTCCATCGTGCTGGATGCTCGTGGTGAATCTGGTACCACAATTACGCCCGGAGCCAATAGTAATTTGTCAGCAAATGACCTTCTTCAGGCAAAGGACTCTATAAGTTCGGCTGATGTTGTGCTTATACAGCTTGATATACCTATTGAAACCGTCAGGTTTGCCGCTGATCTTGCCCGGATATCCGGGGCAAAAGTAATTCTGAACCCGGCTCCTGCCCTACCGGTGAGTGATGAATTGCTTAAATCGATATCCATTCTTACACCCGATGCATCTCAGGCAGAAATACTTACCGGAATTACAATCACCGATGAACGGTCAGCTGAACTGGCCGGAAGGATTCTTCTTGAACGGGGTCTTAATCGGGTGATCATCACTCTCAGATCAAAAGGCGCTATGGTTATTGACAATGGCGGTGCAGAACATGTTCCGGGTTTTAAAATGAGTTCTATTGACACTTCGGTGGTGAATGATGTCTTCAATGGGGCATTGGCAGTGGGGCTTGCCGAAGGTAAAAATTTTTATGAGGCTGTACTTTTCGCCAATGCAGCAGCTGCCGTATCGGCCTCCAAAATAGGCGCTCTTTCTTCAATACCTTATCGTAAAGAGATAATGGAGGTTTTAAAAACAGCGAAACGGTCGCATTAGAATATGTTAAAGAAGCAGTATAAGTTTTAAGAGTTATAGAAGTTCTAAGGGTTCCAGGGTTTTATTTCTAGTAATGATTAATACGCACAAAACGAATAAAATCAACTGTATATTGAACCTCGTAGAGGTTTATTTATTTATTGAAGCATGAACTAATCTGGCCTATATAAAAGAAATGCCATACATTACCAAAATAATTGTACCTCTACGAGGTACTGGTTGTTGCTTTCATTTTCGTTTCTACAGTAATTTAAACCTCTACGAGGTTCCTTATTAAAAACTATGAGTACAATCTAATTGAAATTGTCGATTGTATGATGCTTCCAGATGATTTTATTTCATTCTATAAAGAAAGCACGGAGTGCTTTAATGTGAATATTTCAACTCTTAATGCGCATGAGTAATTATTGGAAGGATTTAGTAGAATGGCAAAAAAATAATTCAAAGGAAATGGATTTTCTTACTGAAGAGCAATACCAATTTATTGAAAGGCAGTCCATGGAAATAAGTATAATGCTTAACAAACTGATCCAGTCCCTCAACCAATAAAGTCTTAAATAGAGCCTTTACAGCTTTTAGTACTTTTACAGCTTTTCCAGCTTTTGTCATAGTACAATCAATTTATATTGATCAATTTTATCCGTTATATAAATATGTGAATATGGAAGTTAAAAATGTAATTCAGGATCTTGAGCGGAGAAATCCGGGCGAGATCGAATATTTGCAGGCGGTACGCGAAGTATTGGAATCAATTGTCGATGTATATAACCGGAATCCCCAGTTTGAAAAAGCAGGAATAATAGAACGATTGGTAGAACCTGACAGAGTGCTGACTTTTAAAGTTCCCTGGATAGATGATGAAGGCAATGTGCATATTAACCGGGGATACCGGGTTCAGTTTAATAATGCTCTAGGACCCTACAAAGGCGGTTTACGGTTTCACCCCAGTGTAAATTTGAGTATTCTCAAATTCCTGGGATTCGAACAGATATTTAAGAATAGTCTCACCACCCTGCCCATAGGAGGTGGTAAAGGCGGATCCGACTTCCAGCCTAAGGGCAAGTCCAACGCTGAAATTATGCGCTTCTGCCAGGCTTTTATGCTTGAACTTTGGAAAATCATCGGACCTGAAACCGATGTACCTGCCGGAGATATTGGGGTAGGTGCCCGCGAAATAGGCTTTTTGTATGGCATGTATAAAAAACTGACCAACACTTACACAGGTGTGTTGACTGGAAAAGGTGTTAATTGGGGAGGCAGTCTGATCAGACCTGAGGCCACCGGATTTGGTGCCGTTTATTTTGCACAGGAAATGCTGGCTACCCGGAATGAAAAACTTGCAGGGAAAAGGGCAGCAGTATCCGGTTTTGGAAACGTAGCATGGGGTGCCGTTAAAAAACTCAACGACCTGGGTGCAAAAGTCATAACCCTGTCGGGTCCTGACGGATACGTTTATGATGAAGCAGGTATTTCAGGCGAAAAAATTGATTACATGCTTGAACTCAGGGCTTCGAACGAAGATATTATTGAACCTTATGCCGGAAAATTCAACAGTGCCGTGTTTATCAAGGAAAAGCACCCCTGGGAAGTAAAGTGTGATATTGCCTTGCCCTGTGCCACACAAAATGAACTGGATGAAAAAGATGCTCATGTATTGGTTAACAATGGTTGCATTTGTGTTTGTGAAGGGGCCAACATGCCTTCGGTTCCCGATGCCATTGAAATCATCCAGAAAAACGGACTTTTATTTGCTCCGGGTAAAGCCGCCAATGCAGGTGGTGTTGGGGTATCCGGTCTCGAAATGACACAAAATGCAATGAAACTGCGTTGGCCTGCAGATGAAGTGGATAAACGGCTACACCAAATCATGGGCGCTATACATGAGTCCTGTGTAAAACACGGCCAACGAACAGACGGATATATTGACTACGTGAAAGGAGCCAATATAGCCGGATTCCTGAAGGTTGCCAACACGATGATCGATCATGGTGTAATTTGATATTCGCCGGCAAATTCTAGTAACTTGATGTCGGTTTGTTGTAATTTTGAATAAAACAACAAAAACCGACAACTATGAAACGTCGCAAATTCATTCAGGATACAGCACTTGGCGGCCTGGCGCTTGGACTTACTTCATTTGATAAGGCTGATCCTTTGCTTCAATCAGGTATTCCAAAGCGAACCCTCGGAAAAACCGGTGAAAAACTATCTATTATCGGTTTTGGTGGTATTATGCTGAATGATAATCCGCAGGAATACGCCAATGAAATGGTGGCCAAAGCTTTTAATGCAGGTATAAATTACTTTGATATTGCACCGTCATATGGGAATGCCCAGAGCAAGCTTGGGCCTGCCCTAAAACCCTATCGCAACAAATGTTTCCTGGCATGCAAAACACTTGAACGGGATGCATCACGAGCTGAAAAACAGCTTAATGAATCATTGTCCGTATTGGGTACTGATCATTTTGACCTGTACCAGCTTCATGCCCTGAGTTCAGTTGATGAGGTGGAAAAAGTATTCGAATCGGGGGGTGCTATGGAAACGCTGGTAAAAGCCAGGCAGCAGGGTAAGATAAAATATCTGGGATTTTCAGCACATTCGGTTGATGCTGCCCTGCTTGCTATGCAGAAATTTGATTTTAACACCATTCTTTTTCCGATTAATTTCAATTGCTGGGAACAGGGAGATTTCGGCCCCCAGGTTTTCGAAATGGCCCATTCCAAAGACATGGGAATACTTGCTCTCAAAGCTATGGCATTGACACTGCTTAAGGAGGGAGAGGCCAAACCTTATAAAAATGTATGGTATAGGCCGGTACAGGATGATGAAATGTCAAAGCTTGCCCTGCGGTATACGCTGTCAAAAGAAATCACAGCCGCTATACCTCCAGGTGATGCTGAATTTTTCTGGAAAGGTGTAGAGGTGGCCAGGGATTTCAAACCGATTACCCTGGCAGAATCTGAACGACTTAAAAACCTGTCATCGGGAAATCCACCCATCTTCAAACATCCGATGGCCTGATTATCCCTTGTGAAAAGCATCAGGTTCAAGAATATCTTTTGCAGTAAAGGTGGTCAATTGCGTTATCTTGGCGGTGGATCGAAAAACTGAAGGCAGAATGTACCGGGCCTCTTCTTTATTGTTAACCTCCACCATGATCCAAGCTTTGTGCTCACCATCGAGACAACCCCAATCCGCATGGGTTAAAAAATGAGAACCTGTTTGCAGGAATATCTGAATAGCCTGTTCACAGGACTTTTTGTCGGCCCCGTGCGGAACCTCAATCAGAAACTTTGCCATGGTATTAATCTCCTTTTATTTTAATTTATACTAAATAAAAATAAAGGTAGAGCTTTAATTGATACCAAAATAAAAATGTATAAAATATAATTTATTTATCGGGTTTCATGTTCATCAGAATTTGGGAATCATAGAGGTTCATTGGTTTATGCTTTTATACTACATTATAAATAACATGGAATCCTGAAAAGTAATCCCTGGAACTGTTTTTTTATCTTTATGAATGGGTTGATGTAAAGTATATTGCTACTTTTGATTTTGTACTCATGGCTTGCAATGATGGAGAATTACCGCAAATACTTCCTGATTGCCCTCTTTTGGACTATAGGGTTTCATAAAACCCAGGCCCAGGAATTCCTCTATAAAATAGGCTATTTCGGATTCTTTGATAACCGGGAGTATTTTAATGAATTTGTGAATGACCAGACCATTTTCGGATCAAGGATTTACGGTGAGGCGGGTTATGCATTCAATGAAAGAAACCGGATCATGGCCGGGACCGATTTCCTGTATGAATTCGGAAGCAAAGGTGAATGGATCTCACCGGATATTATTGCCTATTATAATGGTCACCGTAAAAACCTCGATTTTTACCTCGGAGCTTTCCCGAGGTTAAACAACATGGTTATGCCCATGGCACTGATGACCGATACCTTTCAGTATTACAGGCCAAACATGGAGGGAATTTTGCTTGATTACAAAACACCAAATTTCCGTCATAATATCTGGATCGACTGGACCAGCCGACAGTCTTATCAGAAAAGGGAAACATTTCTGCTTGGTTTTTCAGGTTTTGCTAAAAAGGGAATCCTGATCTATCAGCATCACTTTGTAATGACCCATCTCGCCCATTCCCTGAATGATAGCAGTGATGAGCGTATCAGGGATAATGCCGGTTTCTCTGTAATGCCGGGACTTGACTTGTCCTCTGCTTCGGGATTGGATTCGCTGACCATTTCAGCTGGTTTCCTGGGTTCCTACGACCGGATCAGGAGTGTGTATGATTTCAGGTTTCCGATTGGATTTCTTGGAGAGGTGGGAGCTGTTTACAGAGGGTTTGGTTTACATGGGACGGTTTATTCGGGAGAAAGCCAGGTAATCACCTCGGGTGACGGATTTTATAAATCAACCTTTTACGGCAGAGCCGATGCTTATTATCAGCTTAACACTCCCGACATCGCCGGCAGATTACAATTCTCGTTTCACTTTATTCCCGGTGCAGTTGACTTATCAATGTCCCTGGTTGTTCGGGCACAACTAGACGGAATTTTCAGAAGTCACCATTCCAACTGACTGAAATAGTGTTTTCGCCGGACAAAAAAGTCGAAAACAATACTTCCCGGGTATATTTCATCTATCTTGCCAGTACGAATTGTCCCCCTAAGCTGCCTTCTTAGTTTGATGAGCAGGGGGATTCTCCTGTAAAACGCCAGGTGAGCCCTGATTACAGCAAAGAAGAACCCTTCGGAACCATTCAGCAGGTAAACTATTGCCGACATTCCATCCAGGAACATCCGGATAAAAACTACAGGTATAAGCTGAAATACAGGAAGATTTTTAAAGAGGAGGAACAGATTGTTCCGATAATTCAGATATAATTTGCGTGGTGTATTGTTTGGCAGAGTACCACCACCAACATGATATACAGTTGATGCGGGCACAACTGCAATGGTATAGCCAACCCGGTGCATGCGCCAGCAGAGATCAATTTCTTCCATATGGGCAAAAAATTCACCGTCGAGTCCACCGGCTTTTTTATAGGATGAAGCCCTTACGAACATACAAGCGCCCGATGCCCAGAATATTTTCCTGAAGTCATCATAGTGCCCTGTGTCTTTTTCTAACATATTCAAAATTCGACCTCTGCAGAACGGATAGCCGAAACGGTCAATAAATCCTCCGGAAGCCCCGGCATATTCAAAAAACTCCTGTTGATTAAAAGCCAAAAATTTGGGCATACAGGCCCCGATACCCGGATTGGACTCCATGGTATCAAACAAGGGAACCAGCCAGCCGGGTGTCACTTCCACATCTGAATTCAGCAATACATAATAAGTTGATTCTATCTGTTCCAAAGCTTTGTAATATCCCATGGCAAATCCATGGTTCTGCTCAAATTCAATAAGCTTTACCGTGGGAAAGGAATGCCTGAGAAAACTTATCGAATCATCAGCTGAACCATTGTCAACTACAAATACTTCAGTACCCGGCAAATCAGAATTTTTACAAACTGAGGGAAGGAATTGCTGCAGGTAATGCCGGCCGTTCCAATTGAGTATTACAACGGCAATTTTTGTCATGACGTGATCAACATAAGATTTTCGGGCCGGGTATGCTTGAAACGCTTGTGTGACCATAACCAGAATTCCGGTCTTTTTAGTATCTCCTCCTCCATCTCCCTGATACAAGCCAGAGTAATTTCGTTCTCCCGGGTTACGGCAGCGTTATCAATTATTTTTTTCAGCATAACTTCATAATGTCCCCGGCTAACCTTCCGGACATCCATAAAAACGATCGCCAAATCAAGTTTTACGGAAATCTTTTCCACCCCTTCGAAAAATGGTGTTTCCTGATTAAGAAATCTGGTCCAGAACCTGCTTATTCTTGGAGGCCGCTGATCTGCAATGAACCAAATGCAAAAAAGACGTTTGTCGGACCGGTACTTCAATCCCTGCCGGTATATACCCTCCATAGGAATCATAATTGGATGATGGCGACCCCGCATGTACAATGATAACTGGTCGATTGGTTTACTTTTTAAAGGTCGGTAAATTACCAAAAAATCATGAGCCATTTTAAGAGGCAGATTAATCAGCCACTCCCAATTGCTGTAATGGGCAGAAACCAGGGCAAAATTCCTATTTTCCCTTTCCAGTTCTATGAAAACTTCGGGATTTAAAAATTTCATCCGTTTATCAAGCTTATCCACGGAAATCCGGATGCACTTAATTGATTCCAGCAGAAAATCACAAAAATGTTTGAAAAAGGCTTTGGCCAATTGTTCAATGTCTTTATCAGACTTTTCCGGAAAAGCATTTCTCAGGTTGCTGAATACTGTTTTTTTTCTATAACGGACAAGATAAAATGTAATGAGGTAAAGAAGATCAGAAATCCGGTACAACAACCAGAATGGAATTAGGGAAGTCATCCAGGTAAGGGCAAATAGAAGATAGTACTGCAGTGATGTCATGGGTTGTGTCAAATGGATGATTAGGGTTTCATAAAGCGTGCAACATCATGCAGGAAGGCACTGTGCACATTGTTGTTGGCAGCAACGATCTCCCTTCCAAATAAGAAACCATCGCCCCCGCTGAAATCAGTAACTCTGCCACCTGCCTGGGTAACAATCAACGCCCCGGCTGCAACATCCCATGGGCTTAGGTTGTACTCATAAAAACCGTCATAACGTCCGCATGCCACATAGGCCATATCAGTGGCGGCCGATCCCATGCGCCTGACACCGTGGGTATTGGTGAAAAAATAATCAATGGTATTCATAAAACC
>Ga0315284_10003598_pt1 | contig 22067 bp, 20 predicted proteins | sample YL17G09_16_MG_FD_203696 | JGI IMG/M metagenome (GOLD analysis project Ga0315284, IMG submission 203696) | Sediment microbial communities from Yellowstone Lake, YNP, Wyoming, USA - YL17G09_16 | ecosystem: Environmental > Aquatic > Freshwater > Lake > Sediment | place: USA: Wyoming | collected... | reverse complement strand
GACATGTCCCCGACGAGCTCCCAGTCCTGGACCACCTGCTGGCCCCGCAAGAAGACGCGCTTGGGGAAGACCGCGGGCATGCCCTCGAAGGGGGTCCAGCCGCACTTGCTGTGGAGGTTCCTGGCCCGAATGGACCCGGCCTCCCGCATGTCGATGGTGATAATGTCCGCATCCATTCCCACATCGATGCGGCCCTTGGTCGGGAGCTTGAATATCTCGGCGGTCCGCTGGGATGTCACCTTGACGAGGCGCTCGATGGAGAGCTCGTTGTTCCTGACCTTCATGAGCAGCATGGGCAGCATGGTCTCCACGCCGGGGACGCCTGCCGGTGCGTCGATGAACCGCTGGTCCTTCTCCTCGACCGTATGTGGCGCATGGTCCGAGGCCACTATGTCTATCCTGCCTTCGATCAGCGCCCGCCACAGGTCCGAGGACGATCCGATTGACCTTAGAGGAGGGTTCATCTTGCCCCGACATTTCAGGCCCATCCGTTCGTTCAGGAACATGTGGTGTGGCGTGACCTCACAGGTGAAGCTGGCGGGCCGAACCTCCAATGAGAGCCTGCTCGAGAGATGGGCGATGTGCAGGCCTTTGATGTCCTTGAGGGCCGCAAGCTTCTTGATGGTGGCGGCCTCGAGCTCCTCCGGCTTGGACTTGTTGTAATCGATGGTGTCCTTGGGATCGTCCTTGGGTGGCTTCCAGTCCTTCAGGGCCTTCGGGTCCTCGCAGTGGACGCTCACGGGGAGGCCTGTGGCCATCATCTCGGCCATGGCCTTCGCAAGGAGCTCGTCGTTGTCAATGCCCATGCCGCCCGTGGTCTCGCCGAGGTAGACCTTGAAGGCCGTGGCGACCAGGGCCGCCCGTTCGACGTTGGTCCTCTCCCCGAGGCCGCAGTAGAGGCCGTAGTCGATGTGCGACCTGCCCTTGACCTTCAGGTACTTCTCCGCCACGTCCGAGGCCGTTACGACCGGCGGCTTGGTGTTGGGCATGTCAAGGGCCGTTGTCACGCCGCCGAAGACCGCGGCCAGGGAGCCCGTGGTGAAGTCCTCCTTGAGCGGGTAGCCCGGGTCGCGAAAATGGACATGCGGGTCGATGGCCCCCGGGAGGACGAGCTTGTCGCCGACATCTATGTGGGTCTCACCCGTAAGGACCTTCTTGACCTCGACGATCTTCCCGCCGTCGATGGCGACGCAGCATTTCTGGAGCTTGTCCTTGTAGAAAACATTGCCCTCTATGATAAGCTCGTAGACCGTGCTGCTCCCTCCCGTCGTTGAAAGGTGTTGTATGCTATTAACCTTTTCCGGATTTCCGGGATTCGGAAAAGATATTTAGGCCCGCGCGCTGTTGTTCGTCCGTCGCAGGCCCGGGGGCCGTCGGATGGAATGGTGGGAGGAATATTTCGATGAGGACATGGGGAAGATACTGTTCCCCAAGGAAAGGATGAGGCAGACATCACCTGAGTGCAACCTCATCGAGAATCTGCTGGAGCTGCACAAGGGCGATGCCGTCCTGGACCTCGCGTGCGGCATAGGCCGCCATTCTGTGGAGCTCGCGAAAAGGGGCTATAAGGTGACCGGCCTCGATTATTCCGAGGTCTATCTATCCAAGGCCAGGGAGGCCGCGAGGAAGAGGAAGGTCAAGGTCGAGTTCCTCAGAGGGGACATGCGGGCGATCCCGTTCAAGGACAGGTTCGACGCGGTCATCTGCATGTTCACCAGCTTTGGGTTTTTCAGGAAGGAGTCCGACCATCTCAAGGTCCTACGCGGGGTCACGAGATGCCTCAGGCCCGGGGGCAGGTTGCTGCTCGATGTAATTAGTCGCGAGTACCTTACGGCCCATTTCAAGGCCAAGGACTGGACGCGGCACGAGGATGGCCTTATCATTCTCGAGGACCAGTGGCTGGACCAAAGGCATGGCCGGTCGGTGTCGACATGGACGATGATAGACGGTAAGAAGAGAAGGACCTTCGCCCATACGCTCCGGCTCTACACATTACCCGAGCTTACCAAGGTCGCGGGTCGTGCGGGGTTACGGCTCGTGAAGGCCTTCGGGAGTTACGGGAAGGAGCCGGTGGGGCCGGAAGGGAGGCGCTTGGTCGCCGTTTTCAGGATAGGCTGAGGGAAGACCACATGGCCATGCCCGACAGAAAGCCTTTTCAACAACGACCCCTTTTTCCATCCCGAGTAGGTGGTCCAATGGCCAAGGGTGGGAAGAAGGGCAAGATTGGGACGATCGAAGAGTTCGAGGGGCTCTACCCCGAGGAGTGGCTGTTGCTCGAGGTCCTTGAGACCAACGAGCAGGAGGAGGTCAGCGTCGGGAGGATCATCGCCCACAGCCCGACAAGGACCGAGATCTTCGAAGAGCTCAGGGGGACCATAATCAAGGATGTGGCCCTCGTATTCAGCGGGGATTTGCCCAAGAAGGGCACCCAGGTGATGTTCTGAGGTGGTGACGATGGCGGAGACATACTTCGACGGCAAGAGGCCAATGATACCGGTCATGGTCACGCTCAACGGCAAGAAGGGAGTGATACGGGTCCAGGGCATAGTGGACACGGGGAGCACCTTCGTGGCAATACCATTCGAGATAGCCGATACCCTCGGCTACGACCTGCACAAGGTCAATGACAGGGCACAGGTATCCACGCCGAACGGCCTGCTGACTGTGCCGGTCATAACCCTCGATGAGATCAATGTGATGGGCAAGTCTGTGGCCCAGGTCAAGGCCGTGGTCATGCCGTTCCCAGAGGAGGCAAGGGTATGCTGCCTGCTGGGACTTTCCTTCCTTAGGAACTTCACGTTCTCGGTTGACTATGCGGAAGGAAGCTTCAAGCTAGACTGAGCCCGCAAGGCCCGTCAGACATAATCGTCCTGGCGGGCCTTGACCGGCTGTTCCTTTCCGTCCTTTTCGACCTTGCTCAATACGAAGGTCGTGTAGGATTCCCCTGACGGTTCCAGCGCGTGGACCAGGGTCACAGTCAGGTCGCCCGCAAATATCCGCAGGACGTCGTGTTCCGTGCAATAGGCCAGCATCCTGGCCTCGAGGTCCCTCGTGGACGGCGAGTTGGCCTTGCCGCCCTCGATGTGCTCGGCGTAGTCCCTGACCACGGCCTCGATCTCCTTGTGCGATAGGCCGGTCCCCTCGTAGCTTTCCATGAGCTTGCCCTGGCGCAGGTCCTGGTACTCCTCCTTGTCCGCGAAGTACGGGCAGTGCTCGGGATAGTCGCAGGGGCACGAGTCGCTCAGCCGCGGCTCGAACATGCCGGCCTCGATGCACGAGACGGCGGTGACGATGGCCCTGCGCAGGCCCGCCTTCATCTCGTCGGTGTAGGCCGGGGCCGTGACCCGCGTCCTAGAGCGCAGGTGGTAGATGGTTATCCTGCTGACCATCTTGCCATACTTGGCCTCGACGGCCATCTGGTATATGCCGAGCTGGACGTTGGCCCTGACCTTTTTCTCGTCCCATTCGTCCTCCCCGGACTTGTAGTCCAGGACCTCCAATGTCCCGTCCGGCAACTGCTCGACGAGGTCGATGCGGCCCGTGAACGGGATGCCCTCGATCACAATGTCGAACTTGAGCTCCACGCCCAGCGGCGGCCGGTATGCCTTGGAGGCGTCATGGAAGAAGTCGGTCAGTATCCTCTTCGCGATCCTCTTGAACCTGCGCTCGTCCTCGGCCGTCGGAAAGCCCTGCGTGTCCCAGGACCTGTCGAGTATCCGAAGCATGTCCTCCATCGATGTCTTGGTCGGGCCCCGGGTGTGGAAGAGCTCTATGGCCTTGTGGATCGAGCGGCCCACGGAATATTCCGGCCTTGGCTGCTCGGGGATCTTGTCGACGTAGGCCAGCTTGTACTGCAGCGGGCAGTCCGTGTAGGTGTGGAACTTGCTGTAGCTCAAGGGCCGCTTGTCATGGATGGCCGGCATCCGAAGGCCTCAGGCCGGGGGCGGTGGAGGTGGCAAGGGCTTTTGCTGGTAGCCCGGCGGTGGCGGCGGGGGTGGTTTCTGGGCCGCGGGCGGTGGCGGAGGAGGGGCCTGTGGCTGCATACCTGCCGGCGGCGGGGGAGGTGGCAACGGCTTGGGGGCCATCGGCAGGGGTGGAGGTGGAGAGCCCGGATATGCCGCGGGCGGCGGTGGCGGCGCCATGGGCTTGGGCGGCGGGGCCACCGGCTGCGTCTGGTATTGTTGATAAGGCTGCGGCGGCGGGGCCACGGGTTGCGGAGGCGGTACTGGCTGCGCCTGGTATTGCTGATACGACGGTGGTGGAGCCACGGGCTGCGGGGGTGGTACCGGCTGCGCCTGGTACTGCGGATACGACGGCGGTGGGGCCACAGGCTGAGGTGGCGGGGCCACGGGTTGCGGTGGCGGTACCGGCTGTGCCTGGTATTGCTGATAGGCAGGCGCCGGGGCCACCGGCGGTGGGGCAACCACCGTAGGTGGCGCCTTTGGCTTTGGCGGGACCGCATGGGCCTGGTCCACCTTCTTCTTGCACTTGTAGCAGTAGAACATCTTGGTGAAGTTGTCGTAGGACAGCGTGTTCTGGCAGGTCGCGCAGGTGTAGTTCTCGAACTTGGGGGTCTCCCTTTCGGCGATGTTCTTGGTCAGCGAATAGGGGGCCTCGGGGTGCTTCTCCCCGTAGGTCCTCTCGTACTTGAGCCATTCTTCCCACTTGGGCCTCTGGTCCGGTGGCACGTGCGCCAGCGGGTCGTTCGCGTCCGTCGGCTTCGTGACATCCAGGGGCGCGAACTTCTTCTTCTTGGTGACCGTGAAGAGCACGATGACGACTATGACCACCAAGGCAACGATCACGATCCCGGCCAGGATGAGGACGGTCTTGTCTATGACCAGGGACTGTCCTTGGTTTTCCAGCGTGAAGTTCAACCGGACATAGTGGTCCGTGATGTGAGCCCCTAAATCGCCTGTGAACTTCTTGTTGTAGAGCACAATGTAGTAATTCCCGGTCTCGGGGGCCTTGGCCTTGAAGCTGAGCTTGCCCCCGGCGGCGACCTCCTTGGACCTCTTGGCATCGTAGAAGTTCGGCAGGCTGCCAGACTTCATGAGCGGAAAGTTCTTATCCTCGACCCAGAGCACTGCCACGCCCGAGCCCTCGGCAATGTCAGGGACCCCGATCTTAATGGTGTCCCCCTTCACGAGGGTCACCTTGTAGCTGATGAACCCGTCCCTGGAGACCGTCATCATGGTCCAAAACTTCTGCGAATATTGGTGCTCGCCGGCCTTCTCGCCGACCTTGGCCAGGACATGGATGACGAACTGGGCCACGGCCGAGCTATTTTTGTCGTCGATGGCCGTGATGGTCACCGTGAAGTTCCCAGCGGAGCTCCAGCCCCAGGTCACGTTGGTCAGCGCGTTCTGGCCCTTATACTCGTTGTCGTTCGTTCGGTTGCCATCTACGTTCTTGTCGACGGCCGCGTCGTAGTCCCAGCGGACCTCCACCGGGTCATTGTCCGGGTCGACGACCGTCAGGCCCTGGGCCAGGTTGATTGTCTGACCCACGTCGATGGTCCTGTCCGGCGGTACGGTTATCACCGGCGCTGAGTTCGCAGCGCTCGCGGGCGGGGCCGCGATGGGCAGCACTGTCACGAGAAGCGTCAGGACAACGAGAATGACGACCGTCGGCTTCATACAGGCATGTAATAGGTCAGGAAATATTAAAGATTGACCTAGGGTCTACTTGGCGCCCTTGGTCTGCGTGCCCTTCTTGCCCGGGGACCACCGGGATTTAGCCTTGCCCGGCGGCGGGGCCTCGCCCTTGCCCTTCGGAAGGGCCTTGGCCGCGGGGGTTCCCTTGTCCTTGATGGGCCCGCTGGCCTTGCCGGCGCCCTTGCCCTTCTTGGCCTTCTTGGGCCTCGGTGGCATCGTCCTGATTTTGTAGATGGTCAGGCCGACGATGACCGCGACCACTAGCCCGGCGATGCCATAGATGGCGAACTCGAGCATGGCCGTGGACTTGACCTTTCCCGGGTGGTTGGGTGCCCCATCGGGGGTGTGCCCGCCGATTTCCGCGCCGAACGGGGATGGCGTGGGCTTGTCCCAGCTGCGCGCCGGCATGTAGACGTTGAGCGACGGGTCCCCGAAGAAGACCACGTTCTCGAAGATGTCCCACCACCACTGCTGCACGAGGTACTGGATGCCGACATGGGCTATGCCGCGCTGGTAGGCCTCCCCGACGGTGTAGCCCAGGACCAGGTCCCTGGTGAAGGTCTCGATGGCGAAGGCGGCGTACCAGGATGTCAGCCACGGGTCTATGACCTGGAAGACCATCCCGTGCCGTATCATGGCCATATGCATGTAGGTGTCGGCAATGAGGCACGAACCGCCGTTGAAGCCCATGGAGTGCAGGTTGCCGAAGGTGTTGTCGAAGTCGTAGCCCGTGACCGTCGTCGTCTGGAACGACTGCTCGAGGATGGCAATGACGATGCCGTCATGGCCACGGTTGGACTGGGTCGGGTTCCTGATGTAATCGAGGCCCACGTTGTGACCCATGAGGACCGTGTCCGGCTCGAAGGTGCTCCCGGAGCTCTCGTAGCCGCGCCATGGGTTGGGCTCGTTGGGGTTGTTGGCCGGGTTCCAGAAGCCCACCACGCCCGAGCCCCGGTTCCCGCCGTGCATGACCTCAAGCCACAGGAGGGCCCCCTTGTTGAGGTTCTCCATGGTGGCATCGAAGCTCGTCGAATAGACCGGCGTGTAGCCGGCCTTCTTGGAGTAGTAGGGCACGACCTCGGATTCCGTGAGGTCAGGCCACTTCTGGCCCACGTCGATGTCCATCCCCGAGCCTGTCCTGTAGGGCGTGATGCCGTCGGCCGTGGTGTAGTCCGTACCCCAGTAGAGGCTGCCCCGCTCGTTGAACCGGTGCTGGTAGGAGACCCAGGTGTTGACCACAGGAAAGACGGCGTTTATGTCATGCTCGGGCGATGTCTTGAGGAGGCCGTTCTCGAACTTGGACGCCGAGCCTGTATTCATCAACATGCCGCCGGGTATCATGGCCGGGCTGGCGAATATCATGGCGGTATACAGGGCCGAACGGGCGATCCACATGGATGTATCGATGGGCGTGCCGATGATGCGGCCCGGCACCGCCTTTCCAACGTAGGTCCTGTCCCAGCTCATGCCTATGTTGAACTGGTCGGCCACGGTCATCATGTACTCCATGCCGGACTTGTCGTACTTCATGGAATCTATCCAGTCATAGACCGCTGTGCCCGTCAGGACCATGGAACCGACGGACGGCGGGTAGCGGCCCGCGTAGGCGTCCATCCAGTAGGAGTTGCTCCAGGCCACGGAGGCGGACAGCTCGGGGTGGACGTCGGTGATGAACACCGCGGTCCCGTGGATGGCCGCCGAGTAGGTTGCCGGCCCTATGAAGAGCCCATACTTCTCCTCGCCTATGGGCCCCTTGTCCACGGCCCAGTAGTTGTAGGGCCCTATGGTCGTGAACACGATGTAGTTGGTCCCGGTGAGGGACTTGATCTGGGTGTAGGTCTCCTTGTACGATGTGTAGGTCTCGACGTCGATCTTGTCGCCCCTCATTTGCTGGAGCCAGGACCTGGAGGCCTTGATGGCGGCCTTGACCTTGCCCTTGCTGTTGCCGCCGAGGTCCACCAGCTGGACCTTCTTGACGCCCAGGGTGTTGAGCGCGCTGATGGTGGCCTTGGGAACGCCCTTGGTGGATGCGTAGAGGAGGGGTATGTTCTGTATCGAGGCCAGGGCCGCGCCGTTGGAGGCCGATGCCATGGCGTCGCCGTAGCGTCGGTCAAAGTACTGGTGCCACTTGTAGGAGACGTTGAAAGGAACGGAGTCGGTGCCATCGGAGAGCCTCACGGCCGAGATCGAGTAGTTGCCCTGGCCCAGGTCCTTGACGGTGATGGTCTTGGGGTTGTTGGCCGAAAGGTCCTCGGAGATGACCGCGCCGGACGGGCCGCGCACTAGCAGGCCCAGGTTGTCGGAGCCGCTCCAGGACATGGAGAACTCGCCGTCCCGGCCCATGAACGGGGTCTCGACAGGCAGCTCGACGTCCATGCCGGGATACATCGTGTTGGTTATGGTGTAGACGACCTTGGCGCCGGGCTTGTTCGGGCCCAGGAGGTCCCCCTTAGGCGGGGCCTTCAGGGAGGGGATGGCCGGCACGTCCTTGCCAACGATGGGGTCTATACTATCCATGGACTTCGTAGGCATGTAGGTGACCGCCGAGGCCCATTCGCCGTCGTTGTAGAGATAGGACCCAATGTACTCGCCCACGCCGCTCAGGACGTTCCACTCCTCGGACGCCCCGACCTCACCTAGGGCCATGTCGTAGAGCTGCAGGTCCGGGTCCTTGCCCCTCTGGGTTATGCTGGCCGTCTGGTCCAGGCCCGTGGGGCCGTACCATTTCATCTGGGATGTGATGTAATTGTAACCGCTCTCGACGGTGAACAAGTGCATGTTAGGCTTGACCGGGTTCGGCTCCTTGTCGCCGTTAATTGTGATCACCTGCGGAGCCTTTCCGGGGATGGTGCCCTGGACGGAGCCCTCGGTCACCGTGTCCAAATCGGGGAACGAGGTGTCGATGACCGCGATGACGGCCGTGTCGGACCGCCGCCAGTTGTAGAGCGCGATGTCCTTTGCCAGAACGTACGGGTCGCTGCTGGAGTAGGTCTTTGAGGTGGTCGCGTTCAACCCCCAGTCGCCGTTGACCTTGTCGACCTCGTCCGGGTTCAGGTTGATGTACTGGACGTTGTCGAGCTGCTGGTCCGAATAGTTGAGCCAGTCCGCCATGAAGTAATCCACACCGCTCGACGAATCCTGAGGTAGGTTCTCGGCCGTGAGGCCCCGGCTTGGCTCCCAGAGAAGCAGAGGGGACCCGTAGACGATGTCGTTGGGCTTGTCGTAGAAGACCGCCGCCGGGACCGCGGCCATGTAGCCGTAATCGTCGGTGTAGGACTCGGGGTCGTACCTCACGAGGAAGGCGTTCTTCATGGGGACGAGCGGGGCCCAGGTGGCGGCCTGCTTCACCGGTTGCAGGAACACCTGGTCGTCGGCCACGGCGACCTGGAAGCAGCCGGTGAAGGAAGTGAGGACCATCACCATGACCGCTATTATCGACAGCAAGGACTTTGATTGCATCGTTGGCCCCCCGGCATCCTGGCTATGGACTTGTACCAACCATACCATTGTACATATAATTATATATTCTTTATGTGAGAGTTCTTGAAGGATATCTTACAAATATTTCTTGTGTCCTGGCTGGTCGTACCTTGGCCCGGCAAGGCATTCTTTTTATATTGCATTGGCATTAATTGATTACGGCCCCGACAGGCCGCCCGGAGGGATAGAGCTGCTGACGGCCATGACGGTGGCAACGGGTCGATCGCCAAACAGCCGCGTCTCCCGGGCCATACTAGTCGCGTGCCTCATCGCGTCCTTCTTCCTGGCCTCGATGCCCATGGACGGGCCGGCGGGCGTCGCTGGCGATCCGGCCACCCAGGGCCTTCGCTGGGATGACCAGCACAGGTTTGTCGGCAACTGCACCCAGTACCCCCAGCACGACTATTTCTACGTCAACGCCTCGGCCCTCTGGGTCGATGTCCTTGTGAACTTCACGACAAACGGCACCTTCCCGGGGGCGAATCTCGTCATATACGGCCCCGACGGGTTCGTGCTGTTCGCGGAGCCCATCTATTACATGGATTACCACACGAACCTGACCAATGCGACCAAGCGGGGCCGGTGGAGGATGGCCCTGGGCATCAACTCTTGCAGCTTCGAGCACCCGGTCAAGTTTGTCGTGAGCATAGAGGTCGCCAACAGGCTCCTGGCGGCCCCTACAACCGATGCGGCCAAGGTCACGGCCGGCGAGAGCATCCGGATAGATGGCAGCGGCCTGGGCCTGACCCAAGGTGAGCGCTGTCGGTTCGACCGCGGGGACGGGAGCATCTCGCCCTGGTCGACCAATGCTAGCATCACCACGACCTATTCGAAGGCGGGCACCTACAAGGTCAGGGCCATGGTCAATACCTCCGACGGGAGGGCCACGGGCTGGAGCGAGCCGCTGACCGTGAAGGTCGACGAGAAGGCCGTGCCTTTGCCCACGGCCGATCCCATCGCAGTGATGGCCGGCGCCTTGGCCCTGGTCCTCGGGACCGTGAGCCTCATGGGCCTGTTGACGCGCGAGGCCCTGAGGCGCTAGGCCGGCCGGAATGTTGGATACAATTTATATATGGTTAAATGATTCATCGAACTGGAATCAATATGACACCTATGACCTCGCGCAAGCCCAAGGCGTCCCTGGTCCTGGCCATACTGGTCTGCCTACTCATGTCATCCGGGGCCTTCCTACCCTTGACCACCACAGCCTCCGACGGCTACAAGGAGTTCAAGATCTCCAAGCACCTTTTGAACGACCATGGTGGGGAGTACGTCTCATGGAGCCCCGACGGAAAGTACGTCGTTTCCCAGTTCGCGAGCAACCAGCAGAAGGATTACTCGTTCAGGTACTGGAAGACATCGGACTGGTCCTGGGTCGAAGTTCCCACCGAGCAGGCAGGCATCATCTACGCATTCGACTGGAGCCCGGACTCGTCCCACCTGGTAACGGTCTTCCGGGACATCATCGTCTACGACGTCAAGGGCGACTGGACCCCGACGGCCCCGCTGCCCGTGTATGGCAACGAAATGATGGTGACCGTCGACTGGCACCCGACGGAGAACAAGATCGCGGTGGGCACCGAGCCTGGGGAGGTCTTCATAGTCAATACGGACACCATGACGATCGTCAAGAACTTCACGGCCTCGGAGACCTTCCGTATGGTCCAGAGGGTGGCCTGGAGCCCCGACGGTAAAATGCTCGCGGCATCCATCGTGAACGGCCAGATAAAGGTCTATGACACGGTGACATGGAAGCTGAAGTGGACCTTCACGGACCACACAAATGCTGTCAAGGGCCTTGCCTGGAGCCCCGATTCGAAGCAACTCGTCTCGGCCTCTTTCGACGGCAACATCTTCCTGTATGACCTGGTCAAGGGGGCATTCAACAAGAAGATCGGTGGGCACGGTCAAGGCATCGCAATATACGACGTGCAATGGAGCGCCAAGGGCAACATGATCGTCACGAGCGGTGCCCAGTATATCTGCACCTGGGACACGACGAGCTTCGACCTCCTGCAAAGGATCGAGAAGGGCCATGGCAACAAGGAGGCCATGGCTACCACGCTGGCCTGGGACCCTAATGGGGGCAGGTTCATGGCAACTGGGCTCGAAAGCGTCGATGTCTGGAGCCAGAACGTGCCGGCAACCAACGACCCGCTCACACAGATCTATTCGAACATATGCGGGATCATACTGGCCATCCTCATCCTCGGTATCGGCGGCTATGCGGGCTACCAGTATTACTTGCGACAGAAGCTCAAGAAGGATGAGGAAGAGGGCATCGAGAAGGAGGAGGAAGAAGAGGAGGAGGAGGAGGCCGACGAGGACGAGGAGGAAGAGGAGGAGGAGGAAGAAGAGGAGGACGAGCCCGAGGAGGAAGAGGAGGAGGACGCCGAGGAGCGGCGACAGCGGAGGCGGGATAAGAGGAAGGGCCAGAAGAAGAAGGGCTGGTGATTTCGGGGCCGGAAATCAAGCCCTTTCGTTATTTTTAGGATTAATCCTCAATTCAACAAGGTTTATATAATCGACTTGACAATTTTTCATTCATGTTCCCGAGACACCTATCAACTTGCGCATCGGTCATTTTGCTGGCAGCGGTCATGGCCGTCTCGTGCATCCAAGCCGAGCCCATATCCCCGCCGGCCCCGATGCAATTCAAGCCCACCTTGACGATAGCCACGCTGACCCCTTCCAACCAGAACGTTTCCGTGACGGTCGACACTGGGGCCACGGCATCATACAGCTCCAAGGTCACCGTCACCAAGCCGCCCGGAATGACCTTGACCGTCACGCTGACAGCGTCCTGCGCCGCGGGCTTCCCGGCCACGGTAACCCCGAACAGCATAACCTTCACGCAGCCCGGGACCATCCCGATCACCATCAATGTCGTCGTACCGGCCAAGGCCAGGATGATCAGCGGAACACAGGTGAGGGTCGACGCGGTGGCCACTTACATCGGTGGCTCGGCGGTCGCCTCCTCGGCCGGCAGCCTAGGCGTTAAGCAGTACTACGATATCGGGGCGAGCGTCGTGGTCGACAAGGGCAGCGGGAACCCGCAGAAGTTCCAGATCATGGTCCAGAACAAGGGCAACGGGAACGACACGATCTCCTTGGACATCGTCGACAGATCGGCCCTTGAGAAGAATGGGTTCAGGTTCGACTTCACCAAGACCAAGCTCGTGGATGTCCAGAGCGATGAGAACGTCTCCGTCGGCCTCGAGGTATCATACGGGGTCGCCACGCCGAGCGGCAAGAAGGAGATAAAGGTAAAGGTCAGCTCCCAGAACTCGACCGATGGCGGTGGGAAAGCCGTGTCCATCGAGGCGCCGGTCAACGTCGATGTCGGGGCCCTCGGGGGAGGGGGCGCTCAGACCTATATGATCGTAGGTCTCATAATCATGGTGATTTTCGTCGTCGTGATCCTCTTGGTGATGTATAAAAAGAAAAAGCTCGGCAAGGCCTTCAAGGGACGGATCATCAAGATCCCGCAGGGGCCCAAGGGGGCCGCCAAGAACGAGGGAAAGAAGGCCACATCGGACGAGAAGAAGAAGCCCGATGAAAACGACAATGAAGAGAAAGAGGAGGAAGAATAGGTCCCTTATGGCGGTATTTAAAACTGATGCCCAAAAGGATACATCGCACCTAGAATTCATGATGGGCAGGATGGACCGGCAGGTCGGCATCCGCCGTTTTTCAACCATTATCGACGAAAGATTTATTAATGCATAGGCCCCAGATTCTGTAGATGGACACATGGCGGGGAGGAACAGGCATAGGATGACGGGCCTTTCCAAGGGGTCAGGACCGTCGTGGGGACGCCAAAGGGGGTGTGCGAGCATGGGATGGACGGAGAACAGATGCAGGGTTTGCGGAAAGGTCATCCCAAGCGGGCTCCTCAAGTGCTTGTCCTGCTCCCTCAACCTGATGTCGAGGGGCGATAAGGCCAGATGCCGGTGCCGTGTCTGCGGCGAAGAGATCAATGTCGGCGAGGAGATATGCAGGACCTGCGGGACGAACTTCGGTAACGAGGAGCAGAAGGGCGATAACAACGCCGTCCAGGTGGACTCGGAGGCCGGAGTGGAGTTCGAGGAGGAGTACGTCTGCATGATATGCGACCATCCCGTCGACAAAAAGGCCAGGAAATGCGATTTCTGCGGCACGGTCTTCTACGAGAAGGGGGGGGTCAAATACGGGCCCGTGGTGGAGAGGGTGGACCGGAGGAAGACCGGCAAGGCCAGCCCGCACGCAGGTTGACATAGGGATAGGATGGGCATGGGAACCTAGGAGACCTTGGGCCAGGTCCGTGAAGGGCCATGTTACGTGTTAGCATGGCTCATATATATATATACTAGTATTCATAATAAGGAATAAGTGTAGCCGGCCCTGGCCATGGCTCGTTTGGCCCCGAATATGTTCCCTATCGGTTTCGAGGCTTATTTTAAGCATAAACATATCTGGCCCTGGGCCTTGGACCCGGCGGACCTGTCCGTCAAGGAAAATGATGGCTTTGGCGCTCTCCGATAATTTGTAGATAATTCCTTTTCATGGATAGATAACAAAACCTTGCCCAAAAGGGTTAAATAATAAGGTCCAGATGTGGAGAGCGATGGCACGAAAGGACCTGCTCGAGAGCGAAAAGAAGGTTCTCTACGGCCTTGTGAAGTACTCCGGCAGCACGGACCAGATGCTCTCGAAGATTCTCGGCATGAAGGTCCCGACCATCACGGCCATAAGGATGAAGCTGAAGAAGAAGGGCTACTACGAGACCAAGGCCATCCCCAACATGCATTACCTCGGCGCCGAGATGCTCACAACATCCTATGTCGTCTTCTCCTCCCACCCCTCGCTCGAGAACAAGCTCAAGGAAGGCCGCAGGGTCCTGAACAAGGAGGAGTTCGTCTATGCCATCAGCGAGGCGAACCAGGACTTCTTCATCCAGATATCTAAAAACTACACCGAGGCCCGCAGGAACGTGGAGGAGATCGAGGGGGCCTACAAGGGCATCAGCTGCTTCGTGAACAACATCACATCCGTGCAGTTCCCGTTCGAGTTGTGCGAGATACCCTACTACTTCGACTACGCCCCGTTGCTCGAGAAGGCCTTCGGCTTCCAGGGCCTGGGCGCGGAGGAGGAGAAGGTCAGGCCGCTCTCACAGCTCGGGACCCAGCCCGGGGTCCTGTCGAACAAGGAGAGGACGGTCCTCTACGGCCTCGTCAAGTACCCGGGCCTCAACGACATCGAGCTCGCCGACAGGGTGAACGCGTCCAGGATGACCATCGGGAAGACCAGGAAGAAGCTCATGTCCCAGAACATGATAAAGACCATCAACATCCCGAACCTCGAGATGATAGGCTTCGAGCTCCTGGTTGTCACGCACGGTAGGTTCAACTTGGCCATGTCCGAGGGCCTGAAGTACTACGTCTCGGAGCTGCTGAAGAGGATTGGGCCCGGCATCCTGACGGCCTTCGGCAAGAACGAGATCGTCATGATAAACGTGTTCAAGGACTTCCAGGAGTTCAAGGACTCCACAGCGGCATTCACCCAGGTCTACAAGGAACAGGAGGTCTTCTGCGAGCCGCCGAAAAGGCTGCTGTTCTCGCTTAATAACATGATAACGACGAAGAACCACGATTACTCGTCATTCGTCGGCAAGATAATGGGCATGAGGCCCACCGTGGCATTGAGAAAGTAGGACTTTACCTAGTCCTGAACACGGCCCGTGGATTCCTTTTTATATTGTGTGGGCCATCTCAATTATAGTTCGAGGATTCAATACAATAACTCTCGAGATGACCATCGATGGACGAGAATACAAAGATAATACTCTGGGCTGGGCCAACATTCTTCTCAATAATACTCGTGTTCTCCGTTTATGCAGCTTATTTTATAAATCAATCATACCCGGGCCACTGGCCGGTCATTCTACTGATCCTGGTCATTGTGAACATCGTTGGTGCCATTTGGGTCTTCGGCACATTGAACAAGTGGAAAAAGGAAGAAGAAAGATTGTATCGACCCCCACCCGAACAGGTTGAAAGGATGATGAGGTTGGAGAAAGCGGCGAACGAAATCATCCTCGAGCAATTAAAAAATTCGATAATTTTGATAAATAAGGTCGATAGGGCCGCCAAAGAACAACTAGAGTGGTGGGAGCGGTTGATTCGGGCCGATAAAAATAATGACCTTTTTGGAGTAGAGGACATGGTCAATGACCGGTTCAAGACAATGCAACAGAACCGAGCCATGGGCCTTGATCAGTTAAAGCTCAACAGGGAAAGGGAGGAAAGATGGAGAGCGCGGGACCCATGCCTGATGGATTGGGATGCTGATGCCGAGAGGGAGAAATACGTCAAGGTCCCGACTTCATCCCTGGGGTCATATAGTCTGACCGATGTGGAGAGGGCGAAAATCATCAAATTAAGGGATCAAAGGAAGGAATTGGAAAATGCCATCGCTAAAATCGAAAAGGACATCTCGGCATTTCAAAAGATCAGGGAAGGGGATAAGAAGACCCTTTACTCGATGTACGAACAGGCCAAACAGGACTTCGCCCCCGAGAATGTCGCGGCGGAAAAGAAGAAAATGCTGGAGGGGCTGATAGCGAAGGCGGCCGAGGTGGGCTTTTCGAAAGAGAACCTAGGCATCAAGGATGACGGCGACAAGGAATGATGTCCCTTGCCGTCCAGTCCTACTTGTTCAAGATCTCGTTAATCTTGTTAACGAGGTCCTGCGGAACGAACGGTTTCGTGACGTAGCCGCTGACCTTGGCGATCTCGAGGCCGATGTTCTTGTCGAGGGCGTCGGTCTTGGCCGTCAGGATTATGATGGGTATGTCTTTCCAGGCCTTGGTATCCTTTATCTTCCTGTGGAGCATCCAGCCGTCGACCTTGGGCATCATCAGGTCCAGCAGTATGAGGTCCACCTTCTGCTTCTTCAGCGTTGCCAGGCACTCGTCGGCGTCGTAGGCCGGGAGCACCTTGAAGTCCTCGGCCTCCAGGATGTCCGTCACCATCTGGACGAGGTTCACCTCGTCGTCCACGATCAATATGGTCCTCTTCTTGGTCGCCATGTCAATCCCTCGTTCCGGTTCATGCGTCCTTTGTTGCTAGGCTCATTGGAATGTGAATGTCGAACATCGTGCCCACGGTGCCCTCGGTCTGCAAGACCCCGAGCTCCTTGAGGCACTCGCCCGTCAGCGGGGAGATTATCTGAATGCTGCCGTGGCTGGCCCGGACGATCTCCCGGCATATGGCCAGGCCCAGGCCCGTGCCGCCGTACTTCCTGGACACGGAGCTGTCCACCTGGTAGAACCGCTCGAACACCTTGGCCTGCTTGTCGGCCGGGATCCCGATGCCCGAGTCGGTGACCCGTAGCTCGATGTCCTGGCCGGCCTTGTCGATGGTGAGCCGTATCTTGCCGCCCTCGTTCGTGTACTTGATGGCGTTGTCTACGAGGTTGCTCACCAGCTGGAATATCCGGTCCTCGTCGTTGGACATGGTGAGGCCGGGCTTCACATCGGTGCCAAGGTCTATGCCATTTTGCTCGGCCTTGGGCCCCATGCGCGCCTTGATCTTCTCGGCGAGCTCCATGAGGTTTATCTGCTGGCGCTTGAGCACCATGGGCTTGGATTCCAGGGTCGATATGAACAGGAGCTCGTCTATGTGGTGTTGGAGCCTGTCGCACTCGTCGCTCATGATCCTCAGATATCGCTCCTGCTTCTCGCTCAGGTCCCCGCCCTTCTTCGAGACCATGAACTTGACGTAGCCGTTTATCGTCGTGAGCGGGGTCTTGAGCTCGTGAGACACATTCGACAGGAAATTGTTCTTGGACTCGTCGAGCTCCCGGAGGTCGGTCAGGGCCGTCCTGAGCTTCTGCTCCTGGGTCTTCTGGACCCGTAGGACGTAGTACACGGCGAAGACCGTCACGACGAAGGCCACGGTCGTGCCGCGAATGGAGTAGATTACGCGCATCTGGCTGGGGTCAACCGTTGCCCAGTACTGTATCTCGACGAAATCCCAAATGGCGTAGAAGACGGCCACTATGAGGGGAACGATCCATACGAGGTGCCACACCGAAAAGCCGGCCAATGTCTCCCTCTCGCCGAGGCCATCGTCTTTCCCTGCAGTGGTACCGGCAGTCTCCTTCTTCCTGGCCATACTAGACCGCTCACCCGACCTTTTCATCAGCACGTCCCGCGATGTACTGGACAGGACTTTAAAAATGTTATGAAAGACCTGTCCGCAAGAATAATCAAAATCCGACTGGGCCCAGTGGCCGCGACCCTCCGGGCGCCTCAGAAACCATGCTCCCCGATCAGGGGTACGAATATGCAACCGCCCAGATCGGAGATCTCCAGCCGTCCGTGGTTCAACACCCCCAGAAGGAGGTCCTGGTGGAACTTGCCGACCGGCACCAGTATCTTGCCGCCCTCCTTGAGCTGCTTTTCAAGGGGTTTTGGGATGTTTGGGGACGCAGCGGCCACGAAGATGCGGTCGTAGGGTGCGTGCTCCAGGTCCCCTTTGGACCCGTCGCCCTCGAGGACGGTCACGCGCTCCGAGAGCCCCGCCATTCGCAGGTTGTGCTGCGCGAACTCGACCAGCTCATGAATGCGCTCGACCGTGTAGACGTGGCCCGTATCGCCTATCATATGGGCCACGACGGCGGCGTGATATCCCGACCCCGCGCCTATCTCGAGGACCTTTTGGCCCGGCTTCAGGTCCAAGGCCTCGACCATGATGGCCACCATGTGGGGGGCCGAGATGGTCTGGCCCTCGCCTATTTCAAGAGGATGGTCGAAGTAGGAGGCGCCCCGGATGTCCTCGGGCAAGAAGGACTCCCGCGGGACCGAGCGCATGGCCTGGATGGCAGCGTCCGACCTTAGGTATCCTTTTCGCATCAGGCTCTCGACCAGCTCGTAACGCTGCTTCCGGTAATCGGGCTCCTTGCGCACCTTGTCCTTGACCATCAATGGATGGAAGGCCTCCCGGGATAATGAAATTTTCCCGAAGGCCGCCCCGGTGCCGTCTTCCCTGGACCGGTCACCTTTTTTAACTATCAGGGAGATACCATGATTGCCCAAGGGAGACCGATGGCATCGCTCACCGACCTACTACACAAGATGTTCGTCTACTACGGGTTCGACCTTAAAGGAAACCTGGAGGAGGGCTACGTCGTGGCCCACAAGGGTAGCCTCAAGGTCATCTTGGGCGTAAAAAAGCGATACGTGGACGCGGACGATGTCAGGTTCTTTGCCGACGTGGTGGAGCAGGAAGGGGCCGAGAAGGGCATCTTCATAGCGCTCACGAACTTAAGCGCCGAGGCCCGGAAGGAGGCCGAGAGGCACCGGGTCCTGATGTGGGACCGGGAACGCTTCGAGGCCGAGCTCGGGAAGATGATACTCGCCGAGGCCGAGGGCCTCAAGAGGGACACGGGAGAGGAGCTGTTCGAGCAGGTCCTGGGGCTTTTCGACCTGCAGAAGCCAGCGCGGATAGGGGGAAAGGGGCGCGCCGCCCATGACGGCAAGGAGGAGGTCCCGGTCGAGGTTCCCGCCGAGAGGCACCCAGAGCCCATGGTCAAGCGGGTGCTTATCGAGGACGAGATGATGCTGACGCCGGTAATAGGCCTCGAGGCCGCTGCCAAGCTGGCCCAGAACCGGGTAAAGCACGCGTTCAAGTACGACCTCCAGCTCCTGCCGTTCTACCTGTTCGACTTCGAGTGCGAGGTCGTCCTTGACGGGAAGGATGAGGGCCACGGCAAGGCCAAGCCCTACCGCGCCGAGGGGACCGTTGGAGTCAATGCACTGACCCAGGATGTGGAGCGGTGGACGAGGGAGTCCCATTACACGAAGAGCATCGATACCGCGCACATGAAGCTCGAGCCCAAGGTCAGCGAGGACGATGCGAAGAAGGCCGCGACCGAGTTCATCATCGAGCTGAACACGAGGGTCATCGAGGAGCGGCAGGAAAAGAGGCACGTGACCGTATTCGAGAAGAAGAAGGTCCGGCCCAAGGCGGACGCGGTCAAGCTCGAGAGGGTCGCGCTCATCTATCTGCCGGTATGGGGCGTCGTTGGGACCAACGGCGTCGTTGTCATCGATGCGACCAGCGGCGAGGTCCTCCGAGAGGACAAGTAGGGCTCAGGTTTCAAGGGACCCGGAGGCGGCCTTCGGCCGCTTGCCCTCTGTGACAGCACTGAACCGACGATGAAGAGATAGATCGCGGCGACGATGTACGGCACATAGCTTATCTTGCCATCGTTCATGGTCGCGCCAGCTATGCCTCCGAGCACTAGCGGCCCCATCACGAAGCCCGCATCGTTCACGGTCCTGAAGACGCCCATGGCGACCCCGAGCCTCTCCTTCGGGGTCAGGTCGATGAGCCAGGCAGATATCGGCCCGGACAGGCCGAGCGTTGCCCCGTAGATGACCATGACACCCACGAAGGACAGATAGCTCTGCGTGAACGGGATGAAGGCCGCAACTGCCCCGGTGAGCACCAAGGCCGCGATCATGGACGGCTTCCTGCCATGCTTATCGGTGTAGGATCCCGAAGGTGTCATCGTGAAGAACATGCACAGCGAGGTACATGTCAGTGTGAGGCCGAGCATGACCTCGGAGATGCCTAGATTTTTGTAGGCGAAGAGGGGCGTGACCGTTGCCGTAATCCCGGCGCGGGTGAAAAAGAGCGACAGGGTCGCCAAGTTCACGAGCATGACGGACGGGTCCTTCAACACCTGTCTCACATCCTTGAACGTGATGGGTCTGACGTTGTGAGGGATGGCGGTCCTCTCGATCATCGTCGCAACAAGCACGAACCCGATGCCCACGACAAGGGCGTAGAAGAAGAACGGGGCCCGCAGGCCCCAGATGGATGCTATGAGGCCACCGACGCCCGGCCCGAATATTCCGCCCAGCAGCAGCATGCCCGTGTAAAAGCTCATGGATTCCCCGCGTGTCTTTTCTGGGACAACGAGGGCCAGCAAGGTCGTGGACATGGTCGTGTAGAAGGCGGAGCCCACGCCTTCTATGACGCGCCCGAGAAGCAGCACCCAGTAGTTGGGCGCAACGCCGCATAGTATGGATGACAGACTAACTAGGGCCATGCCGAGCAGGATCAGCGACTTCGGATGGTATTTCGCGCCTAGCATGCCTGCGGGCAGATCGAGGAGCATTCGTGAGAGCGCGAAGACCGCCACGAGGAGGCTCACCATGAACACGCTCGCGCCCATGGCAGTGGCATAGAGCGGAAGGATGGGTGAGATGAGGGTCATGCCGAGCATCACGAGGAACACGAAGACCGAGAGAAGGATGAGCGTCTTGCCGTATTCTTTCATGGGCCTCGTCCCGAAATCATGAGGGGATATTAATAAACTAGCACATGAGTTTGAAGAAAGGATGGTGCATCGTCATACTTCAGAAACAATCTTATATTGTCCTTCTGATTATTGAACGGGCCCGTGGGGTAGTTCGGATATCCTTTCGGCCTTCGAAGCCGATGACCCGGGTTCGAATCCCGGCGGGTCCGTATTCTTTTTCAATTTGTCAGAAGAAATCAACTGAGTTCCTCGGTCTGCTTGGAGACCTTGCGGACGATGGTGGCGAGGTCCTTCTTTGCCATTGGGATTAACTTGCTGAGGGAGATGGTGCGGTCCTTGCATTTCTCCCATCTCTTCCTGAAATCGCTCATCGCGTAGTCTATCTGTTGGTTGCTTTCCTCGTTACCCCGGATGGAAAGCTGGAACTCCAGGCCCCTGGACTTGTAGGTCTCCATGTCCTCGATGTGCGTCGTCATGACGGCCCAATCATCCACGAGGATGAACCGATCGTTTATCTTTGTGTCGAAGAGCCGGACCTGGATGCCAGGTTCCCCGCTCAGCTGCACGTTCGATGTTATCCTAGCAAGGGTCGTCAGGCTTGCCAGCCATTGGCTCTGGAAGGTCGTAGGCTCGTCGATGTAATCCTTAAGCCACTCGCTTGTCGGGTCGACCAGGAGCAGCTTGTACCTCTTTCCACGCTCTAGCATCTTCTCGATGTTCTTGCGGGCGGAACAAATTGGGCCCATGAGCGTGAACCCCTGCAGGTAGATTAACTGGTCGATGCTCTTCATCAAGTTGTACTGGATGGAAGGGTCCCTCTTGGCAAAGACCTTGATCCCGTCGGGGCCCACGAAGTCCTCGATAACGGCCCGACGCTCATCGACATCCAGGTTTGCCTGGTCCTTGACTGTGAGGCTCTTGAGTTTCATGTTCCCACCGCGGGCCTGGTCGATGATATGGCCCTAGATTTCCGGGCATGTACTTAATATTTGTCCAATCGTGATATTATCTTACCTTCTACCGGGTTCCCCGACGAAGGCCAGCCCGAAGCAGGCCGCGATGGTCATCACCGCCGAGAAGGTGAAGGGTGCCCAGCTCCCGTAGGCATCCCACAGGAGACCGGCCAATATCGAGGCCGGTAACGAGGCGAGGCCTATGACCATCTGGTAGATGCCCAGCCCGCTAGCCTTGAGCTCGGGGGTGGCAAGCTCGGATACGAAGGCCTTCTGGACCGGGTCCAGGGCCCCCAGGTTCACGCCATATAGTATGAAGACCGACATTATGAGCCACAGGGCCGAGGCCTCTGTGGCCTTCAGGGCCACCATGCACATTAGAGCGAAGGCGACGAACCCGGCGAGGGTGATGACCCTCCGACCGACCATATCTGCGAGCTTGCCGAACGGGAAGCTAAGTATCGTGGCCACGACCGAGAACAAGAGGTACATCAGGATGGTCTGCTGATAGGTCATCCCGAACTTGTTGGCGAAGATTATCAGGAACGAGTAGCTGAAATTGCCGAGGGCGAACAGGAGGCCCACGACAGTAAAGGCCTTGAAGTTCGAGCTGAAGTCCCAAAAGGAGACCTTCCTTTGTTCCTTCTCGGCCGGGTCGCACTTG
>Ga0315284_10003597_pt1 | contig 22071 bp, 18 predicted proteins | sample YL17G09_16_MG_FD_203696 | JGI IMG/M metagenome (GOLD analysis project Ga0315284, IMG submission 203696) | Sediment microbial communities from Yellowstone Lake, YNP, Wyoming, USA - YL17G09_16 | ecosystem: Environmental > Aquatic > Freshwater > Lake > Sediment | place: USA: Wyoming | collected... | reverse complement strand
GGCCGGGGGCCCGCGCCCCACCCCCCCCCCCCCCCCCCCCCCCCCCCCCCACCGTTCCCCCCGGGCCGTAATCGCCCGCCCGGGGACCACCCCAACCCCCGTGCCCCCCCCCCCCCCCCCCCCCCCGAGTGAAGCCCTCACCCCATCCGCGCCGCTCCGCCGCTCGCCGCGCCCGCCCCTCCACCCTTGCTCTCTCTCTTCACGCCATGACGACGCGCGACTTGGCGCGCTTGGCCGCCCGCTTGGCCGCGATCTCCACAATGTTCTCCTTCTTCTTGCCGCCGTCGGCTTTCGGCTGCAGCTCGGCCGCGTGCTTGGGGATGAACCCGGTGTCGACGTCGCCCGCGACAAAGTCGGGCACTTCCAGGATGAGCAGGTGGTAGGCGGTGGTCGTGGGGACGCCCGAGATGACGGTTTCCGTGAGCGCGCGCTTCATGCGCGCAATCGCCTGCGTCCGGTCCTCCCCCCACACGATGAGCTTGCCGAGCAGCGAGTCGTAGTTGGGGGGCACGAGGTAGTCGGGGTACAGGTGGGAATCCATGCGCACGTGCGGGCCGCCCGGGGGCAGGTACCCGATCACGCGCCCCGGCCCCGGCCTGAAGTTTTTGAACGGGTCCTCCGCGTTGAGCCGGCACTCGATCGCGTGGCCCTTGATCACGATGTCCTCCTGCTTGAAGCGCAGGGTCTCGCCCTGCGCCGCGCGGATCTGCTCCTGGATGAGGTCGACGCCCGTGATCATTTCCGTGACCGGGTGCTCGACCTGTGAGGGAGGAGGGGGTGGGGTGGGGGGTGGGAGGTGTTGGGGCCGGGCGCGCGCCGCCGCCGCGCGCGCGCCCTCCCCCGCTCCCTCGTCCCTCCCTCCCTCCCCTCCTCCCGACCTGGATGCGCGTGTTCATCTCCATGAAGTAGAACCCCGTCTTCTCCCACAGAAACTCGATCGTCCCGACCCCGATGTAGCCGATCGACTTGGCCGCGTTGACCGCGGCGTCGCCCATCGCCTTGCGCACATCCTCAGTCAGCGCGGGCGACGGCGCCTCCTCGAGCAGCTTCTGGTTGCGGCGCTGGATGGAGCAGTCGCGCTCGCCCAGGTGGATGACGTTGCCGTGCTTGTCGGCCAGGACCTGTGAAGCGAGCAAGGAGGGGAAGGGAGGCGGTGTCGGCGAGAGGGCGGTTGCGGCGTCCGCGCCACCACGCCACCCTCTCCGCCTCCCCTCCCCGACCTGGAACTCGATGTGGCGCGGGTTTTGGACGTAGCGCTCGAGGTAGACGGCGCCGTTGCCAAACGCGGCTTCCGCTTCCTGCTGCGCCGCCTGGAGCAGCGGCACGAACTCGCCCTCGGTCATCGCGAGGCGCATGCCGCGCCCGCCGCCGCCTGCAGTCGCCTTGATCATGACGGGGAAGCCGACCTGGGAGGAGAGGGGAGGGTGGTGGCGGGGTGGGCGGCCGGGGGCTGGAAGCGGAGCGCCCCTCCCCGCCCCCTCGCTTCCTCCTCACCTGGCGCGCCACCGTGACCGCCTCGCTCTCGGTCTTGACCAGCCCGTCCGACCCCGGCACCGTGGGCACGCCCGCGGCCTTCATGGTGTCGCGCGCGGTCGACTTGTCGCCCATCGTGCGGATGTGCTCCGAGCGCGGGCCGATGAACTCGATGCCGTGGTCGGCGCAGATGTCCACGAACGTGGCGTTCTCGGAGAGGAAGCCGTAGCCCTGCAGAGGAGAGAGGAGGGGTGAGGGTGGGCGGGGAGGCGTGGGCGGAGCCGCGCGCGGTCGCCGCCCCGACCTCTCCCCGTCTCTCTTCCTACCGGGTGAATCGCGTCCGCGCCGCGCGAGATCGCCGCCGAGATGATGTTGGGGATCGACAGGTACGACTCGGACGAGGGCGCCTCCCCGATGCACACCGCTTCGTCCGCCAGCTGGACGTGGAGGCAGTCGGCGTCGGCCGTCGAGTAGACCGCGACCGTCGCGAGGCCGAGCTCTTTGCACGCGCGGATGACGCGCACCGCGATCTCGCCCCGGTTGGCGATGAGGACCTTGGTGAACGGTTTCTGGGTGTTGGGGGCGGCTTGGGCGCGGACCAGGGGGGAGGAGCGCGGGGCGCGGCGCGCGCGCGGCACGGCGGGGAGCGGGGCCAGCGCAGCGACAGCGGCCGCCGGCGCGCGGGGGGCGACCTGGGGGAATGTGGGTCGTGGGCGTCGATCGCGGGCGCGCGGCGGCCCGCTGGGGGCCGGCGGCGACCGCGGGCGACCGCGGCCGCTCGCGGCGCTCGCCGCCCTCGCGGCGCGCCATCGGGCCCTCCCCACACCCCCACCCCCTCGCCAGCGGGGCCGGTTTATCGGCGGGGCGCGGTCCTAGGGGTGTGGGGGGCGGCAGGGGCCCGGCCGAGGGCGCCCGCCCGAGCGGGCCCGGCTCGAGAGCCGACGCGCGCGCCATCCGCCCCTCTCCCACCTGCGCCCGCGCCGCGCAGACGCGCGATGCGGCCAGGGGCCGGCTGGTGGGGGTGGAATTGCGCGCAGCAGCCAACATGGTGGGGAAGCGGGCGGGGTGTGAAGCGCGCCGGCGGGCGCCGCGCCGTTCACAGATCCCCGCCGCTCGCCGCACCGCGCGCCGCGCGTCTCCAGGTGAGAAACCGTCCCTCGATTGGGGGCTCCGCGCGAGCCAGCGAGCGAGCGCCCCCCGCGGGCGCGGTTTCGGCGCGCTGCCGGGGCGGGCGGGGAGGGCAGATTTGGCGCCCAGCGCGCCGCTCGCGCGTTGCTAACGCCTGCTGGCGCGCCGGAACGGTGCGCGCGGCGCTCTTCGCCACCAACCGTCGCCCCCTGCGGCGGCCGCCATCGCCGCGCCGCCTCCCGCCGACGCCTCGCCCCCCCACCCCCCCAGGCACCGCCCCCCTTTCAGTCGGCATGAGGCGCGGCGCGCGCTCGCCGGCGTCCAGCCTGGCGACCGGCCCGCGGCTCCGCGCGGCGCCGGCGCGGGCAGCCGGCCGGGCCACGCCCGCCCGCCCGGCGCCCGCGCGGGCACCTGTGCCGGCTCAGCGCACAGTTTTGATCCATGCGGTGCCGCCCGCGACGCCGCTCGACACCATGTCCTCCATGGACGGCGACGCCGACGACAGCGACGGCACCCCCAAATTCTCGCGCCGCTGGAAGGTCGTCGCGATGATGGCGGTCGCCTTTGTCCTGTGCAACATGGTGGGAGATCGGGAGAGGGGAGGAGAGGGGGATCGCAGGGGCGGGACGGGCAGCGGCACGGCGCGCGCGCGCCAACACCGTCCAACCCTCCCCCCCCCCCAGGACAAGGTCAACATGTCTGTCGCTGTCATCCCCATGGCCCGCGACCTCGGCTGGTCGGCGACCGACCGCGGGCTCGTGAGTTCCGCCTTCTTCTGGGGCTACGCGCTCACCCAAGTCCCCGCCGGCTTTGTCTCGACGCGGCTCGGCGGCGCCAAAGTGCTGTTTGCGGGCGTGTTTCTGTGGTCGCTCGGCACGCTCATCGCGCCCCCCGCGGCGCACGCGGGCCTGTGGGCGCTGTGCGCGTCGCGCGTGTTCGTCGGCCTCGGCGAAGGCCTCGCCCCCTCGTCCGCCACCAACGTCCTGGCCCGCATCATCCCCGAAAACGAGCGCGCGCGCGCGGTGACGACCGTGTTTGGGTCGCTCGACGTCGGCTCCGCGGTCGGCCTCCTCGTGTGCGGCCCGCTCATCCGCGCGTTTGGCTGGCCCTCCGTCTTCTACCTGTTTGCCGTGCTCGGCTTCCTGTGGTGCGCGCTCTGGCCCCGGGTCAAGGGGGAGAAGCGGGAGGCGAAAGCGGGCGGCGCGGCCCCCGCGTGGGGCCCGACTGACGCGGGCGCCTCGCTCCCCGTCCCCTGGCGCGACTTCCTGCGCTGTCGCCCCGTGTGGGCCATCATCGCGGCCCATTTTTGCTACAACTGGGGGTACTACACGCTGCTGGCGTGGTTGCCGTCCTACTTTGAGCTCTCCCTCGGGCTCAACGTGGAGAAGTCGTCCCTCCTCACCCTCATCCCCTACCTCGCCATGACCGCGATGACGCCCCTCGTCGGGCCGGTCGCCGACGGGCTCGTGGCGGGCGGGTGGTCGGTCACCTCGGTGCGCAAGCTGTGCCAGGGCGTGTCGTTCGCCGGCCCCGCGCTCTGCATGGTTGCGTGCGCCGCGTTGACCCCGCTCGCGCAGGCGGGGCCGACCGCGGGGCCGGTGACGACCGCCATCGTGGCGTTGCTGTCGGTCTCGTTTGCGCTGGGCGCGTGGGCGCGCGCGGGCCTCTACTGCAACCACCAGGACCTCTCGCCCAAGTACGCGGGCGCGCTTCTGGGGCTGTCCAACACGGCGGGCGCGCTGCCTGGCATCCTGGGCGTCACCGCGGTCGGCGTGCTGCTCGACAAAACATCTTCGTGGTCGGCCGCCCTCTTCGTGCCGACCGCGATCGCGCAGTGCGTCGGCCTGCTCCTCTACACCGCGTTTGCGTCGTCCGAGCGTCAAGCGTGGAAGTGATTGGCGCATTTGGGGGGGGGGGGGGGCGGATTGCGAGGGGCGGAGCTGTGATTGAGGGAAACTCTTCGGCGCGGAGCGCGCACGCGCGACGAGCGCGCGCCACTCCTCCCCTCCTTCCCACCCACCCCGTACCATGCCCCCCCTCCCGCCCTGGCGCCCGCCCGCCGCGCCGCCCGCGCCCGCGTTCGGCCGGGGCGCGCGCGACGCGTTCGCGTTTCCCTCGGGCGGCGACGACGGCAACGACGGCGCGCCGTGGTGCGCGCGGGCTCGCCTCGGACTGCCGCCCGCCACTTGGAACGGGAAGCGGCACTTGGCGCGGGCGCGCGCTTGCGGCAGGGACGCGTCCGAGGCCGCGCCCGACCCCCACCCTCCCCTTTCCCCCAGCGACCGCGTCGTCGCCGTCGCCGAGCTACCCCCCCCCCTCCGCGCTGCCTTCCCCTTTCGATACTTCAACCTCGTCCAGTCCGACACGTTTGATGCCGCGTTTGGGTCGGAAGCCCCTTTGGTCGTCGCCGCGCCGACCGGCGCCGGCAAGACCGGCGTGCTCGAGCTCGCCCTCTGCCGCCTCGTGTTGCGCGGCCCGGCCACCGCCAAAGCTCTCTACCTGGCCCCCTCGCGCGCCCTAGTGTCCGAGCGCGTGTCCGACTGGCGCGCCCGCTTTGGCGCGGCGGGCGTCGCGGTCGCCGAGCTCACCGGCGAGGGCGACCCCGCCGCCGCCGCCGCGGCCGCCGACCGCGCGCGCAGCGCGCGCCTCATTGTAGCGACGCCCGAAAAGATCGACGCCGTCCTCCGCGGGCGCGGCGCGCGCGGCGCCACAAGCTTCGTCGGGGACCTGGGCTTGATCCTCATCGATGAGGTGCACCTTCTCTCCGACGGCACCCGGGGCGCGACGCTGGAGGCCGTTGTCGCCCGCCTCAAAACGATTGGGGCCCAGGTAGGGAGAGAGAGGTAGAGAGGAGAGAGGGGTTGACGCGCGGGCGCCGCCCCCTTCCTCTCACTCTTCCTCTCTCATTCTCCATCTCTCCATAGCCTCGCCTCGCGTCGTCGCCCATCGCCCACGCCCGCTTCGTCGCGGTCTCCGCGACCCTCCCCAACGCGGCCACCGTCGGCGCCTGGCTGGGCGCCCCCCCCGACGGCGTGCGCTGCTTCGGCGACGAGGTGCGGCCGGTGCCGCTCGAGGTGTCGGTGCGCGCGTACCCCGCGACGATGACCGACTTTCTCTTTGAAAAGTCGCTCGACGCCCACCTGCCCGCCGTCCTGGCGTCCCACTCCGACGGCCGCCCCTCCCTCATCTTTTGCGCGTCGCGCAAGGGCGCCGAGGCGACCGCGCGCGCGCTGGCGACGGGGTCGACCGCTGCGGCGCGCCGCGCGTCGCTCCCCCCTCCCTCCCGCGCCACCCTGGACGCCACGGCCTCGCGCGTCGCCGACCGCGGCCTGGCCGACTGCCTGCGCGCGGGCGTGGGCGTGCACCACGCGGGGCTGGACAACGGCGACCGCGGCGCGGTCGAAACTCTCTTCTCCGCCCGCCACCTTCCCGCCCTCTGCACCACCTCCACCCTGGCCACCGGCGTCAACCTGCCCGCCTACCTCGTTGTTGTCAAAGGGACTCGGCGCTGGGCGTCCGACGGGGGGGGGGCGCCGGGGTTTAAGGATTACGGCGCGGCCGACGTCCTGCAAATGCTCGGACGCGCCGGCCGCCCCCAGCACGACACCCGCGGCGTGGGCGTCGTCATGACGCGGGCGGGGCCGGGCGCGGCCCGCCTCGCCGCCCTCGCGGCCGGCGCCGAGCCGGTCGTTTCCCGGCTCGCCGCCTCGCTCGGCGACCACCTCAACGCCGAGATCGTGCTGCGCACCGTGACCGACGTGGAGACGGCGGTGGCGTGGATGAAGCGCACCTTTCTGTGGGCGCGCGTGCGCGCCGACCCGGCCGCGCACGGCTTCCCCGCGGGCGCCGACGGCGGCGCGCTCGAGCGGCTGGCCGCCCAGCGCTACGTCGCGGCCTCCATCGACGCCCTCGTCGCGGCCGGCCTGGCGCGGGCCGAGGCCGGCGGCACCGGCCTGTCCCCCCTCCCGCCCGGCGAAGCCGCCGCCCGCCACTACGTCCGCCTCGCGTCCGTCGCCCTCGTGCGCGCCCTCCCCCCCCACGCCTCGCTGCCCGACGTGCTGGCCGCGGTGTGCGGCGCAGCTGAGTTTGAAGGGACGACCCTGCGCCGCGGCGAGAAGAAACCGCTCAACGCGCTCAACCGCGCGGCCGCCGGCGCCGGTCTGCCGACCGTCGCGGGTGGCGGGTCCAAGGCGCGCGTCGCGACGCCCGCCGACAAACTCTTTGTGCTCGCCGTAGACGCGTGCGGCCCCTCCCCCAGCACCGGCCTCGACTTCTCTATGCGCCGCGAGGCCGACACACTGCTGCGCACCGGCGCGCGCATCGCGTCGTGCGCGCGCGCCGTGCTGCGCGCGGCGGGCGCGTTTGCCGGCGCGGCCAACGCGGCGCGCCTCGAGCGCACGCTGTCCGTCGGTGCCTTGGACGGGACCGACGCCGAAGTGCGTCAGCTGCGCGGTGTGGGCGGCGCGCTCGGCGCCCGTCTCGCGGCGGCCGGCCTGGGCCGGCTCGCGGCGCTGCGCGCGTCCGACGCGCGCACCGTCGAGCTCGCCGCCGGGCGCGCCTACCCCTTTGGCGCCGACCTGCTGGCTGCGGCGGCCGCGCTCGCGCCGCCGGGGCTGGAGGTCAAGGTGGCGGGCGCGGCGTGGCGCGCGGGCGGCCGCCTCGACGCGCGCGTCACCCTCACCCGCACCACCGCCCCCCCTCCCCGCCCGGGCGGCCGCCCCCACTATGGCCTGCTCATTGTGGGCACGCCGTCCGACGACGCGTTGCTGGCGGCGGAGCGGGTGGCGCTCGACACGTTTGCATCGCCGCTCGTGCTTACCGTGTCGACCCGCGCGCGCGCCCCCATCGCCCTCGTCGCCGCCCTGCTGCCGGAGCGGGTGGTGGGTGCGGACGTGACGGCGGCCTCCAAGTTGGGGGGGGGGGAGGTGTTCAAGGTGGGGGGGGAGGGGGAAGTGGGGGCGGTCGAGCAGGGGGCGGCGGTCGAGGCGTCGCCCGGCCCCGAGCCTTGCGCGCGCTGGCACTCGCCCGCCCCGCGCGCCAAGCGGCAGACGACCCTGTTTGGCCGGTTCAAGTACGTGCCGCCGCCGGGCGAGGCGGCAGAGGTGGAAGAGGCGGCCGGCGCCGCCGCCGCCGCCGACCCGCTGCCGCCGCCGCGCGACCTGTCGCCCGCCGCGTCCACCGCGCCCCCCTCCGCGCCCCCGCCCGCGCCAACGCCGATGCCGCCGCCACCGCCCGCGGCGTCCAAAGAGGGGGGGGACGAGTACGCGGACGTCTTTTCTTTCCTCTGATGGCGGCGCCCCCCTCCTCTCTCCCTCCCTCGTGTGACACGCCCCACCCACACCACCATCACGTCTCCACCACCGCCGCCGCCGCACCCTCCTCCAGCAGGCCCGCGGCGCGGGCCAGCAGGTTGGCCTTTTTGCCGCCGACTTTGGCGCCGCACGCCTTGAGAAAGGCTTTGAGCGCGTCGACGCCGAGCGTGGCCTGCGCCCCCGCGGCAAAGGCGGCCGCCACGGCGTCCGCCTTGGCCGCGAGCGCGGCGGGGTCGACCACCGCTTTGGGCGCGCGCTTGGCGGCGGCGGTGCCGGCAGGCTTTTTGGCGTTGGGCGCGGCCGCCGCGGGCGGGAAGCCGGGCACGGCTTTGGGCTTGGCCACGCGCACGCCCACCATGGTGACCACCTTGCGCTTGCCCAGGACGGGGACGCAGCCCGGCAGGGCGGGGCGCGCGGGCGCGCCGGTGAGCGCGCGCGCGGGGGCCGCCGCCGCCGTCGACCGCGTCGACCGCAGACGCGCCAGCGCGGCCTGCAGCTCGGCTCCGATGGGCGCGACGCCTCGGTCAACCGCGGGCGGCAGAGGGCGCACGGTCCAGGCCCCGCCGGCGGGCGCGCCGCGGGCGAGCGCGCCCGCCTTTGCCCAGCCGCCGCCCCCCACCTTCCCCACCTCCTCCTCCTGCACCGCGACCCCCACCACAGTCGGCGCCCCCCCGCCAAAGAAGCCGGCCATCCAGGGCCCCCCCAACGCGCCGGCGAGCGCGCGCAGCGCGGCCGCGCTGCTGGCCGACCGCGCGGGCAGCGCGGGCAGCGGCGGTGGCAGCAGCAGGACGGTTGGGGGGGCCAGCCAGCCGGTGCCAGAGGGGGCGGAGGCGGTGTCGTCATCGCCAGGGACGACACGGACCCAAAAACAAAAGGCGCGGCAGAGCGGGCGCCCGGTCAGGGCCTCCCACGCCGCCACCAGCGCCCCATCGCCCGCGTAGCGGGTCACGACGTCGATGATGGTCACCTCGGTGAGCGCCGGCAGCGCGACCGCGACGCAGCCGAGCAGCGCGCGCGCGAGCGACGGCGCGTCGCTCCCCACCGGCCCGCCCGCCCACCCGGACGCTTCCAGCGCGGCTTGAAGCGACCAGGGCACGATGTGGGACGCGGAAGCGTGCACGGCGAGGCGGGCGGAGGAAGGGGGGGCGAGGCGCGAGCCCGAGCACGCGCGCGCGACGGCCACCGCCGCTGGCTCCCCGGCCGGCAACGCCCCCCAATCCTCGCGCACGTACACGCTGGGCGCCAGGCGGTGCCACTCGGCTGCGGCGAGCGAGGCGGAGGCGACGGCGGCGAGCGCGGCGCCTTCGTCGCACGGCGAAAGTGTCAGGGAGACGCCCTCGCGCACGGAGGCCACGACCAAGCCGAGTTCTGCGACACCGCGGGACGTCAGAAGCCTGTAGCAGGCGGCGACACGGGTCTAAAGACGGAAGAGGGTCGTTGGCGCTCCACGCCCGCCCCCCCCCCATTTCCTCCCCTCGTTCCCCGCCTCCCTCCCTCGGACCTTGTGGCAGAAAACGTGCAGCGTGTCGTGCCCCACCGGCACTGCCACCGCGTCCCCGGCGAGCAGGGTGTCGACCGCGGGGGCGGCGGCGTCGGCCGGCGCGAGAGCCGGCGGCGCGTTCGGCGGCTGGTGCGCTTCTTGCGCCGGCACCGCGACCGCGATGCGGGCCAGTGACAATGGGGCGGGGGTGGTGAGGTGGAGAAACGTGGGGGCGGACATACTGGTCGACAGGCGGGTTGTGGCGCGCGCGACCGCGCGAGCGGCCTCACTCGCTCCCTCTTGCCCGCCGCCCAGCCCCAGCCTGCCTCGGAACCCCTCCCCACCGACGCCCATGCACCCCAACCACCCCCCCACCCCCGAGGGTGGCGCCCTGGCCGCCGCCCTGCTCCCCGCGCTGTGCTCCCTCTTCTCCCGCGCCGCGCACGAGGTCATGCCCGCCGCCGCCGCGCACGACGCCGCCGTGGCGGCTGAATTCGCCAAGCTGGACGCCCTGCGCCAGCGCCTGGTGCGCGGCCGGGAGCGGGCGGCGGGGGAGCTGCGCGCGGCACGCGCGGGCGTCGCCGACCTGCAGTCGGCGATTGAGGGCCTGGAAAAGGTGTGAGGGGGGCGACACGGGGCGCGGCGTGCAACGCCCGAAACCAAAAACGGCGCGGGCTCACGCCGGCACGACGACGCCCGCGGCCAACAGCGCGCGCGCCGCGGCCTCTGCATGCCGCCCGCCCGGCAGTCCAGCCACCTCTATCGGGGCGCCCGCGTGGGGCGAGTGGGAGCCCAGCAGAATTTCGAGCGCGGGCGCGGCGTCGAGCGGAAACTCAAGCCTCGCGCCGCCGCCCCCCTCCGCCGCCGCGTGCGCCCGCGCCTCGTTGGCCAAGCAGTGGTGCACGACCGCGACGTCGTCCTCCACGGCGAGGCGGGCGGCGGACCCGCCCGCGACGGGGCGGACGCGAGGCGGCAGGCAGGCGGCAGGGGCGGCGCGCGCCCCTCCACCCCCCAGCGGCATGCGCGCCGCCAGCCACTCGGCCGCCATGGCGTCCATGGCGGCGTCCAGGGGCAGAGCGTCGACCACCGCGAGCGCGGCGGCGACGGCGGCGGCCTCGAAGGCGGCGCGCGCGGCGGCGCGCGCGGAGTAGAGCGCTGGGGGCGCCCCCGCCTCTCCCCCCTCCCCGCTCGCCGCCCTCTCCCCCGCGTCCGCGTGCACGACGCCCATGTAGTCGTACGCGGGCCTCGGCACCGACCGGCGCAGGGCGAGGGTGGTCTCCGCGGCCAGATCGAGAGCACGCGGGAGCGCGGCGCGCAGCAGGGCGGCCCAAGAAACGCCCTGGCAGACACTGACCGTGACGTGCAACGAGGGAGAGGATGAGGCGCCACCTCCCTCGTCGCTGGGCGTGCGGGCCGAGTGGACGGCGCCGCGGGGGAGGTAGAGGCAGTCGCCCGGGCGGAGCGTCGCTTCCAGCGCCACCTCGCCCGCCTCGCCCGGCCCGAAATCGGGCGACGAGACGAGCGGGAGGACATCGTCCGGCGACCGGGGCGCTCGCACGGTCCACGCTTTGGCGCCGGCCAGTTGAAGGATGAAGACGTCGACGTCGTCGGCGTGCGGCGCAAACCCTTGCCGCCCGCCCGCCGGCGTCATGTACGCGTTGGCCCCTACAACGCACCGCCAGTAGCCTTCCAGGTCGGCGAGGGCGGACGCGAGGGCGGGGGCGTGGGGCCAGCGCTGGGGGTGGAGCGCGCGGAGCGAGTCGCCGCGCGCGAAGGAGGCTTTGAGGTCAGCCTCGGACGCGACCGTGCCCTCTTTCTTGTTCAGGGTCACCCGCTTTTTGCCATCAAACGCGACGACGTCGACGCCGGTGCCATAGGACAGGGCACCGGCCGCAGCAGCGGCCCACACGCCGTCCGGGGTCAGCAAACCGTCAAACAACCCCCTCCCCCCCTCCCCGCGCCGCACCAGCAGCGCCCGTTTCTCAAAGACGTCGCCAAAAAAGGCGGCGAGGGGGAGGGGGTGGAGCCAGCGCGCGAGGACGGCCGCGCCGGCGGCGGGGGAGCCGGGCTCCACAGAGGAAGGGGAGGGGGTGGGCGGTGGCGCGCCTACACCATCACCATCATCCTCGATGATCAGGGGCAGCAGGACGGCGTCGTCGCCCGGCTCGGAGCCGTCGTCGGCCGACGACGGCGACGGCGACCGCGGCGCGGCGCCGCCCTCGCTGCTGGTCGACAGCTCCTCGCGCTGGGCGCGCTTGGGGGGTGGCGCGACACGGCCGGCGCCGCGGGAGCGCTTGCGGGGCGCCATGGAGAGTGGCGCGCCACCGCAGAGCTCGGCGCCAGACCTGGCCAATGGCCGCGCGCGGCCCCCCGGGCGCCGCCCGCCCCCGGCCGCCTCCCACACCACCCGACACACGACCGCCGCCCTCGCGGCCGCGGGCGCGGCCCCAGGCGCGCAAGACCCCGCCGCCCAAATGGCCGGCTGGCCCCGCCGGCCCCGCGCTGCAGCGCCTGGACGGCGCGCTCAACCGGGGCGAGGCAGGGAGCTTGGTGACGCTCGCCACTCAGCTGCGCGACGCGGTGGCGCCGGGCGCGGCGCCCGCCGCTGCGAGCGCCGCGCTGGCGACCGTGCTGCAGGGCAAGGGGCGCACCACGCGCGCGCTGGCCATGCTGCTTGAGAATGGGGGCGCGGACGCTGCGCTGGCCTGGGCGCGCCTGTTTCCAAAGGAGGACCACTTTCAGCGCGCCCTCCTTCGCGCCGTTGGCGGCGACCCCGCCGCCGCCGCCGCCGTCGCGGCCAGCGGCCACGTGGACGAGGACGAAGGCGCATGTGCGCTGCTGGCGGCTGCCGGGCGGGCGCGGGATCGAGGGGCGGTGCGGGCCGCGGTCGCGGCGGCCGCCGCGAGACGCTGCGCGTCGACGCCCGTGCTCAACGCCGCCCTGCGCGCGCTCACCGACGTCGGCGACGTGGACAAGCTGTACGAGACGTATGCCGCTTTCCGCAGGGCGGGCGCCGTCCCGACGACGCGCACGTTCAACGCGCTGCTGCGCGGTGCGAGCGCGGCGCGAGACCTGCGCGCCGCGGTGCGCCTCCATTCGCGCATGGTCCGCCTCGGTCCCCCTCCCGACGCGTTCACCGTGGCCGCCGCCCTGTCGGCGGCGGGCGCGGCGGGCCGGGCGGAGCCGGGGTGGGCGGTGGCCGTGTTTCGCGGGGGCGGGCCGGCAGCCGCGGGCGACCCTGCGTGCGTCGCCGCACTCTTGTACGCCCTGCGCGCCGCCACCCACCACCCGCCCGACGCCGTCACGTTTGCGTTTGACGCCGCCGACGCGCTGCGTGACGCTGGCGCGGCCGACGCGTGGGTTGCGGCCGAGTGCCTGCACTTGGGCGCGGCGGCGGGCGCGCCGCGCCGCGCGCGCGGAGCGTGGGCCGACGCGACCGCGGGCGGCACGCCCACGCCGCACCTGTACTCGGCACTGTTCACGTGCGCCGCGGCGTCGCCCACGGACGACATGGTGGCCCTGGCCGACGCGGCGGGCGCGACGCTGCGCGCCGAGTGGGACCGCGTCGTCGCGCGCGCTGCGCCCGCCCCACCCGCCCCACCCCTCACCCGCGACCACCTCGTCGCCCACAACGCGCTCATGCACGCCCTGGCCGCCGCCGGGCGCGCGGACGACGCGCGCATGCTACTCGACGTGATGATTGCCGCCGGCCCCCCCCCCGACGCGCGCACGCTCAACGCCGCTCTGGACGCCGCCGCCCAGGCGGGCGACGTGGACGCCGCGTTTGCGGTGCACGGATTGGCGGGCGCGGCGGGGGTCACGCCGGACGTGGAAACCTGGGGCGCCCTTCTCCACGCGTGCGCGCGCTCGGGCGCTGCCGCCGACGCGCGCGCCGTCCTCGCCGCCGCCAAAGCCGCCGGCGTCCAGCCCAGCGTGCAAGCGTACACGAGCTACATGGCCGCCGTCGTCGCCGGCGAAGCGTCCGGCCGCGGGTGCGCGGGCGGGCCAGTCGCGGCGGCGACCGCCGTCCTCGCCGAGATGCGCTCCGCCGGCCTCACCCCGACCGCCGTCACCTACGGCGTCGCCCTAGAAGCCGCCCAGCAAGCGCGCAACGCGGACGCCGCGCTGGCGCTGTATGGGGAGGCGGTGGCGGCGGGCGTCACGCCGACGGATGCATGCCACGTCCGCCTCGTCAACACCTGTGCTGCTGCCGGCCGCCCCGATGACGCGTTGGCGGCTGTGAGGGCGTTGGCGCGCGCGGGGAGAGGCGGAGGAGGCGCCGCTCTTGAATCGCTCTCGCGCGCGCTCGCGCGCGGCGGGCCGACGAGCGCGGCGCGCGCGCTGCGCGTCCTGTCCCTGCTCCGCACCATGGGCCACGCCCCCGCGCCGGCCACCCTCAACGCGGTCATGGGCGCGGCCGCGCGCACGGGCAACCTGGCCGACGCGGAAGCTCTCGCGGAAGAGCTCGCGGCGGCGGGCGGCGCGCCGACGCGCCGCGACGGGTCGGCCCTCATCGTCGCCCTCGTCGAAGCCGGCCGCCTCGCCCCCGCCCTGCGCGTCTACGCGGCCATGACGCGGGGGGCGCTGGACGGGTCGGCGGACGCGGCGCCGGCGCCGCGGCGCGTCGAGCGCGGCGCGCGCGTGCGGCCGCCAGCCGCCGAGCGCGCCGAGGCGCGCGCGCGCGGCGCCGACCCACCCGCGCTCGCCTCGCTCGTCGCGGGGCTGGCGCTGGCGGGCGATTTGGATGGGGCGTTGCGCCTGTACCGGGGCGCCCTGCGCGCGGCGGCGGCCGAGAGAGCCGGCGTTGCCGGCGCCCTTGCCCGCCCTCCCCCTCCCCCTCCTGGCGCGACGCGCGCGTGGGCCACCCTCATTGAAGCCTCCTGCCGTGCCGGCCGTGTGGATGACGCGCTGGCCGCGTTCCAGGATTGGCGCGACGCGGCCGACGAGGCGGCGGCGGTCGGTGGGCCGCCGCCAACGCTCTCAGCGGCGACGCTCGCGTTTCTGGAAGCCACCGTCGCCTCCACCAACCCCGACGCTGCCCTCGCGGTCCTGGCCGCCATGCGCACCCAAGCCGACCGGCGCCGCGCGGCGGGGCGGCCCGCGCCAGCCAAGGCGAGCCACCACGTGCGAGGGGCGGAGCAGGCGTCCGCGGCGCCCCTGGTGGCTGCGCTGGGGGCGGCGCTGGCGTCGACCGTCAGTAGCGACGGCGACGATGATAGTGAGGCGGTTCCGCTGGGCCCCGCGGCTGCCGCGGCCGCCGCGCGGCGCGCGCGGCTCGCCGCCGACCGCGGCGCCACCGGCGGCGCGGCCGCGCGCGGGCGCGCCGCCGAGGCGGCGGCCGCGCGGGCCGCGTTGCGCGAGCGGCTGGCCGCCCGCAAAAAGGCCCAGGAGGAGGCGGGCGGAGGAGGCAGCGCGGTGGCGGCCGCCGACGCCGGCGCCGGCCTGCGCCGGCCCACGCCGCGCGGCGGCTGGGACGGCGTGGATTAGGTGTGTGTATTGCATTATTTACTGCTGCTTGTGTCAATCCCTCGAAAGATTAAAAGCGCCCTCAGGCTCGATTCGGCGCGCAGCGCCGGCCGGCCGACACCTCCCCATCCCTCCCTCCCTCACCGGGGCGCGCAGCGCCGCTCGATGAAGTCGACAATCTTGGCCACGACGTCGCCCACCGCGCCGTCGCCCGAGTGCGCCGCAGCGACAATGGCCGCCTCGCCGCACCCGCGTGGCACGACTGCGTTGGCGAGCCGGTCGGCGTGGGTGATAGGGTCGTGATCTGGCGCCACGTACTCATCCTTCTCGCTCACCAGCACGAGCGTGGGCACGCCGGCGAGCGGCGCCAGCGCGCGCACGAGCTCCGAGTCGGTCGCGTCGCCGGTGGAAAACAGGTCGTCGTCCCCGCCGCGCGCCGCCAGCGCCAGGAAGCGGGCCGCGGTGACGGGGGCGCCGTCCCAGGCCCGCATCCAGGTGACGACGAGTTCGGGGAGGTCTTTGTTGACAGCAGTGGCTGCCGCGGCTACCCGCCGCGGCGTCTCCGGGTCGAGCGCGAGCCATTCTCTGTCGGAAACTGGCGCCTGCAGAACCGCGCCCAGGATGGGGGGGCGGGAGCCCGCGCGCGGGGTTGGCGCGCCCGCGCCGGCCGCCGCCGCGTCGGCGTCGGCGACGTCGGCCTCTTTCAACCGCTGCGCCAGCCGCACCGCGTCCTGGCACCCGGTCGAGTGGCCGATGAGAACAACGCCGGCCGAGCCCGCAGCGCCCAGGGCGTGGAGCAGGCGCTCCAGGTCTTCCGCGTCGCGGTCCAGAGAGCCAAAACCCCACGCCGCGTGCGACGAGCGGAGCAGGGCGTGTATGAGGGTGAAGCCGACCGCGTCCAGGGCGGACGCGAGGGGGGCGAGGTAGGGGACGGCGAAAAAGCCGTCTGTGAGGCCGCCTGACGAACAAGAAAAAAGAGGGGGTCGGGTTGGGGGCGCCATCACCCCTGGCGCCCGGCCGCCACCGTCGCGATCAGGAGAGCACTCATCCGCGATCCCTCACCGACAAAGACCGCGTGCCGGCCGTGCGGTGCGGACGCGGAATACGAAAACGCGACGTGCGCGGCGTCGGGGCCGTATTTGAGCAGGGCGCCCGATGCCGTGGCGGCGTATGGGGATGCGGTGGCGTCGGAGGAGGTGGGAGATGGCGGCATGGTGGCCACCGCCGACGGACTATCTCGCAGCGCCACGCCGCATTCACTCCTCGCTCTCTTTTTGGGCGCCATGCACCCTCTCCACCGCGCCCGTTGGGCCGGATCGCCCCCCGGGTCGCGCCAGCCGGGCGCCCGCCCGCGCTCGCGCGCCCTTGCACCACCGCGCGCCCGCCCGCCGGGCGGCGACGACCGGTCGCCGCTCGACCGCCTGGCCGACGCGGTCGCGTCCATCGTCGACTTCGAGGCGTGGGCGCCGCGCTCGTCCCGCGTGTGGAGGCTGCAGCAGGACCCGCGCCGGGACAAGGGCGAGAACAGCGGCGCGGAAGCATCGATGACGCTCCTCAACGCCCGCCTCGACGAAGCCCGCGCCTCCTCCTCCTCCAGCGACAGCGACCTGGATAAGAGCGGGTACGAGACGGATGACGGGTCGCTCGCGGCGTCGCTCTCGGCGCGCGCGGCGGAGCTGTCGTCCGGCGGCGGCGACGACGACGACGACGACCCTTTCGCCCCGCCGCCCGCTCCGCCTCTCACCGGCGACGAGCTGGGTGCGCTCGTGTTCGCCAAATTCGGAAAATTCTACGACGTGTGCATAGTGAGGCGCAATTTGGCGGGGATTCGGGTGACCGCGTTCAACGTCATGTGGTCCGACCTCTCCCAAGCCTCGTTCCGCCTCACCCCCGACCAGTACCAGGACCGCCTCTCCACCATCGCGTCCATCCTCACATCGTTTGGGTGCGCCGGGGAAGTGCGCGCGTGGCTTTTGGAGCCGCCGCGGCCCAAGCGCGGGCTGCCCGCGCGCCCTGTCGTCGGCAACGCGGTCTCGCTGCGGCTGTCGGTCGACTACGAAGTCGCGGGCGAGTGGCTGGAGGCGTAGAAGTGGAGAGGCAGGCGAGGGAGGGGTCTGCAAACGACGCACCGCACTGAACCCCCGCTCCCCTCTTCCCTCTCCTCTCCTCTCAAAACCGGAGCCCCGCCCCCTTGGCCCGCGGCGCCAGCGGCTGCAGCGACCCTTTGCGGCCGGCGGCGGGAGGAGCGGTGGCTGTGGCGGCGGCGGCGCCGTAGGAGGAGGAAGAGGTGGCGTAGGGCGACGCCGCGCGCGCGGCTGCCGCAGCAGCAGCAGCAGCATCCGCCGCGCCAGCGTCGGGCTTTGCAGGGGGCGCGGCACCGGCGGGAGATGTCGCGGCCGCACGTTCCAGGGCGGCCACCAGCTCGGCCGCGCCCGCGGCGTCGGCCGGCGCGCCCGCCCACCCGCCGCGCGCGAGCAGCGCGCCGGCCAGCAGCCGGCCGGCGCCGCAGGCGGCGGTGGGGATGGCAGCACGAAGCGCGAGGGTCGCGGTCGGGCCGGAGAAGGAACGCGCGAGGGGCGCCGGGACAAAGACGGCCCCGCCCGCCGCCCCCTGCGCGAGCGGGGCGTACGGCTCCGCCGGCGGCGCGCCCGGCGCGCACGCCACGCCACCGCCCAGCAGCCTCGCGGCGGCAACGACGGAGCTCAAGTCCAGCCAGGGGCCGGGCACGGCGTCGGCGGGGACCAGGAGGAGGTCCGACCCCGCGAGCGCGGCCGCCGCCGCGGCCGCCGCCGCGCCCGTTTCAGCGCTCTCGGCGGTCGTGACGATGCCTCCCACCGCCTCGACGGCCGCCAGCTGGGCGGGGTCGGCCGACACCGCAACGAAACCGAGCCCCGCGGCCGCCGCGGCCGCGCGCCAGCGTGCGAGCGGGGGCGACCCCGCCACGAGCGCGGTCGCGGCGGGCGACCCGGGGGGGACGACGGCGACCAGGGCGGCGGGGCGCGGGGCCATGGTGTGTGCGGGGAGGCGGGGAGGCGAAAGAGACCGCGGCGTGCTGCCCCGGCCCGCCGCACTCGCCGCCGGGGTGAGGGATTGGCGCGCCGCGCGCCCCCCGCGCGCGCGCGCCACGATCCACCACCCCCGCACCCCGTCCCGCGACCTCCCACATCCACCATGCTGCCGCCGGCCCTGGCCCGCGTGGACGCGGCGCCGCTCGCCGCGTTTGGCGCCGCCCTGCTCTGGTTCCACGCGTCCGAGTTTGTGCTGGCCGCCGTCTACCAGCGCAGCACGCTGACCCGTCGATGTGGGTGGCGGTGGAGGGATTGGAGTGCTGGCGGGGCGACTTGTCCGGGTCGTCGCCGACCCCACCCCCCCTCTCCTCTTTCCAGCCCTGCTCCTCTCCTGGCCCTACGCCGCCGCCAACGCGGCCGCCGTCGCCGAGTTCGTGCTCGAGTCCGCCATCGGCGTCGTGCCCAAGCCGCGGGCCGCGCTCGCGGCCGGCGCCGCGCTCGCGGCGGCGGGCGACGCGCTGCGCAAGGCCGCGATCCTGGCCGCCGGCCCCTCGTTCCGGCACGACCTCGCCCGCGTCAAGCGGGACGATCACATACTTGTGACGGGGGGGGTGTACAGGTTTGTGCGGCACCCGGCCTACCTGGGTTTCACCCTGTGGACGCTCGGCCTCCAACTCGCGCTCGCCAACCCCCTCTGCGCCCTGGCCCTGACCGCCGCCTGCCTGCGCTTCTTCGCGGCGCGCGTGCGGGCCGAGGAGCGGTTGCTGGTGTCCTTTTTCGGGGCGCGCTACGGAGCGTACCGCGGCGCGACGCGGACCTGGCTCCCGGGCGTCGGGTGAGCGAGACGAGAGCGGCGGCGCCTGTCGCTCGCGACAACGCACCGCCCTCCTCCCCCTCCCCATCCACCCTCACTTGCCCGCGCCGCCCAGGCGCAGGGCCTGCAGGATGCGCCCCTCGCCCAGGGCCGACTTGCGCGGGTGGTCGCCGCCCCACGTGCCGGCGGTCGCCTCAGAGTTGGCCTTGGCAAGGGCCAGCAAGATCTCGTGCGCCGCGCCCACGTTGCCCGGCTCCCCCGCCCACGCCTTGAGGGTGGACGATTGGAGGGCGCGCCCGTAGGAAAAGGTGAGCGCCCACGGCACGCCGCCGACGCGCGCGGCTTCGTCTTGGAGCGCTTTGAGGTTGACCGTCGACTCGTACTCCGACATGCCGCCCGACAGAAAGTGGATGCCGGGCACGCACGCGGGGATGGTGCGGCGCAGGACTTGGACGGTGTACTTGGCGACGGTCTCCGGCGACGCGACCTTTGCGTCGAGGCCGGGCAGGATCATGTTGGGTTTGAGCAGGATGCCGTCCAGTTGCACGTTGTACAGGTTGAGCATGCGGATGGTCTGCCGGCGGGGGAGGGAGGCGCGGGGTGGGCGGGCGCAGCGCGACGCGGCGACCCGTGTCACCCCCCCCCCCCATTCCCCCCTTACCCCACCTCTGTGTACACCCGCTCCGACACGTACGCCGTCTCCTCGATGCCGTACGTCCCCGGCCCGAGCGTGACCTCCGGCTCCACGATGGGGACGAGGCCCGCGCCCTGCGCGATTTGCGCGTAGCGCGCGAGCGCGTGAGTGTTTTCCAGGATGGCCATGTTGGAGGGCCGCCCGCCCCCAACGTTGAGCACCGCGCGCCACTTGGCAAAGCGCGCGCCCTGGCGGTAGTACTCCCGGCAGCGGTCGGCGAGGCCGTCCAGGCCTTGGGTCGCGGTTTCGCCGTCGGTGCCGGGCAGGGGTTGAAGCCCGGTGTCGACCTTGATGCCGGGCAGGATGCCCTCCTTTTTGAGGACGTCGACAAAGGGGACGCCAGAGGCGGTGGATTGGTAGAGGGTCTAAGGAGAGGGCGGGGCAGGGAAAGGGGTCGGCTCGATTCCTCGCCACGCCTCCTCCTCCCGACCTCCCCCCCCTCTCTCGCCTCGTCAAACATGATCGCCCCGGACACGTACTGCCCCATCCCCGGCGCCGTGTAGAGCGTCTCGCGCCACGCGCGCCGGTTGTCCTCCGTGTTTTCGACCCCCACCGTCGCCAGTCGCTTGCCCGTCGTCGCGTTGGACTCGTCGGACGCGAGGATGCCGCGCCCCTTGCGCGCGATGTAGGCCGCGGTGTCGCGCAGTTCCTGGGCGTGCGGGTTGGAGTGTTCCACCCGGCCGTTCATGCTCGAGAACGAGACGGCGCGCGCGGCCACGGGGAACGCGCGCGACCGGGCGGCGAGGCGGGGCGTGGGGGCGAGGGCGGCCATCGTGGCTGGGGAGGGTCGGGGGTGCGGGGCCAGCGTCGGCCCGGCAGCGTGCCGTGGCGGTTGCGGTCGCCGCGCCCCTGACGCCCGCGGGGGGGCAATCGCTGATGGTCGGGGTCGAACCCAGACCGAGATTGGGGGAGGCGCTCACCGGGGCGGGCGGGCGGCGCGGCGAGGGGGCGGGGTCTGCACGGCCGACGCTGGCCTGCGCCACTGCGCCCGGCGGAGGCGCCCACGCGCCGGCATGCCCACCCGCCCGCTAACCGCGCCGCCGCCGGCGCACGCCGCAGCGTCGCCGCGGCGCCGCGCGCCGCCGAGCGCAGGCGCGGCATGGGGGCGCGACGCCCCCTACGCCGGGCGCGGCGCGTGGTCCAGGGTAAGTGTGATAGGGAGACAAAGAGCACACGCAGCGTGTGCTCTGTGCGTGGTGGAGAGAGGGAGGCGGGCACCGGCGACGACCGCCGACCTTTCCTTCTCCTTTCCGTAGCCACCCTCTCCGCCGTCGCTGGACCGCCTCCAAGCCGACGCCGCGTCCTGGGAGGCGGCCGCCGCCGCGGAAGGCGCGGCGCGGGCGGCGAACGCGAAGGACGAGGTTGGGCGCCTCGCGGCCGGCCGCCGGTTTCGCGCGGGCGCGGCCGCCGCACCGCCCGGGCGGCTCCGGCAGCGGCTGGAGGAGGGCGAGGACGCGTGGCGGGACGACGGTGGCCGCGCGGCCCCCTCCCCCCCCTCCCCTCCTCTCGACGACGACGCCGAGCTCGACCGCCTGCGCGCCGCCGTCGCCCGCGGCGTGGCCCGCGCCGCGGTGGCCGACGCCGCGGTCGCCGCGGGCCGGCGGGCGGGAGCTTATTCGCCCCGCGCGCGCAACCAGCGCCCTCCAACCCCCCCCCCGGCGCCCGACGGCGCCCGGTCCACCCTGTTCGACCCGCGCGCCCGCCTGGCGGCCAAGGTGGCGGGCGTGCTGACGCTGGCGGAGAGCATTCGGGAAGGGAGAGAGGCGGACGAGCGGCCGCGGCCGCGGCGACCACGGCCGACGCCGCGGCCGCGGCGACCGCCGCCGCCGCCGCCGTCCTGGGACGATTGGTGATTGGTTTTGTTGGCGGCGGGCCTGTTTCAATTTCAATCCGCACCGCGGCGACGAGAGGAGACGCCGCAGCGGCGCCGAAAAGAACGCGCGCTCACCGCCGCTGCGGCGGCGCCGTCGCCCCCGCCCCACACACCCACTCTCCATGGCACCACCATCCCCCGCGCGCCACTGGCTCGCGGTGCGCCCCCCCGCCGCGCGGCGCGGCGCGCCGCCCCCGCTCGCGCGGGCGGGCGCGTCGGCGACCGTGGTGGGGCACCACGTGTACATCATCGGCGGGCGCGGCAGGTGAGAGGGCGGGAGGGCGGGAGGCGGGAGAGGGCGGCGGCGGATGATGGCCAGCACGATCGGCGCGCTTTGCGCCCCCCGCCCGCGCCAACCTCCCTCTCCCCACCCCCCTTAGTTGTGGCACATGGTACGCCGACGTGCTGCGCCTCGACACCGCCACCGGCGCGTGGGCGCGCGGCTTCCCCGACCTCCCCACCCCCCGCGCGCACCACGCCGCGGCCGCCGCCGGCGGCGCCATCTACGTAATCGGCGGCGCCAACGGGGACGGCGTGCTGGGCGATGTGCTGCGGTACGACGTGGGCGACCAGCGGTGGAGCCGCGTCACGCTGGCCGGCGACGCGGCGCGCCTCGAGCGCACCGCCGCCGCGGCCGCGCCCGCGCCGGCGGCGCTTGGCGCGCCTCCCGGCGCGTTTGTCGTGCACGGAGGCTATGGACGGGTGGGGGGGGGGGGGGGGGGGGCGGGGTTGGGGGGAGGGGGGGGCGGGCACCCCCCCCCCGGCCCCCCCCCCCCCCACCCCCCCCCCCCCCCCCCCCCCCCCCCCCCCGTTAAAACGATTG
>Ga0315284_10003596_pt1 | contig 22072 bp, 13 predicted proteins | sample YL17G09_16_MG_FD_203696 | JGI IMG/M metagenome (GOLD analysis project Ga0315284, IMG submission 203696) | Sediment microbial communities from Yellowstone Lake, YNP, Wyoming, USA - YL17G09_16 | ecosystem: Environmental > Aquatic > Freshwater > Lake > Sediment | place: USA: Wyoming | collected... | reverse complement strand
TATCGATCTCGGAGATCTTCTTTATCTCCGTGCCGGCCTTGACGACGGCAACATCTCCGTCCTGGTCGCCCAGGTAGACCTTGCCGTCAGCCACCAGCGGAGAACCCCAAACCGGAGCCATCATATCAAAGGTCCAATAGGGTTTTCCGGTCCTGACATCCAGGCAGTGCAAGATTCCCTTGAAATCGGAGATATATACCAATCCGTCGGCGATCGCCGCGGTCGAAATGGACCGGTTGATTTTGTCGTACTGCCAGACCCGGCCTGATTCGGTTATATCGCCTCGCTTGGTTGGATCGATACAATACGTGTGTCCGATTCCGTTGCCACTATCGGGATCCTGCCCCACACTTATGAACACCTTACCCCCGCTGAATACGGGCGTGGAAATGCCGTAGTTGCGTGTTTTGGGCCAGACGGCGTCTTTGGGGTTCAGATCGAATTTCCAGAGCCTTTCTCCGGTTCGGGCGTTGAAGCCGTAAATCCAGCCGTCACCTCCCGGGAAGATCACCTGCTGAACTCCATCCACCTGGCCGAGAGCCGGGGAGCACCACTGGCCGTGCAGGATACCATCGCCCGGAGAATTGTCCTGCCACGCGACCTTGCCGGTATCTTTGTTGACGGCGATAAAGCTGGGAGCTTGCGGCGCAGGAAGCTTATCACCCTCGCCATCGCGGCCGTTGGAAGTCCCGAGGAAGACCAGATCCTCCCAAATGACCGGTGAGGAACTGGCCATGTTATGCTGGAATACGCCCAATTCCTTCATCATATCGAGCTTCCAGATGATGTCGGCATCGCTTGGCCCTTTAAGGACCTCATCCTGGAAAGGGCCGTCATTTTTGCCGTTCATGAATCCTTCTGTATCCAGGCAAATCAGCTCCCCGCGGTTGCTCACGTAATAAAGCCGCTTTCCTTCCACGGCCGGGGATGAGCAGACGCCCTGTTCGGGCCAGTCATTTTCATATCCGGAATCCAGCTTGTCCGTCACCGCCTGCCAGAGAAATCTGCCGTCGGACTCCCGGAAGCACATGAGCACACCCTTGTCGCCTTTGATTTCAGGGTTCTTGGGATTTTCATTGTTGGTGCCGAGGAAAATCTTCCCATCGGCCACTACCGGATTTCCGTTCGAGGTCGAACCGATCTGCACCTTCCATTTTATGTTTTTCCCGTTTTTGACATCCCAGAACTCCGGGAGGTTTTTCATGGCAGAAGTCATGTTGCGTTGCGCCGTGCCGCCCCACATCGGCCAGTCTTGAGACACCAGCGGCAATGCAGCTATGCCGGAGAGCATGAGAAATAAAAGATTGCTTTTGATGCGCATAAGCTCGCTCCGTATCATCCAACTCCAGGACCTATCGTGCCGCCACAGATCCTCTGCGGGGATTTTGCATCAAAGCCCCTATACTGTCGTCTCTACCTAGAAACATCAGCTGCAGTGAATCCCTGTTCCATCAACCTGGCAATGTCCTTGGTTGGTGCGTTCCCGAAGAAGCGGGCGTATTCCCTGCTGAACTGCGAAGCGCTTTGCTTGCTCGAGTCTGGCTCGCTTGTCCCGACGACGGTATCTGGTTTTAGTGGACGCGTTTCGTTTTCAATGGACTTCGATGCTAGCGTCTGCATAGTCTTGGATCTCTTTTAGCCAGGTTTTTAGCACCAGCTTCACCATTAAATATACGGCACGACGCAGAGCAATGCTTGCCTAAAAACTCCGAACTTTTGACACGATCCTCGCGCTAGCGATTGCAGCTAATTGGTCCTTCCCTCGAAACGGCGATCCCGGAAGTTGACGGCGCATGAAAAATTGCAGAAATCGAGATTGGGGGCATCAGATTCTCAACTTCCGGTTACGCCACTTATCGCCCGCGTGACCCAACACAGTGAGTCCGTAACTTCCCAAATCGCGACTTCGGGGGCATCAGACCACCAACGCTCCAAGTATGAACCTGACCGACCAAAGGGGAGGGCACGCAGATGCCCAGACTCGGACCTCTATCGGAAACACGGCTCGTTCATCCTAATGCGGCCTTCAGCCGCGACCAAACAGAGAAATCCAACTAAAGCATGATTCTTCTTGCACAAAAGCAAAGAAGTCATGGATAAAGCGCCTATCCGTTGACGAAGGGATTGCGCACTTCCGCAAGGCCCTTGAAATCAAGCGCGACTATGCGGAAGTCCACTTCAACCTCGGCTACGCCTTGGTCAGCCGCGGACGGTCTGAGAAGCCATCGCCCATTTTCAGAAGGCCTTGGAACTCGCCACGCAACAGAACAAGCAGGCCTTGTCCGAATCCATTCAGGCCAGGATTCGGCTCTACGAAGCCGGCACACCGTTTCACGAGTTACAGCAGTCATTGCCATCTCGCACCGTCCAGCCTTGGCATGGTATAAAGAGCGTGATCTCTTGAGAGTGGAAAAAACTGGATGAGCCGAAAAGGAAAAAAGACAAAACCGCCGACCAACAGCCGCAGCCGCGACGAAAAGGCGGCTTCTGGAGCGGCTGGTCTGCGTACTGTCCAAAAGGAGGCAAGCCGTCTGGAATGGGGTCAGGTCTGGAATATTCAAGTTTCTGCGTCCTGCGAGGTAAGGAGGTCCTGGATGCGACAAGCAGCAGTTTTGGCGGTCCTTGGGGCCATGACGCTCTCGTTCCTCAGCCAGGCGGGGGCGGGACAGGATCCTGCACCGTTTACGGCGATCGCAACGCGGGCCATTGCCACGCTCTCCATCCCGGGCTTCGTCGATTTCCTCGCGCCCGACGACCGGGCCGTATGGTCGACGAATGAGGATCGTGTGGAGAAGCTGGCGCGCGATTCCTCCGGGCCGGTGGCCGTGGTTGCGGTCCCGGTGCCCTGTGGAGCAATGACAGTCGCGTTCGGCTCGCTCTGGGTCGCGAGTTGCCGCGAGTCTTCCGTGTACCGAATCAATCTCAAATCCTTTACGGTCTCGGCGAAGATCCGCACCGGCCTGGCGGACCCGGAGGGGGAGCTGAGCCTCGCCGCCGGGGCGGGATCGATCTGGATTTTGACTGATGCCAAAGGAGTCCTTTCACGCATCGACCCGAAAACTGATCGCGTGATTGCACAGATTCGGGTTGCACCCCATTCCTACGCGGCCGCCTTCGCCTTCGACGCTGTCTGGATCACAAATACAGGCCCATGCGGCCATCAGGCGGCCGGTTCCGTGCAGCGAATCGACCCTGCGACGAATCGGGTTACGGCGACCATTCCCGTCGGCCCAATACCACGATTTCTGGCCGCCGGCGAAGGCGGCATTTGGACTCTGAACCAAGGGGACGGTTCGGTCACTCGTATCGACCCACGCTATAACCGAACAGTGGCTTCAATCCCACTCGGCATGGCGGGTGGAGGAGGCGACATCGCGGCCGGCGGCGGCCGGGTCTGGGTGAGGGGGAAAAAGGTGCTGCTGGCAGCGATAGATCCCGCCACCAATCGGGTGGCTGAGATCTTCGGCCCACCGGCCGGGAGTGGGGCCGTCCGGGTTGCAGGGGATCTGGTTTGGGTAACCGCGCACGACACGAAGACAGTTTGGGTGCTGCAAGTTTCGAAGTAGGCGCGGGGCGACGTCTAAAAGTGTAAGGATCGTTGTTGCGGCAAGGAGCGACAAAACCTGGCGCATTCCCATCGCACAGAATCTCAACAATGAAGAGAGTGGTTAGGGCAAGCGGCACATGTTTCACCTGGAGCGGCGGAAGCGCCAGAGGCTTGCATTTGTGAACGCCGCGCCGGCTACGAGACGGCCATCCTTATCCCAGCCCATGCTCTGTAAATCGGCATTGTGGCTCGGCAACACTCTTTCGACAAGGCCTGTACGCGGATCGAGAACTGCGGCCTGCAGGTACCATGAATCTTTTGACTCCATCTGAATGACAATACGCCCATCTTTGGCAACCGCATTGGGTGCGAGGTGGCCGCCCAACTGAAGATCACTCTTTAGAGGCACCGGCTGTTCCTGACCTCCAGTCTCGGGAACCCGAATAAGCCTGACGCCATCTGTTTCACTCCGCTGCACAATCAGGTATTCCCCATTGGGATCCGTAGCCATGGCATCACCGGTGCAAATCCGGGACGGCTGCCCATCTCCGGCGGGAATGGCCCAAATGGTGCCGTCTTGGACGTAATATATCTTCTTTCCATCCGGAGAACCCGCAAACGCTTTAATGGCACCGGCACCGACGCCGTTGAGACGGCGAATAATATGTCCATCGAAGGTCGAGGCCAATGCCACCTTGCTCGCCAGGGGTGGGCCGATAAGAAAAGCGAACATGTCCGAACCTACCAAAGCGAAAGGCGCTCTTGTCTCTTCCTGCGTCCCTGCGATGAAAGGAACAGGGTCTTTGCCTTGCTCCATCCGCATCAATCGATCGCGCCCCGCCGTTCGGGCCTGCAACAGCATGCGCCCGTCGGGTAGAGGAAGCACAAGTGGAAGGAACTCGCTGCCAACGCGCATTTGATCAAGAGAGCCTGAAGAGCCTGACGACCGAATGATCTCGAATGGTTGCTCGATCTGATCAACATATAGGCTGTCGTCCTTCCCAATATCGATCGCCAGTGGTCTTGCCGTCAAAGTAATGATCTCGCGCAGTCGATCGGAACCATCCCGGGGTGCCGCGACAATCCGCCAGAGGTTTCCCGAAGTGAGACTGAGGAGCACCCACTGATCGTCCGCGCTCATTGCGAGAGGATACGCCCAATCCTCGATCTGAGAGATGGGAGCTTTTGGTGCCAGCCGCCGCAAGGTCCCGGAGGTAAGGTCGATGCCGCAAAGATGATCCGTGGTGTCTGTCGCGTCGATGGATCGGCCCAAAAAGACAGCCTCGCGCCCATCGCGAAAAATCCGCAGAGCAGGAAGGACCATGGGAGTTTTTAATATCGCGCCGAGCGGCAGCAGGCTGTTCGTTTCCTGCACGAATCGATGAAGTTGCTGGTGGCGCTCCTTGTTGATCCTGGTTACAAGCAGGCTGCCGTCGGGCAACACCTGGGGCGATTGCGCATTTTCCAGCACAGGCTGTTCTTCGCCGCCGAGGAAAGGAACACTGAAAATCCGTCGAGAGCGCTCGAAATAGATTCGCGCACCATCCGATGACCAGGAAATGTCCCCAACATAACCCGGGGCTTTTCGGCGAATTGGAAGTTGCCAGTCGCCCGACTGCGGAGTCATGAGGCCGAGCTGCGTTTGCCCTTCCACCAGAGCTTGAAATGCCACCATTTGGCCATTCGGGGATACGCGAGGCCACATCGCAATCGTCGATCCCCCCAACCGCTCGCCCTGCCAGACCGTCACCGGCGAATCGGCCGGCGCACGTAACCAGGTTCCAGCCAGGAACGCAGCTACGATCAGAATGAGCGCAAGGACCGACCAGCCGAAAATACGTCGGGCACCTGTTACGGAACCAGGTGCAGTGGTGGGCGGAATTATCCGCGCATCCTCTATCTCGATGCGAGCGTCGCCGATATCACGCAGGCGGCGGCACTGATCCTTCTGCAAGCATCGCTGGATCATAATTCGCACGTTTGTGGGTGTATCCGCTGGAAGTGAATGCCAGTCAGGTTCAGTTTTGATTACTGCAGCTAGTGTCTCGGTAACCGTATCGCCATGAAAGGGGCCGCTTCCGGTCAAGGATTCGTACATTATGCAGCCGAAGGCCCAGATGTCGGCTCGCCTATCCACAGTTTTGCCTTTGGCCTGCTCCGGGGACATGTAGGCTGCAGTACCGAGAATCACGCCGGGTCGGGTCATCTGATCCGTTAGCGTCGGGGAATGGCTCGCGTCGGCCGCTACTGCCTCTTCGCTGAATACTTTTGCCAACCCGAAGTCAAGTACCTTTACCTTGCCCTCAGGCGTGATTTTGATATTGGCGGGCTTCAGATCCCGGTGGATGATTCCCTTCTCATGTGCATATTCCATTCCTTCTGCGATCTGGCGACAAACCTCCAAGGTTTCATCGACCGCCAACGGACCCTTTGCATTACGTTGCGCTAGCGTCTCGCCTTCGACCAGTTCCATGATGAGGAAGAGGTTTCCGTCCGCCTTTTCGAGCCCATAAATGGCAGCGATGTTCGGGTGACTGAGTGACGCCAGGAGCTTTGCCTCCCGGTCGAAGCGGGCCAGGCGTTCGGGGTCTCGGGCGAATTCATCGGGCAGAACCTTGATGGCAACGCGGCGGTTCAGGTGACTGTCTTCTGCGAGAAATACCTCGCCCATGCCGCCTGCGCCGAGCTTTTCAATGATGCGGTAATGCGAGATGCTTTTGCCGATCATGAATACTCCCTCAAATGGCACTTCGCGCGCTGCGATTAGAAGGACGCGAACTTGCTGCGATTATAGTCGACTCGGTTCGGCCCCGGGTAGCCGAATCCGCAGCACTTGCGCAAATAAGCCGGTCGCTGGAAACCGGCACATTGTCCATATGCTTCTTTTGTGTCTAGAGCGTACCTCAGCAACTTCCGCTCTTCCTTGCATTCTGCTTCCGCTGCCCGGACGAGAGGATTATAATCGGCGCTTCCATGCACCTGATTGCCCTGGTTATCGGTTGTCTGTTCTCCCTACCACCAAGGAGTGATCGGCATGATCGGCAAGAAGCTCGGGCCTTACCAGATCACTGAGAAGCTCGGCGAAGGTGGAATGGGTGTGGTCTACAAAGCCCACGACACGCGCCTCGGCCGCACGGTTGCGCTCAAGGTTCTCCCGCCTGGCGCGGCCGCCGATCCCGAACGCCGCCGCCGCTTCGAGCAGGAAGCACGCGCTGTCGCCGCCCTCAACCACCCTCACATCTGCACGCTTCATGACATCGGACGCGAGGGAGACACCGATTATCTGGTGATGGAGTTCCTGGACGGACAGACTCTCGCCGCGCGGCTGGCCAAAGGCGCGCTGCTGCGTGCGCAGGCACTCGAGTACGCCGTCCAGATTGCGCAAGCGCTGGCCCGTGCCCACAGCGAAGGCATCATCCACCGCGACCTCAAGCCCGGCAACGTGATCATCACGGAATCGGGTGTGAAGCTCCTCGACTTCGGTCTCGCCAAGCTGGATCCGGTCCGCGCGCCTGCAGCCGCGCTCTCGTCGCTCCCGACGCGGGAAGTTCCCATCACCGGCCAGGGGACAATCGTGGGCACGCTCGCCTATATGGCGCCGGAGCAACTCGAGGGCAAGGACGTGGATGCGCGCACCGATCTCTTTGCCGTGGGCGCGCTCCTCTACGAGATGCTAACCGGCCGGCGCGCATTCGAGGGCGCGAGCCGGGCGAGCCTGATCACGGCGATCATGTCGTCCGATCCCCCGCCTCTTACATCGATCGAGCCTCTTACTCCCCCTGCGCTCGATCGCCTGGTAATGAAGTGCCTCGCGAAGGATCCCCGCGCCAGGTGGCAGAGTGCCGCGGACCTGGCCGACGAACTGCGCTGGATTTCGACAGGGTCGGGGTCGTCTGGCGGCCGGAGCGCTCCTGCCGCGGAGCCGAGTTCCCGTCGCATGTGGCCGCGCCTTGCCCTGGCCGGCGGGATCGTGATCATTATCGTCCTGGCGGTTGCAGCCGGATGGTGGCTGCTGCGAGACCATGAGGCGCCATCCTCTTCAGGCAAATCTGTCGGCTCCATCACTTCTCTGGCCGTCAAGCCAGTGGACGATTACTCCGGCGACACCACCCAGGCCTATCTGAGCGACGGCATGACTGACGCGCTCTGCGCCGCCCTCGGCAACATCAGCGCGCTGCGCGTGCCGGGCCGTTCCACGGTAATGCGCTACAAAAGCGGGCAGAAGTCCATTCAAGAGATGGCACGGGAACTGAACGTGGACGCCATCGTGGAAGGCTCGTTGCAGCGCGCCGGGAGCCGCATCCTGGTGACCGTGAAACTGATCGAGGCCGCCACGGACCGGCAGATATGGGCTGACAAGTTCGAGGGTGACTTGAGCGACTTCTTTAAGGTGCAGAGCGACGTGGCGCAGGCCATTGCGTCAAGAATCCAGGTGCGCCTGACGCCCGAGGACCAAGCCAGGCTTGGGCGCGCCCGCGCAGCCAAATCCGAGACCATCGAAGCCTATCTGCGGGGCATGAAGATTTGGTGGCAATGGTCAGTCGGAAACGACGTGACTGACGCACTCCGCTGCTTCCAAAAGGCTATTGATACTGAACCGGACTACGCGCCGGCACATGCCGGTATATCTCTTTTCTACATCTTTTCCTCAACTTGGAACAATGTTGGGCTGTGGTCTCCGCGAGAAGGGGTGTCCAAAGGCAAGAAGGCCGCGCAAAAAGCCATCGCGTTGGATCCCATGTTGGCCGACGGTTACGTCGCGATGGGATTCGCCCGAATGGTATTTGATTGGGACTGGACTGGCGCCGAAAAGGACTTCAGGCAGGCACTGGATCTGGATCCGCGCTCGCAGCTGGCATTGGATGCTTATGCCAACTTTCTTCTGTTTGCCCGCGGCCGGCTCGACGATGCTGTTGCGATGATCAAGCGGGCACTTTCGTCGGACCCGCTTTCGCCGGCGCTTTACAGCGATCTGGGTGTTTTCTATTACATGTCCGGGCAGTTCGATCAGGCTATCCCTTGCTTTCGCAAGACGCTCGAGTTGGATAGCCACTTCTTCTGGGCGCGTCTGAGCCTCGGTTGGACTTATCTAATGACTGGGAACACAAAAGAAGCCTTGGCTGAGTTTCAGAACGCGGTGCAACTCGCGCCGGAATCTCCATACCCGCAGCAGGCGCTCGGCTATGCTTATGGCGTCACCGGCCATCGCGACGAGGCACTGCATGTGCTGGCGAGCCTCGGCCGGCTTGCGGAGACGCGTTACGTCCCGCCCTCAGCGCGGGCATATATCTATATTGGACTGGGCCAAAAGGACGATGCACTCGACTGGCTCGAGAAGGCCTGCGCAGAACGCGATACTGAGATGATCTTTCTTAAGGGCGTCGTTGAACCTCCATTTGCCCCCTTGCGCAACGAGCCTCGCTTCCAGGCACTGCTGAAGAAGGTGGGGCCCGACAAATAGATCCCGATATCGAGCAGCATGGTCTGGCGAGATATCCCGCAATCCCTCTCGCATGCGGCCACGTGGACGCGAAATGGAGGGCGTCCCGATCGATGCCAGGTGCTTTTCCACCAACTCCGCCGGCTTCATCTTCTGTGTTGCGCCCGCGATCACAAATAGGCCGGAAATGATAAGGATGAATGCGCCCAACCAGATGGTTCCTCTGGGTAATATGTATCTGGCTGCCATTTCTCCTCCTTAAAACACTATGAACAATGAATCGGCTTGAATATGTCACTTCTGTGAATCTGAGGTGAATCGGGAAAGAGAAAAGCTCGACGGGAGGCCGTTGCCGGAAAAGGAGAAAACGCTGCTGCGGCAACCACCATGAGGAGCGCATGAAGGCAAGGCATGGAACGTCTCGTGAATGTGTTGGTACGCCTGGCAGGACTTGAACCTGCGACTATAATCCGAGGAGTGGCTTCAAATTCGTTTTTGGAGGAAAAACTTAAAACCGCATCGCCGTCAGCCAAAAACATGCAGAGGAATGTTAAAACCGTAAGGATCAACATCCTCTCCGGTTTCCGCATAATATTTTCCCGCTTTGCAAAAGGGACTATGACATTATGCCGCTCTTTGGCGTTCAAAACCCAAGATCAAATGAGTTCAACGGAATGACAAAGAGAGCGCACCGATCAACGCGAATCTTGGGAAATAACCTGTACTATCTTAGAGTATCCCGATGAGCAGCAGGTTCATTTATCGGCCCGCTTTTCTCAACGGTCTTCGAGGCTGAAGCATTTTGGGCTGCAGGCTGTTAGCCATAATTCGATCAAGGTAAACCGCCGCCTCTGGCGGTGAGACTCGAATGGGCTCAGCCGTTCCGGCGCGGCATTATCCGCATTGAGCCGGCTGGCAGGGAAAGTAGGTCCCGGCGGCCCGACGGGACCTGAAACTCGGCGCGATCCTCCAAACCGGCTCTCCACAGTTTGTGCGCTCAAATTGATCTTACCTGATCGAATCAGGTCCCGTTTGGCAGCCGGGATCTACTGTCCGGCTCCTGGATACAAACGCGAACAAAACTCCCGTCACGCGGGCCATAACGGCAAAACTATGTCCGCGGATCCCGAAGGCCCCGCAGGGACGCATCCCGTCGAGGCCTTGGGAATCTTAGTGGCGCGTGTTTACGCTGCCGGGCGTTGGTTCACCCACTTGGTCAGCACGCCTGCCAGAGCGTCCAGGGATCCGGTGGCGCCGCCGGCTCCCGTCACCAGGACATCCGGAACGAAGCGCACCTTACAATCAGCCAAGGCTTGAAGAGCATTGACAATTGTGGTTGATGACGGCCCCAGAGCCTTTACCTGGGATTCGTAGGCTTTCGCCCGCGCCAACCCGATGGCTTCGACTTCCGCGCCCTTGGCAGCTCCGGTTTCCCGGATGAAGACCGATTCGCCGTCCGCTTGCGCCTTGCGCGCATTGGCATTATTCCGCTCAATTTCCACGCCGACCGAAGATTTGGCCAGGAGCGCCTGCATGTCCGCTGTCCCCCTGGATTGCTCCATCTCCACGCGCTGATCCTGAGCCTCTCTTTGCCGCTTGAAGGTCTCGATTTCCTGATTGGCAATTTCCCGTTCCGTCAAGACCTTGACCAGGTCTCCCGGCAGGATCACATCCTGGATGTAAACTCCCCTGGTCTCCACCTGATATTGCTCGAGTTCCCGTTTCACATGCTCGAATGCCTGCACCTGAACTTCCTGCCGGGTTTCGATAAAGCGGATCGCCGGCATGCTCTGCAGCTTGTCGCGGAAATGGTTGCCTACGGCAGCCTGGAGCACCTCATTCACCAGGTTTTTCATGGTGCCGACCATGGAGATCACCTTGGGCGCCTTGGTATCCGGCACGTGGATCTGGACCTGCAAATCAATGTCGAACACGAAACCCTCCGCGCTCTTGGCCCGGATCTGTTTCAACTGCGCGTCGAGGTTGTGCGCCTGCGATACTGCGTCCGCCCAGTTCAGCGTCAGGATGGCCGTGGGCACAATCTCCGCCTCATAGCAGCGCGGGTTGATGGGGTATTTGCCGGTCCGCAGCGCTTCCTGCCAGATGCCGCGATGTCCGGGCCGGACGAGGGAACCGAACTTGAATTCGGCGCCCGAAGTGTCCTGGGTGACCAGCCCGACATAGGCTTTGATCACAGCAACCTCACCCTGCTTTACCACCAGCATCGGCACAAGCTCGACGCTGACCAGGAACGGGTTTAACGCAAAAGCACCATAGAGCAGCGGATCATGCTGCAAACCGATTTTGCCGCCGCTATCCAGAAATGCCTGAAAATCCTGATAGTTGTTATGCAGCGTGTTCTTGTTGCCCAGCAACCGGTCGATCATCTGGGCGTCGTCCATTGCCGATTGCTCCATCTGCTCCACATCCACAAAACCTCCCAGCCGGCTGGCAATTGCGCCTGAAGGGAGCGGATCGCCCTCGAATGTCGTCACGATGCCAATCATATCCACCATGCCATGATGTTGTCGTTTGTCAGCCTCCTAAAAGAGAACCTCTTGGTGACCAGTCCCACTTCGGTCGGGCCAATCCTGCGCAAAGAAAGCAGGATCACCGTAAATAAACTGAATATTAGGAAAAGAACCAAACTCGAAACCAACCAATGCTGCTCCGCGAACATTTGTACCTCCCCGGCGGGCCACCTGAAATGTGACCCTGCGAATGGTTTCCACCTGAGCGCCGAACGCGCATCAGATGGTACGCCAATGCTCTGCGAATGGATTACGGAAATGCATCCAGTCGATTGAGTCAATGAGTAATGGGAGATCTTGGGATTCTGTAAACTGCAGACCTAGAGGATCACCCTTCCAAATGCCGACGAGGTTAGCTGACGGGCTAGGTCCAGGAAGTGACCTGCGGCGTGAGCCGAGCGCCCTAATTGCGAACCACTTTTCCGGGATACCGACTACTCGTCCAAGTGACCGGAAGCAATTGCGCTGTATCTTCTCGGGATGGCAATGCGGGAGAGTGTGCTGCAGCATCGTCTTGAGCAATGATCGCTCTCACGGGCTGGAGAGATGGCGCAAGTTAACAGATAGCCCCATATCGGAAGCCGGGGATCGCATGCAGGGGAACGTGCCTGGGAAAGCAGCCCAAGTCAGACAGCTTATTTCGCCTATCGTGCCGTCCTTCGTTTTTTCCTCTGTTTTTGATGATATTCTGGGCTTGCAGGAGGGACAACAAGGCAAGTGCCAAGATGGTGAAAATCAAAAATCGTTTGTATCTATGTTCAGGCGCTTTGCCCGTACCTGAGCATGCAGTAGAATTTTGCACCATTGGAGAGCGTTCGGGACATCCTTGATTTTATGATGTAGCGAGCGAGGTGAAATCATGATCATGCTTCGATTCACAAAATCCATGCTGTGCGCGTGCTTCTTGGCTCTGGGTCTGCCCTGCCTGTCGCCCCCGGCTCAGACGAAGAACGGAGGCGCCGCCCTCGACCTTCCCCGTCTGATCAAACAAGGTACCGCAATCCAGCTTCGGGTGCACGACAGGCCCTTCCTCCTGATCGCCGGCGAGCTCGGGAATTCCAGTGCATCCAGCCTCGAATACCTGAGACCGATTTGGCCGAAGCTGGAGAAGATGCATCTGAATACGGTGCTCGTGCCGGTATATTGGGAACTTCTGGAACCCGCCGAAGGTAAATTCGATTTCTCACTGGTAGACGGCGCCATTGATTCCGCCAGGAAATACAACCTCAAGCTGGTCCTCCTTTGGTTCGGCACCTGGAAAAACAGCATGTCGTGTTATGCGCCCTATTGGGTGAAGACCGACTGGAAGAGGTTTCCGCGAGCCCGCAACAAAGATGGTCAGGCAATGGAAATCCTCACGCCATTCAGTGAAGAAAACAGGAATGCCGATGGCAGGGCTTTTGCAGCCCTGACGAAACACCTGCAAAGAACCGACGCCAGAGAGCAGACGGTGGTAATGATCCAGGTGGAGAATGAAATCGGCATGATTCCGGATGCACGGGATCACAGTCAGAAGGCGAATGAAGCGTATGCCGACCTGGTTCCTGAAGAGTTCATGGCTTATCTCCAGAAAAACAAGAATAATCTGGCTCCCGAATTCTCCGAAATATGGCGGCAAAACGGCTATAAGACTTCAGGGGCCTGGGAAGATGTATTTGGCAAAGGTCTCCACACGGAAGAGATCTTCATGGCTTGGCATTTCGCCGGATACGCGAACAGTGTTGCCGAGGCGGGGAAGAGGGAGTATGTCCTGCCGATGTATGCGAACGCGGCTCTCATCCGCCCGGGGTACCAGCCCGGCCAGTATCCGAGTGCCGGCCCCCTGCCGCATCTTATCGATGTATGGCGCGCGGCCGCACCAGCCATTGATTTCATCGCTCCGGATATCTATTTCAGGAACTTCTCCGAGTGGTGTGCGAAATTCGACCGTTCCGGGAATCCTCTCTTTATCCCTGAAGCCCAAAACAGCCAGTCATTAGCGAATGCTTTTTTTGCCGTGGCCCAGCATAACGCGCTGGGATACAGCCCGTTTTCCATCGAGTCGCTCGACGCAGACCGGACGCAACATGTTACAAGCGCATACGACGTGCTCCGGCAACTGGCCCCGTTCATCCTCGAGCATCAGGGGAAAGGGACCATGGCAGGCGTGCTGCTGGATGATGCGAACCAGAAGACGCAACTGCAGCTCGGCGATTTTGTGTTCAATTTCGCACATGAGTACAGCTGGAGTTATGCCGTCCGATCTGAAGGGGAACCCCCCAGGTTCGGCGGCCTGATCATTATGCTTTCCCGGGATGAATTCATCATTGCCGGTACCGGGCTGATCGTGACTTTTGCGCCACGCTCCGGGGACGCCGTCGCCGGCATTGCCAGCCTGGACGAAGGAGTTTTCGCAGACGGCAAATGGGTCCCAGGCCGACGAATGAATGGAGACCAAAGCCATCAGGGGAGACATCTGCATCTTCCGGGAAATGCCTTCGGAATTCAGAAGCTCAGGCTGTACTTGTACAAATGAGATCGCCATTTGGTCACGCATTTCCTTAGCGAAAACGGTCGCCGGCTACGAGCGGACCACTCGCTTCGCTCAACTTTCTGCAGCTTGGGGGACACAACATGACTAACTGCTGAGCGGTCGACTTGAGCGGGAATCTAAAGGTTGCTCAAAGTGACCAAGTCCTTTGCATGAACAAAGACCCGGAGGAATTGCGTCGTTCTGGGGCCGCGCTGGCGCTCCCGTTCGGCGGGCGGAACCAAGATATGGTATAGGCACAGCCGCCCGGCAGCAAGCGGATGGCGATCGGCATAGCAGGCGGCATTTGTAATTGCGAGGTGCGCTATTTCGCCGTGCATACGTACGAAGTTGCGGCCCCTTGCGGCCCGCCCACGTATTTCGGATACGCCGGGTAGGAGCACATCGGCAGGCTGCGCTCGCCCGCGGTCACCGCGACCGACTTGCCGGGCACTTTGTTGTTTTCCACCCAGTCCGTCAGCAGGCCGACGCGGTCATACGTGCTCGGGATCTGTTGAGCCGGGATTGTCTTGCCGTCGCCGTCCACGGTGTGTTTTCGCCCGCTTAAACCGTGCCCCGTCTGGGGCAGGACAAAGAACCTTGCGAAAGCATCCACCTTTGCCTGCCCCATTTTGTCGATCACCGATTGGTAATAATCGAGTTGTGCGCCCGGCGAAGCGAGCGTATCGTCGGTGCCGATGGCGACGATCAGCTTCCCGCCGCGCTTGTAGAATGCGCCCAGGTCCGGATTGGCTTCGTCATTCGTAGCCCAGTCGTTCGCGACCGGATCGGGCTGCCCCGCGGGACCGCGGCCGGGCATCTGCCCTCTGGCACCGGGGAATCCCTGCTGCCGAGCGCCGGTGTCGTCGCCGCGACCCGTGGCAGGCGGTCCTTGCTGTCCAGGCCCCGCGGCCGCATTTTGGCGTGCACCCGGAGGGGGGCCGAATCCGCCGCTCTGGTGCCCCGAGTCACTGCCGTAGGTTGCGAACCCGTGTTGCAGGAACGTCCCTGCCGAGCGCCCGGCGCCCCCCGTCAGGTTGGGAATCGATCCGTTCATTCCGCCGCCTCCCAATTGCGCGGCGCGATAGCTCCAGGATGCCGGGAGTGCGACACCAAAGCGGATGGGATTCGCCGAGGCGCTCTTGTCGACCGGCGCCATCGATCCTTCAATGCTGCAATACGCCGGGTTAGCGTTGGTTTCGGCATGCCATTGCGGCGCGCTCAGCGTCACCGCCGACACCGGTTCTCCGATCGATGCGATCGGAATGCCGGTGCCCAGCCTCGCCGCCGTGCAATCCGCTTCGGTAATGATCTTATTCGTGGGGATCGAGGCGGTTTTCGGGGCGCCCGAAGATTTCGCTTGCGAGTAGGCTTGGGCACCGAATGCTGCGAGAATGGCAAGTGCAAACCCGGTTGCCATCTTCATTATTGAATACGCCTCCAAATTATGTAGATCCAAATCGCACGCGGGGCGGCAGGTCGCCATACCGCCCCGAATTATGAGCCGCACAGGCATCTACTTGAAAATCAGCGAGCCAAACTCGCTGAGGAACTGGCGCCAAATGAACCAGAAATGTGCGCCGGGCGCTTCATGATAGGTGGTGTTCAGACCGACCTTTTTGGCAACTTCAAAAAGCGTCTGCGCGCCCTGGCGGGCAAAATCGGTGGTTCCGGCACCGATCCAGTAGTGATTCACGCCCGCCGCCTTGACCGCCTGCAGCTGCTTCTCAAACGCTTCCGTATTCTGGCCCCCGGCGCTCCAGACCGCAATCCAGCCGAATACGCCCGGATTGTTGTTGGTGGCACTGACCGTGTGGCCGCCACCCATCGAAAGACCCGCGATCGCGCGGTTGTCCTTGTTGGGAACGGTTCGGAAGTTTCTGTCGATGAACGGGATGATCTCTTTCACCAGGCTGTGGGGATAGGATCCTTCATAGGCTTGTGCGGGCCGGGCGGCCGCCGGAGCAGGTTGAGCAGGTTGGGCGCCACGGCCCGCGGCGGCCTGTTGTGCTGCCTGGACCGGCGGCGGGGCCGGCGCCATGGTCGGGGCAGCCGGCGGGATGGGGCCGTAACCATAGCCTTGAGAAACCACCTGGCCGGCATTGCCGTTGGGCATGACCACGATCATCGGCTTTGCTTTGCCTTCGGCGATTAGATTGTCGAGAATGATATTGGCGCGGCCCATCGTGACCCATGCATCCTCGTCACCGCCGCCACCGTGCAGGAGATACAAAACAGGGTAACGGGTGTTGCTCGTGCGGTAGTCGGGCGGGGTATAGACGTACATGCGCCGCCCGGGCTTTTTCAGAATATCGGATGGGTACCAGATTGCCTGCACGGCGCCATGAGGAACATCCTTGAATTCCCAGGTCGTCGAGGCCGGACCAGAGATCATGAGCAGGTTTTCGTAGCGGCTGCCGTCGCGCTGATACTCGCCGTTGCCCGGGTCGAGCACCTTGACGCCGTTCACGCTGAAGGAGTATGCCCACAACTGGTCGCCGAGCGGGCCGACCGCAACCGACCAGATCCCCTGGTCGTCCTTGGTCATATCAATGTTTGTCCCGTTATCCCAGTTGCCGTTCAGCAGGACCTTGGTTGCCTCGGGAGCCCGCAGCCGGAAGGTGACCCTCTTGTCCGGCAGGACTTCCGGAGATACCACGCGGGGAGCGGCGGCAGCCCCGCCCCTTCCGGCAGGGTTTTGCGCGGGCTGTTGCGCGAATACCGCCACAGATGCAAACAGCAGTACGACAATACAGCTCACATGTATCCTCGTAAGATTCATGACAGTTCTCCTTTTATGCCTGCATTCCGAATCAGTGGAATCCGCAGCAAAGCAAAATGCATCGGCGTTATCGGAACAGCAGCGGTGCAAAGTTCCTAAGATTCAGCCGCCACACGATGAACCAGTGTCCCCCCTCCGTTTCGGTGTATTGCAGCTTGACGCCTTTGGCCAGCAAAGCGGCAGCGAGCGCCTTGTTGCCGTTGAGAACCAGCGAATCCTGATTGCCGCAGTACATCGCGAACAACTTCAGCTTTTTGTTGGCGCCGGCCACATCCGCCATCAAGGCCGGGTAAGCCGCCGTCGGGTCGGGCGCGGGGGCCGCGGCAGGAGCTGCGCCGCCGGCGGGTGCCGCGCCTCGGCCGCCACCGCCCATGGCCACGGCAGAACTCAATCCAATCACGTAATGGAAGGTTTCAAGATGCGCCAGTCCGGTCCGGAGTGATTGAGCACCTCCCATCGACAGTCCTGCGATCGCCGTATTATCGGGTCCCGCAAGTATGCGGTATTTTTTCTGCATCAGCGGCATGATGTCCTGTAGGAGTTCTTTCGTGAAGCCGTCATCCTGGCCTGCAGCAGGAGCGGCGCCAGCGGCTCCTGCTCCGGCGGCCGGGGCCGGGACATTCCCTCTTGCCGCGGCAGGCGCTCCCGGAGCAGCCGCGGGAGCTGCACCGCGCGCCGCTGCGGGCGCCATCGCGCCTGTGCCCAGCGAAGCCTGCTGGAAGATCGAGGGCATGACTACGATCATCGGTTTTGCCTTGCCGTCCGCAATCAGGTTGTCCAGGATGTAATTGGCGCGCCCGACGTCGGTCCAGGCAACATCCCAGTCCCCGGCGCCATGAAATAGATAAAGTACGGGATACTTCTTGTTGCCGGACTCGTATCCCGGTGGCGTATAGACCCGCATGCGGCGAGTCATGCCGTTGAGGGTTTTCGCTTCGTACGTGACGATTCTCACCTCGCCGTGGGGAACGAGGCGCGGATCGTAGAACCGCGGGCCGTCGCCCGGCACAACCACCTGGCTGGTGTAGCTCGAGCTCGGCTTGACATACGAAGTTCGCTGATCGTTGACCGTCATCCCGTCCACGCTGAAGCCGTATGTATAGATCTCAGGTTCCAACGGGCCAAGCGTGATGCTCCATACGCCGTTAGCATCCGGAGTCAGAGCCGCGGGCGGATTCGTTCCCATGATTTCTCCGCTGACCATCACCGATCTGGCGAGCGGCGCGGCGATCCGCAGGATGACGGTGCGGTCCGGGCGCACTTCAGGCGAAACGACGGCAGGGCCCCTGCCCCCTCCCATGCCCCGCCCTGCCGCCGGCGCTGCCCCGGCGCCGCGGCCGGTTTCCTGCGCGAGGGCGGAAGAGCAGACCAGCAATACCAGTATTACAGCAACACTGAGTCTTTTCATCTTGATTCCTCCACTGAACAACTGTGCAAGTCACTGACCGCCGGATCGCCCGCAGGAATGCTGTATCAACGGACGTAGCTGAGCCCGAAGCCGAACTTGAAAAGTACGTCGTCGAAATCGAAAGGCAAGTCCGCCGCCTGGGAAACGACCGACGGCATGTCTGCCGGAAGATCAAACGGCAGTTTTCCGACCGGTGAGGCTTTACCGAAAATGACATCGAGAAGTGCGGGCTCGCTTGCACCGAACGCACCGAACACTCCCGCGATGCTGTCGATGAACTCGGTCAGAATTACCGGCTTGTCCATATTCACAACCACGACCGTCGGCGTGCCCGTGGCTGCGAGTTTCCGGATATTATCTAGAACGGTCCAATTCGCCGCATTGCCGTAGGCCAGCGTTATGCCATAGGGCGAGATGGGCGGCGGAGCAGCGGGGGAGCCCCCGCGACCACCGCCACCGCCTCCGCCGGCGAAGGCTCCGCCGTAAGGATACGTCGTGGCAGGGCTGGCCACGCGAATGATGGCGATATCGGCATTCTTCGGATCATCCACAACGGATCCATATCGCGCCGCCACGTCCTTATTGATCCCGTCCACATAGATTTTTTTGTTTGCCGCAACCGGCAGGACGTTGTTGGCATTCTTCAGCAGCACGGTCGACTTCAACTGCGCCGCATACCCGGCGGCCAGGAATTCCTGGCTGGCGACGGTGCTCTTCGCGCGTTCGGGATCGACGTACGGATTTTCGAACACGCCCAGTTGGAACATCGCTCTCAAAATCCGGCGCGCCGATGTGTCGATGACCGCCATGGGAATGCTCTTGTCTTTGACGTTCTCGAGGATGTATTTGGGGTCATTGTCGCCGCCCATCTGATCCACGCCGGCCAGCACCATGGTTTTCTGGCGATCCTTCTCGGAGAGTTTCTCGACGCCCCAGGGCATGTTCCGGTTCCAGTCGGTCACCACGATCCCCTGGAAGCCCATCTTTTTGCGGAGGAGTTCATTGAGCATGGCATTGGAAAAGTTGATGCCCACCGTATCTTTGCCGACCGGAATGCCGTACGCGCCCATGATGCCGCCGCTGCCCGCTTCCAAAGCCGCCTTGAACGGAATGAGATGGTAGTCGAAGTTGTTGCCCGGATAGATAAACCACTTCCCGTAATTATTGTGCCCGTCATAACCATCTTTTACGGGACCATCGCCGGGAAAATGCTTGGTGAAGGTCAAGACGCTCTCGGGCCCGAGTTGCTTGCCCTGGAAGCCTTCCACGTACGCTTTGACGAGCGTCGCATTGAGGTTTGCATCCTCTCCGAAGGTGCCGCTGATCCGGTTCCAGCGCGGCTCGGTGGTGGTGTCGGCCATGGGCGACAGCGTGCTGCGAATTCCCAAAGCCCGCAATTCCTGTGCGGCGATCCGGCCGAACTGGCGCACCAGTTCCGGGTCACGCGCTGCTGCGAAGCCAAGTTGATCCGGCCACTGTGAAATATTCGGCTTGGCATCGCCGGCGCCACGTCCGGTTCCGTGCCTGGGGTCTGAGCTGAATATGATCGGAATTCCCAGGCGGCTCCCATCGGCCATCTCCTGAAGTCCGTTATGGAATTTGGCTGTGATCTCCGGCAGCTCACCAGCGTTGGGCCGAACCAGGATCCACCGGACGTTCCGCTTGATAATCAGATCTTCCGGATTGGCGCTTCCCATGGGCTCCACGATGTACGGATTGGTCTTGCCCTGGAAAGCACGATCGACGTTTTGTGAAGGAGCGGCCCCGCGCCCCCCGGCGCCTCCTCTGCCGGCGGGCAGCCCGAGCACTTCTCCGTTCGGACCTGTGAATCCCGAAAGCGAAGAGTGGATCATGAGTCCTGCTTTCTCTTCCACGGTCATCTTGGCAAGAAGATCGGCGACACGCTTATCAACCGGCAGCCGCCAGTCCTCGTAAGGATCGAGAACGCCGTTCTTGTTCAGGTCTCTGAACTTCAGGCCATTCTGATTCAGAACCGGCGCTTTGCGGCTGCCAATTGGAGTCTGGGCGGCTATTGAGGACGAAATCGGGTACGACAGGTTCAACAGCCCCGCCAAAACTGCTGCGATGGAACAACACCAAATCAGCTTGTTTTTCATAATTGCACGATCTCCTTATACACCTGACTGAAAACGCCGACGAACATGAGAAACGCTGAAACGATACGGCCGTGCAAAAATATGCGCAATCTACTTCAAACCGGACTTGGACGTCGGTTTTAATTCATCGATTCTGACCTTTGGAACCAGCGCAATGCTTTCCTTCTTTACCATCAGCTCACGGTCAAGATCGAAAGAAGCAGTCTGACGGATATCCCTGGATGAGGCGCCAATCTTGACAGTGTATCTGCCGGCCTCGGCTATCCAACTCGAGGAGGCGGGATCGAAAGACGCCAGGTTGCGGGCGCTGATCTCAAATTTCAGGGTCTGGGATTCTCCCGGTTGCAGCAACCGTGTTTTGGCAAATCCTTTTAACTCAGCAATCGGCTTATCGAGTTTGTTAGCCGGAGCGCTCAGGTATAGCTGAACGACTTCTTTACCCGCAACTTTGCCCGAATTTTTCACATCGACAGTCGCCGTGATCTTATCCGAAAACTTCTCCGCGTTGAGCGACAGGCTGCCGTACTCGAATTTTGTATAGGAAAGGCCAAATCCAAATTCGTAAGCGGGTGCTATTTTGAAAGTATCATAGTAACGATAGCCCACATAAATGCCTTCTTCATACACGATCTTCGACGGCTTGGGATGCATGAAAGCAGCCAACATGTCCTGCTCATCCGGTTCTGCTTGTTGTTTTTCTGGTTGAAGAACAATGCCGGGAAAGTTCTTGGCCGAAGGCACGTCCTGATACTTGACCGGGAAAGTGGAAGCAAGCTTGCCCGAAGGGTTGACCTTGCCGCTGATCACATCGGCGATCGAATTCCCGGATTCCTGACCTCCTTGCCAAGTGAGCAGAATTGCATCCGGCAGATTTCTCCAACTGGCGGTTTCGATGACGCCTCCAACGTTGAGTGCCACGATCGCCTTTTTCCCCTTTGCGTGGAAAGCATCGGCGACTTTCCTGATTAGATCTTTTTCTGCCGGGCTTAGGTCAAAATCATTATCTTCCTTTCGGTCAAATCCCTCTCCTGAATTCCTGCCGATCGTAATCAAAGCAACATCCGCCGCGGACGCCATCCTGGCGACAAGGTCTGAATCGGCCGGCATCTCGGCGATCTTCGGTCGGAGAGAAAAAGGCTTCGTCGGCGGGAGCTTTGCCGCGGCGCTTTTGAGATACTCCCTGTAGGTATTCTGTAGCTGCTCATTGATTGCGAAGCCGGCGCTTTTCAGCCCATCCACAAGCGAGACGCTATAGGCTTCATTGACATCTCCGCTGCCGGTGCCTCCGGTAATGATTTCGTAGGAGGTATTCCCGAATGCAGCGAGGTTCCTGGTCTTTGCGGATAGCGGAAGCGATGCGTCATGGTTTTTCAGCAGCACCATACCTTCGGCAGCCGCCTGCCGAGCAATGGCCGCATGGGATTTCAGGTCGGGTTTATTTGAATATTTGTAACCTTTGAATCGCGGAGTTTGAATCAGGATATTGAGTATTCTCTCAATGTTTTGGTCCAGCACAGCCTCGTCCAGTCTCTTCTCCTGCACAGCCTTGATGATGGCCTCTGCCTGATCAGCGGTGCCGGGCATCAGAATGTCATTGCCCGCTTTCATTTGAGCGAGGGGATCGGCGCCGGCGAACCAGTCAGTCATTACATATCCTTTGAAACCCCAGTCATCACGAAGAACTTTTGTCAGCAGGTCAGGATTCTGAGAGGCATAGACATCATTGATCAGATTATAC
>Ga0315284_10003595_pt1 | contig 22075 bp, 13 predicted proteins | sample YL17G09_16_MG_FD_203696 | JGI IMG/M metagenome (GOLD analysis project Ga0315284, IMG submission 203696) | Sediment microbial communities from Yellowstone Lake, YNP, Wyoming, USA - YL17G09_16 | ecosystem: Environmental > Aquatic > Freshwater > Lake > Sediment | place: USA: Wyoming | collected... | reverse complement strand
CTGTACTTCCTATAGTTCCAGTAGGACCGATAGATCCGGTTGATCCGACAGACCCGGTAGGTCCGACAGTTCCGGTAGGTCCTTGTGCTCCAACTGTAGGCATAACCCAATTTAAATTACCAACACCATCAATTGATTGTAATACTGTTCCAGAAGCTCCCGCCGTTCCTGGCCAAATTGCAGCAAATGAAGCCACAGTTGATGCTACCTGGAAATTAAGTGTGCCAGTATTTTTAGATTTAAATCTAGTTACTGGCGCTCCAAATTGATCTCTTGTAACTGCTAATAATGATCCGGTTGGAGATCCAGAAGCTCCAACATAATGATCAATGGCGCCATAAAAATTAGTTCCAACTGGAGCCGGAACCATTAAGTTGATATCTCCAGGTTTTCTTGCTTGATTTGTTGCTGCTGAAAATGGTCCCTGTGAAATTATAGAAAGATCATCTGTATTTGTGTCCGCGCCTCTAGCTGCATGAAGTATAGCTACACCAGTAACGCCATTATTAAATATGAATTTTGGCAATTCAGATACTATAACTTTTGCTGCACCATAGTCTACTGAAAAATATGTAAATCCGCCAAAATTAACAGTTGCCAAAAGAAAACTACTAACATATGCCGTCATAGCTAGCTGTGTTGTTAAGCTTCCAAAATTTAATTCTCCTGGACTGCTACCATAAGAAATTAATGTGTTATTAACTCCATCATCATCAATCATTCCAATAATTTCAGAAAATGACCCAATAGATGGTCCGACTTTTATTAAACCAGTAGCTCCAGCCGCCGATGCTCCAAATGAAATAGATACTCCAGTAGGAACTATTACATTTTGATTAACTCCAGTTCCATTTCCTTGAAGACTGCTAATTCTTGGTCCAGATGCCGTCGATCCAGTACCTTGCAAATCTCCACCTAGTGAAATAATTCCAAATTGAGTGGCTGTCGCTGGAGATCCACCGCCCCCATTGCCTGCTGGACCTATAGAGCCAGTTGGTCCTTGAGGTCCTGTAGGACCTGTTGATCCAATAGTTCCAGTAGGACCAACTGTTCCTATTGTGCCGGTTGGACCTTGAGGACCTGTTGGTCCAGTTGAACCTATTGTTCCTGTAGAACCAATTGTACCTGTAGCGTCTGTAATGCCAGGTAATCCTGCGGGAGAAATACTAGCAGCGTTAATTGTTATACCAGAAGGTAAATTAGAAGCTAAGTTAGATAATACTAAGTTACTTCCAGATATACCAGTTACTATAAAATAACCACCAGTAGCAATATAAACGGCTTGACCTACCTGTTCCCACCCTTGGAAAGCTCCTGATACTACAGAAACATTACCTGCGTTGTTAGTAACGAAGGCAGGGGTAGTATTAAAGGCATCTTGACCAGCAGTTCCGGTAGAACCTGTCGAACCAATACTTCCGGTAGGTCCAACACTTCCTGTAGATCCAACGCTTCCCGTAGGACCTTGTGGTCCTGTAGGTCCAGTACTTCCGATTGTTCCTGTGGGTCCTACACTTCCTATACTTCCAGTTGGTCCAATACTTCCTGTAGGACCAGTTGATCCGATAGTTCCTGTTGGACCCTGTGGACCTGTAGGACCAGTAGACCCAATAGTTCCTGTAGGTCCTGCGCCGCCTATGCTTCCAGTTGAACCAATACTGCCAGTAGCTCCAGTAATTCCTGGCAAACCTGCTGGAGATATACTAGCTGCATTTATCGTAATACCACTTGGAAGATTAGAGGCAAGATTAGAAAGTACTAAGTTGCTTCCAGATATACCGGTTACTATAAAATAACCACCTGTTGCAATATATACTGCTTGACCTACCTGTTCCCAGCCTCTAAATGCTCCAGAAACTACAGCTACTTGACCAGCGTTATTTGTTACGAAAGTTGGGGTAGTGTTAAAAGCATCTTGACCAGCTGTACCTGTTGAGCCGGTACTTCCAATTGATCCTGTTGGTCCAATTGATCCCGTTGAGCCAATTGATCCTGTAGGTCCTTGAGGACCTGTAGGTCCAGTTGAGCCGATTGTACCAGTTGGACCTTGAGATCCAGTAGATCCTGTTGATCCTATAGTTCCTGTAGACCCGATAGATCCGGTTGATCCTATGCTTCCTGTAGGTCCAATTGTTCCAGTAGCTCCAGTTATACCAGGCAAACCTGCTGGAGATATGCTAGCTGCATTTATCGTGATACCAGAAGGTAAATTAGAAGCAAGATTAGAAAGTACTAAGTTACTTCCAGATATGCCCGTAACAATGAAGTAACCACCAGTCCCAATATAAACTGCCTGACCTAGTTGTTCCCATCCTTGGAAAGCACCAGAAACAACCGCTACTTGACCAGCATTGTTGGTTACGAAAGTAGGGGTAGTGTTAAAGGAATCTTGACCAGCAGTTCCTGTTGAGCCAGTACTTCCTATAGAGCCTGTAGGTCCAATACTTCCGGTAGGTCCAGTTGATCCTATAGTTCCAGTAGGTCCTTGCGGTCCTGTTGGTCCAGTTGATCCGATTGTACCTGTAGGTCCTTGCGGTCCAGTAGGTCCTGTTGATCCAATTGTACCCGTAGATCCTTGCGGTCCAGTTGGTCCGGTACTTCCTATTGTTCCGGTTGCGCCGATTGATCCCGTTGATCCAATACTTCCAGTTGGTCCTATAGTTCCTGTAGCTCCAGTTATTCCTGGAAGTCCTGCTGGTGAAATACTTGCAGCATTAATTGTAATGCCACTTGGAAGATTACTCGCAAGATTAGATAATACTAAGTTAGTTCCAGATATACCAGTGACTATAAAGTAACCACCAGTTGCAATATATACTGCTTGACCTACCTGTTCCCAGCCCTTAAAAGCACCTGAAACTACAGAAACATTGCCTGCATTGTTGGTTACGAAAGTAGGGGTAGTATTAAAGGCATCTTGTCCTGCTGTACCCGTTGATCCTGTTGACCCTATACTTCCTGTAGGTCCAATACTTCCGGTAGATCCTATAGATCCTGTAGGTCCAACACTTCCAGTTGGACCAGTTGATCCGATAGTTCCAGTTGGACCTTGCGGTCCTGTAGGACCAGTTGCTCCAAATGTTCCAAATGTTCCGGTAACTCCATCAGGAGACATTTTATATATAGTCCCATCATCAGCAACTACAATTCCCCAATAATTTCCACTTGGAGTTTGTAAAGTTAATTGTGGAGATCCAGTAGGTCCAGTTGCATAAAAAGAAAATCCCATGGAAGACATAACTTGATCTAAGTCGTCTTTCATAACATCATTATTTAATGTAATATCTAGAAAATTAGGTACGGTTGAATTGACAATAACACCAGTTGGCGTTGTTGGAACCAAATGAAGTAATGAGTTTTGAACAACACCCAAAGATTTATATCTAAAAATACTCATACGAACTCCGCAGATACAACAACTTGTTGTACGGCAGGAGATACGGAGGCAGCTTTAGTTACTTGTAAAGTCAATTGATCACCACTAGATAATGCCACAGTATCCGTTGTATCCGAACCAGTAGATACATTGCCAGCAATTGTTACTGTTAATATTGAAGCAACACCATTTACCAATACTGTATATACAACATTATTTGCAGATGTGCTTGTACTATTCTGCATAATATTCATATTTTTAAGTGTTCCGGCTCTTGGAACTATAACTCTATATATATCATTGGTAGCTGCATTACTTGTAGAATATCCTGGATACAAATATCTTGTTGTAGTTGTAGTTAATATACTGTCTGCTCCCCAATATATAATAGCTCCAGCACCTGGTCCAATTGTTCCAGTTGCTCCTTTTGGTCCAGTAGGTCCCGTACTTCCGATAGTTCCTGTAGGTCCAATTGTTCCCGTAGCTCCTGTAATGCCAGGAAGTCCTGCTGGAGATATGCTGGCAGCGTTAATTGTAATGCCACTTGGAAGATTACTCGCAAGATTAGATAATACTAAGTTACTTCCTGATATACCAGTTACTATAAAGTAACCACCTGTTGCTATATAAACGGCTTGACCTACCTGCTCCCATCCTTTAAACGCGCCTGAAACAACAGAAACTAAACCGCTATTATTTGTTACGAAGGTAGGAGTAGTATTAAAGGCATCTTGTCCTGCAGTTCCAGTTGATCCTGTTGATCCGATACTTCCTGTAGGTCCGATACTTCCTGTAGGTCCTGTTGATCCTATAGTTCCGGTTGGACCTTGAGGACCTGTAGGTCCAGTTGATCCAATAGTTCCAGTTGGTCCTTGTGGTCCAGTAGGTCCTGTGCTTCCAATTGTTCCGGTTGCACCGATTGATCCAGTTGAACCAATGCTTCCTGTAGATCCCACAGAACCGGTTGGCCCAATAGTTCCTGTGGCTCCAGTAATTCCAGGAAGTCCTGCTGGTGAAATATTTGCTGCATTAATAGTAATACCAGAAGGTAAATTAGAAGCAAGATTAGAAAGTACTAAGTTACTTCCAGATATACCTGTGACAATAAAGTAGCCACCTGTAGCTATATAGACAGCTTGCCCTACTTGCTCCCATCCTTTAAAAGCTCCAGAGACAACAGAAACTAGACCCGAATTATTAGTAACGAAAGTAGGCGTTGTATTAAAAGCATCTTGTCCAGCAGTACCAGTAGATCCTGTACTACCTATTGATCCGGTAGGTCCAATAGAGCCGGTGGATCCAATTGTACCAGTTGGTCCTTGAGGTCCGGTAGGTCCTGTTGATCCGATAGTTCCAGTTGGTCCTTGAGGACCAGTTGGTCCAGTTGATCCGATTGTGCCAGTAGATCCTTGAGGTCCAGTTGGTCCAGTACTACCAATACTTCCGGTAGATCCAATGCTTCCTGTAGGTCCGACAGAGCCGGTTGAACCAATAGATCCTGTAGGTCCGACAGAACCGGTTGCGCCAATAGTTCCTGTAGCTCCAGTTATTCCTGGAAGTCCTGCAGGAGAAATATTTGCAGCATTTATAGTTATACCAGAAGGTAAATTAGAAGCCAAGTTAGATAATACGAGATTGCTTCCTGAAATGCCTGTAACAATAAAATAACCACCAGTAGCTATATATACTGCTTGACCTACTTGTTCCCAACCTTGGAAAGCTCCAGAAACAACCGCTACTTGACCAGCATTATTCGTTACGAAAGTAGGAGTAGTATTATAGGCATTTTGACCAGCAGTTCCAGTAGATCCGGTACTTCCGATTGATCCTGTAGGTCCAATACTTCCAGTTGGACCTGTACTACCGATAGTTCCTGTTGGTCCTTGCGGTCCAGTAGGTCCTGTTGATCCAATAGTTCCAGTTGGACCTTGTGGACCTGTAGGTCCTGTTGAACCAATAGTTCCAGTAGCTCCGATAGATCCAGTAGGTCCTGTTGACCCAATAGTTCCAGTAGCCCCGATAGATCCAGTAGGTCCTGTTGAACCAATTGTGCCAGTAGCTCCAGTAATTCCAGGCAAACCTGCTGGAGATATACTGGCTGCATTAATAGTTATACCAGAAGGCAAATTAGAAGCTAAGTTAGATAATACTAAGTTACTTCCAGATATACCAGTTACAATAAAGTAACCGCCAGTAGCTATATAAACGGCTTGACCTACCTGTTCCCATCCTTTAAAGGCACCTGAAACTACAGAAACATTACCTGCATTGTTAGTTACGAAGGTAGGAGTAGTGTTAAATGCATCTTGTCCTGCTGTACCAGTAGAGCCAGTTGATCCAATTGATCCAGTAGGTCCAATACTTCCTGTAGGACCTGTTGATCCAATAGTTCCAGTTGGACCTTGTGGTCCAGTAGGTCCTGTGCTTCCGATTGTACCAGTAGCTCCGATAGATCCAGTAGGACCTATTGACCCAATTGTGCCTGTTGGTCCAACTGTTCCTGTAGCTCCAGTTATTCCTGGCAAACCTGCTGGTGATATGCTGGCTGCGTTAATCGTAATACCTGAAGGTAAATTAGAAGCAAGATTAGAAAGTACTAAGTTACTTCCAGATATACCTGTTACGATAAAGTATCCACCAGTAGCTATATATACCGCTTGCCCTACTTGCTCCCAACCTTTAAAGGCTCCAGAAACAATAGAAACTAAACCGCCGTTATTTGTTACGAAAATAGGAGTAGTGTTAAAGGAATCTTGACCAGCAGTTCCAGTAGATCCTGTTGAACCAATACTGCCAGTTGATCCAATACTTCCAGTTGGTCCAATTGAACCGGTTGGACCGGTAGATCCAATTGTGCCGGTAGGTCCTTGAGGTCCAGTTGGTCCTGTACTTCCGATCGTTCCTGTTGCACCGATTGATCCTGTTGCTCCAATAGTACCTGTTGAACCAATTGTACCGGTAGCTCCAGTAATTCCTGGTAAACCTGCTGGAGAAATGTTTGCAGCATTAATAGTAATGCCAGAAGGTAAATTAGAAGCTAAATTACTTAATACAAGATTGCTTCCTGAAATACCAGTTACTATAAAGTAACCGCCAGTAGCTATATATACCGCTTGACCTACTTGCTCCCAACCTTTAAAGGCACCTGATACTACAGAAACATTACCAGCATTATTTGTTACGAAGGTAGGAGTAGTATTGAAAGCATCTTGACCGGCAGTTCCAGTTGATCCTGTTGATCCAATACTTCCAGTTGGTCCTATCGATCCTGTTGATCCAATAGTGCCGGTAGGACCTTGTGGTCCAGTAGGTCCAGTTGATCCAATAGTTCCAGTTGGTCCTTGAGGTCCTGTTGGTCCGGTATTTCCGATAGTTCCAGTAGCTCCGATAGATCCGATAGATCCAGTAGGACCTGTTGACCCAATTGTGCCGGTAGCTCCAGTTATTCCTGGTAAACCTGCTGGAGATATATTAGAAGCATTGACTGTAATGCCAGATGGTAAATTAGATGCGAGATTGCTTAATACTAAATTGCTTCCAGAAATACCTGTTACTATAAAGTATCCACCAGTCCCGATATAAACTGCTTGACCTACTTGTTCCCATCCTTGAAAAGCACCAGAAACAACCGCTACTTGACCAGCATTATTAGTTACGAAAGTGGGGGTAATATTATAGGCATTTTGACCTGGAGAACCTTGAGCGCCTTGAGGTCCGCCACCAATTGGTCCAGTTGGACCTTGTGCGCCTGTAACACCGGGAGAACCTTGAATTCCCTGCGTTCCAGTACTTCCGATTGATCCTGTAGGTCCAATACTTCCAGTAGGTCCAGTAGATCCAATAGTTCCAGTTGGTCCTTGAGGTCCAGTTGGTCCAGTAGATCCAATAGTTCCAGTTGGTCCTTGAGGACCAGTTGGTCCAGTAGATCCAATAGTTCCAGTTGGTCCTTGAGGACCTGTAGGTCCTGTAGAGCCGATAGTTCCAGTTGGTCCAATGCTTCCTATAGTGCCAGTTGGTCCTTGCGGTCCAGTAGGACCAGTAGATCCTATAGTTCCTGTAGGTCCTACGCTTCCTGTAGGTCCTACGCTTCCTGTAGGTCCTACGCTTCCTGTAGATCCAATAGTTCCTGTGGCTCCAGTTATTCCTGGAAGTCCTGCAGGAGAAATACTTGCTGCATTAATCGTTATACCAGAAGGTAAGTTAGAAGCTAAATTACTTAATACAAGATTGCTTCCTGAAATACCAGTAACTATGAAATAACCACCAGTAGCTATATATACTGCTTGACCTACTTGTTCCCAGCCTTTAAAGGCACCTGATACTACAGAAACTAAACCAGCATTATTAGTTACGAAAGTCGGAGTAGTATTAAAGGCATTTTGACCGGCAGTTCCAGTAGATCCTGTTGATCCAATGGTACCAGTTGGTCCTTGAGATCCAGTAGATCCTATTGTTCCGGTCGGACCAATACTTCCAGTTGGACCTGTAGATCCAATAGTTCCGGTAGGTCCTTGTGGTCCAGTTGGTCCGGTACTTCCTATTGTGCCGGTAGCTCCAATTGTACCAGTTGGACCTTGAAGACCAGTAGCTCCAATTGTACCAGTTGGACCCTGTGGACCTGTTGGTCCAGTAGAACCAATAGTTCCTGTAGCGCCGATAGAGCCTGTTGGTCCCAGCGATCCAGTTGATCCTATTGTACCAGTAGGACCAATAGATCCCGTTGCGCCTATTGATCCTGTAGATCCAACAGGTCCGGTTGGTCCGGTTGGACCAGTTGAACCAATAGTTCCAGTTGGACCTTGCGGACCTGTTGGTCCGGTAGATCCTATAGTACCAGTAGGTCCTTGTGATCCGGTTGATCCAATGGTTCCAGTTGATCCTTGCGGTCCTGTTGGTCCGGTACTTCCTATTGTTCCAGTAGCCCCAATTGATCCAGTAGGTCCTGTAGAACCAATTGTACCTGTAGCCCCGATAGATCCTGTAGGTCCGATTGTACCTGTAGCACCTTGAGGACCTGTAGCACCAGTAGCAGTAGCACCAATATTAAAAACAATAAAGTTTCCCTGTACAACAGTTAGTATTTTACTATTATTATCACATGAAACTCTAAGATCAATTACATCGCCAACATTATAATAATTTAAATCATTTAATGTTAAACTTTCATGATCGGCAGATCCAATATCTTGTTCTAATCTAGCATTTATATGCTCAACGCCATTAACAAAAAGAGAAAATGTAAATCTTGGTGTACCAGAATTAACACCACAAGATAAACTTGCTATTGTTTGATACCAGCCGGCAATATTAATTGTAATATTATTAGAAGCAATGCTTGGCGTTGTTCCAAATGCATTCGCAATAGTATCAAATTGTGTAATTTGATAATAAGTATTTAAAGTAGTAAGTGTTTGTCCAGTTACATTATTTGTTACACTTAATTCGCCATAAGTTGCTGGATTGCCTACTGGACCAGTAGCTCCAATAGTTCCAGTTGGTCCTTGAGGACCTGTTGGTCCAGTAGCTCCTTGGGCTCCAGTAGTACCAATGCTACCGGTTGGTCCTTGAGGTCCAGTAACTCCTGTAGCTCCATCAATTCCTTGATAACCTGTAGCTCCTCTTGGACCGGTTGGACCTTGTGTTCCTGTCGCTCCAATTGTACCAGTAGGTCCCTGGGGTCCTGTCGGTCCAGTTACGCCAGGAGAGCCCTGTGGGGCTCCCGCAGGTCCAGTTGGACCTTGAGGACCTATTGCTCCAGTTGCACCATCAACTCCTTGATATCCAGTAGCTCCTCTAGGTCCAGTAACACCTGGCGATCCTTGTGGACCTTGTGGACCGGTCGCACCAGTGCTACCACCAACAGATCCTGTAGGCACACCTTTTATTTGATCTGCGTTTACCTTACTCAATATTTAGTCCTATATTTTTAGCAATTTTATATTTACTCATTATTATCTCATAAATTGCTTATATAATAATCTGCTGTCATTATATCATCTGGAGCGGGAACAGTTGTAGGCGGCACAACAAAAATAACAGTATCATATCCTGATCCAACTCCACCAGATTCAGCGATAAAAAAATCATCTGCCATAACCTGTTTAACACCGTTTTTATATACAATTATTTTATATGTAGAGTTTTGTATAAATGGAGCAAAAGGAACAGTAAAAATTGTATTTACATCATTAACAATGCCTATTAATTGAATATCTTCTTTTCTTAAAACATTCATATTTGTATAATCAACTTGTAATCCTTTAATAATGCCAGCATTTGATAAAAATTGCTTTTGATCTGAATTAAATTGTAATAAATCAATATCGCTATCAATTACCACAATATCTTTTGCTAAAATTTTATGTCTAATTTCACCTTTTAAAAGGCTAGCCCTTATATCACTTTCTGCTACGCCTGGAATTTGTAATAAATCTCTAGTTTCATTAAATAAAATTGGATAATGAAATATTTTAATTATTTTATTTCTATCTGGGGTAATATTTTTAACAATAAAAACTCCATTTTTTTTTAAGTAAGGTGCAAATATATCCATAATTAAATTTCTCTTGTAATAAAATTACAAATTAATTGTAATTGAAATTGTTTTGCCATCATTTTTTTCTTTAGTAACTGTTGTTCCACCAGCAAACACTTTACTAATTAAATCTTCATAACTTTGTGTAGATATTTCATTTCTAGTAATTGGGGCTTGTGATTCTAAACCAGTTTTAATATTATCATTTTCTTTATTAGATTTTTTCAAACCAATAACTTTACTTAAATCTTTATAAAGTAATTCTTCATCTTTATTAAGAATAGCTTGTTTAATAACTTGTTGATCAAGTCTACCTAAATCATCAAAACTTAAACGATATCTCATATGTAATAATTGTTCAACATAATCAACATTACCTACACCAGGTTGACTATCTGTAAAATCACCATCTTCTTCGTTTATTCTTAATGTTTTATCTAAAGTAGATAATAAAATTCTAGAATAACTATCTTGCCATTCCGGCTCTTTACCAAATTTATCTTTTAACTCCAATAAAACATCTCGTAAGATAGCTAGTTTTTTTAATTTATCTCCCATTGACGCAGACAAAAAAGAATCACTCCTACTATAATTTTGTAATCCTCTTCTAGGATTATATTCGGTTTCTTGATCTATCCTTCTAGTATCAAATGCATTTTTGATCATTTCATTAGAATGTTTTAATTCTATGCCATTTTTACGCAATAAAAATGCAGTTTTACGAGCAGCAAAAGATTTTTTACTTACATTTATTGTTTTATAAATGTCTAAAACATCATCTAAATCAAGATTTTTCATTTCATATAATATGCACCATTATTGCGTGAGTTATTTTTGCTTTTTCATCTGATATAACAATTTTGAATAGTAATAAAACATTAAATTCATTTTTTTTCTTGATTCAGGTTCATTATCCAAACATTTACCAGTTGTATAGCCACCCAATCTATCTATATAATTTTTTAAATTACTACAGCCTCCTAGTGACTGTTTTGCGGCTCTTAAACCAGTTGTTAGGCATTTATCTAAATCAGTTACTAAATCTTCTGCTGTCCAACCTTCAGGAGTTTTACCTTTTCCTATATTCATTTGCATTAAGCAAACTGAACGACCCCAATCTCCACGCCTTTTACCTAATTGAATGTCTTTATTTAAACCAGATTCAGTTACTGCAATTGCTGATAATAATGCAATTTTTTTAATTATATCGAACTCTGTATTGCTTTCTAATTGTTTTGTATTTTGAGCAACCCTAACAATTGCTTCTGAAATTTCTTGATAGCGTTGAGTTTCTGATTGTAATATTGCTTCTTGTTCTTCTCCTGAAAGATATGGGCTGATTTTTATTGGTGCTGAACTTAATAATATTTGCATTAAAATTACTATGAGTATTTTTGTCATATTACCTCGGTTGAGGTTACATATCCTATTATTAGTAGCTAAATTTTTTCAATAAAATCAATAACTTACAAATCATTTTGATTTATAAGCTTTAAATTTTATAAAGACGCCACTATCTATTTAAATAGGAAATATGGACTATATTTAAAATTGATTGATAAAAATATAGAGACTGATAAACTAATTTTATCTGGAACACAAGACTATCAAAAACGATACTACAAAAAATAGAAAAGGCACCGTTTTCACAGTGCCTTTTCAGTTATTTTTATTGTAACCTAACTATTTATTAGGCTCCAATTACAACGCTTTTCCTGCCCAAGGCTACGCCGCGTGGGTTAACTATTGCGATGCCTATGATTTCTGATACAACCCAACCTAATTTAAGTTGTTTTGGTTCATCTGCTGGTAATACTTCGATGTCTTGACGAACTGGCATAACACCAACGAATTCTGGATCAGAGCATCCATAAACAGTTCCTGGTGGAACGATCTTAGATACCATAATGTCCGCGCCCCAAATGTGAGCATAAAGACCTGTTTGAAGAACTTCGCGCATTGTAACGGGATCGAATTCACCCCCACCAACACCTTGTCCACCACCAGCACCCCACTTCAAAATATCAGTAAATTCATTGATATTCATGAAATACTTGGTTGTTACTAAGTCCCAACGATCAATTTGTTGCTTAATTTCTACTAAATCTCTCTTTAACAAGCCTGCATCTGCAATATCTTGAGCAGTATTTTCAACTGTCGCAGCTGCATCGATGGCTGCGAAAACGTTTGCGTCTTCTTGTGCCATAATTTCTTGACGAGCTTTTTGAACCGCTCTGTCAATTACGTTAAATCTACGACGTTTGACTTCTGCAATTCTTACAGTTGGGTTTGCAAAAATTTCGAATTCAGGAACAACTACTCTGTCACCGAATACTCTTGATTCTGGACCAGAGCCGTTGCTTGAAATAACTACAGCGGCAACATCGATATCTCTATCATATGTTGGCATTGCACCTTGTGGAAGAGGATCAACCACTAAGGCTCTACGGGCAATACCGTGGTAATCTAAGTTTCTACGAATTGGGTTTGCCATTGCTTGAGCTAAAGCAATTTTACCTTCTTGTGTGGTAATTGCTCTGGCAATTAATTCATCCCTCTTATCATCTGAAAGAGAAGGTTGTCCAGCTAATCCCATATTAGATGGTTGGTTATCTTCGAGGATCGAAGCGTACTTCACAAGCGTAGTTAAAGCGTCTTTTAAAGAGCTTGCATTTACTTGTCCTTGATTATTAAACATATTCATATAATTATCTCCTAAGAATTATTTGCCGATCTTATCAGCTTTATTTGACATCAAATATAATGTCTTGTAAGAGATATATTTAATTATTACCTGTTTTTATAAAAAAGTTATTATTAAATGAAAATATTTTCAAAATTTATATTTACAAAAGCATAATGCCGACAGTATTTCTACTGTCGGCATTATATGATTCTTTTAACTATATGTTATTAGTTAACTTGATTGAAGCTAAACACGGCAAAGGCAAAGCTTTGTGCAAGAGCTACTGAGCCTGATGGGCTGTTAAGTGCTTGAACTAACTTGTTTGGGGTATTTACTAATGCACCATTTGTGGTGAATTCGATGAAGCGACCAACTACGATACCAGCTTGGAATGACAATGCTGAGTTCGGAGTTAACAAGCCAGCAGAGGTTGCATAAAGAGCAGAGCCTGCATCAAGAGTGGTGTTGGTTGGTTGAAGACCTGTAGAGACAGTTAAATCACATGCATCTAAGGATACTGCGTAAAGACCTGGTTTATCCCAGCAAGTAACTTTACCAGAACCAGTTGCTGTGTGTGGTCCTAATACTGTTCCACCAGTTGCAACTTGTCCAACAGTTCCACCAACTACTGTACCAAACAATGTACCGTAACCAGAGGTTCCTTCATCAGCTAACATTAATGGACGCTTACCAGAGGTAAGGGTTTTTGTAACTACTGGGCGTCTTGCAACACCGCTTGTATTGACGTATCCGTCAAATGCGTCTGATGCTGCCTTATCAGTTCCTGCTACTGGAACTGAGGTGAAAGTTACAACTTCACCGCCTAAAAGAGTTAATACTTCTGAATCATATCCGTCAAATTGCCCAAGGGGTTGCACGCCGGGCTGAAGTAATTTTAATGCCATGTTATTTTCCTATAATCTATATAATCCGCTAAAAAGCGGTGGTCTTACGTCTTGGGTCTTATCAAAATCTAATATAATATATTATTATTACTAGATTTATAAAAATTTTTTAATAATTATCTAACTTGCATTGCTTTATTTAATTGTTTTTGTAATTCATCAAGATCACTTGATGGATTAAATGGTTTTTTCGTGGGTTTATTGGTTGGTTTATTATCTGGAGTTTTATCACCAACCATTTCAGAAGCTTTACCAGAAGCCCCACTAACTATTTCTGAAGCTTTATCTTTAGCTCCAGTAAATGCAGATTTCATTTTATCAAGCATAGAGGTTGCTTTTGTTTCTGCTTTTTCTTTAACTCTTTCGCCACCATTAACAATGCCAACTAAACTTTTAACACCTTCTTCAAAAGAGACTATAGCATCGCGAACATCATCAAAATCGTCTGTAAATAAACCTTTTCCGCCATGCAATACTTGAGTTTTATCAATTAATTTAGTAATAAATCCTTTTTCTTGAATTTGACGAAGCTTATAATTTTCATCTTTAAATCTAGATGATAAATCAGTTAATTTTTCACTTATAGATAATGCTGCTTGTTTTAGTTGTTCAAAAGCTTGAGCATCTTGTTTGCCCTTGTCAGTTTGAGCATATTCTAATAATTCTTTATCTCCTGATGGTTTATCAATTTTTACAATATATGCTTCGATTGCTTTATATTGATTGTAAAAATTAGAAAGTTCACCTTGTATTGTTGAAATTTCTTTCAAAAAACTTTCTTTATATTGGGCACCAACGCCCCAATTAGTATTTGATTTTATAAAATCATTAAGTTGATCTTGAAGATTTTTATAACCCGTTTCAAATCCTTCTGAAAATGCTGGCCAATGTTGTTGTACCCAAATAGTTCCAATTATTCCCGCAGTAATTCCAGCCAAAGCCTTTACTCCAAGACCAATGCCAATAAAAGCTAAAGGCGCGAAGGCGTCCTTAATAATTACTTTTTTTTTTGAATTTGTTAATTGTTCAGCACAAACATCAGCTAATTTTCTTAATTCTTCTGCATCATTATTATCCATATCATTAGCAACTCTAACTAATGATAATAATAAGTCGTGTTGAGCATATTTATGACCTGTTAAATGTCCATTTGGAACTTTATTAACAATATTAATCATAATATTTTGACGTTCAATATTATTTTCAACTAATCCATTAATTTTATCATAAGCTGGAGAAATAACCATTGGCTTAGGATGAGCGTCTTCCATAATGTTATGTTTATATTCCATATCTTTTGGAGTATTTGGTTTAACGCCATATAAAGCTTCAATATCAGAAATGGAATGAGAATCTGCGCGAGGATTTTTTTCTAATTTTGATTTAATGTCATCTGCATCTTTATCAAAATCCTTTTCCAGAGCAATTTTTACATAACTATCAAATATTTCGCTGCGTCTACTAGTCATATTTTTATCCAATTATTTATATATTATATTATGCAGCATTCTATGATTTCAGATAAAATGATATTATAGATCTTCAATAAATGAATCTACTATATCTTTTTTAGTTTTAAACATTTCAGGAATAGATACAATACGATTTCCAGTCGATTTCCTATTTAAATCTTCAATACTATCTACAACACCATTAAATCCAATAGAAGATTTCATTTGACTATCTTTATTTTCCAATCCAAGATATACTTCATTGGCAAATGTCATTACCATATTTTCAATATTCTGCCTATTATTTATAATTGATTCGGTCCAACCAGGATTAAGAGGAATATCTTTATAAATTGGATTAAGTTTATATTTGGTTTGAATAATTTTGGGACGCACTTGTAATGGTTGATTTGGTGACATTGATGGCTTATCTTTTTCTTTGCCATGTTGTAGGGTATTATCCAAAGCATTATCTAATTGAAGAGTTTTTCTAACTGCATCACCAGCAAGAAGCATGCCTCCAGCACCAGCTATTGTTAACATCACCCATTTTAAAATTCCACCAAGAATATGAAGTCCTGTAGTTCTAGTTACAGATGTCCTACTAGATGTTTTATTAAAATCTACAACATTATTCTCTAATGAATTTTTATAATCTATTAATGCAAGTTTAAATAATTTTGCGTCTCTTATTTGCATTTCAAAAGATTTTGCGCCTAACTCTTCTGTTGACTGTCCAGCGTGACTTGAAATAACATCATCTACTACACCACTTATTTGTTCTGAACTTGTTTGTTTTCCGCCAGAAACTAATGACTTAACACCACTGCATACTGAAGCTATAATATTTGCAACATCAACTCGAAAAACACTTGCTAAAATTCCAAATAAATAACTAATCCATCCAAATCCCATTGCTTGAAATATTTTAGTAATAACCATAGGCGCAAACATGGATAATACGCTTGCAGTAGGATTTTCTGGATTTATATTTGATAGTACATAATTTTTTACACCACCAATAATGCCTTGAACAGAAACGTCTTGGGCACTCTTAACCATTGGATCAATATCTTGTCCAATAATTTGAGTAATTAATGCATTTTGATAGTATTCAATTTTTTCGGACATTTTATTTCATTGCTTTTTGAAAAGATGAAGGCAAATCTGCTGCAAGCGCTCTAAGATCTGCCAAATTATTTCCCGCATATCCACCTGGGCTTGCATCGCTTCCATAACCAATATGTTCATTTACAGCATTAAGAAATATTGCTTTTGTTTCTTTTGACATCTGATCAGCAAATGTTCCTCTAAATAAATCAACTGCCTGTTTACCTAAAATAATTATTCCTTCTAGATTTCTTATTAATGCAACTGGGCTTACTCCTGGTTTCATCATTTGATTAAGTGATGACGCGGAACGAGTAAGAACAAATCTATCTGATGGAACATGTAACATAGCATTGACTTCACCATACATTTGATTAAATCTTGCAGTCAAAGCATTAAGCGTTGTTACAAAAGTTGGCTCTTCAGCTAATTTGGAAATTTGATTCAAAAATCTTTGAATGTTTCCAAAACTAATTACACCATTTTCAAATGGTAGCCATTGTGAAGCCGCTTGGAAAAACTTCTGACGTTGCCTATTTTGTTCTGGAGTTAATTCTCCTGGCTTTCCTGGTTGTCCAGGCTGCGTAGTTCCCGGTGTTGGTTGTGGGGTTGCACCAGGAGCAGTAGTTACAGGACAAGCAGTTCCATCTGGACCAGTCATTTGACGACCAGTTTCAAGCATTTGAGTCATGTAATATGTATAATTAGCTTTTTGTTCTGGCGTCTGTGCATTACCAACCAAATTTCTAGCTCTAGTATATAAAACATGAACAATGCCACATTTATTATAATTCTTTACATCACCAAAAACAAAAGTCCTCTCATCAGCCGTCCATTTGCCAAGCTCTTCACCAATTTGCCAGGCGATATTATTGGAACTTAACCAAGCATTTAAATTTGTATCGGTTCTAATATCTCTTGCAGTTAATACTACAGGTCCTTTTAATTGTGGATTTCCCGCATGAATAGTCATAATTTTAACTAAACTATCTAAAACAACATTATCAGCAGGTTCAGCGGGCTTACCAGGTTCAGATTTTTTAACTGGTTCAACTAATGGAGTTGGGAATCTCATATTAAGTTGATCAATCATCTTGCCAACTGGGGTTCTAAATACTGGATTACCTTGTGATTTTGCTCTTAAATGTTTTAAATAATTAGCTAAAAGAGTTTTATTAGCAATGTAACCTTCTTCTTCTTTTTGAAAATCAACTTCAGTTCCGGTTGTTGCTGAAATAAAAACTGCATTATTATCATCATTTAATTTTGTTATTGCTTGATTGTTTGGATCATATTTATAAGCAATTGGTTGCCCATCATATTTAATATTATTTGTTGCTAAAAATCTAATCAAAGTTCCTAAATTAACTAAATCTGTCATTTTTAATCCAGTATCAGTATCAGAACTAATATGACTAGCAGTTTCTGCTGATTTAGGATCAACTTCTCTTAAACGATGTTCTAATAATTTTTTGGCAAGTGCAATATTTTCAGTAATTGATTGTTTTGCAATATCTTCAGGGGTTCTATTAGGTGTAAGCGGCGCAGGTGAACCTGGAGTAACAGTAGGTGGCATAACGGGAGAGCCAGCGGCAGCAGGAGTCGCAACAGAAGATCCTGGAGGCGCTGTTTGCACTGGCGTTCCAGCAGCTGGAGCATTAGGGTCTACTGCCCTTTTGTTGAATTTGTTTTCAAAATCAAGACCAGCTTTTAATAGGCTCTCAATTAAATTTTTATCATTATATATAAAAGACATTATGCTGCCCCCAAAGAACCTTTAATTGAGACTAATAACTTTGCCACTTGTTGTGGCGTAGTATATCCAATACTTTTAGCCCATTCAAATAATTTTTCTTTACTTGTTAATGCCACAAGCGGAATAGAATCCACTTTTTGATTATCATAAGTAGTTATATTAGTAACTGGAACTTTAGCTGTTGATATTCCTGCTCCAGTTTGTAGTTTATTTTGATCTTCAATAGTTAATTGCGCAGGATCTGATTTATTATTATAGGTTTCAAATGGTTGACGCCCTTCAATATATCCCCTAAATCCTGTGCCCTTCATAATTCCAGTATTAAAATTTCTATAAAATCTTGTTAAATTTTGTAAAATAGGAACTAATTTATTTGCTCTTTTTTCTGGTTCTCTTGGATTCTTTTTAAAAAGCTCTTCTGTAGTATACCAGTCGGTTGGGACTGCATTTCTTAATGCTTTAAGTTGATTAGTATCAAATCCTTGTGCCCTATAGCCTAAATCTGCCTCAACTCTTAATAATGCTTCTGCAAATGCAACAATGTTTAACAAACCATTATTTGTATTATCATTCCATTTTCCATCTGCACTTAAACCGCCAGTTGTGGAACTTAATCTTTTAAAAGTTTCAAGAACAGCATGCATTTCTGTTGGTTCGTCACCACCATGTTCTTTTTGTTCTTCTGGAGTTAATGGTTCAGTGGTATGAGTTACTCCTTTAGTTTTAGCCGTGCCAATATATTGTTCAGTTATGAAATTATTAAAAGCATCTCTACTTTGAGTAACTGATTTATCTTTATTTAAGCCTGCACGAGTAACCGTTGCTGCAAGATTTTTCATTTCAGTTTGCATATCTCTAACATGTTTATTTGGCATTCCAACACCAGGACCCGCTCCAGCACCTCCACCTCCAGTCGCGGGACCTCCAGACCCAGGAATTGCATCTTGAGCATTTTTTATTATATTAATAATATTTTGATAATATTCTTTTTTAGACATTTATGTATTATCCTTTTGAAGCCCAATAAGCATCATATTTTTTTATATAAGCATTAACTTCTACCATAACCATATTAAATGCATCCACAGATGTTACTTTTGAAAAAATTCCTCTTCCTGCAAAAATTTTATCTATAGTGTTTTCTGGAACTAATAAAGCTGCACTTATATTTTGTAAATTATCTCGTAATTGTACTATAAAATTAACAAATTCTTGTGCTTTTTGTAATCCTGTAGGATTATTTGTTTTTAAATAATCTTTATGCTCTTGTAAATCACTATGTTCTTTAGTAGCTTTCGCACGAACAGATTGTAGAGCGCCGTCAACCAATGATTTTAGTTTTACCTTGTCTTCTTGCACTCCTGGGGCGGCAGGAGTTTCATTTGGAGTATTAATATCTGTTACAGAAATATTATCTAAACTCTGCCATTGTTGTTGATAAAACCCTATTCCTGTTGAAAATGCATTTCTTTGATCTTTAAATTTAATATGATTTGGCGTACTATATAATAAACTTTTGGCAGAATATTCTGCATTTTTTACTGATTTTTTTGCAGTATCAATATCTGAAAAATAAGAATCTGCAGATGTACTTGCAGTTTTTAAATTTTGTAAAGCTGCCATGAAAGCTTCATATTTTTCTTCATCACCTATCATAAATGGAATCCAATCTCCTGGTGAGTTTTGATTTGGTAAATGTGGCAATGTTTGGTTAGCATATAAAATTAAAGAAGTTGTTGTTGCTATAAAATTTTGTTTTATTTTATATAATTCTATGCTGGCTTTTGTTGCTGGCGGATTATTTTGTCCTAATGCAACCTTAACCGCTTTTAATATATCTTTGTTATTTGATAATTTTCCGGTTGGATTCTTTTCAACAACCTTCTTAATCATTTCATGTTGATCTAAAATTGTTTCAAATGTTGAATCTCCATCAACACCTTCCAATTTATGACTTCCATCTGGATGCGCCTGATCAACTACATCCTCACCAGTCTCTTTATGAATATCATATAATGTCTCGGCTCTCTTATATGTCATGAATTTATTTTCAATTTCATTTGCATATTTATTAAAACCTTTGGATCTTAATCCTTCACATAACTTTACAATATTTAAAGTAAAATCTTCAGATGGTTTTAAATCTATTTTACTTTTAGCTTGCTTTATTAAACCATGAACCATTACATCTTCTTCAATTAAACCTTTATTTCTAGCGGTTTTCTCAAAAGAACGCATTACACTTGATTCATCAAATTTTGTATGCTTAAAAGTCATAATTTAGCCTCTATAGATTTATTTATCAATATTATGCACAGTTATGTATAATTCAATTTATTGGCTTTTAGCTTTTTTAAATTTACTAATAACGCCCTCGCTTATTCCAAAATCTTTAGACATTGAACTAATTGATTTAATTCCTGATAATATTATTTTGATTTGCTCTTCTGTAAAATATATTTTATTATGGGCTGGTGATTTATCAAATGAACCTTTAACTAAAAGGCGTGTAGCATGCATTGAACAATATCTAATACCATCAATAATTCTATAAGAAGCTTTATTTTTAACCTCACAACCAGGTACATTGCACTTAATTTCACCAGTTGCAAAACGTTCAGTATTACGCTTATTCCAAGCTAAAGTTGCCCTCTCAGCTTTTTTCTTTTTAGTCTCTTCTGTATCTTTGATGCCAATATGAGCTTGAGACATGTTTTGTCTTTTTTCAAAAGTATAATCAACAGGATGATCTCGACGGGCTTTGCTTAATGTTTGCAATTGTTCGGGAGTTCTCTTAGTTCCTTTAGCCGGATGACCTTGAGTGGCAATTTGATTAAGAGTCGCTTTTTTAAGGGCTGCGCTTCTTATTTCTTTTTCTTCAGGAGTTAGAGATGCATGCCAATCACTATGCATTCGTTTCCACTCTTCAGATTTAGGCGCAGTTTCTCCGCCAAGAGATAAATTATAACCTTTATCATCTTTAGCTAAAGAACTATATTGCCTGATAAGCTCTTCTTCTGTCCAGTTGGCGTCTTCATAAGATTTACAAGTAGCAATAACTTCAAACTCAAAAGCATCAGTGCCATATTTCTTAATAGCCATGCTAATTAATTGATTTGGATTGGGTTGTTTAGCCTGATTTTTATGTCCCGCCCATCTTTTTTGTGTATTAATGCTCTGTCCGATATAAATTTTACCATTAATTTGATTTGTTATTTTGTATAAATAATGCAATTTGTCCATGAGGAACTCCTTGCATCATATATATCAACAGAATGGATAATTTTAATACCACATAACCTCCACCATGCTACTGAAGGCGCTCGGTGGAGCTGTTAATAGTGCTACAGCAGGATGAATAGTGCTAGGACGTCTAGTAGTTAATATTCCATTTTCAGAAACATATAAATTAGCATTAACTGGATATTGTTGATTTGACTCAAACATATCTGTTTGGAAAAATATTCTATTAAACCATACAGTCATACGTCCAGATCCTAAAGTGCTATCATCACCAGGAATATTAGGTACAAAATATGTATAATTAACAATTGTTTTAATTGCGTTTGCAGACCCAGTTCCTAATAAATCATAATTTAATTCTGTTCCGGCAACAAATGTAATTACACCATTATTTGTATTTAATAATACATCAATTGTTGATAGAAAGCTTGAACCAATAACATTTGGATGTTTTAATTCTGCTTTAATATCAACTGGTGTTACTGGTCGTCCACCTGGACCTGGCACTCCAGTTGCTGGCACTATAATTGTTTCATTCCAAGAAACATTTGTAAATGCTTTTGTTTTTATTTCATCAATAATGCCAATAGGAGCTGTACCTTTACTTACAGTTGCCATTACTTGATTGCCAATAACAGTTAACTCGGCCACCATACCGGGCATAAATTCCGAACTAGGGTCACAAATAAAAGATGCTGGTAAATTGTTTCCTATTTGTAATAATTTTAAAATGGTATCCTCCAAAAACTTATAAATATGCTTAACATTAATGTCACCATATAAGTATATATCACAATTTATGAAGTTTTTAGCTGATTAATTAAAATCGACTATTTATGTATCTTCCCAATCTTCTTTATATGAAGTAAAATTTGCATCTAGATTATGATCAGACTCTAAATTTATATCTACATTCAATACATCATTTTCCAATGCATCATCTGCTTTAAATAAATCACCAGAATCAATTAAACCTTTTAAATCATCATCTTCTTTAACTTCAAGCAAACTTT
>Ga0315284_10003592_pt1 | contig 22079 bp, 25 predicted proteins | sample YL17G09_16_MG_FD_203696 | JGI IMG/M metagenome (GOLD analysis project Ga0315284, IMG submission 203696) | Sediment microbial communities from Yellowstone Lake, YNP, Wyoming, USA - YL17G09_16 | ecosystem: Environmental > Aquatic > Freshwater > Lake > Sediment | place: USA: Wyoming | collected... | reverse complement strand
ATTCAGAAAAAAATTGATAAGTAAATGTGGCTAAGTAGATGGTACCGACACGCCACAGTAGCATAGTTAGTCCGTACTCGCCGACAAGAGATTTGTTCGTAACTCAAAACCAAAAGTTATACCACGCTTTCCAACACAATGGCCGCTCAATCAGAGATTTCACAGATCAGTGTTTCCGTCAAGATGCTCGCGGGTGATCTTTTCACCCTTGAGATTCCATCCGACATTACCATCAAACAATTCTACAAGATGGTTTGGAAAATGATCCCCACACAAATTCCTCTTCAGTCTCTTGAACTCATTCGTCAAGATTCAGAAGAGCCTCTTCCTCAAATCCCAATGGCTCTCATTCCTCAATTGGATGAAGTCTTCTTTGCCTTCATTCAGACTTCTCACTTCACTCTTCGCCTTGAACTCGTATCCGATGCCTTTCATCAGCAAACTCATTATCACGTATTTGAGATTGCAATTCACGAGAGTCATCCTGACACCGAAGAATCCAAATCCAATCCTCCTTCCATTCCACCCTTTGACCTTCCCTTGACTCAAGATGGAAACATCGTTGATCCCTGCCGTCGATACAATGTACATCGCGTCACCTTCTTGGGCAGAACTCATCTGGATTCCAAAGGCAAGATATCAGAGGATTCCACTCACACCTTCTACTCCTACGACGATATTCAGATTTGGGATCGAGGTCGCTTTAGAGATGAATGGGAGATTAATATCCCTCAAGGCACACAACCACTCCTTCAACTCACCGATCTTCTCCAACATCTTCCTGTCAGTGAACGAACACTTTGCAAGCTTTCTGAATCACTTCTCAATGAATGGGATATCTTCTTTCATATGTCGATGGATAGAGTTGATATGGATGAAGAGCAAGATCAAGACCAAGAGCAAGAGCACGACCAAGACCAAGACCAAGAACAAGAGGATGATGTAGATGGTTGGGCATAATCATCGCATTTCTATAAAAATATATATTTCCACCAAAAATAATAATCATTTCACTATCTCACTATCATAATTCCATAAAAATCATATAATCCCAACAAAAATCATAAAAATTTTTGTTGTATAATATATTTGTTATTTTTTACTTAGTATAACTATTTTTTTATCTTTTTTTATATTTTACTTAAAAATTGAAATTATAAATGGCTAAGTAAGATGTACCGATAAGCCCCAGTAGCATAGTTAGTCCGTACTCGCCGACAAGAGATTTGTTAGTAACACAAACCCAAAAGTTATACCCCCCACAAAATGTCCTATTCATACCTTCGTTCCCAAACTGAGATCAAGATTCGTCTTGAGATTCAACAGCAAATGCGCAATGAGATGACTCAGATGATGGAATCGATGATGGAGAAGAAGATGGTAGAAATGGAAGCTAATGTTCGGGCTAAAATCTATCAGGAGCAAGAGGATGTTCGTCGTATCGAAGCGGAGAAGAAAGCAGAGATGGAGCGGATGATGGTAGAGATGGAAGTCACAATTCGCGCTAAAATCTATCAGGAGCAAGAGGATGTTCGTCGTATTGAAGCAGAGGAGAAAGCGAAGAAAGCAAAGGAACGCAGAGCTGAACTTGCACAAGCACGCAAAATTAGACAGGCTGAGTGGAAGGCTGAGTTGAAACAAGTGGAGCAAGCAAAGGAGTGGAAGGCTGAGTTGAAACAAGTGGAGCAAGCGAAGGAGTGGTCATGTCCAGATGACGGTAATGTCTATCGATGGACGTTCAATGGACACAAGTATTTACGTTCCTACAACAATGAGATCTGGGTCAATAAAAATGGGTCGCTTGGTGAGTGGGTAGGTGTGTATCAACCCTCAACAAAATCAATTGACACCAGCGTTCCTGCACCAGAATTTGAAGAATAAACAATTATTTCATAATTCATCAATAGATCAAAATACACATAAAAATGATAAAAACCATAAAAAGTTTTTTATTGGTATTGACTCATAGAAAAACTTTTTTATTGTATACTTATCCTAAGTACATATTTAAAAATGTGATATAATAAACAAAAAATTGAAATTAGAAATGGCTAGGTAAGAGGTACCGACAAGCCCCAGTAGCATAGTTAGTCCGTACTCGCCGAAAAGAGATTTGTTAGTAACTCAAAGTAAAAGTTGCACTACACGCTTTCCAAAACAATGGCCGCAGAATTTATCATTCATTTCAAGTCGCTCTCTGGTGACATCATCACTCTTCCCTTTACTCCAGAAAAGTCTATCGAACAGTTTCGTGATGAAATTGCTCAACAGATCAGTCTGGAACAGGGTGATGAGATTGGATCCGAACGCATCATTATCTTTCACGAAGATCCTGAACAGGCGGATGATTCTATCATTCCCTGTTTGGAACAAGATCACACGTACAACTATTTCATTCGCGAGGATCATCAAATTCACTACGATATCTCACTTGATACTGGTTCTCCCGCTCGTGATGAAACTCAACAAAATGATGATGATGATGATGACCTCTATTATCGATACGATCTTCAAGTCCTTCAATCCCATACCCCACCCAACTCACAACAACGACAACTCATTCAAGAATTCTCCTTCTACTACAGTCCGCGACTTCGTCTCTTCTTTCATCAGGATTATATTCAACTTGTTCGTCCTGGAGCCAGTCGCTATCACACAGCGACAATTCAACTTCTTGGTCACCCTCAAGAGATTGGAATGCCTCTCTTCGCTCTTGCCTATCAATATCTTGATATTCCTTGGTTCAACCGAAGTATTATGGCACAATTTGTTCAGCTGAAATGGAGGGAATTGGAAGAGCCTTATTTGGATGATCGACATTTTCAGGATTTTCCTGATCCCTATCATCCCAATCTTGAACGACAAGAACCTCCTATTGACGAGTGGCGGGAAGAAGCTTATTATGGTCGTGGCTGGTAAACAATTTCATTTCATATCTATATAAACTTCACTTCATATCTATAAAAATTTATAAAATTCAATATCTATAAAATAAAAAATTCGTTCATCGAAAGATGGATGGATTTTTTACTATTTTAATTTACTCATTTAAATAATGGTCTCTCTTTCTTTCTTTTTTTTACTTGAAAAAATTGAAATGGATTACTTATATAAGTAAAAGTACCGACAAGCCCCAGTAGCATAGTTAGTCCGTACTCGCCGAAAAGAGATTTGTTTGTAACTCAAAGTAAAAGTTGCACTACACAATGGCCGCCGAATTTGTCAATCATTTCAAGTCGCTCTCTGGTGATATCATCACTCTTCCCTTTACTCCAGAAAAGTCTATTGAACAGTTTCGTGATGAAATTGCTCAACAGATCAGTCTGGAACAGGATGATGAAATTGGATCCGAACGCATCATCATCTTTCACGACGATCCTGATGGAGATGATTCTATCATTCCCATTTTGGAACAAAATTGCACGTACAACTACTTCATTCGTGAAGATCATCAAAATCAATACCACATTCGTCTTGACACCGATACACAAGCATATGATATCACGCAAAATCCAGAAGACCAGCACAAGTACTACAAATACGATCTACAAATCCTCAAAGATCGGCCTTTCCCTCTCGTTCCTCAACTCGTTCAAACAATGTCTTTCTACTACAATGAACATCGTGCTCTCTTTTACCATCAAGACCATATTGAAATTATTCGTCCTGCTGAAAGATACTATGATCAAGTAGGCATTCGTCTTCTTGGTGATCATCAGGAGATTGGAATGTCTCTCGCTGCTCTTGTCTATCGGCATCTTGATATTCCTTGGTTCAATCGAAATGGTGTTGCGCAATTGGTTGAAATGGAATGGCGTGATATTGAAACTCTATATGCAGAGCGCGACGAATATGATGAGGAGGAGAATCATTATCGCGACCAGTATGAAGAATATGAAGATCAAGATCCTCCCTTTGATAGCTGGCGCGATTATGCTCTTGATCCCCGTGTCTGGTAATTTCTCCTATCTATACTAATTCACCTATTCAGAAAAAGTTAGAAAACAATATATATATATACAAAAAACCCTTTCGGGTTTTTTATTTGTAATTATAATATTCGAATAAAAATAAAAAATAAATAAAAATTAGTTAATAAGTATAACTGATTTTTATTTATTTTATTTTAAGTGTAAAAAAATTGAAATGTAAATAGGCCAAGTAGAAAGGTACCGAACAGCCCCAGTAGCCAAAGTAAGTCCGTACTCAACGATAAGAGATTTGTTCGTAACTCAAACCTAAAAGTTACATTCGTTTTCCAAGCAATCTGATCAAAATGTCTTCTCAGCTGAATGATTACATCAACGAACAACAAACGATGTTTTGTCACATTCGTCGTCCTGGCCCCCAAGGCTGGGTTCGCGGTCGCCCACATCATCGAGCTGCTCTCGACGAATTCCTAGCTTCACCCCAAAACAATAATCCCATTCGCATTGAAGTTCCTCATATGGATGGTGGAAACTTTGTTGCCTACTTCCATCGCATCGATAACGAATTATTTCAATACACCGATGAATACAATAATCACGTGGATATTATGATGTGCACACCTGGTCGTGCTGGCTTTATCAACCGCATCATTGATTACTATTAATTCAATTTCATCTTATCTGTTTCAATTCACTAATTCCATACAAATTGTAAATGTAAAACTAAATAAAAACTTATGTATTTTTTGTTAAACATACTATCTTTTTTTTTAAAAATTAATATTTAAAAAAATTGAAATAATTTACCTGTATATGTAAAAGTACCGAAACGCCCCAGAGCTCAATAGGTCCCAACTCCTTGGTTAAGAGATTTGTTTGTAACTCAAACCTAAAAGTTACACTGCTTTCAAAAATGGCTTCTTCTTCGTCCAAAATGGTAAACATTGTTTTGAAAACTCTTTCTGGAGAGGTTTTCCCTCTGGAATGTGTTTCTTGTAAGGAATTATTTGAGGTTGCTATGACTATTCGTCATCAGTATCCTGATTCCTTTCCCTTTACTCCAAAGGTCATTCGTGATGACAAAAATGATACGTATTTTACAGACAAATATGATGGTTTTCGTTCAACATATCTTGAGGAGGGTGAAATGCTCTATGTTGTCCCTAATCCAGCGGACTATGGTGCTACAATCCATCATCTTTCTGATAATATTCAACTTCATTTCTCCGAATTCTTTAGTCAACACTCTCCAGATATGGAAATCTATTTGAAAAATGGTTCTGTTTCTCTTTATGAAATAATTGTGCATTGTGACGATTTTCGTATTTATTTTCCCTTTCTTGTTCATACTTCACCAGAAGGTCATAAATTATTTTCCTCTTTTCTATGGAGTTGTATTCCTATTAATGACAAGGCTAAAGAAATGTATGACGATTTTATGGAAAAAGTAAAAGAACACGATGCATATCTCAGACAATATAGAGCTTGGAACAGAATGATCGCTGAATATCAACCATTCATACAGGATGATGATACGATTCATTTGAAAATGGATAGAAATGAATTCAGAGAATTTGGAGATGGTCCTTATATGAAGGACTTTCTATATGAATTTTATAGCTATTTTCTTCCTGATGACGATAATCGTGATGATTTTCCAGCGGATAATGCGGATGTTACCTATTCCAATCAATTTCTGTATGCTCCATTTAAAAATGCAATGAAAGAGTATTTTCAAAATCCTTAAATATTCTCCACATCTTTCTAAAAATATCGTCTCATCCCCTTAACACCATAACAAAAATATGTATTCTTTTTTTATTGAAAAAAATTGAAATAATTTACTTGTATAAGTAAAAGTACCGACACGCCCTAGTAGCATAGTAAGTCCGTACTCAACGATAAGAGATTTGTTTGCAACTCAAAACTAAAAGTTGTATTTCACGCTTTCCAAAATGACCGATTCTACTGATTCTACTGATTCTACTGATTCTACTTTATCGCAACCTTTCCACACGATTTATGTTAAAACACTTAATGGTGATCTTTTCACTTTAACAAGTCCTCATCCTTTTGATCCATGTTCCGTTCGCGATCAATTGCAAATCGAAATGGGACCTGATTTTCATCCTGCTCATTTTATTCTCTTCTCTTACGATGATGATGAATCCAAAGATAATACATATGCTTTGGATCCTTCTTCTTATGAGGATGGTGAGACCTATGGCCTCTATATTCGCGATCATCTTCCTCATTGTCGTTTACAATTTCTTACTATTGCATATGATCCACATAGAAATGTTAAATATCATAAATATGAATTTACTGTCTTTTATGAAAATTCAGATGAAATTCTATTTTATAACACAATTTATTATGAGTTGGATACATTATATTTATTACCTTCTACTCTATTTATGGTATTAAAAGAGACCGAATTAGAAGAAATTGTTCGTCGTTATCCTGTTTATATGGAGGCTCGTTCAGATATGTATGATATGATAATGGAATTATGTGAGCCATTTCGTATTTTGAGTGAATTTGAGATGATCTATTTAGCAGAGACGGGATTACAATATTTTGAAGAAATCGAGGAGGAGATTTGTATGGAAAATCAACCAGATGAATATGATGAACCCGATCATAAAGATTAAATTTGTGTATTTTATTCTTCCCTCTCTATCTCTTTAAAAAATAATAAAAATTCAATAAAAATATTTTTTACTTAATCTAATTCGATTTTTTTATATATTTTTATTGTAGAAAAAATTGAAATTTTAAATAGAGGAAAGTAAAAGTACAACTCCATTTCTTGCTGTCAGCGCTTATAAATCGCTAATTAATCTTCAAAATGATGGAAAATCCTACTACTTTCTCTCAACCTACTTCCAGGAAGCGTCCTGTTGTTAAACAGCCAATTCCTTTTGCACCGCGCCCTCTTTGGAATTCTTTTACTTATTTCCCCCATCAATTGGATGGTATTGACTGGATGCTCCAAAAAGAACGAATTGGAACTCTTGTCCCCAACAAGGATTCTTCCACAGAAGTTCTTGTTCGCGGCGGCCTTCAATGTGATGATATGGGACTGGGTAAAACAATTCAAATTACATCGGTTTTAGTCAATAATCCTCTTCCTCTTACTTTACTTGTTCTTCCACTTGCAATGATGGATACTTGGATTCAGATTTGTCAAAAATCTGGACTTCTTGTCTATACTCTTGATCATCATAATACCACACAGCCTTGGAAACTTATCAATTCTAATTCATCCATTCCCTCTTATTTTATGAAAATGCGTCCTGCCGTCTATATCACTAATTATGAAAAATTATATATCTGTCCCTCCCTCTTCCAAAAATCTTGGAACAGAATTGTCCTTGATGAAGCTCATAAAATTCGTAACGGTGATGGCCAATTGGCTTTCTACTTGCGAAAATTAAAAGCGGAAATTCGATGGGCTGTTACTGGAACTCCTTTGGTTAATTCTCTTAAAGATGTTGTGAGTTTATTTGCATTTATTGGTATTCCTTATTCTCCTTTATGGCGATGGGAAAAACGCTATCAAACCGTTTTGCCTCAAATCTTATTACATCGTTCTTTATCTTCATTGCGCGGTGTTATTCCTAATCCTCCTCCTATTCCTATCGTTCATCAACTTTCTCTTGAGTTTACTACAACCGCTGAAGAAGAATATTATTATGGTGTTCAGGGTGCGACTGAATCAATGGCCAAAAAATATTCTTCGGATGTCTTGAGTAGTAAAGATGCATTCAAACTACTGTTGCGCTTGAGACAAATTTCAGTTCATCCTCAAGTCTATATCAATGCGAAACGTCGAGAAGATGAGTCTTATCTTCGCGGAGATTGGTTAGATCCGAGCACCAAATTATCCGCTATTCGTGATATCATTTTGAATGATGAAAATCCTACCACTCTTTCCTCTAATCATTATATTACCGAAAAACTTTCCACTTATAATCCTAAACCTACACCAAAGAAATCGTCAGATTCAGATTCAGATTCAGATTCGGATTCAGAGTCAGATTCAGAATTTGAAGTAGAGGAGAAAGAGAATGAAGAATTGAATGCAGTATTACAAGAAGACTCTGAAATGGAGGAAAATGTGGATAATAATGAGAAGATAGAACACAAATATATTATCTTTTGTCAGTTTTATGATGAGATGATGTTGCTCAAAGATTATCTGGTTTCATCTAATTTATTTTGTGAAGAAAATGTATTGATGTATTATGGTGCTATGTCTATGGAGGAGAGAACCGATGTGTTGAATTATTCTAAGGAGACAAATGAAAAAATGGTCTTATTAATTCAATTGCAGGCGGGTGGTGTTGGGTTAAATTTGCAAGAATATGATCGTATTATCTTTATGAGTCCGTGGTGGACATCCGCTTTGATGGATCAAGCTATTGCTCGTGCTGTTCGAATGGGTCAAACTCGTCGCGTACATATTTATCATTTACAATTACAAGCTGAAAACGAATCTACCATTAATATTGATTTATTAGTAAATGCAAAAGCAGAGGAAAAACGAGAAATGCTTAAAAAATTATTCTTGATTGCTAATAAAAAATAAATAATAACTATATTATTTATTTGTATATTTATCATTGTTTAGAATAGAGTTGATTATATTTTTCTTGAATTTGATCCATTTGTTCTTTTTGTTCTTCTTCGAGCTCATATTTTGTATCGCCTAACACATTAATATTAGATTGAATACCACGAATATCTCTCCCACGTTTAATTATCTCTTCAATCATATTATATGTCACAATACCATCTTTATCATACTTTTCAAGTTCATTACTATATTTATCTTCTAATTGAGACAATTCTTGTTTTTTATTATTATATTTATCTTGGTACTGTGCAATTTTATCCAGTTGTACTTTTTTAATATTTTCATCCGAATGATAATGTTTTTCTTGATGATCTATTTCATTTTTATAATATATCATATGATTATTTAATGAGTTTATTTTAGTTTTCATAGAAATAAGATCTTTTAGCCAAGACATCGTTAGAGAGTGTATAAATAAAATACATTAACATCTTTATATTTAAATTTAAATTAAAAAAAATTGAAATTTAATATGAGTATAGATAAATGCACCCTGCTGCTTCTTACAAGTATTTATCTGGGTTCTACTTGCTACAATGGCTTCACATCATCCAATCGGTTTCTCTGATGAGAAAGATATCATTATCTCTAAGGATGATATCTTTTATCATTATTCTGGTTCATCCTATCTAGAAAAATTTAAAAATGGATTATCTTTAGATGATGTATTATGTGCAGAATTACGTGTTGAACAAATCACACATCTCTATCTCCAATCTATTTCTAGCCCTCCCTCTATTCCTGCATTGAATGAAATACAAGATTCTTCTCAGGTTGATTTGGATTCTTATTTGTCCGTTGATGATTGGAGTGAGTATGAGGATAAATTTTATTCTTCGAGAAGGAAAATGAAGAAAGATGGGGGGAAGAAAACACGACAATCGAAATATAATCGTTCAAAGCTGGATAAAAAATGGAAACGAACATCAGGTCACGATGATAAATGGTGGAAAATCTCACAAGAAACACCGCTTTTAATTGGAACTTGTTGCCGTGGTTGCAATGATTGTGAATATTGTGATTATATGTGGAATGGATTAGATGAATATGATGGTCGAAATAAATATTGTCATTTAGCCCCTATTCGCGATTTTATTAAAAAATATAAAAATGACCCAGATTATTTATCTATGTATTTATTACAACGTCATCCTGGAGATAAATATGTATATTATTATGACGATGAGACGGAAATAGATCCTTTTTGGGAATTTGTAGAATCGATTTATAATTATCATCGTTCCCAATAATTCGTATAATACCCTCAAAAAATATAATTTATGTTATCTGTTTATCTGTTTATCTGTTTATCTGTTGTATTTATTTTTTTTAAAATCGTATAAGCAGAGAATTTTATGTATTTATTTACTTATATAAGTACCTAGAATAGAATCTAATTTGTTGATTGGAAAAAAATTGAAATAGATTGTGTCCTGGATAGATGTAGGATCATACAACAGATACCCCCCCTTACGCTAAGTACCATTCTTGCAACACACATTCACAATGAACTCATTCTCCATTCGCTTTGAAGGATCACTCTCTCTCCAGGATCGTGATGAAAACGGTGGTCGTTCCATTCTCATTCAAAATCTTCGTATTTATTTGCCTGAAGAAATTGAACGGGGATTGGTTCCCGCTGCTCCATCCGTCTTTACTGAACAAGTCTTCAAACAAGAAGTATCTAACGAAGTTCAAGAAAAACAAGAAGTGCCCGTTGAAATTGAGGAAAAACGAGAAATGGTTCTTACTCCCTATTCTGTTATCACTGATGATGATGAAGAAGAGGATGAAGATACAAGCCAACTTACTTTTCAATGGAGTTGGTCTAATTCCACTCCTCCTTCTAATTCTAAATCTCGAATTGCACCAAATGCACCTATCAAAAAGGATCCATTTGATTTCTCTTCTTCTTCCTCTTCCTCTTCCTCTTCCTCTTCAACAAAAACATCGCCCTTTGTAACTCCTTTTAAATCAACTTCTAAAAAAATTCCAAACGCTCCTATCAAAAAGGATCCTGCATACTCGCTCTTTACTACTACAACTACATCTGCATCATATCCATCAGGTTCATATGCATTATCCTCTTCCTCATCATCTCCCTCATCCTCATCCTCATCATCCTCATCCTCATCATCATCGTCCTTTTCATCTTCTAACAAACCAACCGAAGAACTCTTTCTCTCTCATCTTACAAATTGTCATATGACTCCAGAAAAGAATACAACTCGTAATCCTCAAAATAAACAAAAAGATTATCATCATTTTATGTTCTGGCATCATTTTCATCATAATGGATATTCTTGTGAAAATTCTGAAAACTGTATGAAAGAATATATTTATAAAGTAATTAAACCTTGTTGCTTAACAGAAAATGAAGATCACGATCGTCAGCGTTGTTATACTCTTGAGAATGTAATGAAAAAGAAGGGATTAGAATTTGAGCCTACTCGTGATTATTATGTAAATTACAAAAATTATATTTCAAAGAATGAAAATCAAACATGGCGTCACAAAATGAATCGTTATCAATTGATGGAAAAATTTATTAAAGAGACTTATTAAATATATGCTATTCCTGTTGAAAGTAATTATTAAAAGAAAATAAAAATATTTATTTATTTTTTTTTAATAAATGCAAATACAAAATTGAAACAAATAACAAATATAATAAGGTGATATACAATAATGTCTGACAATAATTATATTATTGTTGCTTGTCCTCATTGTCAAGATCAGATTTTAATTTATAAAAGTCAAATTAGATGTCGCATCTTTCGTCATGGGGTTTATATCAAAACAAATAAACCCATAAAGCCACATTTATCTCAAAAAGAATGCAACTCTTTACTTTCTTCTAAAAAAATACTTGGCTGTGCGAAACCCTTTCGTTTAAATGATGAAAATAAAACAGAAATTTGTGAATATATATAATACTCCTATTATATTAAGAAAAATTTAAAATATTTTTTTAATGGTTTTAAAATTGAAAAAATAAACAAAAGAATATACATGAGACGAACTCTATTTCTGATCAAGCGTCCTCGTTGCACGATGGAGAACATACAATGGTTGTCTTCCGATGAAAAGGAAACAACTCATTCTGACGAAAAAGAAATCATACCCCAAAAGTGTTCACGATCCGATCCTAGTGATGCAAATACTTTACACAATCTAGTTGTTCGTTTGAAGAAAAAGCCCTTTATTGGTACAGAAGAACTTAGACTTCGTTATGTTGAAGAAAAACAAAGAGAACAATCGGATGAAAAAGATGATGTTCTAAAAACGGAGGATACTGGAAAAATGTTTGAAATGGCGATTTGTTTAGCCTATGATATTTCATATGATGGAAAATATAAATATAGTATGGCGTTACCTATTCGTTTAAAGAATCGTTTGTTAAGACTTACTGAATTATTTCCAAAATGTTATCATACTGCAAAGCGAGGATCAAGGTATGATTTTACATCTCTAGAAAACGCAGAACTTCATTTATCTGCAAAGACGACTAAAAAAGGAGTAGGGAAAGTGGCCCCACAAGTTATTGGGCAATCTCAGCCAGAAAAGTTTTGTACTATTTTAGAAATTCCATTTTCCACAATTGATATGTTGAAACGATATCTTCAGACAAATATGTCATCTATTTTATCTAAATTAGAAAGTTATACATTTGATTGTCCAACTATTTATTATAATGAGGGATCCGATGAAATCACATATATTCGTAAGTTAACTGAAAAGCCAATTGATTGGAATATGTATGAGTATGAATGGACGTGTCATTGGGAGTTATGGACAAATTCATCAACATTAAAAATAATAACACCAAGGGGTTCTGTATCATTAGTAGAGTTTCAATTTCACACAAAAAATAGAACAAATATGGCGGTTCGGTGGTTTTATCAAAATGTATTGACCATCTTTAAAGATCATTTTGAACTCATTTCCCTTTAATACTTTTGAAGACAAAATAAATACTCCTTAATTGTTACATCTTTATTATATTCAAAAGACTTAAAACGCTTATAATCTCTTTCAACAACTGTTGCCTGTCCATATTTCTTCATTAATTCAAGTATCTTTTCTTTTTTTACGATACTTTCGCTATTATAAGATAGAAAGATCCATTGTGTTTTCAACTCTCTAAATAATTTATCAAATGCATCTTCTACTGTTTTTCCTTTTTTACAAAATGGAGAAATAAAACAGTCCGTTGGAATACCAGTCTTTCCTTTTAATGGTTGTTCCTTTTCTAGTTCATTTGGTGTTTTTGCAATCATATTCAGAGGGAAATAATTCTTTGAATATTGTCGTTCATTATATGGAGGATCTAAATAAATCATATCGCATTCCATTAATTGTATAAAATCATCTTTTAAAATATTGGAACAAAATGTATTTGATTTGGATTCAGATTCTTCATCTACCTGATGAATTGGCTTCAATGTTAACTCCTTTAACGCCTTTGATTTAAATTTCTTCAAATAACATCCATATACCGCTGGTACATTACTTACTAAATCGGCACTTATAATAAGTGATGCTAAAATAAATTTATAATCTTTTTCAGATAATTCGGATTGTAATTCTTGGATACGATGTCGAAGGTAATCAATTCGGTTTGCATTTTCAACAGTAAAGAATTGTCTCTCATTTTCTTCAAATGGACTATAATTTCTTGTTATATATCCATTTGATTCTAGATGTCTATTTTCTAGCAATTCACTTTGTAGTAGTAGAATTGTATTTTTACAAACCTCATTATAAGTAGAGCAGGTAAATGCGTAGGTGATAATGGAGCTATATTGTTCGGCATCATTTGAGGATAGGATTGAATGTAATTTACGAAAATGATGGGAGACGATTCCAGTACCTGAAAATAAATCTCCAACTCGTTTCTGATTAAAAGATGACCAACCTGTTTTTTCTTTTATTGTCTCTGTCAACCAGTCCAATAGTTGATATTTTGATCCAATATAATTTAAACGAATTATTTTATCATCTTTACGTGTTTTAATTACGGGTCTTGATCTTTTAACGGGATTAGGTATGGTGATGGGATTAGGTATGGTGATGGGATTAGGTATGGTGATGGGATTAGGTATGGTGATGGGATTGAGTGAAGACAGTAATTGAATAAGATCATCTTTCTTTTTGTTACTGAAACCTTTGAGTGTATGTTGTTTGCATAAGGAGATGAGGTGTGTGCGAGTCAATTTTGAATAATCTGTTTTTTCATCAGAAGAAGTTGACATATTCTATAAGGGGAATTTAAAGGATCTTTAAACGAGTCTTATTTTTTCTAAGAATTAAAGAAGATCAATTTTATGATTTTATGGTTTTATAGTTTTATGGTTTTATGATTTTTTTATAAGTGAATTAATCTATATAGAGATAAATGGATACGATTACTATATATATTAAAACATTTTCTGGAGATATTATTACTACGGAGTTAAATAAAAAAGAAAATGGAATTGCATTAAGAAAACGCATTCAAGAGATTGAACCCGATTTTGAATGGCAACGTCAGATTTTAATTCCTGAAAAAAATTATACACTGGATAATACTATTTTAGTCGATTCAGTACACTTATTTAAATTACAAGATTTATCCAATGTACAAGAAGGAGATATACTTTTTTTATTTATACTTGATCCTTTTACAGAATATATTCGCTATACAGGTACAATTACTGCAAAGGTATCGATTTTCGAAGTAAATCGTAATCATATTGATTCTTTTACCTTTTTCTCAGACAATCGGTATGAAAAAAATAATTTATTTTTATACAGAGATAAAATAACAAATAAGATTAGTTATACACTAAATGAATGGTTTGATACCATAATCGAATTAATTGATTCCTATCATAAATGGTGCATCGATATACCTCATAAAAAATTAAACTCAGATACAATTCGTATTTTACTACATCTTTGGAGAATATATAATTAATCTACTTATTATAAGTAGCCTTTCCGTGAATATAATTTCTACTTTAGAAAAAATTGAAATTATAGTTAGATTTCTAAAAAACGCAGCCTAGAATCGAACCTCTTTGAATAGCACGTAGTATAATGGCGTATCCTTCTCTTCTTGAGCTCACTCTACGCGACCCTGTAATGAAAGCACTACACTATCACCAGATTCGTTGGGAAGATGTTCCTTTCACTCCCGAAGAAGAAAAAGCCAATCAAGAATGGCTACAACAGCCAGAACAAGTTCGTCTTCAAAATGCAATTTCTCAAGAACTACATAATTTATCCTCTAATAAAATCAGAACAATCATCGCTCGTAATCTTCCAAGAAATAGTACCATCCCCGAATTACATACTATCTTTGAAATATTTGGCCCCATTGATCATATTGTTATTCCATATCATCTTAATCCACTTAGCCCCTATTACGGAACAATGAAAGGATATGCCTTTATTACATTTGTATCCGCAAATGATGCACTACTCGCCTGCTTTCCTCAATATTCAGAATTATCATATATCATTCTTTCCAATAAAATTGTTACACTCGAATTAGCCAAAGAAGATCGTTAATTTATTTACTTTATTCCTCTATTTATATAAATAATAAAATAATTAAAAATTGTTTTTAATGATTTATTTAAATAAATTTGATTATATGATAACAGGTAAGAAACCTAAAAAAATGTCAAAACACTCCGCCACACACTTGTATGATTCATATTTATCCCATCATCCTAAAATAAATCCTCTTCTGATCTGTACTGATTTTAAGGATACAAAATCATATATCCAACACGAATTATCTGAGATAAGTCGTGCTTTTGAATCAATGAGTGCTTTATCGGAATATAAATTAAGTGTCCGACAAATACCACGTCGTTGTATTACCTGTCCATCCCCTCCACGAGCAACTACAATTTGTCAATATTCTTGGGCACATACTCATAAATAATTATATATTATAAATTATATAAATATCATTTCTATTTTTATTAGAGTTTAGAGAAAAATGATAATAAATAAATACTATATATAATATTAAATGGTTAGATATCTTACAGATAATTCAAGTAAGAATGAGAATGAGATCATAATAAGTATTCGTAGAACAGTTCAAGAGTATCCTATTAAGGTGTATGTAACAGATGAAGATACAATATTTTCATTAAAATTATATTTTGAGAATGAATTAAATGCATATACTGATGAACAGAATTATGTAATTGGACCTCAACTCCCCTATGCATTACAAGATAATTTAAAACTTATCCATCTCCGCGAAGAACATCGTAATTTATTTGTAATTATACAAGAAGCTCCTTCTAATACTGTTCCAAAAAGGTATTTACTTACACTAAGTGAAGAAGTTGATATAAATGTTGGAAATATTGACAATGAGAAGGGTTTAATTACGAGGAAGATATTAGATTTTCGTTATATTCATATGGAGTCAGTAAAATATATTGGTCAATGGATGTATATGGAAAGATATATAAATGAAATTTATGTATTAGCAACTCATCCGAAAGTGGATGAAATATTATATGCAATAGCAGATAATATTTTACTATTACCAAAGATATATATAGTTCATATTCAACATCCAGAGGATCCTACCTATGAGTATCCTTTTTTGCATAATGAACGCTTTATAGATATAGATAATTATTCAAAAGTAACAAGAGCGATGCTAATGTATTTATTTCAAACATTATTAACGGATCAATATCGTGAAATGGAAGATCAAGTAGAAATCCTATTAGATAAAAATGTATTAGGTAATAAAGAGCAACGCGTATTTAATCCAAATATTTAATTTATATTTTTTAAGATAAATAACAACTTAAAAGGAAACAGCTAATCATTATTAGTACCAAGTTACAATTAAATCCACAATGAGCACTTCTAAACCATCTGTCTGGGCAAGTCTAGCCGAAGTTCAACAACGTCTTGATCAACTCGCTGAAGTTCAACAGCAACTCGTCTATCAATTTAGCGATTCTCATCAAACTTCGGGGCGACCCCATTTTCAATCACGACGACCTTGGGATCCACGTCAACGTCATTCTACTGTAAATACTTCTGTGCCTCTACAACAACATTCGTCTGAACAGCCCTCTGGGCAGCGTCGTTATCCCCAACATCGTGGTGATGCTCCTCGTCAACGGTTCCATCAACGTCAATCTCAAGCTCAATCACAGGAAGTAAATCAGCAGGAGCGACCAGAGCCAGTAATTCTGTCTGATCTTCTTGAGAAGGATGAACAAGTTACCTTTCGTGTCATTGTCGCAAAAGATTCAGAAGGTAATGCCCAATATACTTCAGCGACTGCAACCTTTGATGGAACTCAGCTCACTGTTACTACTAGTGAATTAGCTCCCTCTCTTCTACAATACCAGTCTTCTAAGCCTGGCGAACTACTTTACAAGTTTATTGATGCTTTAAAGGAATCGGGTCATCTTAAGCGAACTTTTACGGTAGCACCTTGGAAGCTATGTTTTGTAGAACGTGATGGTCAGCTTGTAACTCTTGAACAGCTACGTCGTACTCATCTTTCTAAGTAATCCACCTATTTATCACTAAAATCAAATAAAATAATAAAAAATAATCACCAACCAGAACACATTGTCTGTTTTCTGTTTTCTGTTTTCTGTTTAATGATAAAACTATATAAAGCTATAATTATTTGTTAAAATAGTATAAATACAGATGAAAATATGTTATATTGTATTAACGTGTAAAAAATATATAGATACACGTGTAGAATGGCAGAAGAAGACGGTATTTAAAAATGTAGATCCACGTGATATTTTATATTTAGGACATCATATGGATGTAATGAATCATATCTATTCTTGGGGAGCAGGAGATGATTATCAATCCCTTCCTTATAAATTCTATGATTTTTTTAGAAAAATTCAATTAGATTATGATTGGTATATGTTAATAGATGATGATACCTATGTTTTTCACGATCGTTTAGTAAAACATCTTTCTAGATATAATCCAAATGATTTATTTGCAGAAGGTAAGATTTTAACTCATATTTCATATATGGAATGGGGATTATATCATTCTGGTGGAGCTGGTACGATTTTATCACGTGCATCATATAATTGGCTATGTGATTATCTTCGCAACAATAAAGATAGTCGTGTTCCTGATGACTCTGCTGACATATGTCTAGGTTATTGGCTGAAAAAGCATCCTGATATGGATATGAAAAATAATAATTCGTTTCATCCTGATAATTATGATCCTGAAAAACACGATTTACATAGTGCAATCACTTTTCATCATCTCACCGAATGGAATGACTATCATAAAATTGATTCATCTTAAAAGATAATAAATAATCATCTAACAAAATGGATAATACTCTAAATGGTCTGTCTCAGTTATATACAGATTCTGTATATGAAATTGATTTATTTGATATATTTAAGTATGTAACGATATTTGAGAAAAAAATGGTACAATATGAAGTAAAATATAATAGTATAAATTCAGAAGCAAAGGTTAAGACAAAGAGAGAAATAAAAGAATTAAAAAAAGAATTTATTAAAGAATTAGAAAATAAACTATTTTATTTTAAAGTTAGATATGAAGATAGTCTTATTTTGGATTCTATGAAAATAAAAAATAAATTAATGATTGTTTCCATTCTTCGTAAATTATATAGTGTTACTAAACCAAATAATCAACTCCTTCGCTATAGAATGTTTCCTATTAACGATGATCTTGACTATTCTTTAGAAATTAAAAAAGCCCTCTCTTAATATACCATCAATCTTCTTATACATACATAATATACATAAAAGTTTAGAATGTTACTTAACACAAGTAGTATTCTAAACTTTTTTTATTTGATTTATTTGTGAAAAAATTGAAAAATATATATCTCGTTAAATAATGCATACCAATCTTCTACACTTCTCTCAGAATCTATTATGCCCACCTTTCCAACACTCTTCGGTAAAGCAACCACAGGCAAAGTTAAACAATGGTCCATACGTGTCTTTGAAGATAATAACGTCGCTATTATTGAAGTACAACACGGATACCTCGATGGTAAACTACAAACCAATCAAAAAGTTATCTCACACGGCAAAAATATTGGTAAAAAAAATGAAACGACTCCTCTACAACAAGCTATCTCTGAAGCACAATCAGACTGGATCAAAAAGAAAGAAAATGGCTACTCAGAACAATCTCACACATCTTCCGACCAATCTCCTAAAATGCTGACTGACTCTGATGAAAAACTTCCTATTAACTCTCGTAGCAAAGGATTTGATGCAAATGTACCCTCTGTTATGTTAGCACACGACTATAATAAACGCTCTAAAGATATTCAATTTCCTTGTTATATTCAACGAAAGTTTGATGGAACTCGTTGTGTCGCTATCCCCTCTAAAGGAATCTTCTCTCGTAATAAAAAATCATATCCACATCTTGAACATATTACTCGAGAAATTAATCGTCTCCCACCCTCCTTTGTGTTGGATGGAGAACTCTATTCCGATTCTCTTAGCTTCCAAGAAATTGTTGGACTCGTCAAAAAAGATACTCTCACTGAAAATGATAAATCCAAACAACTCCAAATTAAATTCTATGTCTACGATCTTGTCAAAGATCAACCTTATCAACTACGTTATACCAATCTACAACTCCTCTTTAGAAAATATAAATTTCAACATCTTGTACTTGTTCAAACCGAATTATGTCAAGATGAAAAACAAATGAAACAGAAACACGATCAATATGTGGAAGAGGGTTTTGAAGGTATTATGCTACGAAATAGAGAGGGTGCCTATAAAGGATCGCGATCAGTCGATTTACAAAAATATAAACAATTCTTTGATGCAGAATATGAAGTTGTTAGTTTTCAAGATGGACAAGGCCTTGAAGAAGGTTGTGTTATTTGGACGTGTAAAACGTCCGACAATAAAACATTCTCTTGCCGACCACGAGGATCTAGAGAAGACCGACAAGAAATGTTTCTCAATGGGCAATCCTATGTGGGTAAAAAACTAACCGTTCGTTATCAAGAAGAAACCAATGATGGATTACCTCGCTTTCCCGTTGGAATCTCTTTCCGTGATTATGAATAAATACTCTGTTTATATGTATTTATTTTATATAATATTTTTTATATAAAGTTAATAGATGGCTTCTAATCAATCGATATCTAGAAACAACATACCAGTTTCTAATGAGATATCTACAAGCTATAAACCTGTTCGTAGTAAGAGGTCTACTACAAAAAGAAGAGGACCATATACTATAAATAATATAAATAAAAAACAGGGTAAATCAAAAAAAATTTCACCCATTTTTATTACAAAAACGAGACGTGTATCACATTATATTGATCCAATTAATGGAAAACAAAAAAGAATTGTATTTGAAGGGAAAATAAAACCTGATAAATATCCAAAATTATATAATTATTTTAATAAAAAAATTTTTAAAAATGAAGCATTATCTAATGCGCCAGATGGTGTTTATACTTGGATACAAACAAAAGAAAATACAGAAACAAAATATGATGATATTTATGCTACTCAAATAGAATCAAATCAAGAAATCGGTACATTACATATGAATTTAATTTATTTAATTGAAAAAATTAATCCTTCATTGATAGTGGATATATCTGGTGAACTTGAAATTAAAACAGATCCTGAATCTAGAAATAAAATAATTTCATATAATTTTAAATCTGGTTATTTTTTTAAGACGATTTTAACAATGTTAAGAAAAAAAAATCTGAATAAAACAAATCAGGAAATACAAGAAGAACTTTCTTCTGGCTTTCTTAAAAATTTGCAATCTAAATGTCCTAACTGTGAAATTATTCCAAAATTAGATGAAGATTTTATTGAAAATACTAAATTTATAAGTAATAAAAAAGTAATTAATCTTTATAGAAATTTATATAATAATGTTATACAAGAAGAGGAAAATATTGGAAATGAAAAGGGACACAATGATAATAGAAACCCGATAATTGTAAAATATAATTATAAAGTAAATTTAACAAATAATACACAACCCTATTCTCGTAATGAATATAAACCATTAGAAGGAGGTAAGTGCACATATAAGAATAAAAGAAGAGTAAATCGTACTTATAAGAAGTATACACATAGAAAGTAAATATATTACTTATAACTATAAGTGTTCCTGTAAGGGATATAATGTCTTTAAGTACCCAAATCTATCTTTTATAAAAAATTGATTTGAGTTTGGAGCATAAAAGATAACTAGATATAAAATTGCATCAATGGAATCTACTACTGACTACAAGTCCGTTCCCTCAATGGAATACCCCCATAAATCCATTCTTCGCTTCTTTCCTTCTCCTGATCAACCACTACATTATTCTGCAGTTATTCTAACAAATCAAACACTTCTCCAAGTAAAAACTCCAACTGAAAACACAAAGAAACCGTTTGATTCTGTAGAACACTGGTTAGATTCTATTCCTGAAAAACCAACTGTAAATCAATTAATTATTGATGAAAATCCAGTTCGTAAATCATCTGAAAAGAGAATGAAATCAAATAAGGATGAAAAAGACGATGAGAAGAGGGATTGGGACAATAGAAAAACAATTGATCTTTCTAAACGAAAAACATTGTATCCACTTTCCTATGAATCCTTTCGAGCCTTTCCTTGGTTACGTTCAATTCATCGCTTCGTAAAAGAAGTAAAACCATCCTTATTAAAAGAAGAAGTCTTTATTAGGGCATTTAATTATCTTATTGAATTTATGATTCGTCATTCAGATCATATTGTTACCTATATTCCTACATTAAAACAATATCGGTATGATTCACCCTTAACATTTGATTTATCTCATCCATCACCTCTTAAAAATTTCCCAATTAGTATTCATATATCATTTATTATTACACCTACAACAAGACCGTATCATTATCAATTTATTGGTGTTCGCGATGGTTATAGCTCTACTATACTGAAATTAACAGAAGATGGTCATAAATTAATTCAAGATTTATATGATATTTATCAACCTGTCTATGAATTAATTAAGACCGATGTTATTCCATATGTAGAGAAAAAGAGAAAAAATGCAATTTTAACTCATAAACTTCAGCATACACAGGCTTCATTGAATCGCTATAATAAATTATTTGAACATAAACGTAAAATTTATGAAAGAGGCGTAGAAAGACTCCGTTTTCAGTATGAAAGAAATATTGGTTATATTCAAAATACTATTATGGAATTAACACAGAAATTAGAACAATATAAACGTGAATTTGAATAAACTCTTTAATGTATTTATTACAATAATAAATAAATGAAAATAATTATATTTTTTTGTTATTAAAATTGAAAGAGAGAAATGTGTAAAAAGGTGTACGATTAAATTACAATCTATATAATAGATACAATTCACAATGACTAATGTATGGCATGAATCCGTCATTTATTTTGGATATGAAATATGTCTACCCGATAATATATCCAGCACTGAATTCCATCAACAG
>Ga0315284_10003589_pt1 | contig 22081 bp, 17 predicted proteins | sample YL17G09_16_MG_FD_203696 | JGI IMG/M metagenome (GOLD analysis project Ga0315284, IMG submission 203696) | Sediment microbial communities from Yellowstone Lake, YNP, Wyoming, USA - YL17G09_16 | ecosystem: Environmental > Aquatic > Freshwater > Lake > Sediment | place: USA: Wyoming | collected... | reverse complement strand
CACCGCCCACTACGAGGTCTTCACTACGGTCCTGGAGCCCCTGATGCTTCGGACGGTCCCCGGCTTCCTCGAATCCGCCTACCGCGGCTACAACGACCAGTTGACGGAGCCCATCAAGACCGTCACCCGGTTCAAAGTGTACCTGTTCGCGACCCGCGGGCAGTGGGAAGATTTCACCCGCAGCTTTGCCGCGGAGCAGGCCGCGATTTTCTGCAAGATCAAGACCGGCGCGTACTGCCTCAATGGGGCCTGCGTGGCCTATGATATCGGCGGCGCTCGCACGCTGACCGCCCTGGGGCACGAGGGATGGCACCAGTTCAACAGCCAGCACTTCAAGTACCGGCTGCCAAGCTGGCTCGATGAAGGCGTGGCCATGCTGTTCGAGACGAGCCGGTATGAGCAGGGCGTGTACTATTTCGATCCGTCCGCGAACATGCAGCGGCTCGGGGCGTTACGGGAGACCCTGGACAAGACCAACCAAATCCCGCTGCGGGACCTCATCACCATGAGTCCCGGCGAGGCGCTCGCCACGGACCAGACGGAGGCGGTCATGGCCTTCTACGGCCAGTCCTACGCCCTGGTGCGCTTCCTGCGCGAGGCCAGCTTCGGGAAACACTACCCATGCTATCATCGTCTGTTGCTGGACGCCTTGTCGGGCCAGTGGCCGCTGGATGAATCGGCCGGCAGGATCGCCCAGGACAGAAACCTGCCGCGCACCCTGGACTGGAACCGCCGGGTCGGCCTCCAGGTGTTCGAGCACTACATCGGCAGCGATATCGAGCAACTGGACCAGGAATATCTCGCTTATTGTCAGCGGCTCGTGCGCGACATCTCCGTCGTCTGGCAGAACAACGAACCCTATGTCGCCATCGGCCGCTAAGGACCTCCGATGAGAGTACGGTCGACGACCACCGTGATGTCATTCCCGCGCAGGCGGGAATCCAAAGCCTCATCGTTATGGACCCCCGCCTTCGCGGGGGTGACATGGGAGTGGCGTGGGGCCTTGCTTCCCATGCTTGCCCATTGTATTCTTTGGCGAGTCTTGAATTGACGGAGAGCTTTGTATCGCCATGGATGAAACCGCCCCAGCACGGCTGATTCTCGCCTCCGCCTCCCCTCGGCGTAGAGAGCTTCTGGCCCAGGCCGGCTATAGATTCGAGGTTGTTCCCTCCGACGTCGATGAATCCGTGTTTGAGAGTGACACATTCAACCCGCGGGAGCACGCGGAGGCGCTCGCCTTAGCCAAGGCGCAAAATGTCGCAGGCCGCTACCCCGATGCACTCGTCATCGGGGCCGACACGCTGGTCGATTGTGACGGCCAGATCATCGGCAAGCCCGCCGACGCCAGAGAAGCCGAAGCGATCACGCGAAAACTCTTCCGTGCACCTCACAAAGTCATCACCGGCCTGGCCCTCGTCCGACTCCGCGACAACACGCAAATCGTCCAATCCGATGTCACGACAGTCTATCCCCGCAAAATGACGGAAGAAAAGATCGCCAACCACATCGCCGGCGGCTCCTGGCAAGGCAAAGCCGGTGCCTACGCGATCCAGGAAACCGGCGACGAGTTCGTCGATCACATCGAAGGCAGCCTCACCAACGTCATGGGCCTGCCCATGGAACTCCTGCAGCGGCTACTCCATAATCTGTCCCTCCATTAGCCACATGCGGATACGTGCATGTCATTCCCGCGAAGGCGGGAATCCACCATCTATTTGACGCCGATTGACACGCGATTGACATGGAATCCGGAGTTCCGAGTTGCACTCACGGTCCGTTCCGTTTACGATCACCCTCGTGGCTTTGAGACCGGTGCATTTTGTGAGGAATCCCTTCTGAGACGCACGATAGGTATTGAGGTGTGGGAGTATGGAAATGGTGCCTTGGAAAGACATCTGCGATTGTGACGTTGCGGACAAGAAGTGTCTGGCTCTTTTCCGCGATGGACTCAGGCGGTGGAAAGAGCACGCTGTTGGAACAGATGGCCACTCGATACAGAATCAGATTTGGGCTCTCCTCTGGGACGACGCCGTCTTCAGAACGTTCAATGAGGCGAGACGGCTCCACATCAAGACGCGCGATCCTTCAACAGGTTACTATGGGACCGTGATCCGCCTCTTGGACAAGAGCTTCGTAACTTGTCAGGTCATGGCTATTCGTCGCCTTATGGACCGGCACCACCATGATCCATGCAGAGCAGTAGTCTCCTTACCAACGATCATGGCTGAGATTGAGGAGGCAACACAACTCCATACGCGCGAGAACTACGTCTGCTACGATGGAACACCATATACTGACAAACAAGCCACTGACGAAGATGTGCGTGCAATAGTGCGCTGGCGTCATCGCAACTACGATCTGCTCGCAGGCTGTTCAGACGCGAAACGATCACGGAGCGATCGAATCAGACCCGATGTATTTGCGAGCCTAAACAGAGACCACAGAGAATTCGAGATACTCCAGACCTATGCGAACAAATACCTCGCTCATGCGGCTGACCCAGACAACATGAGGAATGCGCAAGATGTGCCGAGCCAAGTCAGCTTCCGCAAATTTGACGAGTGCTACAGGGCTTTGTTCGGGATCGCTTCCGCTGTCGGTGTGCTTATCGACGAGTGTATTCCTTGTATGGTCCCAGTTCCTTCATATGATCAACTCAACGACTGGGACAAGCCCATCGTAACGACTGCAGACCGTGATAAGCTGCGTCAGTACTGGCATGATCGCGCGGGCGAGATTGATCGCTGGGGGGAAGAAGCAAAGTTCGAGAATCGTGAACAGCCTGGAAACCGGACATGAGAAGATTACCGGCGCGGATTCGGAGGGTTGTCGTATGAAGTACGAGCGATTCGAGGATTTGCCGGTGTGGAAGACGGCGATTGAGCTGGCGCTGGGGGTGTATCGGTTGACGCGGGACCGGTTTTTTGATCAGCCGGGGGACTTGTGCGACCAGCTTCGGCGAGCCTCGCTGTCGGTGTCCAACAATATCGCTGAGGGGTTCGAGCGAGGCTCGACGGCTGAGTTGCTGGCCTTTCTGTACATCGCAAGAGGGTCGGCGGGCGAGACTCGCTCCATGCTCTGTTTCGTGGAACGCTGCCCGGAGGCGGGGCATCTGAAATCTCAGATTTCAGATTTGAAAGCCCTCGCGGAATCCTGTTCGCGGCAGATTCGCGCGTGGGCCGATGATCTCCAGAACTCCGACATCAAGGGGCAGCGTCATCTCAATGACCAGTCGCGGCGGCAGTATGAGGGCCAGCATCGAGCGGAGGCGTTCCAGCGACGGCTCGATGATGTGCTTCGTCATGCCCGGCCACAGGATTATCCAGACTCAGCCCAGGAGCCGTGAGGCATCTGAGATTTCAAATCTCAGATTTGAGATACCAGATTTGAGATTTCAGATCACAGACCGGATAGCGGCTGGGAGGATGGAGAGCCCGCCGGGCAGCAGGGCCCGCACTCGCGAGTGGAGAATGGTGCGTCACCTCGTCTTGCTCCGTTCCGCGTGGCAAGCCGGCCAGGCTGGCTCAGCCCCGTTGCATGCAATCCACGAAGGCCTTGAGGTCGTTCGTCCATTTCTGGGCTTCGAGCAGGTCGATCTTCTCGTCCTTGACCAGAATTGACAGGTGCTTTTCCAGGGTGATCATTTTCTCGTCGGACCTGTCCCGCGTCTTGGTTTGCAGTTGGGAGTAAAGCTGCTCGATCTTGCCGGTGCGGATCAGGTTGGCGCAGGCATAGTTGTTATTGAGGACCTCCATGGCGACGATGCGCCCGGTCCCGTCCTTGCGCGGGATGAGCTTCTGGCAGACGACGTACGCCAGTCCCAGGGAGAGCTGGTTCCTCACCTCCGCCTGGCGGCCTTCCGGGAAGTAGTCCAGGATGCGCGTGACGGACCCGGTGACGTCGCGCGTGTGCAGGGTGGAGAAGACCAAGTGCCCCGTCTCGGCGGCCATGAGGGTCATCGCGATGGTCTCGGAGTCGCGCATCTCGCCGACGAAGATGATGTCGGGGTCCTCCCGCATCATTTCCTTGAGGCCGTCATAGAACGATTTCACGTCGCGTCCGACCTCCCGCTGGGATACGATGGAGTGCTTCTGCGGGAGGATGTACTCGATGGGGTCCTCGACCGTGATGATCCTGCAGGCGGTCTGTTGGCTGATCCGCCCGATGAGCGAGGCGATGGTGGTGGACTTGCCTGCGCCGGTGATGCCGGTCATGAGCACGAGTCCCTGCTTGCGGCCGACGATGTCCTCCCAGACGTTGTTTGGAAAGCCGATCTTCTCGACGTCCGGCACGTCCAGGGCCAGGGCCCGGATCGCCGCCGCCACCCCGTCGTTATCGTGGAACACGTTGATCCGGAACTGCAGCGACCCCATCCGATAGGAGCCGTCCACGCTGTGCTCCGTCTGGAGCTTCTGCAGGCTGTGCTCCTTGAGCAGCGGGAAAATCAACTGCTTTGCGATCTCCGGCGTGACGCTGGGGCCTTTGAGCTTGACCAGGTCCCCGTCGATTCGGTACGTGGGCGGAGCGTTCACCTTGATATGCAGGTCGGAGACCCGCATGGCCCCGTGCTCCTCGAAGTACTTGAGCATGTCCAGAATGCTGAACTTGCCCAGGTTGTCGGTCGGGTAGATCTTCGCCGAGAGCGGATACTCCTGTGCCATTGTCTTCTCCATCGCGGTCACGATTTGCCCCCCGCGTGCTTGAGCCAGTCCTGCAGGTTCTTCGCGAGGACCTCGGCATCTCTCTCGCTCATGATGTGCTCCATGATCGGCGCGGGGATCTTCAGGTTCTCCATCGCCTTGTGGGCCCGCTTCCAGAGCCGGTCCTTCTTGGCCTCGGTGTCGGCCAGGTACAGCTCGCTGACGAGAGCTTGCAGCTTCTGGAGCATGAGGGTGTCCATGTGAGAGTAGTACTTGGAGATGATATTCTGCTGGTATTCGGAATAATCGCGTTGGGCCATAGTTCATCCTGCAGCAAACCATTCATAAGCTCGCCTTGCTACTCTTATACCGAGGCGGGCGGGACAAATCAACAGGGAATTGGGGCGTGAGATTGACTTTGGCGGGGGGCCCTTGCATTTGTCATGTCGAGCGGAGCGAAGGGCAGTCGAGACATCCGGCATCGGATACGACGCCCCTTCCGTTCGCGGCCAGACCCCTCGACTGGGCTCGGGGTGACAAAGAGGGCTGGTACGCCACAACATGTAGTGGCACGGCGAATCCAGAGAAGGCGCATTTTTGCTGGCTTTGCCGTCGCGGCGGGCTATAATCTCGTGCTATGTTTGTCGGATGGGGGCTCAAATCGTCAATTACGAGATACTCGCAGTATGCGATATGCGTTGCTGATGGTAGGCATGTTGTTCCTGGTGCCTGAGACGGTGGCTTGGGCCGGCGACAAGGACGCGAGGGCCTTGTCCGCGTCATCCGGCATGGATGCACGGACCGCCGGCCGGCAGTGGCTGAGCCAGGACTTGCACTTGACTGCCGGCGAGCTCCTGAGCCACGAACCCGATGCCGGCGGACAGTTGCTTGTCTGCCGAGGGGGCTTTTCCATAGCTCTGGCCGGCCGACAGTGGAGCAGTGACGACGCAGTAGTCTGGATAAGGACGGAGAGGATCGCCAAACCGACGGGCCCCGCCACGGGGTATGACGTGCAGGTCTATCTGAAGGGGCAGGTCTCCCGCAAACAGACCGGCGATACGCAAGGTCTCGCAATCAAAGAAGTTGTGATCGAGAAGGCCAAGGCCGTTGTCCTGAGCGTGCGCGTCTGGGGCGAGGTTTTCGTGACCGCGAATGCGAGGAAGACGGGGAGTCCCTATCCTCTGCCTCTCTATGCGGAAGCGACGGCGGGATTTGGCAAGGCGGGTCTGGAGGCGCCGGCCAGCCCGGAATCGGCAACGTCTTCACGCGCTACCTCGACGCCACGCAAGGACGAAGCGAGCAGCGAGACGCCGACCTACTACACGGTCAGTGTCTCCTCATTGAGCGGCACGCCGCCCGTCTTCGAGTGGAGCAAGGCCGGGGACACCGAGATCATCACATGGATCGGCAGGGTATATGTTCTGTGGCAGGAGCAGGCCGAAGGAGCGAGTCCATCGGAAGCGGTCGAATTGCAGGCGGATACCCTTGTCGTATGGCGCAAGACCGCCGATACGGGGCAGCCGTCGGCAGGCTCGTCGGCCACGCAGTTCGAAGGGGTGAGCGAGGTCTACGTCGCAGGCGATGTGCTATTGAGGCAGGGGCAGCACACGATCCGGGCGACGGAGTTGTACTACGACATGCAGAACAAGCGGGGTTTGGCCAGAAATGCCGTCCTGCGCTCCTTCGATGTGAATCGCGACATTCCGGTCTATGTCCGGGCGAACGAGCTGCGGCAGTTGGGCGACGGTCAATTTGAGGCGGACGACATCTCTCTGACCACGAGCGAATTCTGGACGCCGCAGATCTCAGCCAAAGCCTCCAAGGTGCGTATCATCGACACCATCAAAGACGCGGATGTCGAGGGGGGAGTTAGCGACAGCAACTACAGCGCCCAGATGAAAGATGTTCGGTTCAAGTACTACAATACGACGTTGTTGCGATTGCCGTCCATGCGGAGCAATCTGCTGAACCCTGCGGTGCCCGTGAAGAGCGTTCGCGTGGGTCACGACGGCACGTTCGGGGCATCGGTCGAGACACAGTGGTTTCTGGGCCGTATTCTTGGCCTGTATGAGCCTGCGGGCACCGACAGCACGCTTTTCCTGGACTACTATGACAAGCGGGGACCCGGGGGCGGCGTGGGCGTCGAGTACGAGCGGGAGAACTACTTTGGCCGGGTACTGGGCTATGCCATCAACGATCATGGCGAGGATCGCCTCGGCCGCACGCGAAAGAATATCGAAGTCCCCAACGAATTGCGGGGGCGGTTCGCCTTCCAGCACCGGCAGTTCCTGCCCGATGATTGGCAATTGACGGCGGAAGCCAGTTATCTGTCCGACAAGAACTTTCTCGAGCAGTTCTACCGCCAGGAATTCTACGCCGGCAAGGAGCCGGAGACGCTTCTGCACCTGAAACGCATCGAGGACAACCGGGCGCTTGCCTTCCTCGGGAAGGTGCGCATCAACGATTTTCAGAATGAAGTGGAGGAATTGCCGAGCGCCGAGTACCACTGGACGGGTCAATCCTTCTTCGATGATCGTCTCGTGTTCTTCAGCGACAGCCAGGCGAGCCGGCTTCGATACCGGTTTGGCGAAGGCGGCGGGGGCGAGCCCGACGAGTTTTTCACATTCACGCAGACCCGCAACGAGCTGGACATGCCGCTGGCGCTGGGCAACTCGAAGGTTGTGCCGTTCGTTGCAGGCACGTTCGGCTACGATGATGGGGCGGGCTTTCAGAAGGAGCTTGATGAGCCGTCGTTCGAGAGCAAGGATGCGATTGGAATTGGTGAGGCCGGCGTGCGGATGTCCACGCAGCCATTCTGGCGGGTGTACCCGGGGGTGGAATCGGAATTATGGGACCTGCACGGGCTGCGCCACACGATTCGGCCCAGCCTCACCGCCGTTAGCTACGCCGCGAGTGACGGGGTCGCCGACCAGCGAGACACGCTGGACTTGGGAATCTCGCAGAAGTGGCAAACGAAACGGGGGCCCCTGGGACCCATAGGGCGTCGGCGGGTCGTCAATTGGCTCGAGTTGGACGTCGATTTCGTGTGGGTGAGCGACTCGAGCGATGAGACCGCCGGGCCGGATCGGGTCCTCTGGAACGAGCCATTCATCCCCCTGATCAACAGAACCGGCGGCCAAGTCCCGCCATTCGATAGACGAACATCCGATTTGTTCGGACCGCAGCGGAATTACACGAGTGCCGCCACGACCTGGCGGATCAGCGAAACCATCTCCGTGCTGGGCGATGTCTATCTCGACATGCAGCGCGGGACCGTGGAGCAGGTGGACGTGGGTTTCTCCCGTCTGTGCTGGCCGAACCTGAGCTATTTTATCGGTAGCCGTTACCTGCGGGATGTCGACAACGGTTTGGGCCAGCACGGCTCGAATGCGGCTACGTTTGCCCTGACGTACGTGCTGGACCCCCGCTATACGCTGGTCTTTGCCGAGCAGTATGATTTTGACTACGGGGCGAACATCCGAAGCGATTTGACCTTGATTCGCAAGTATCACCGGGTAAACTTCGCCGTAACGGTGAGTGTGGATGATTCTCTGGAAGAAGAGAGGATTGTATTCAGCCTGTGGCCGGAGGGGGTGCCCGAATTGGCCATCGGCCTGCGAAGATACGTTGGCTTAGGGGCATCGGAAGCGTTGTATTAGCGAAAATAAGTATCGCCCAGGCGGGCCGGTATGTTAAAATGGCTGGCTTGGGGCAGGGTGTAAGGACTCGCTCGGCATGAGGCTGGAATCCGTCAATGCCGGGTTTATGGTTGTGGCGATTCACATAGGGTGTTTTGGAAGGAGCAGAGTATGCCGTTGGTCAACACGAAGAAAATGTTCGAAATGGCCTACAAGCACGGTTATGCGGTTGGCGCCTTCAACGTGAACAACATGGAGATCACGCAGGGCATCGTGGAAGCCGTGGCGCAGGAAAAGGCCCCGCTGATTCTGCAGGTTTCGCGAGGCGCCCGCGAGTATGCCAAGAACAGCTATCTCATTGCCATCATCAATGTCGTGGTCAAGGAGAATCCGGACATTCCGGTCGTCACGCACCTCGATCACGGCGATACGTTCGAGACCTGCAAGCAGTTCGTGGATGACGGATTCACCTCGGTCATGTTTGACGGCTCGGCTCTGCCGTTCAAGGAGAACATCGCGCTGACCAAGAAGGTTGTCCAGTACGCTCACCCTCGCAACGTGGTCGTGGAGGCGGAGCTGGGCCAGTTGGGCGGGATCGAGGAGCACGTGGTTGGCGTGGACGACGTCAGCAAGCACCTGGCGAATCCGGAGCAGGCCGTGGAGTTCGTGGAGAAGAGCGGATGCGACTCTCTGGCCGTCGCTTGCGGGACCAGCCACGGGGCATACAAATTCAAGACCGCACCAACACTGGCTTTCGACGTTATACAGAAGATTGGTGAAAAGTTGCCGGGCTTTCCCCTGGTGATGCATGGATCCAGCAGCGTGCTGCCGGAGTTCAGGGACCTCATCAACAAGTACGGCGGCAAGATGCCGGCGGCGATGGGAGTCCCCGAGGACATGATTACCAGGGCGGCCAAGATGGCGATTTGCAAGGTGAACATCGATACGGATTTGCGCATGGCTCTGACGGCCAAGATTCGGCAGGTCTTCGCGGAGAAGCCCGGGGAGTTTGACCCTCGCAAGTATCTGGGGCCCGGCCGCGATGCCATCCGCGAGATGGTGCGTCACAAGCTTCATGTGCTGGGTTGTGCCGGAAAGGCCGCAGAGTGCCTGTAGGCGTCTTGCCTCAGGTTTCCTTTGCCGATAGTCAGATTGCATAGCAGAAAGGAGCGGTTCGTTGGTGTCCCAGAGAACAGGAGAGCCCATGCCGCACAGCAAGCGTGGAATAGCCGGAATCCGTAACGCCAGGATTACGCTTTTGCTTCTGGTTTCCTGTGCCTCGATTCTTGTCGTCTCATGCTGGTTCAGCGGGTACAACAGCGCGAGCCATGCCGAGACGACAAAGATCGCCCAAGCCGCGACTGCTCAAACGCAGGACTCTGCCGACTCGCAGCAGGCTCCCGTGAAGGCCGATGCCGTGACGGCGGCGTGCAACCTGATCGCGCGGGGGCAGTTCCGCGAGGCGGCCGAACGCCTGACGCAGATGGACCCGGCGGACGACGCCCGAATCCCCGCAGTAAAGGAGATCACCGAGCGATACGGCCAGATCAGTCAGCGACGGCAGGCGGCGAAAGAGGCAGCTTTCAAGGAGCAGTGCAAGACGCTTGAAAAGCTCAAGGCGGTGGTCGATCTCGAAAAACTCCCGCAGGTTGCCAAACGGGGCAACGATTTGGATCCGGTGGAGACCTCTCCTGCACGCGATCCCAACGAGCCGAACAACATCACGGATGTCCTGGCGGTGATTGCGAGAGCGACGGAGTTCGCCGATGAGGCGCAGAAGAAATCGCTGCTTTCGGATGCCTACGTGATAAAAGTCACGCAAAAAGCCGCGGATTACAGCGTTCTGCTGGAAGGGCGGGGCCGGTGGCTCGATGCCTACATGAACTACTTCTACTGGCTCCAGGCGATCGACCCCAACAACAAGAGCTATTCCACCCGTGCCGAGGAACTGCTGGACAAGGCCGGCATCGCGGCCTCATTTCAAGACAGCCCCTGCGAGACCTCCAACGAGCGGTATGAGGGCGTCGAGAAATACATGTTCGGCCGCGCGATGGAGGCCCTGAACCTGCACTACGTCAATAACATCGACTACGTGCAGATGGCCACCAAGGCGCTCAAGCGTTGTGATCTCCTGGCCCAGGTCCTGATGGTTGCTTTTGCCGACGGCGCCGAGGCAGGCAAAGGAAGCTCTTTCAAGACGCCGGAGCCCGAGAAAGTGAACGCGTGGTCGGTTGCGCTTGCCGGGCTCCTGGACCAGCTTCAGACATCGGTGAAGGGCGAGAAGCAGCCGTCGGGCGAGTCGCAGGCCGCGGGCCAGGGCGAGAGCAAGCCGCCGGTCCGCAACTTCGGCAAGGACGAGTTCCTGAAGGTTCTCGACAACGTGCTGGCCCTGAATGAGGCTACCGTGCGGTTGCCGGCGCAGCCGTTGATCGCCCATTTCGTGGAAGCGTCCCTCGGAGTACTGGACCCCTATACCGTCATTGTGTGGCCCCGGCAGGTGCAGGATTTCGAGAAGCTCATGACGAACGAGTTCACCGGCATCGGGATCGAGATATCGAAGCCCAAAGGGCAGTTGACGGTGGCGAGCCTGCTGCCGGATACACCGGCGTATCGCTCCGGCCTGGATGCGGGCGACGTCATCGAGGGCGTGGACGGCATTCCCACGAAGGACATGAGCCTGATATGCGCCGTCAAGAAGATCACCGGTCCCAAGGGCACGACGGTGACACTGGGCATCCGGCGGGGCGGCAAAGAGGCCCAAACCCTCACCCTCACCCGGGATCGGATCATCGTGCCCACCGTCCGGGGATGGCAAAGGACGGCATCCGGGTCCTGGCTCTACATGCTGGACGAGAAGGAGAAGATTGGATACGTTCGGGTCACCAGTTTCTCCGGTGAGACCGCCGGCGATCTCGAGACGACTCTCAATCAGATGGAGGCCGACGGACTCCGGGGCCTGATCATGGATCTCCGTTTCAATACCGGAGGCCTTCTGGACAGCGCGGTCAACATCGTGGACAAGTTCATCAGTGAGGGGCTGATCGTGCGGACGCAGCCGAAGGCCAACATGGTCCCCGCGTTCGAGCATGCCCATCGCCGGGGCACGCATCCGAACTACCCCCTGGTGATCCTGATGAACTCCGGCTCCGCCAGCGCCTCGGAAATCGTGGCGGGGGCTTTGGGCGACCCGAAGTATGAGCGGGCCGTCCTGGTCGGGACCCGCACGCATGGCAAAGGCAGCGTCCAGGGCATTACCCATTATCCCGGCGGCGGCGCCGAGCTGAAGTACACCATGGCCTACTACCATCTGCCTTCCGGGCAGCGGGTCAAGAGCCGCGAGGACGTCGAGAAGGAAGGAACCAAGGATTGGGGCGTCGGTCCCGACGTCGAGGTCGAGCTCACCAGTGAAGAGCTCAGGCAAATGCTCGATGTGCAGAGGGATAACGATGTCCTCGTCCAGGCAAACCGCGAGGAAGGCAGGACGAGTGTCACCAAGCGGGGCCTGGAAGACACGTTGAAGGCGGACCCGCAGTTGGCGGTTGGAGTTTTGGTTGCCAAGGCCAAGCTGGTGAACGCAAGGACGGTCGCCGCCAAGTGAGGTAGAGGAGTTGACTTTGACCCATCCGGATGATTCAGGCCGATTCGAGCAGCAACGTCAGGAGAAGCTGTCCCAGGTAAAAGAGTTGGGCCTTGACCCGTACGGAGCTCGCTATGAGAACGTCGAGCCCGCCGAGTCCGTCAAGGCCCGGTTCAAGGACGGCGACGAGAGCCAGCGGGCCCGCTGCGCGGGACGAATCGTCCTTCTCAGGGATATCGGCAAGCTGATCTTCATCACGCTTCGGGACAGAGGCGGCACGATCCAGATCGGCCTGGCGAAGAACCTGGTGGGCGAGCAGTGGCGGTTGGCCAAGCTGCTCGACCTGGGCGATGTGATCGGTGCCGAGGGCAGCCTGGGCAGGACAAAGACGGGCGAGATCACGATCTGGGTCGAGCAGAACGGCCTGACCCTCCTGAGCAAATGCCTGTGCCAGCCGCCGGAAAAGTTTCACGGTCTGGCGGACGTCGACCAGCGGTACCGTCAGCGGTACGTGGACCTGTGGGCGAATCCGGAAGTCATGGACCGGTTCCGCAGACGCAGTGAGATCGTTCGAACGATTCGCCAGTTCCTTGAAGCCAGGGGATTCGTCGAGGTCGAGACGCCGATGATGCAGGCCATCGCCGGCGGAGCGGCCGCCAAGCCGTTCATCACCCATCACAACAGTCTCGACCTGGACCTGTTCCTGAGGATATCGCCCGAGCTGTTCCTCAAGCGGCTCCTGGTCGGCGGGATGGAGCGGGTCTTCGAGATCAACCGGAACTTCCGCAACGAGGGCCTCAGCCGCCATCACAATCCTGAGTTCACCATGCTCGAAGCCTATCAGGCGTATGGCGACTACAACGTGATGATGGACCTCACGGAGGAGCTCGTCTCGGCGTGTCTCCATGCCGTCGGGCAGGGCACGAAGGTGCGGTTTGGCGATCACGAGATCGATTTCACCCGGCCGTGGCGGCGGGCGAGATACGCGGACCTGCTCGCGGAGCACTCGGGCTGCCCGATCGACGACATCAAAGCGATCCGAGCCAAGGCGCGTCAGCTGACTATCGACGACGCCGGCCTGGATGACGCCATGGTCGTCAACGAGGTCTTTGAAGCTACCGTTGAGGAGCGTCTGATCAATCCGACTTTCGTGATCGATTACCCGGCCATCCTCTGCCCGCTCGCCAAACCCAGCAGGAAGGAGCCGCAATATGCGGAGCGCTTCGAGCTGTTCGTCACGGGCATGGAGTTGGCCAATGCGTATACCGAGCTGAACGATCCCGCGCAGCAATACGAGAATTTCCGCCATCAGCTCCGCGGCCAGGAAGAGTCGTTGACCAAGATGGATATGGACTACATTGCCGCACTGAAGGTCGGTATGCCTCCGGCGGGCGGGCTCGGGATCGGCATCGACCGGCTCGTCATGGTTCTGACCGGGGCCACCACCATCCGTGACGTGGTGCTCTTCCCGCTCCTGAAGCCTGTGGCGCCGGAGCAGTCGTAAGATTGCCGGGCACGCCCTGCGGGCCGCGGAAACTGATAGCGAGATAGCGGTTCATAGATGTTGAAACTGTTCTTTTGGATCAGATACCTCTGCAAGCGACGGATCGTGTTTCTGAGCGTTGCCGCCGTGGCGCTGTCGGTCTCGCTGCTGATCGTTGTCGCCAGTCTGTTCACCGGGTTCATCGCGGCCTTTGAGCGCAGCGCGGTCGATGCGATCGGGGATATCGTCGTCGCCGCACCCTCCGGGATCACGTTCGACAAGTACCCCGAATTGATCGCGCGTCTGGAGCAAACGGAGATCGTGGAGGCGGCCACCGCCACCTTGTCCTGCGAGGGCCTGCTGCACGTGGGCAAGGGCAATGTCCGCGGCGTAACGGTCTGGGGAATCGAGCCCGACCGCCGGGCGAAGGTCACGAGCATCAAAGAGGCGCTGGTGCGTCAGAAACAGACCCCGGGCGAGCCTTCCTTCGAGGTGCCGGGGATGCCCGGGAAAGTGGGGGGGTTCGTCGGGATCGGGATGGTGGCCGACCCCAATGAGAAGACGGATGAGTACGACCAAGCGGCGGCTCTGGAGACGATGGTGGGCCAGCAGGTCCTGGTGACGACGGGCACGATGTCCCAATCCCCGGACGGCACGGATGAGCCCAAGAGGGTGCTCGTGCCGTTCAGCATCGCGGACATTGTCTTTACGGGCGTCTACCAGCTTGATGAGAGTCTCGTTTACGTGCCCATCAAGACCCTGCAGGAAGCATTGTACCCGGACGAAAAGGGTTCTCTTGCCACGAGCCTCAATATCAAGCTCAAGCCGAATGTCAATCCGGAACTGGCTGTGGTGCAAATCCGCGGCTTGTGGCGCGTCTTTGCGGAAAAGGAGCTTGGCTGGACTCCCTACCAGATCACGGCGACCCGGATTCAGACCGCCCAGGAGATGCAGCACCAGTATGTCGTGGAAATCCGAAAGCAGATGGGCGTCCTGCTGCTGGTCTTCGGAGTCATCAGCTTCAGCGTCGTGGTGCTCGTCTTCTGCATCTTCTACATGATCGTCAGGCTCAAGCGCAAGGACGTGGCCATCATGAAGAGCTGCGGCGCGTCGAGTGCCGCGGTCGCCTGGATCTTCCTGGGATTCGGCATCTCCGTGGGGATCATGGGGGCGGGTCTTGGAACCGTGATGGGCTATCTGATCACGGTGAACATCAACAGCATCGAGGGATGGATCCGGACCACCTTCGGGCTGAAACTCTGGCAGAGCAGCGTGTACATGTTCGCTAAAATTCCAAATGTGGTAGACTGGGAATGGGCGTCGATCCTCGTGGGACTGTCCATCGCAGCGGCTGCTGTAGGGGCATTGATGCCGGCGGCATTGGCGGCGCGAACGAGGCCGGTCGAGGTCCTGCGATATGAGTGAGCCCTGCAGCTCGTGACCATACATGTATAAACTGAAGTTGATAACTCGATATTTGCTGAAACGGCGTATCACGCATTTCGCGATCCTGGCCGTGGCCCTGTGCGTCTTCATCGTCGTGGTCGTGATGACGATCATGACGGGCCTGGTGCAGGATTTCAAACAGAAGAACCATCGGTTCGTGGGTGATTGCGTCGTCGGCACGGACTCGCTCGTCGGGTTCCCCTACTATGAAGAATTCATCGAGGTCTTGAAGGGGGCGGATTTCGTCGAGGCGGTCTCTCCGGCCGTCAAGAGCTACGGCTTGCTCAGCGTCCGAGGGGACAGCGTACGCCGTGGCGTGGAAATCCTGGGGATCGATCCGGTTCTGCATGCCCGGACGACGAATTTTGCGCAGATGCTGCATTACCGTGCCGACCAGCCGGAGAGGGCCTTCCAGCCGGTGTACGAGCCGAATGCCCTCGGCTGTGTCTTGGGCATCGATCTGGCCCTGTACCGCAGCGCCCAGGGGCAGTATGTGTATGACGCCCGGCCGTCGGAAGTGGCCATCACCCTGACGTGCTTTCCTCTGACGGCCAAAGGCGCCCCCGCCAAGGTCGGCGTCGGCGTCGTGGAGACCCAGCATTTCTACTATAGCGATCATGCGCAGTCGGGAATCGCTCACGTCGACGGCTCCCAGGTGTACATTCCCCTGGAGCAGGCCCAGAAACTGTGCATGGCGGGGACGTTGAAGAGGGTCAATGCGATTCACATCAAGCTCCGTCCCGACGTGGGTCTGAGCCAGGGACGCGCCCGGATCGCGGCGATGTGGCAGGAATTCAAGCGAGCGAAAGCAGACGCCCCCGACAGCTATCTCCTGGACACGGTGCTCGTGCAGGACTGGAAAGAGTATCGTCGCGCGTACATCGCCCCGATGGAGAAGGAGCAGGTGCTCTTGAGCCTGATGTTCATCCTGGTCGGAGTCACGACGGTCTTCATCGTATTCGTCGTCTTCTACATGATCGTCAGCCACAAGAGAAAGGACATCGGCGTGCTCAAGAGCGTCGGCAGCTTGAACGTCAGCATCCTGGCTCTTTTCTCCGGCTTCGCCTTTGTGATAGGATGCCTGGGCTCGGGCGTCGGGGTCCTTACCGCGTGGCTGTTCCTTTCGAAGATCAACTGGGTGGAAGGCCAGCTCTATGAGAGGTTCCACTTTCAGTTGTGGGATCGCAGCATCTACGCGATCGGGGACATTCCCAACCACGTGGAGTTTCACGTGCTCGCGATCATCGTCGGTTGTGCGATCCTGTCCTGCCAGGTTGGGGCCCTGTTCCCCGCCTACAGCGCCGCCAGGCTCAAGCCCGTGGAGACACTGCATACCGGTCCCGTGTAGGATTCGATGCCCTTATGGATAAATCGCATGCAATTCTGACAGCGGCGGGGGTCCGCAAGTCCTATAGGATGGGAGCGACGAGAGTCGAGGTCCTCCGGGGGGTGGACCTGACCGTTCGGGAGGGCGAGTTCGTTGCCATCATCGGGGCCTCCGGCAGCGGCAAGAGCACCCTGCTGCACATCCTTGGCGGGCTGGACAGGCCCGATAAAGGGGTCGTTCAGTTCGACGGCCGGGACCTGAATCGGGTGGGGGCCCGCGAGCTGAACCGTTATCGCAACGGGATGGTCGGTTTTGTCTTTCAGTTTTACCACCTGCTGGACGAATTGAATGTGCTGGAAAACATCGTTCTGCCGGCCATGGTTTCGCACAGCGTGATCGGCTGGCTACTGGGGCGGCGGGCCGCCATGAGGAGGGCGACGGAGCTGCTCGAGCAGTTGGGCTTGAAGCAGCGGGTCCGGCACAAGCCCTACCAGTTGTCCGGCGGCGAACGGCAAAGGGTCGCCATCGGAAGGGCCCTGATGAACCAGCCCAGGCTGCTCCTGGCCGATGAGCCGACAGGAAACCTTGACTCCGTCACAGGAAATGGTATTCTAAAGGTTTTCGAGGACCTGAATCGGGCCGGGCAGACCATCGTCATGGTGACGCACGATGAACGAATCGCCGACAAGGCCCAGCGCGTCATCACGCTGGAGGACGGCAGGATAGGGGCATGAATATGGCACTGAAGATTTGGCTCAACGACAGACTGGTTGACGAGGCGGATGCCAAGGTGTCCGTCTTCGATCACGGCTTGCTGTACGGGGATGGCGTGTTCGAGGGGATCCGGGTCTACGACAAGAGGGTGTTCGAGATGGAGGCGCACGTCCGGCGGCTCTTCGATTCGGCGCGGGCCATCCGTCTGCAGGTCCCGATGAGCAAAGAAGACCTGACCCGCGCGATCGAGACGACGGTGGAGGCAAATCGAATCCACGACGGCTATATCCGGCTTGTGGTCACCCGCGGCATCGGCTGCCTGGGTCTCAATCCGTTCACCTGCAAAACCGCCGGCCTGATCATCATCGCCGACAAGATCCAGCTTTACCCGGAAGAGCTCTATGAGAAGGGCATGAAGGTGATCAGCGCCACGACCGTGCGCAACCACCCCCTGGCCCTGCCGCCGCAGATCAAGAGCCTCAATTACCTGAACAACATCCTGGCCAAGATGGAGGCCCTGGACGTCGACGTGCCCGAGGCGATCATGTACAACCATGAGGGCTACGTCGCCGAGGCCACGGGCGACAACGTCTTCATCGTTCGCAACAGCATCATCTATGCGCCGCCCGTGGAAGCGGGCAGCCTGGAGGGGATTACCCGCGCGGTAGTCATCCGGCTGGCCCGGCAGGAGGGTCTGGAGGTCGTCGAGAAGAACCTGACCCGGTACGACCTGTACGTCTGCGACGAGCTCTTCCTGACCGGGACCGCCGCAGAAGTCATCGGGATCGTGGAGATCGACGGCCGAGTCATAGGCGACGGCAAGCCCGGCACGATCACACGTCTGCTCAGGGACAGATTCTACAGCTACGCTCGTCGAAAGGAGAAGTAGCAGAGGACTCGGCTGCGCCTGCGATTGTCGTCTGCTTGCTACGGCCCATGCAGTTGCCAGTAAACACCAATGCTCCTGAGAACGCCCCATGGGTCGAGATACGTCCGTTTCGGGCGATCGATTCGCAGTTGAAACGCGTTCGGGAGTGCATCTGCCAATCCATGGTGACGGCGACCACTGCCGATGAGCTGGTCCCCGTGTACGAGTATCTCATCTCTCGTCACGGCAAAATGATCCGGCCGGGCCTGGTTCTGCTCGTGGGCGAGTGTCTCGGACGAATCACCGACGAGCATGTCCGGGTCGCGGCAATGATGCAGATGATCCATGACGCCACGCTCCTTCACGATGATGTCCTGGATGACGGCCAGAGCAGGCGGGGCGTCCCGACCGTCAACCGCCTCTGGGGCAATGAATCGGCGGTCCTGCTCGGGGATTTCGTTCTGAGCCGGGTCTTCAAGATGACGGCCGACCTGGAATCGCCCGTGGCCAAAGTCCTGGCACAGACGGCCATGCGAGTGTGCGAGGGCGAACTCAGGCAGGTCATGCAGAGGCGAAATTGGCAGCTCCGCGAGGGCGAATACCTCGATATCATCACGGACAAGAGCGGCTCGTTCTTCAGCGGATGCTGCCGGTTGGGCGCCATGCTGACACAGGCCCCGCAGGAGCAGGTCGAGGCGGCGTCCGCGTACGGATTGCACGCCGGCACCGCCTTTCAGATCATGGATGATGTACTCGATGTCACAGGGGATGAGGGCCGGATGGGGAAGAGGTCGCAGACCGATGTTGACCACGGCAAACTGACTCTGGCGGTCATCCATCTGATCGAGACGGCGTGCGCATCCGAGAAAGAGGCCATACACAGACTGCTGCAGAGCCCGGCGGACTCCAGGAGCGAATTGGCCGGCATGCTCGCGCGGAACGGCGGCGTGCAATACGCGCGGGAGCGGGCCCAGCATTACGCGGCCAAGGCGGTCGAGACCCTGAAGGCCCTGCCGGCGGGCGAGGCCAGGGACGCGCTGGCGGAAACCGCCCGGCTCATGGCGGACCGAACGACGTGACGTTCATGAGTGGCACGGGCAAACTCGTTTGCCCGTGGGGCCTCGGATGATCCGGCCCAATCGAAGCAGCACCGTCAAACAAGTTTGGCGGCGCCACCCGCCAAGAGCGTTACCCGCCGTTGAACCGGGTCAAAAAAGAAGGGAGGCTGTATCGCTGCGATACAACCTCCCGTGAGATCTCACCAAGCAAGGCGCATCTCGGGATCTGCTTACATCCCGAAAGACTCTTGCGGCTTGAAAATCAACCCGACGCCCACAAGCCAGGAATCGCCGGTGATCTGGCCTTCCACCCACAGATCCACTTGCTGGCTTATGCTCAAATCCCCGCCGAAGTGCGCACCGATCTCGGATTCCTGCTGCAGGTCGCTGGACGCATTGAACGTATCACCGAAGTTCTCGCCATCGAAGAGGATGTCGCCGTCGCGATCGAAATCCCCTACGACAAACTGCAGAAACGGTCCGGCCCACAGCCGCAGCGTGTCCACCTGGTAGCTGACCGCCAGCGAGACCTGCGTCTCCCAGAAGTCAAGGCTGGCCTCGCCGACGTGCTCCACGCCCGCTCCCCAGAGCGGATCGGTGTATCGAATGTCGCTGTCGCCGGGTTTGAAGAAGGTCGCCTGCACCAGCCCGCCGAACGCCCATGGCCCTGAGCGGCAGAACGTGGCGCGCGTGCCCACGCCCCAGGCGAATCCAAAGTCGCTGTCGAGGCTGTCCAGGGGATACGTTTGAGGGACGCCGAGCTGATCGACGAGCGAGTTGGGGTCATTCGGGTTCCGCGGCACGTTCCCCGTCCCACTGACATCGTCCTGGGCATCCGCGGCACCCAGGCGCACGAAGATGTCCCAGTTGTCGCACACGCCGTAGGCCAGGGTCCCGAAGAACATGTTCATCGCGAGGCTGTCGATCTCCACCGTCTCGACGAAGTCGAAGGGGATGCCTCCGTATATCGCCTGGAGAGTCCCGTGGGCTCGCAGATCCATGCTGTCACGTCCGTACTCGCCACCCACGCCCCAATTCCCCTCGCCCAGCAGAGCCATCGGCGGCCCCATCGGCGCGCCGCCGAGGGCCGTGGATGTGAAGACCGCCATGCTCACAAGAGTGACTACCAGAAGTGCTTTTGCATTTGTCATGTCCCACTCCTTTTCTCAGTAACCATTTCTCCCATTTGCCGCATCCTTCGCATCGCGAAGGCCGGGATGTTCGTCCTGCTATCCACTGCCTTCCTGTACACCCTGGCAATTCTATGCCATGTTCCGCCGGCAGTCAAGTGTGGAGGCGGCTGTGAAATTCATAAAGGACGCGGGACTGCAGGACGCAGGCAAACGAAAGAGCTGCGAGCCACAATGGGCCCGCAGCTCCATATGTCTCAGGGATCCAGATCGTCCCGTCGAGCTCCGCGGGTCAATTTCGCATCCTACTGGAACTGGTGGACGATGCCGAGGAAGATGCCATGACCGTTATCGAGAAGGTCGCCGATGTCGCCGCCCCAGAGGTGGTACTGGCCCTCAACGAAGAAATCGTTATACTCGTTCAGCTCGATCCTCAGACCGACGAGAGGCCCGTACATGATTCCACTGGTGTCCGTAGTCTCGCTGAATGGCTGTTCGGGGCCGAACTCCCCGGTGTCCGGGCCGGTCTCGGCGGCATAGTTGCCGGTCGTATCCACCTTCGCGCTCACCCACTGGATCTGGCCGCCAACGTACAGCACCCATCGATTGGCCGGCGCGAAATGCCACTTGATATTCGCTCCGGCGCCATAGATGGTGATATCCCGCTCGACGTCCCTGAGTTCGGCGTCGAGCGTGAAACCGCCGCCCACATCCACTTCGAGCGTGCTGCTTGTGCCGGTGGTGTCCATCTGGGTGCCAAACCCGCCGACGCCGAGCGACAGATTGTCGCTGACGAAGTAATTGAACCCGCCCGAGACGAACCACGCATCGAAGTCAACACCTCCGGTACTCCCGCTCTGACTCAACCAGCCGCCGAGAAACTCCAACTCCGTGTCGCCCTTTTGCACGGATGCGCCGGCGGCGCCGGCAAGAGCCAGAATGGCCATCGAGACCCAAGCCAATCGACGTGTCATAAGACTTTCCTTTCACTAATGCCGTTCACCAGGATTCGCCGGCCGGACCGTTGCTGCTATACGCTCAAACCTGAGATCGCATAACCGGTGTCCTCCGGCCTATATGCTGCTGTTATCGGCGGGCGTCGATAGCATACTTGACCTTTTTGGGGGGTGCGGAAACGCGATTGGCAAGGCGAGACTCCGGTCATCGTCTGATAATACCAGCGGGTATCGCATGAGATCACCATGACGTCCGCTATGAGTGGCGATGAAGCGGCTGGCTGCCGCGTCAGAGGTGGATTCGAGAGATCGGGCGTGACCCACCGCGAGGCCATAAAAAAAAGCTGCGGGTCCTGTAGGACTCGCAGCTCATACCCGGGTGTTGTTATGCGGATGTTGCTCTATCCGCCGGATTCGACTTCACACCTCCGCATCTTACTTGAACTGGTGAATGATGCCCAACAGGATCGTGTGGCCATCATCGAAGATGTCTCCAATATCGCCGTCCCAGATCTGGTACTGATACTCTGCGTAGAAATCATTGTTCCCATTCAGTTCATAGCGAAGGCCGACCAGCGGTCCCCACAGAGTGCCGTCCATGGTGCCATCTACCAGGTCGGAAATGAACGCGGAGCCACTGACATCCACATCTGCACTGACCCACATGAGCTGAATACCGACGTAGGGGACCCACTGATTGGTCGGCATGAAATGATACTTGGCTCGCCCGCCGAGTCCCCAGACGTCCACGTCCACATCAATGTCCGTGCCGGGCTGAGGGACCGTCGTGCTGGTCAGTGCGCCCGTCACGGCGCCTTGGACTTGGATGTTGTCGGTCAGGAAGTAACCGAGTGCTGCGGAGACAGACCATGACTCGAAATCGACGCCCCCACTTGCCGCATTCTGCGTGGTGAATCCGCCGAGCAGATCCAACTCCGTGTCGCCCTGCTTCACCGAAGCGCTCGCAGCCCCTGCAAAAACCAAACTCACTACTGCCACCCACATCAAACAACGCCACATACTACTCCCCTTTCAAAAAGGTGTCTTACACTGGCCTTCCCATAGCCAACTACTATCATACGACAAAAACAAAACAGCACACGACAACCATAGAGCCCGATACTTGAGTTCCCATCTCAAGCATCAGGCACACCAAGGCTATGAATGTCCGTATGAATGTATCAGTCACGGAGATAAAATCAAACGAAAAATGCTCGATTCTCATCTTTTTTCGCGTGCCGAGG
>Ga0315284_10003588_pt1 | contig 22087 bp, 13 predicted proteins | sample YL17G09_16_MG_FD_203696 | JGI IMG/M metagenome (GOLD analysis project Ga0315284, IMG submission 203696) | Sediment microbial communities from Yellowstone Lake, YNP, Wyoming, USA - YL17G09_16 | ecosystem: Environmental > Aquatic > Freshwater > Lake > Sediment | place: USA: Wyoming | collected... | reverse complement strand
TGGTCAGACTGCCGGCGATGACGGCACCTTCTCTCCCGGCCCGGAGCGCATGGTCGCTGGGCTCGACGCACTGCGCGAGTCGATCGACATCTGCCGCGACCTCGGCATGACCCACTACGCCAACGCCGGCATCACCATCTGCTACCCCGACACCGACCTCGAAGATCGCTTCAGCCGCGAGCATCCGGAGTGGCGAGAGGGCCAGTTCCTGCGCTACTGCCACCCCGAGACGCGCGCTTACGCCGCGGGGATCGTCCGCGAGTTCGTCGAGTGGGGCACCGACGGCGTCACCATCGACTGCATGCGCTATCCGGAGGTTCATACCGAGGCCGACCTGCTGGCGCTGTTCGAGGAGATTCAGCAGGCCATCGAGAATGCTCGCGGTCAGCGGCGCGTTCCGCTCACGGCGCGTATTCCGGTGGGCGACATGACCTACTTCCGCGTCTTCGAGCAGTTGGCGCGCAAGGGAATCGTCGATTGCGTGGTTGCTTCCTCGAGCTCCGGCGAAGGCCGCGTCTACTCCTTGCGCCCCTATCTCGATTGGCATCGCTACGGCTGCCGCGTCTACGCCTGCGTCGACTGGTGGGGCAACAACCCGCGTGGCGCGGCCGCGGGTCGTCCGGGCATCGCCGGCTTGCGCGATGACATCACCCACGTGCTGAAGCAAGGCGCGGACGGCATTTACATCTACCAGGCCGACGGCGCTCTGTGCGACCCGTTTCGGCGCACGGTGCTCGACTGGCGGAAATGGTGAGCGGCGTGCATTGTCTGCGGGGTTATCAATGACGATCCGATTGGGCCTGCTGATGGCCATGGTATCCTTCGCGACGCTGTGGGGTCCGGTGGCGAGCGCGGCCGCTGACTCGAGTGGGGCGCGGCGCATTGGCGACACGCAGTATTACGACAAGGTTCGCGGCGCCTGGTTGGGCAAGTGCATCGGCGGCGCGCTCGGTATGCCCATCGAGAGCTGGCGGTATCCCGACATTGAGAAACGCTACGGGAAGATCACCGGCTACGTCGGGTACTTCACCGACACCTGGGCCGGCTGGTCGGGCATCGTCCGCAGCCTGGAGGTAGCGCGCGACGGGATGTGGCATAGGTCAACGGTGCGGGTGCAGGTGCCACAGTATGATGCGTCCGCCTCCTATGCGGTTCCCATCATCGGCATGAGCCTCGAGTTCAGCACGGCGCCTGGGGCATGGGAAGTGCGCGACCTGCGGATCACGCGGCCGCAAGTCGCGTTTCCGTTTGACGCCGCGAGCTGGCAGGCAGGCGACTCCTGCGCTTGGTCGGCGGGGGGCATCGCGCGGTTCGATTATGGAGGACAGCGGTCGTGGCTCCGGCTAGGGCCGGACCGCGCGCGGGCGCTGGCCTTGAAGCCTGGTGACGGGATCGTCCTGACCATGGAGGGGAGGTGGGTGTCGGGCGACAACCGCATCGGTTTCGCGTTCGACTTCCGCTCGCGCGAGAAGCACAAGGGCTTCGGCCCCGATGACGACACGACGTACCAGATTGTGGGATTGCACGCCGTCGAGACCTATGGGCCGGATCTGTCGTGCAAGCAGATTGGCGCCGAATGGTGCGAGCACCTTCCGGACATCACGGAGGCGCTCGCCGAGGGCCTCGCGCTCAAACGCATGCGGGCGGGTATCGCGCCGCCGGCTTCCGGCGAACACTCCATCGGCGAGGCCATCGGCGGCCAGATGAAGGGCGAGATCTGGGGGTTGCTGTGTCCCGGGCGGCCCGACCTCGCGGCCGAGTACGCGCGTCGCGACGGCGTCGTCGCGCACTGGCGCAATGGCGTCTATGGCGAGCAGTTCATCGCGGCGATGATAAGCGCCGCGTTCGTCGAGAAGGATGTGCGAAGGTTGATCGATTGGGGCCTGCGGCACATCCCCGCGGATTCGAAGTACGCCGGGGTCGTCCGCGAGGTTATCGCCTGGCACGATCAGTACCCGGATTGGCGCGACACGCGGCGCGTCTTGCTCGCCAAGTACCCCGAGATCTGCAACCCGGTGTATGGGGAGGCGGGGATCGTCACGCTCGCCGTGCTATATGGCGATGGCGATTTCGAGAAGACGATCTGCATCGCCGCGTCATGCGGCAACGACACCGACTGCAACACGGCGAGCGTCGGCGCTTTGCTCGGATGCATTCACGGGGCGCACGCCATCCCCGTTAAGTGGACCGACCCCATCGACGACCAGTTCCGCTGCTTCGCGGGCGGCTTGGAGCAATGGCGCATTTCCGACCTGGCTCGGCGAATCTGCACGGCGGGCCGGCGGGTGCTGGCGTATCACGGCAACGGGGTCAGGTTTAGCGCCGGGCTTTAGGCCGCTGACTGGGCTGACAAGGTTGACAATCGACCCGTCGCGGCATATAATCCAGTTTGGCTGACTCGGCACAAAACTATAGACCTTATCACGCAGGACTAACGCGACTTCAGCCCTTGACGCGCCTGCTTCGTGCCATCCAGCGCATTCGGAGGGCAAGAGGCGGGCTTTTTCCTTTTGGTCGGGGCGAACTGCACGTTCCCGAGCCGGTCTGTCGCACGGTACCACCTTCTCTGCGACGCGAGGACACAGGACCTCTCTGGGTTTCGCTCGCAGTGTCGGTTACCTCTTGGGGAGAACTCAGTTGGCTGCTGTAAGAGAACTGCCCGATGCGATCCGACAAGCCGTGGCCCGCGTGGCCCCGGACGCCGAGATCCGCATTGCGGCGCCAAGTGATCTTGGTCGAGATCGGCGCTTCGGCGAGCGCTGGTTCGTGCTCGCCGGCGAGCGCGTTCTCGTGTGCGAACCCAACGGCAAGGAGGCGGATGTCCTCGTTGACCTGCCGCTGAAGGATATCAGCGAAGCCGAGAGCGAGGTCCTGGTGGGCGGCGGTATGCTTCAGGCCGTCATCAACGGCCGCAAGGTTGACCTCCTGCCGTACTCCAACGCGCTGTCGGAGCGCTTCGGGCGAGTGCGCGGCCAGCTCGACGCCGCGGCAAAAGGCAAGCCTATACCTGAGGAGCCCGAGCGCCAGATCCGCTGCCCGAGCTGCGGCCTGCTGCTGGGCGAGGAGACCCGGGCGTGCCCCCGCTGCGTACGCAAGGGCGCGGTGCTGCGACGTCTCCTCGGCTATGCCCGGCCCTACCGCGGACGGCTCGTGCTGACCGGCGTGCTCATGCTCGGGGCCGCGGTATTCGGCCTCGCGCCGCCGTACCTGACCAAGATCCTGGTTGACGACGTGCTCGTTCCCAAGCGTAACCCCCACCACTTGCTGGCGTGGCTGGTGATCGGCCTGGCTGGTACAAGCATACTCAGCACGGTGCTCGCCGTGTGGCAACGCCGCGTCGGCGCCTGGGTCGGCGGGCGTGTCAGCTTCGATATCCGCGCGACGCTGTACGATCGGCTGCAGTGGCTCTCGATGCGCTACTATGACCGCCATCCCACCGGCACCATCATCTCGCGCCTCACCCAGGACTCGGGCGGAGTACAGGATTTCCTCGCCTATGGCTTGCCCTGGATCGTGAGCAACGCGATCATGCTGGTGGGCGTGGCCATCGCCATCTTCGCGATCAACTGGAAGCTCGCGCTCCTGGTGCTGGTGCCCGCGCCGCTGGTCAGCATTCTGGCGCGCAAGTTGTGGCAGCGCATGCATCTCGCGTTCCACCGGTTCTGGTATCGCTGGAGCCGCTTCTACGGGCTCTCCGCGGACGCGCTGTCGCGAGTGAAGATTATCAAGGCCTTCTCGCAGCAGCCCAACGAGATCGAGCGCTTCCAGGTTCGCAACTCGGATCTCTTCGGGGCGTCGGTGTACGCGGACCAGACGTGGGCGACCTATATGCCGGTCATCGGCTTTGTCATGAGCAGCGGGTCGTTGTTCGTGTGGTACTTCGGCGGGCTCATCATCGTTGGGCACGGGCCGCTGACCATCGGCGGGTTGATGGCGTTCCTGGCGTATCTGGGCATGCTCTACGGCCCGCTCAATGGCCTCACCCAGAGCGCGCAGTGGATGTCGCGCGCGCTGACCGCAGCCGAGCGCATCTTCGAGGTGCTCGACGCCGAGGCCGACACCGAGAAGGGTCACGGCAATGTGGTGCCCGAGAACGTTCGCGGCGAGGTCGAGTTCCGCGGTGTCACCTTCGGGTACGAGAAGCACAACCCGGTACTGAAGGAGGTCTCGTTCAAGGTCGAGCGGGGCCAGATGTTGGGGCTCGTGGGCAAGAGCGGCGCGGGCAAGACAACCGTCATCAACCTGCTCTGCCGGTTCTACGACGTGGATGAAGGCGACATCTTCATCGACGGCGTCAACCTGCGCGACCTCGACCTGTCATTCTACCGCGGGCGCCTTGGGGCAGTGCTGCAAGAGCCGTTTCTCTTCAGCGGCACTGTCGCCGAGAACATCGCGTATGGTAAGCCGGATGCGACCATCGAGGAGATCATGGCTGCGGCGAAAGTGGCCAACGCCCACGACTTCATTGTCAACAAGGCGGACGGTTATGACGAGCAGGTCGGTGAGCAGGGCGGACGCCTTTCGGCAGGGGAGAAGCAGCGCGTCTGCATTGCGCGGGCTATCTTGCATGATCCTGCGATCCTCATCCTCGACGAGGCGACCGCGAGCGTGGACCTCGAGACGGAGGCGCAGATCCAGGAGGCCATCGCCCGGCTTATCGAGGGCCGCACGACGTTCGCGATTGCGCATCGTCTGTCCACGCTGCGCAATGCTAGTAGTCTCCTCGTGATTGACGAGGGCAAAGTCGCCGAGTTCGGCACCCACGAGGAACTCGAAGCGAAGAAAGGCGTCTACAATCGCCTGCTCGATATCCACCTCAAGACTTCGATGACGAAGGCGCTCAGTGGATAATCTTGAGATAAGTGAACCGCCGGAGCTGCGCTACCTCGATCCGGAACAAGTGCGAGTATTCCGCACCGAGAACGGGCAGGTGCGCGCCACCATCGCCGACGAGCGCAGCATCATCGCGCCGCGCTTCTTGCGCGCCTCGCCGCTGCGCGATCCCGACCGCTATATCTCGATCCGCGAAGCCGACCCCAACGGCAAGGAAGTCGGCTTGCTGCGCAACTGGCGCCGCCTCGACCGCGACTCGCGCGACCTGGTGCAGGCCGAACTCGACCGCCGCTACATGTACCCGATCCTGAAGCGCATCGTGTCCACCAAACACATCTTTCACATGGCGATTTGCGTTTTCGAGACTGACCGCGGCGTCCGCGAGGTGACCTTGCGCGACATCCGCGACAACGTCATCTACCTCGGCGCCAGCCGCATCCTGATCACCGACGCTGAGGGCAATCGCTACGATATCCCCAGTTTCGAGGCCCTCGACCCCAACAGCCGCGCGCTGCTGGCGGAGATACTCTGAGAAGACCGGATTCGCTTCGCAGGGGCCTGCTACGCAGGCGTGAGCGCGTTGCAGTGGAGGTGTGACAATGGTGTCAGCCAACCTGGTTTCGCGACGAAGACGAGGCACCGCACGATGTGCATGGGGCGTTGTGGCGATCCTGACAGGCGCATTTGCCGTTGGCGGCTGCGCGCCGACGCGGGAAATCTCGTGGTCGCCGGACGGCCGGCAAATCGCGTACGCTCCCGATGGGAAACTTCGGCTCCACGACGTAGCGACCCGGCGAGACCGCGTCCTGGAGCTCAAGGTCGGCGTCACGTTCCCCCTGAGGTCGCCCGATGGCAAATGCATCGCTGCGTGCACGGCGCCCAAGGGCGCCGACGGCAACCTGTCGCTAAGCGTCATCGATCCTGCGTCAGGCCGAGTTCGGACGCTGGTTCGCAACGTCTGGGTACTGCCCAAGGAAAAGCCTGCGGCCAAGCGGTCACGCGGCAAGGCGCGCGAACAGACCTCGGATGGCGCGCCTGCCTGGTACGTATTCGTCGCCTTATTTGGCGTGCCGTTCGGCTGGAGGCCTGACGGCGCGCAGCTCGCGTACGTGAGCGCATCACAGCGCGGCTCCACGGCGACCATCATGGACTATCCCTCCTTGGCCGCGAAGCCCATCGCGAGGATAGCCGGGGCGGTGATCGGGCTGGCGTGGTCGCCCGATGGGAGCCGCATCGCCTACGTTACCTTTTCCGAGCCGGGGCCTCGTGCCAAGCGCGATGCCAGGGCGACCATGAAGGTCGCCCCTACAACTGGCGGCGCATCCGAAGTGGAGTCAGCGGAGTCCCTCTGGCTCTACGACATCGCCTCGGGCAAGTCGGAGAAGGTGTGCGAGGTTCCGCCGCCGGGCCTGTCAGCGAGCACTTCGCTTCAGTGGTCACCCGATTCGAAGTGCATCGGGTTCGCTGCCGGCGGCGGCGGTCAGGTCGGGACGGCCTGTGTGGTGGAGGCTCATCCGGGCGCAAAGCCCGCACAGTACGAAGGCGTCACTGCCGCCGCGGCGTGGTCGCCCGACCTCAGCGGCATCGCGTTCTTGGAGCAGCGCGAGCGCAAAGGCGAGGAGGTCGTCTTGCTTTTCCGTGGCGTGCAACCGATCAGCCGGAGGGTGATCGGCGCCTTCCATGTCCCGGCGCTGGAGCTTTTTGCGGGCCCCAAAGAGGCAGACCATGAGAGCTCCCTGGCGTCGGGCTACTCGCTGCCTGAGTTCTCCCCCGACGGCCGCCGCGTGGCGCTGCGCGTGGGCAATCGTCCCGATACAGTCAGCGTCGCGGTGTTTGACATAGCTGAGCCGTCGAAGACGGAATGAACCGCGCGAGTTCGGGAGCCCGAGGTGATACGGCACGAGGGCGGCGTACAACGACCCAGGCGCAGCCGCGCCCTTAGGATTCCTGCGCGACAGGCAGGGTGAACGAGATCGTCGCGCCCTGCCCGGGCGTGCTCTCGGCCCAGATCGTGCCACCGTGCGCCTCGACCAGCAGCCGCGCCATGTAGAGGCCAAGGCCAGTGCCATGCCGCGCGCCCTGCGGCGCGTCGCCCGTCGTCACCCACTGGTCGAAGATGCGCGGCAGCAGTTCGGGGACAATCCCCGGCCCCGAATCGCGCACCCGCATCACGACGTTGTCCTGCTCCACCTCGCCGGTGACGTACACGGACGACCCGAGCGGTGAGTACTTGATGGCGTTGTCGAGCAGATTCGAGATCACGAGCTTTACCAGATCGGGATCCACGTTGACGCGCACACGCGCCAGCTCGCCGCATACCCGCCGATCCATGCCTGGGTGGTAGGTCTGCACCTCCGCCAGGAGTTCTTCAACGAGTTCAGGCAGGGACACGACCCGTCGCTGCAAGCGCAGCTTCCCCGCCTCGATCCGGCCGAGGTCGAGCAGGTTGAGGACGACGCGGGACATCGCGTCGGCGGTACGGCTGATTGACTCAACCACTTGTCGGCGAGTCTCCGAGTCGAGATTTGGCTGGTGCAGCAGCGACGCACCCATCTTGATTGCGCTCGCCGGACTGCGCAACTCGTGTGCCGCGAAGGCCACGAACTCTGCCCGCAGTTGTTCGTTTGCCTGGCGCGCCTGCGCTTCGGCCTCGCGCTTGCCGAGCCGAGCGAGCAAGACGAGACCCGCCAGTATCGCTACCAGCCCGGCCCCGTCGGCGAGCATGAGAATCAGAAGGCTCAGGGCCCGCTGCGTACTCTCGGTCGCGAGCAGTGCGGATAGGTTCACCCGGTGCTGACTGCGAAACGCTGATAGCAGCTCCGCGACATTGTCGGCCCGGTCGCCCACCGCGGCGACCTGCGCCACGGTAGGCGACGGTGGAAGGTCGAGGGCGGCTTCGGAGAACGCGCGCTGCTCGGCGAGAATCCGCCATTGCAGGTCGCGACCTTCCGGCGGAACGGCGAGTTCAGGATCGCCCAGGTGCCTCTGGAATTGCGCCGTCCACACGCGAATGGCCTCGCGAGGTAGCGGAACGTATACGCTTGCCGTCACCCGTTGACGCTGGCGCTCCAGGGTGTTGGTCGCGTCGGAGGCTGCCTGGAGAATGCGCATGGCCCGGGCTTCATCTTCGGTGACCCGGCGGTGGCGGTTCTCCACTACATAGTCCGCGCCAGTGAGGACTACGATGGCGATCATGATGATCACGAAGATGAGCACGCGCTTCGGCATCACAGCATCCTAGCGGCAGCCACCTTCTTAGTATAGCATAGTTGTCAACGCCGGGTTCCGCTGGAAGTCGCACGCGGCTGGGCAGGGAACTGGCGGGTTGCGATCGCCTATCCTAAGCCATTCATACTGCACAGCGCGTCGTCGGAATGCTCGCCGCATCGGCGACGCGTGAGCGCTCGCGCATTGTTCATGCCGGCGGTCGTTGCGCATACGCGATGTAGACTGAGCATGAATAATGCGGGCTATGTGGTCGTTGAATGATGCAGCCGCCAGCGGCGTTTCTTCTCGACGACAACGGTCAGGACTCTGCGGCCGAGGGCGTATGCCTGCTTCGCCAGACCTCGCACTCTGACTGTGGCGCCCACCGGCGGCAGGCCGGCATCGGTGACCACGGCGATGCGGCCGGTGCCGTCATCCAGCTCGTACGCGCCGTAGCCCAGCACGCCCATCGAGCGCCTGGCCGTGCCCTCGATGAGGACGATCCGTTCGTCGAACGCCCGTGGATTGTCGATGATGCGCTTGATCGGGATGGGCTTGAAGAAGAACCAGTAGACCAGAACACACGGTACCGCGACGACAATCAGCACGATTACAAGCGTTAGCCATCGCCTTTTCATTGAGGGACGTCCGGGATGGTGCCACAAGCCTTGCACAACAACCTGCGATGGCGTCACCTTCTGCCGCCGCCGCTGCCCTTCCTGCCGTATGAGGCGATCAGCGCTCAGGCATCCGCTGAACGGCTGGGAGGCAAGGTCGAGCGCCACTTCCGCCGAATAGCCCAAAGGTATCTGCGCGTCAGCGGCATGGCTGCCGGTATCGAGCAGCCACCCGCGACAACACGAGGGGTCACACGTGCACTATCCCACACGAGACTTGAAGGCCGACTGGCGGCCCGGCGACGCTGCGAAGCTTGCGCAGCTCTTCAACGAGTACGGTGCGGATTGGCCCGGAGGCCTTGGGCCGCGAAACAGCACAGCGGAGGAAGCCGAGCGCATGGTGCGCGAGGCTAATCTGCTCGCGATGTTCGTGGCCGAGGCGGACGGGCGCTTCGTCGCCTACTGCGATCTGACGTCCCGGCGGGGCGAGCATTACGCGTACGTGCCGTTCCTGAACGCCCATCCAGATTACCACGGGCGCGGGTTCGGGAAAGCCGTGCTGCTGAGCAGCGTCGAGAGGGCCATCGCGCTGGGCTACGATCGGGTGGTTCTGCACACCTGGGGCGGCAATCTGAAGGCAGTCCCTCTGTACAAGAAGTCCGGCTTCATGTGGGCGCCCGAAACCCACGTCATGATGGAGAGCTTCGTGCCCTTCGCGCTGCGCCACCCGCTCGCGCGCCCGTTCTTCTCCAAGCATAACTGGTACGAGTCGCAGGTGCGGGATCTCGCCCTAACGGAGGACGTGTTCCTGCGAGGCAAGGTCCGGGCCTACCAGTACCTCTGGCGCGCCGACGGCGACATGCTGCGGATGGTCTTCGATCGTCAATCGCAGGGTCTGCTCGAGATCGAGACCAATGAACTGCGCGCCGGATGCTATCTCCCGGATGAGAAGATCACCGCCGATATGCCCCACCAGATCCGCTGGGAGATCGAGGCGAAGACCGAGGTTCCTCTCGAGGTCGTGGTCGTCACCCAGGCTGACCCCGGAATCTCGTGCTCTTATCAGGAATCGCTGACCGTTCGCCGCCGTGCCGTGCGCTCGACGCAGTTCGTCGTCGATCCGGATATCCCGGAGAAAGAGCGCGAGCCGTACGCCGCCATCATCAGGTCGGTGATGCTGGTCAACCGCCAGCCGCTGGAGCTTGCGTCGGGAATGGAGGTGCGGCAGGCGGCGACGGTCGGGGTCGAGCCGGACTTCGTTTCGCTGCGCCCCGGCGTCGAGCAGCGCATGTTCCTTCAGGTCGCCTCGCATGTCGACCAGCCCGCGCGCGCAACGATCTCGGCTCACTGCGTGCGGGGCGGTCGTATGAAACGCGTGACTGCAACGCTCGATCTCCGTCCACGCGGCCGGCGGCGCTTCCAAGTTGCGCTCACGCCCGACGGCGCCGGCCAGGTTGATGTCACGGCGAAGATCGGCCTGAAGATCGCCGGCAAGACGATACGCGCCAAGGATGCCAAGATCGCTTTGCGCGCGCTTGGGCCGCGTGACCTGGCTGGCTCGGTGGACGAGGGGCACGCAATTCTTGAAAGCGCTAACCTGCGCGTCGCCATTGAACGCAGCGGCTTCATGCGGGTTCTGGCCAGGCGAGAGGTGGGCGGCAGGGCGCCGTGGTCGGGCATCATGGGCGCGCGCGCGCCCGTGGTCGGCCCGCCCTATGCGTGGGAGGAGTTCTTCACGCGCCCGCGGTTTGACGCGGCCATCGAGCCCGAAGACGGTGCGGTGACCGCCGTCCTGCGGTCCGATTCGGCGCAGCGGCCGGGAGTACTTCTGGAGCGCAGGGTGATTCTGACCCACCGGCCGGTGGTCGAGATCCGCGACAAGGTCATCAACACCACTTCGCAGGTGCATGAGCTCACGATAAGCCGGGTCGCCTGGCCCGAGGGCGGGCGTGGGCGAGAGGCTTTGCTCGGCCCGAACGGGATCATCGAATCGCCGCGCGGCGGAGCGGCGTTCGAGATCACGCATTTGCAGCCGCCCGACGAAGCGGCCGAGTGGCCCGAGGGATGGGTCTTCGCCGGAGATGAGCGGGATGGCGCCGCGGGCCTCATTTGGTCGGGCGCCTCGCGGGTGGAGCATGCCTGGGGGACGAGCATCAAGCAGCCGCTTGGCGTCCTGGCGCCCGGCGCATCCGCCGAAGCGCCGCCGCTGTTCATGTTCGCCGGTCGCGGCGGCCCGGAAGATGTCCGTTTCTGGTGGCGCACCCTCATCGCCGCGGAAGCAACTCCGGCAAGCGAGACGACCGGTGCGCCTCAGCCTCCTGTCACTTTCGGCCTTGCCCCGAGCCCGCTGGTGGTACAGCCGGGCGGAGCGCAAGCGCACATGTTCGCGAAATCCTTCGGCAGGAACACGCTGGCGGGCCGACTCGCCCTGCACATGCCGGCCGGGCTGCGCGTCGACCGTGCGGAACACGCCATCGAGGGCCTGGATGGCAAGCGCCCGTTCCGGACTCGCATCCGGATTCAGCGCACCCGGCGCGCCCGCACCGGGATGCAGGTCGGACGGGCGGAGCTGAGTCTCGATGAGGCTATCTGCGTCCGCGAGTTCGGCGTGCTCGTTCTTGATGGCGCCCAGGGTCAAGTCGCGGAAGAGCGCGAAGAGGGCACGCTCGTCGTGGATGCGGCGCCCATGCACCTTCGCGTGGCCCCGTCGTTCTCCGGCTGTGCCATTTCGCTGCGGTGGCGCGACCACGAGCTGCTTCACACGAAGCATCCGAGGCATCCGCCCTTCATGTGGTGGAACCCGTGGTATGGGGGCATCTGGCCACAACTTGGCGCGCTCGGCGAGATGGGCGATCTGCTGGGCAAGGAGAGCTTCACGGCACGTTTTGTCTCGCGGCAAGGCCGCAGCGGTGCCGCGTGGCGAGGTGTGGCGGTGTCATGCTCGCCGCGGCACGAGCGCGGCCGGCATCTCCGCCTGCGCCTGGAGTACCTGCTCTTGCCGGGCGCGCCGGTGATGGCGGTCGTCGTGACCTGCGCGAGTCGCATCGACGCGGTCACCAGTTTCGACGCCGGCGCCGACGTGTGGCTCAGCCTCGGCGGCAGACCAACCCATCGAGTGCACGTTCGGCGCGCACTCGAGGCGGATGCGACGCGCCTGCGCATCGACGACCACCGGCACGTGCAGTTCGACCCCTGGGGCATCGTGGAGGACCGGCGCGCGCGGTGCGCCGTGTTGCTGACCCCGGGGAATCCTACGGTCGACCGCGCCGGTGTGGAACTGACCGGCCGCGAAGGATATCATCTCACGCTGCGATCCGACGGCATTCTGCAGCCGGGCGGCAGGTCGCGCGCAAGCTTCTACCTGGCGTTCGGCGATAGTACGGACGAGGTGGAGCCCTACCGGCACCTTGCCGGCTGCGCCGTGCTGCCGTGACGCCGGATCCCTGCCTTGGCTGGGCCTCGATGGCTGGCCGTCGCAGCGATGCCACCAGTGAGGAGGCGACGATCAATGCCGAGTCCGTATCACGGCCTCACTCCGCCGTTCCAACTGCCTTCAGATATCGTCTACTTCCACGATTGGCGCTACGTTGATACGGGCGGTTTCAGGTGGGTTGGGCCGGACGGGCAAAGAGTGCCCATGTGGGGACTCGAGCCTATCCCGCCGATGCACCTCGAATACTCGAACATGGCCCTCGGCATCCACCTCGAGGCCCAGCCGGCTCAGAAGACCGAGCCCGTTCTAACCCCCGAGAGCACGGGCGAACTCTTCCTTTTCGGCGGCACATGTATCCATGACGAGGGACGCTACCGGCTGTGGTACGAGTGCTGGCCAAAGGAAGACATCGGTGACGGGCCTTCGGCCCGTTCCGGAGCGGCACGTGGTGCCGCCGCCGATCGCATGGGCATATTCAACCTCCTTCGCTACGCGGAATCGGATGATGGCGTAGACTGGCGGCTGCCGTCGCTCGGACTGGTCGAGCACCTGGGCGACCGCGAAAACAACATCGTCTACGGGGGGCCGGTCACGCCTGAAACCGGCTACCACGGCGGCAGCGTGTTCAAGGACCCCTCGGCGCCGCCCGAGGAGCGCTACAAGGCATTCTATCTCGGCCACCTCTCGCAGGAGGGGCTCGCCCGATACCAAGAGCAGCGCCCAGATGACGTCGACCCATTTCAGTCAGGCGCCGCACGGGTGGCCGCATTGTGCGGCGGCGTGTCCCCCGATGGCCTGGCCTGGACGCCGCTGCCGGAGCCGCTGCTGGTGCAGACGAGTGATACGCATAACGTGTGCACGTACGACGTCGTCACGAAGAAGTACGTCGCATACGTGCGATCGTGGTACTTCAACCGCCGCACCATCGGACGCTCTGAGACCGACGATTTCCGGCGGTTCCCTCTTCCCGAAGAGCTCTTCTGGCCGAACGCGACGAGCGCGCCATATGACCTCTGGTACGCGAACGCGAAGACGATGATGCCGGGCACGGTTGACTACCACGTCATGTTCCCGCTGCGGTGGAGCTTGCCTGAGGATCGCTTCGAGTTTCATCTTGCGACCAGCCCCGATGGCATCGTGTGGGGCTTCGTTCCCGGCGGCGCCGTGTGCAAGCCGGGCGAAGCGGATGCATGGGATGCGGGGGTCACGGCACCCGGGTTAGGGATGGTCGCGTTTCCGGGCGACCGCATCGGCATACTCTATGCCGGATCGCCCGTGCCGCACAAGTATCCGCGCCGGCCGCCGCTGGGTGCGCTGGCGTGGGCGTGGTGGCCGAAAGGCCGCCTGGTGGCGCTGCGGGCGCCGCTTGAGGGGTCGTTTGCCCTGTACCCGCTGCGTGTCGCCGGCCGAACCGTGCACCTCAACTTCCGCACCCCGCCCGCCGGATACATCCGGGTCGAGGCTGTCGGACCGGACGGCAAGGTTCTGCCGCGGCGCAGCTTCGCTGACTGCGATACACTGAGCGGCGATCACCTCGATCGCGTCGTGACGTGGCACGGCGAGACCGATCTCGGGGATCCCCCTGACAGCGCTGTGACCCTGCGGTTTCGCCTGCGCAGCGCCGACCTCTTCAGCGTCGAGTTCAAGTAGCGCCCATCGTTGGTGCACGCGTTCACCACTTCGCTGCACTCAGTGCGGGCTCTGAGCAACGTCGAAGGGTCTCGCCCGAGAGCGGCGCCGCGGGCACTATATATCCGGGTGCTCGCGTATCCGCTGCCCGCCCCCAACGTCGCTGTTTCCCAATCGGCGCAAACCGGTCTTGACGAATCATCATAATTGTGCGTGAATATCTTATGATCAATAATGGACAACGAGATGGAGGCGCCAATGCGAAAGACAAAGTTTAGTTCACCGACCGGTACGCCCGCGCCCGAACGCGATGACGACGTTCTCGACATGGACCAGGCGGTCGCACACCTGAAGACGACCAAGCCCACCATGTATCGTTGGATCGCCCAGGGCAAGATCCAGGGCTTCAAAGCCGGCCGCCAGTGGCGCTTCTATCGCCGCGACTTGCGCAAGTTTCTCGAATACGAGGACCCCACCGCTGTCGGCATTGATCTCGATGCCGTTCGCGCCGCAATCAAGATCCTGGACCAGCGAATCGTACGGGCCCGCGCAGCCCGCAAGAAAGGAGTCAAGCAATGAGGCGGCAGCAGAAAGTCGCGGATGAGAAGCCATTGCGAGATGAGGAGGCGGCGCTCGTCGATCTGAGCAACAAGATCATCCAGGCCGCGGTCGCCGACGACGCCTCAGACATCCACGTCGAGCCCGCACGCGACGAGACCTGGGTCCGTTTCCGAATTGACGGCGTTATGCACGAAGTGCTCTCCCTGCCGCGGAAAGTGCACGACCCGCTCGTCACCCGGTTCAAGACCATGGCGGACCTGGACACGGCCAGCAGGCGCACGCTCCAGGGCGGCCGATTCATCGCCTCCGTAGAGGGGCGCGAGTACGATATGCGCGAGACCGTTCTCCCTACGATCTACGGTGAGAAGGTGACATTGCGCATGTGGGGCGAAGAGTACGGGCGTCTGGGTCTTGACCAGATCAGGTTCAGCAAGCCCGATCGCGAGCGCCTCGAACGCTGCCTGCACGCGCCGACGGGCCTCCTCGTCTTCTCCGGCCCCACCGGTTGCGGCAAGACCACGGCCATGCATGCCGCGATGCTCTCGCTGGTGAGCGCTGAGAGGGTCCTGTACTCAATCGAGGATCCAGTCGAGATCCGCCGGCCAGGAATCGCGCAGATTAGCCTCAATCGCAAGCTCGGGATTGATTATCCCGAGGCCATAGGCGGAATCATGCGCGCCGACCCGGACGTCGTCATGGTCGGCGATGTGCCTGATGCGGACACTGCAAAGGCAATGCTTGACGCGGCCATCACCGGCCACCTCGTGGTGACACAACTGCACGCCGAGAACTCGGCCCTGGCGGTCGAGCGCCTCATCCATATCGGCGCCGATCCGTTCCTTCTGTCACAGGGCCTGCTCATGGTTTCGTCGCAGCGGCTCGTGCGGCACATCTGTAGTGAATGCAAGCGGGAGATCGAGTATCCTGAGCGTGTGGTGAAGGAACTCGTGACGCGCGGCCAAAATGACGGTATGCCATGGCCGGGCGAGCACCCGACCCTCTACAAGGGGCGCGGCTGCGATCATTGTCACGGCACCGGTTACTATGGCCGCATGGGGGTCTATGAGATCATGGTGATTGATCGACAACTCGCCGAGTTGATCCGCACCGGCGTCGAGCCGTCCCAGATTCGCGAGGCCGCGATCAAGAAGGGCATGACCACCATGTTCGCCGACGGCTTCGCTAAAGCGATCGCCGGCGAGACGACCGTGGATGAGGTATTGCGCGTTGTGGCTCTGTAGCTCGCCGCTGGCGCCTTCCGCTCAATTTGTGCTGCCGGCCGACAAGGCGGCCGCCGCAGCGCGGCCAATCACACGGCGGTGTGCGGCAGGTGGTACCTTTGGCCTGTCATGCGACGCACGGAGGGCTCTTCATGACGCGAGTGGCGGTCTTTTGCCTACTGGTCGGCCTGGCACTGGCGGGCACGCTTGGCGTTCTGGCAGACGTTGTCAGCGCCGCCGACGCCGGCGACGCGTGTGTTGACTGCCACAAGCAGGCGACGTCCAACATCGTCTCCGACTGGCAGGCCAGCAAGCACAGCGCGGTGGGGGTTGACTGCTCGGTCTGCCACGGTGACAAGCACCAATCCGCGCAGGATGTCGCCAAGGCCGCGATCCCGACGCCGGAGACATGCGCGCCGTGCCACAAGGATCGCGTCGAGCAGTACAAGAGCGGCAAGCACGCGGCCGCGTGGGCAGCGATGAAGGCGATGCCGACGTTCCACTGGCAGCCGATGGCGCTCACCGAGGGCATGAAAGGTTGCGGCGGCTGCCACAAGATCGGGCTGAAAAGTGAAGCGGACATCGCCGAACTGAAGAAGACCGGCCCCGGGTTCGGCACCGCATCCTGCGACGCATGCCACACCCGCCACATCTTCTCGGTGCAGGAGGCCCGCCAGCCCCAGGCCTGCGAGACCTGCCACGAAGGCTTCGACCACCCGCAATGGGAAATGTACTCGAGTTCGAAGCACGGCGTGCGCTACCTCCTGAAGCAGACCAAGACGCTCCCCGACACGGTCGCCGCGCCTACTTGCCAGACTTGCCATATGCAGGATGGCAACCACGGCGTCCGCACCGCGTGGGGCTTCCTCGCGGTTCGTCTGCCGATGCCCGAGGATAAGCAGTGGGCGGCGGACCGGGTGTCCATCTTGCAGGCGCTAGGCGTGCTCGATCCCGAGGGGAAGCCGACGGCGCGGCTGGATGTCGTGAAAGCGGCGGACGTTGCGCGACTGACCCAGGAGGACTGGCAGAAGCAGCGCGACAAGATGGTGCAGACCTGCAGCCGGTGTCACTCGGCGACATACGCCAAGGGTGAACTGGACAAGGGCGACGATATGATCCGGAGCGCGGACCACCTGATGGGGGAGGCGATCCGCACGGTCGCCGCGCTGTACAAGGACGGCGTGTTGCAGAAGCCCGACACCTACGCCTACGCTTCTCCGGATCTGCTCGCCTTCCACGATGCGCCGACGGTGATCGAGCAGAAGCTGTTCGTGATGTTCCTCGAGCACCGCATGCGGACGTTCCAGGGCACGTTCCACGCAAACCCCGACTATGCGCTGTGGTACGGCTGGAGCGAGATGCAGCGCGATCTTACGGAGATCAAGAGCGAGGCCGCCGACCTGCGGGCGAAGGCAACTGCGGCACAGCGGTAACGGGCGCTCTGCCGTTGGCGGCGCGGACCTGACGGCGACGATGACGGTGCCGATGCGTGGCATTAGGGAGCCGACGATGAAAGCGATCAGAGTCCACCAGCTCGGCGAGCCGGAGGTGATGAGCCTCGAGGAGGTGCCGGACCTGTCGCCCGGAGCCGGACAGGTCGTGGCGCGCATACACGCGGCCGGCGTCAATCCGGTTGACGCCTACATCCGGTCGGGGCGGTATGGGACGTTCCCCTGCCGTGCACGTGAGCCCGTGATGCTGCCCAGACCGTGGAGGCCCACCCCGGCCATCTTGCGGCGCCCGTGGGTATGCGTGCTCTCCACAGAAATGCTCACGCCCGCCAGTTGCGCCCGCCACTTCACCGCCCGACCTGCTCGGCATCGAACGAGCAGTCGAGCGCCGCGATCGCCCGCAGCCAGTCGCGGTACTTCTCCAGCGCGAACGGCGGCGTGCCGATGAGGGCGTGGTTGATGCCCCTCGTATCCCCGATGCTCCATTCCAGCAGCCACAGGCCTTGCCGTCCGCGCGAGATCGCTATGCGCGCCACCTCCCGATTCTCGTTCGCCGGGGATTCGAAATCGCCCGCCGCCAGAACCTCCTTGGTATCGGCATCGCGCACGCTATAACAACCTGCTGCGTCTTCGCGTGAATCATTGCCTAGCACCACGCGCACGTGCCACGCATCCGGCTCATCTACCATGAGGCAGATCGGCTGCTGCACGCGCTTCAGGTAGTGGTAGGCGAGCTTCTTGGAGAGGTAGTAATCCACCACGGCGTCCGAGAACTGCGGCCAGCCGTCCACCAGGTTCCACCACAGCACGCCGGTGCGCCGCCACTTGCGCAGCCGCACCATCTCGACGAAGAACTTCTTCGCCTCGGCCTGGCAGATCTGCGACGCAAGCGCATAATCCGCGAGGTCGTCAGGCACGCTGTCGAACATCTCCGCGATCTGCTTCGCCATGAGCCCGACGCGGTATGCCATGGGTCCCGGTGTCGGCGTCGGGTCCGTCGAATGAACCCGCCATTCCTCGTTATCCTGCCACGGCCATAACGCCTCCGCAGAGAGAAACCGGCGCAGCGATGACACGTTCGGGCAGCCGTGGTAACCGATTTCGCCGATGAAGTGGGCCGCGCTCTCGATGTAGGGGCGGCTCTTGTAGTAGTCGCGCGGGCCCCACAGGTGTTGTTCGGGCAGGAGGTCCCAGTCGCCGGCAGCCATAGCCTCGGGCGAGAAGTAGGGCGATGTGGGAACGTATGGGCGGTACGGATCACACCGATGTGTTGCGCGCGCCAGCACCTCCCGCGAGATGCGATTGTTCGCGGGGTCGAGGCCATCGCCCAGGTACGCGAAGTCGACCTCGTTGTCGCCGCTCCACACCGCAAGCGAAGGGTGATTGCGCAGCTTGCGGACCACCGACTCGGCCTCCACGCGCACTTTGGCCAGGAAATCCAGCGACTGCGGATAGCGCGAGCAGGCGAACGCGAAATCCTGCCACACCATTATGCCCTTCTCATCGCAGACGTCGAAGAACGCGTGATCCTCGTAGACGTTCCCGCCCCAGCAGCGCAGCATGTTGCAGCCGACGTCATCCGCGAGGGCGAGCAGTTGATCGTAGCGGGCCGCGTCGCGGCTGTGGAACGCATCGGCGGGCACCCAGTTCGAGCCCTTTACGAGAATCGGCACGCCGTTGACGATGAAGCGGAAATCGCCGTCGTTGCCTGCCGTCTCGGTTCGGTGAAGCTCGATCGTGCGCAGCCCGACGCGGTCGGTGCGCGCGTCCACCACCTCGCCGTCCATCAACAGTTCGGCCGTCGCCGTGTAGAGGTTTGGCTCGCCGTAACCCTTCGGCCACCAGAGCTTGGGATTGCCGATGTCGATGCCCGTGGCGCCGGCGGTGAAGCGCGCCTCCACGGTCTTCGTGAATGTGCTGTCGCCACATTTGCCGGTGAACCGCAGGGTGATGCCTTCGAGGTCGGCGCGGTCGGTGACGAACTGCCACTGCACCCGCAGGTGGGCATGATCCGAGTTCGCGTGACGCGTCGCGAAATAGAGCGAGGAGATGTGATTGGGTTCCAGTATCTCCAGCCACGCCGGTCGCCAGATGCCGGCGGAGACCGCGCGCGGCATAATGTCCCAGCCGTAGCAGTGCGGCGGCTTGCGAACGCCGATCGCCTCCCACTCGTCCATAATCGCGTTCTCGGAGGGTTCGAACTGGCGATCTCTCGCAGCCTGAATGGGGGAGGCGAGCCGCACGACTATCGTGTTCTCGCCCTCGGGGCGCAGGCAGTCGGTGACATCGAAGGCGTGCTCGATGAGGGCATTGTCGGTATCACCGAGCTTGCGGCCGTTGAGCCAGACTGTGGCAAAGCAGTCGAGGCCGTCGAAAACAAGCCGCGCCCTCTGCCCGGACCGCAGCGGCTGCGCGGTGAAGGTGCGGCGGTACCACCACTCGTGGAATTCGTACGGCCGCAGCAGGAGGATGTTTTTGGCGAAGAACGGGTCCGGCAACCTGCCCGCGCCGACCAGCGCGAGTTCCACATTGCCCGGCACCTGGGCAGTCAGCATCTCCCATCCGTCACAGAAAGCTTCGTGCAGTTCAGCCGGGCCGCCGGCGGGCTGCAAGCGGTGCGCAAGCTCCCACGCGCCGCACAGATCAACTTGGGTCATCAGATCCTCCAGACATGACACGCGCGCGGGCTCACGAATTCCTCGCCCTGCCAGGGAGAGGCCAGGAGAGGGTGAAATCCCACACTGGTCGTCCCAGCCCCCGCACGCGCAACCCGCTGTTCTTTTTCGGCGGCGCCATGTCCTGCCGCTCACGATGCGCCTGCGCTGGCATCAGCTCTTGCCCGAGCGCCTCACTTATGGTCTAATTGTGGCACGGAGCACACCTTTGCAGGCTATCGAGCAAGCGGTACATGTCCCCGAATGGGCAGTGACGGTCGAGGAGGCTCAAGCCCTCGAGAAGCGCGAGCAGTTCTTCGCCGCCGGGTTCCTCCTGGGCGACAGCTTCTCCATCTCCATGCGTCACGCCCGCGGGATCGCCAACTACCTCGACAAGTGCGATCTCCCGCCGTACAACGGTGAACTACTGTACCCGGCTGGCCGAAGCATCTGGACCTCGGGCGGCCCGCAGGTGTTTTGGCACCACTACGTCGCGCTCGATCTCACCTTCAACCCATCGCTGGCAGCGGAAAAGGCGGCTCAGGCCACAGACTCCGTAGCGCGCAGCGCCTTCGAAAAAGCCCGGCGTTTCTGCGAATCATATCCCCGAGGCGGCGGCTACACCCACAGCATTATCAATTTCGGGCGCGCCTTGAGTGAGGGCCTCGATCACTACGACGCGCGTATTCGGCAGTGCCTCGCCGCCACCGAGGATCCGGACAAGCAAGAGCTCTATCGGGCGCTGCTCGTCGTGCTCGCCGCCGTTGATCGTTATCGCGCACGCGTCGCAGATTGCCTCGCGCAGTGCGCGTTCGAGGACGCGGCTCAGGAGCGCAACCGCCGGCGCCTGCTTGAGGCCTACCGCAGTCGCCTGCCCATGCGTCCCGCGCGCGGGTTCTTCGAAGCGATGGTCTCAACGATCTTGCTCTACGCGCTCGACGGCAGCGATGACCTGGGCCGATTCGATCAGTTCATGTGGCCGTACTACCGCGACGATATCGCGGCGGGCGTTATTGGTCGCGACCACGCGCTGCAGTTGGTGCGCACGCTGTGGCGCTACGTCGATCGCTGCTGCGGGTGGAACGTCGCCATCGGCGGCAGCACGCGGGAGGGGGAGGAGGCGAGCAACGACCTCACCGTGCTCTGCCTCGAAGCCATACGCGGCATGCGGCGGCCCAACCTCGCCATACGTTTGCGCCGCGATACGCCGCAGCGTGTCTGGGATGCGGTCATTGATACGCTGGCCGTGGGCGGCGGCCTGCCCGCGCTCTACTGCGAGGAGAACTACCTGCGCGCGATTGACCTGGCGCAGCTCAACCTGCCCGACGACGACAAGCGCGACTTCGCGTTCGGCGGGTGCACCGAGCTGATGATCCACGGCTGTTCGAGCGTCGGATCGCTGGACGGCGACTTCAGCGTCATCAAGACGCTCGAGGACAGCTTGCACCGTCACCTGCCTGCCTGCGCGACGTTTGAGGACTTCATGACGGCGTTCGAGGCTGACCTGCGCGCGGGCATCGCCGACCTCACCGCGTCGGTGTGCCGCAACCAGGAAACGCGGTCGACCCACCATCCCGAGCTTATCCGCACACTTCTGATTGATGATTGCATCGACCGCGGCAAGAACTACTACGACGGAGGCGCGCGGTACAACTGGAGCGTGATCAACATCGTTGGCCTGAGCAATGCCATTGATTCGCTGGTGGCGGTGCGGAAGGCGGTCTACGATGAGCGGAGAGCGGGCGCCGAGGAGCTTCTGGGCGCGCTCAGCGCCAACTTCAACGGGTACGGGTCGCTGCGCCAATACCTGGAGCACTGCCCACGCTACGGCAACGATGACCCCGAGGTCAACGCACTCGCAAATCGCCTTTCAGGCGTCGTCTACCGTGAGCTCAAGCGCTATGCGCCGTGGCGGGGCGGGAAGTTCCTCTGCGGGACGCTGATGTTTGTCACGTATGGCTGGTTCGGGAAGCCCGTTGGGGCGACGCCGGATGGGCGGCTGGCGGGCGCGCCGGTCGCGGATTCCGCCGGCCCGGTGCAGGGGCGCGACACGCACGGCCCGACCGCGATGCTTCGCTCCGTCGCGTCACTTCAGCAGGAGCACGCGCCGGGGACGCTGGTCGTCAACATCCGGGTCGCCAAGGAACTCTTCGCGACGCCGGAGGGCCGTGCGAAGCTGCAATCGCTCATTCGCGGCTACTTCGACCTCGGGGGAATGCAGTTGCAGGTGAATGTCGTTGATCAGGAGGTGCTGCGCGACGCCATCGCGCATCCCGAGCGCCACGGCGATCTCATCGTGCGCGTCGGCGGCTACTCCGAGTACTTCAACGCCCTCGACGACGACCTCAAGCGCACCATCCTGGAGCGGGTGGAGCACCAGTAGGCGAATGGCCCATCGCCCACTGCCGCGTCGGCCGACGCTGTGACGCCGCTACCTCGGGAAGAACTGCGGCAGCCACTTGCGGTTGGCTTCGAGCATCTC
>Ga0315284_10003586_pt1 | contig 22090 bp, 24 predicted proteins | sample YL17G09_16_MG_FD_203696 | JGI IMG/M metagenome (GOLD analysis project Ga0315284, IMG submission 203696) | Sediment microbial communities from Yellowstone Lake, YNP, Wyoming, USA - YL17G09_16 | ecosystem: Environmental > Aquatic > Freshwater > Lake > Sediment | place: USA: Wyoming | collected... | reverse complement strand
TATTTTCATAATTTTGTCTTTGAATCCAGTTGTTGGCATATGATATCCGATCGCATAATCCTCTAAAAACTCATTGGATATTAAGCTTTTTTTCAGAAGAAGAAAGTCTACAACGTTATGTGACAACAAATAAAACCGTCCGCTACAATATTGCGTAACATTAACAACCAAGTTGGACGGCAACTCTGGATGTAATTTATAATACTGGCTATTATATGCGTTTTTTACATCTACAATATGTCCACCATAATGAACACGATTTGCGAACACGGGGTCTGAATATTTGCTATCTAATACTGTTATCAAAGTGTCAAAGAATTTTACAGGAGATACCATTTGGTCGTCATCTGTTTTAAAAATGTATTTAAAATAGAACAACTTTGTAATCGCTTCCAAAGCTTGTATTACTTTCTTTGGCAACGAATTGTAATCATCTTCTACCTTTATCCAGAGAATTTGTTCTTCATTATCAATTAGAAAATCTTGTTCCAACTCGGGATTACCAAGGACGTGAAAATAAGTTAAGCGTTCCTTATTTTTAAGATTTCTTAATTCTGGTAACCAACTACTCTTCTGGTTAAGAGCCTTATGTCTATACTTGACGCAATTAAAAATTAATAAAATGTAGTCTTGATTTAATAAACTCATACTACTATTTGTAATAAAAATATAGAATTTGTATTTATATTTTTATTTTTATTTTACTATTATTGTTTCCTACTCCTCATTGTCATTCTCCCTAGGATTAAATAGTTCTGTTAATACTTCATTTCCTAATTGTAAATATTTTCCGTCACATAACTTTATTACAACTCCGTGAAACATACCAAACATTAATTGAATCTTTACATAGTCGTCGCTAGGTTTTAGTTTAATGTGTGTTTGATTGGAATTTTGTTTCTCACTAATATTGATAGTTTCTATATAATCATTCAATTCAATTAAAAAATTATAAAGATCCATATGATTTAATTTATCATTTTGTTTGATGTGTTTTTCTGTAAACACAGATACAATTGTAATAATCTTATCATATTGATCCTTTTCCAATGACTGTATTTTTTCAAGTGGTTCAATCAATGATGAATTTATAATTAGTTCTGACACTTCACGTATAGAAACACTATAAAAATTTGAAAAAATTGAAAACATACCATCTTTTGTTTGAGAACCAATTTCGTAAATTAGTCCAAAATCCAAAATACCCAACTTATATTTATTAGTACTACTATTATCATCTTTAATAAACAATATATTTCCCGAATGGAGATCGCCGTGTATTTTACCATATAAAAATGTTGAAACAAAAACAAATTTCATCATAACCCTGGCAAAACCATCATAATCTTCTTGTTCTATTTTACCAATTGATTTACCATTTATATAATTCATAATAATAATATCATTGTATTTGTTTGTGATAGACTCGTCCACATTGGGTATTTCTATGTATTTTAAAAATTTACACATTTTGCGAAATACTTGTATATTTTTTACTTCTTGAACAAAATTAGTTTGGTGATTAACTAGATCAATATTCTTTGCCATTACATCGGCAATTTGAAATTTATTTATAGAAGGGATATACAATATCCAATTGAGAAATACTAACAAATCGTTAATTCCAGTGGTTAACGTTTGTTTAATATTCTTTCGTTTCATTTTGACAACAATTTCTTCTCCTGTAGCTCCATTTTTCCCCTTAAAAACAAGAGAAATCATACCAGAATTGATTGGCTGTAAAGGCTGATCAAATATAATATCGTGTTCTTTTTCTAAAATTGTTAGCATATTATAGTCTATTTCGGATTCAGTCCAAGGTGCTTTGTCTACAAATCGGATTAATGTGTTATTAATTTTGTCGTCAATAATGTTGTTATTTAAAGCAAATGCCTGAAATAATTTAACATACAATATATTTATTTGTATTAATTTGTTGGTTATACTAACAATAAATGCTTCATAACTTTGATGTTGCCAAAATATGTATTTTAATGTCTCAACAAATAAGATCCACGCAAATTTAATTAGAAGCATAAACCCTCTAAAACAGGATGATTTATTAGTTTCTTGTGTATTATTATTCATTTTAATACGTTATTATTAAATGACAAGTTTTCTATAAATTGTTTTAAGCGAATAAATACTTTATGAACTATTGTAATAACCATTTTTTCAATAAATTGTTCTATTTCAATATCATCTTCTATGTTGATACTACAATTAATTTCTACGTGATGGTTTGTTAGTATGTTACAATCAATAATCAAGGTTTTAACAGGTAATGAATATAAATCTGGAATACTGCTAAATTCCAAAGGTGTTGTTCTATTGGATACAGGCAAACACTTAAATCGGATAACATCACTTGATTTAACCATTTTAACAGACATACATACATAACTTTGTGGTATTCCTAGATCCGAATATAAATCTTTCATTAAAGAACAAATTGTTGCGTTTTCTAAAGTAGTATCCTTTTTCAAAATAGATTTTTCATAAATATCTGGATTCAGATCAAAAATCAACTTAACCATATCAAAATTTATAATAGATGGTAAAATGAACTGATTATTTTGTATAGAAAATGAAACATTATATTCATTATTTTTTAGTTTAATAATTTTCATACCGTTTTTGTCCATTAAAATATTGGATTTGATTTTATTCATTATAATTAATATTATTTATAATGAACACAATAAAAATCAACTAATAACTTATTTACTTCTATTTTTTGTTGAGCTTCTTTAAGTAGATTTACAATATATATTTTTAACAAACTTAAAGAGAAATCGCAGTCCAATCATCCGGACAAAGATCTCCTGTATCATTTCCCGCTTTTGGATGAAACCACGTGTCGGGATAACACACGGTTTTACAATGATTCAGATTGAAATAAGCACCCCACCAACTAAAAGTGCTATTCGCAATAATATTGTCCTTACACAACGACATTAGAAGCATTTGTTGCCAGTCGGTTAATGTATTGTCTACACGTTCAAATGTTAATTCGGTAAACACTTGTTGTAAATGAATAATAATCTGTAACACTTCTGTTAGATCAGATTCTTCGCAGAAATATAATATATTCTTTTTTTGTTTATTTTGACTTGTCTGACCCAAAATGTAATTAATTGCTTTTATATAATATTCGGCTGTTAAAATAGGATATATTTCGGGAAATTTATTATAATCACCTAGACGAAAATGGAGCGAAATTGTATTATCAAAATTAATCTTATTTTCATACAAGACTTTTAGAATGAGCTGTTTATTAGATATTTTTAACAGTTTGAATATATTATCTTTATAAACATCAAAATATTTACTGCTTTGAAAGTAACCAACTAACATCTTTACTCGTTGCTGATTATTCAGCAAGTTTATTAATATACTTGGATCATAATTAAATGAATGTTCTTTAAAACATAATTCTAATATTGGTAGTTTGTCTTGGTCCTTTATAAATGGTTTCAAATTTGATAAAAAAGTATCCCAATAACTGTAGCGAACCGTAACGCCATTTTCGGCTGCTGTATCACTTGTTAGTTTGTGTTTATTTATAAAGAAGAATGATTGATTTGTTTTTAAACTTAGAGCAATAGTGGTGAATATTTGGAACAATTGGTTACCTAGGCCGCCTTGTAAGTTACACGTCAGCATATATATTAAATATGACTACTTATATTTAATATTTAATATATATTATTTTGTTAGTTACTTCGTTTTAAATTGTATTACTTAGATACTTTTCAAACAAGTTTAGTGCTTCCTTTGGCTTATATGTTGGCACCTCGTGACCCGCACCGTGTACCGTGATAAAACTAAAACGACTCTTACCTGAAAACGGTGTCTTGAATTTGCTAATGTAACCCGCAGTCTGTCCATCAAGGTACCAAGTGCTCCAATCTTGAACAAGAGAAAATCCTAAATCATAGATCCATCGTTGCGTTCCAATTGTACCGCACACACTGTCATCGTCGCCAGAATAAACAAGAATGCGCATATCTGGATGCGTCTTGGAATTCAAAAGGATCTTGTAATACTTCTCCATTGGTAACATCTTGTCCTTCAATTCATATTTGGTGGTTCTTGAACACTCAGCCCACACAATATCGGAGTGAACGTGTAGCGCCGCTTTCACATCATCACGGTTCAAATAGTTGGATGAATAATCATCTTCACACGGCTCATACATAATATCACTGGATAAAAGCAAATGCTGATCAGATAAATAGTTGCGCATTGTCATCTGTTGTGGCGTTAAGCAAACCGGATAATCTAAAGCATATGGATTCAAATTACCAATCTTACGCATAAAATCAACTATTAAAGTACTACAAACTGAGTTATTCAATTGTTGTTCCACACTTAGACATCCATTGGCGACATACTTGTCCCATTGAGGCTTTGGTAATAATTGCTTTCCCCAATACGTCTCCATCTCGGCGCCAACTCCGGAATAATAATCTGTATAAGGATTTCCTACTGCGAAACCCTTGAAATTTAGTTTAGAAGAAGCATCCTTTTGTGCGTCATTGTAATTCACAATTTCATTTGCTAAAGTTGGCATATAATGTCCGCCATATGACTCACTCGTAATATATAAATCACTTTTGGCAAAATGAGGGAACTTCAGAATGAGGCCTTGAATTGTTGCTAAATTATCCTTGGCCGCCTGATCGTCGCCAATCTTATAATCGTCCTCTACATCAGAGTAGGAGAAGCCAACGCCAACTGGCTGTTCCAAAAAGACCATATTAGCAATCTTGTTCCACGCATTTAAATTAATTTGAATTTCACCATCAGAAGTCGGGCGAAATGGACCTTGCTCAGTTAAAAAACCAATAAGTCCAGAACAGCCAGGACCGCCGTTGGTCCAGAACACGAGCGGCTTAGATTCAGCATCTTGTTCAGCTTCAACAAGCCAATAATGGATGTTCTTTTGAGTACCAGGTAAGTTAATATAACCGCTGAATTGATTATAAGATAAGACATCATTTAGACCTGGCAGTTCAGTTACTTGATCTTTAAGGGCCTCTTCGGTATATATAAACGGACTAGCATTTATAACAGATAGCACAACAGAAACTAACAAGAAACCTTGTATGAACATTTATATTATATTATATAAAAAAATATTTCTATATAATAATTTTTATATATTTTCTAATAAATTATAATTTAAAATTGAATTTAAACGCTACTTATTACTTATTATCATAAAGAATATAATGGAAACACAAAGTAATTTGATTGAAACAACTGCTACTCCCATCGTTTTGGAAAAACTCAAAAGAAAATCCAAAAAAGAGAAGCCTATATTGGTGATACAAGACACGGAGGATATTGACATCCAGAATATAGATGGATTAAAATATTTACAAACTATTCAACCAAATAGTATTGACCTAATATTAACAGATCCACCTTACATTATATCAAAAGACACTGGTATGAATGAGCACTACAATAATGTCAAGTTCAATGAAGAAAATGATATTGAATACGTAAAGTCAGAGGAAGAGTGGGAAACCTATAAGACTGAGAACGCGATTGATAGTGATATAAACAAGGAAAAATATATGAAATATGGCTCTATTTACGGAAAAAAATATTGTGTTAAAACTGATTACGGCTCTTGGGACAGCGACTTTACTATGGCTGCTTTAGATACGTTTATTGGCGAATACTATAAGAAATTAAAGAAAGGTGGTACTCTTATAATGTTCTTTGACCTATGGAAAATAACAAATTTAAAAGACATAATGGAGAAGCACAAGTTCCGGCAAATCCGATTTATTGAATGGATCAAGACAAATCCACAGCCAAGAAACAGTAAAGTTAACTATCTAACAAATTGCCGCGAAATTGCTCTGCTGGGTGTCAAAGATGGCGGCCCTACTTTCAATAGTTCTTATGATAACGCAATCTACCAGTTTCCGTTACAAGGCGGAAAAAACAGGTTTCATCCTACGCAGAAAAGCCTGGAACTATTTGAGGCACTCATTAACAAGCATTCCAATGAAGGTGACGTCGTCTTAGACACATTCTTGGGTTCAGGTACGACAGCGATCGCTTGTAGAAATACAAAAAGAAAATTCAAAGGATGTGAAATATCCAAAGAATATTGTGATAAAATTAATGAATTAATAAAGCAATAAAGCATATAAACAATAAATAAATTATAAAAGCAATAAATATACAAACAAATATACAAAATTATATATCAATAATTTCAAAGTGTGTCTTAAACATTTCTATTAAATTTTCAAACGCCCATCTAAACTTAATACAGTCCCGGTGATTATGGACTTGGAACTCCCCGATTGTCTTATTGTTAATGCTAATCGTTGAGCTCTCGCCCCATACCTTGTTCTTTTTTATATGACTGAACTCAATGACACGTTGACTCCAATCAATTTCCGTCAGCGTCCTAATAAAGAGCAGCAAGTCCTTCTTCTTATTGAAATAAACAATCGGACAGTCAAATGTCGTCTTGAAATAGATGGCAAGCATTGGCGCCAAGTTGTCCTGTATGTTCTGCTTGATTTGCTCCAAAGTGAGTGCCTGGTCTACTCCGAAGAAATCACAGAACTTCTTTCTTGAGGGCTGCCCGATCACCTGTGGACACACCTTGCCGTCCTTCTTCGTCGTCTTTGCGCTTAACCGTATAGACTCATCGTCGGCTCCCGTAAAATCGTATTGGCTGCCATTCTTGGCGCTGTGTATTAAGTTATTCGGGAATACATCTTTCAACTTAACAATTCTATCCGTTATTTTTTGCGCCTCTTCAACGCTGTATTTATATTTTCCGTCATATTCAATCCCGTAGAGCAGACAAACGCCTTTTTCAAATATCTTACCTAGGTCCTCGGTTAAGACCTTAGGTTTAGTAGTTATAGTTTCCATATTAGTTTCGTCTTCAAGAGTGGTCATAATATTATTTATAAACTAATATGAATATTAGTTTTTAAATTTCAATTTTTTTAGTAAATATAATTAAAATAGATTTACTAAAAATTTTAAAAATCTGATGTAAATTCAAAGTCGTCATCTGATTTCTTCACATTAGCCAGAGCATAATCACCAACTTTACGCTCGAAGAAATTAGTCTTTCCTTCGATGCTAATTAGCTCCATGAAGCCAAATGGATTTGACGCATTATAGATTTTAGGGTAGCCAAGTTGAACGCAAAGACGATCCGCTACAAACTGGATATATTGCGTCATTAGTTCACTATTCATTCCAATTAATCGGCACGGTAACGCATCGCAAATAAACTCGGTTTCAATCTCAACGCACTCTTTAATAATATCGTGAATTTTTGCCTTGGGAATCTTCTTTTCCAACTTACTATATAAAAGGATCGCGAACTCGCAATGGAGTGCTTCGTCGCGAGAAATAAGTTCGTTGCTGAATGTGAGTCCAGGCATTAGTCCGCGCTTCTTAAGCCAAAAGATGCTACAAAATGAGCCTGAAAAGAATATACCTTCAATACACGCAAACGCGACTAATCGGGTCGCAAAACTGCTGCGATTATCATTAATCCACTTCTGCGCCCAATCCGACTTCTTCTTGATACACGGGTAGTTCTCAATCGCATTGAATAATTTATGTTTCTGTTCCTTGTCTTTAATATAAGTCTCAATTAATAAACTGTATGTTTGACTATGAATATTCTCCATCGCAATCTGGAACCCATAAAATGCTCTTGCCTCTGAAATTTGAACATCGCTCATAAAACGTTGCGCCAAATTCTCCAAAACAATCCCGTCCGACGCAGCAAAAAACGCCAAAATCATTGATACAAAATGTTTTTCGTCAGCAGTTAACGTGTCCCAGTGATTCAAATCTTTGGACAAATCAATTTCTTCGGCTCGCCAAAAGCAATCAATTTGCTTTTTATACATAGACCATATATCGTCATACTTAATCGGGAACATAACAAATCTGTTATCATCTGGCGTAAGAATCGGTTCTTTAGACATCCTAAATAATATATACCAAAGATTTTATATTCCTTTTTTTTGATTTTTAAATTGAATTAATAAAAATAAAACGTATTTTTTGATTAAAATACAAAAATTTAATAGCATAGCATATTAAGATAATAATGGCCAATAAGGATTTTTCAAAGTTATCGTTGGGAGAACGTGATTTATACATTCAAAAACTAGAAGAGGAAATAAAAAACAAGAAGACTCTTCTATTAAAGGAAGCGTCTAATATTGTCAATGTTAATAAGAGTAGTAAACTTTTAGAAGGAGTCAAGGAAAAATACAAAGCATATTATGATAATATTGTGAAGGAGAAACAACAACAACAAGACGCAATGATGCTTCTTAACCAGTATTTAGACGAATTAATTAAGAATGAGCATATTTCGGAAAAGCAAGTAAAAAACGCAAGAAAAGATCAGCAAGATATTATTTTAGAAATGGAAAAAATAACAATGGACTTGAAAGAGCTAGAAAAATAAAAACAATAATATAATAGAAATAATATTAAAATAGTATATAGTATACAATGGTAGAGATTTTTGGTTTTAAATTATTTGAGTCTTCAGAATCTAATAAAACAAGACGACATTCAAGGAGAATTAAAAGAAAAAGGAGTTATAGAGGTGGATATAAATACAAACAATCAGGTAATAATGCCGGCGAAGATGTATCTAATTCTCAGACAGCGTCAAGTCGTAGAAGTAATCGTAGAAGTAATATGGATGATAGCGGTATGGGTAAAGGAACACGTAACAAACGAAGACGTATGCGTTAATTTTTTAGATTAGATTACATAACATTCTGTATAATGTAGGCAAATAGTTACACGATGTCGGCCACTTACCTGTTAGTTCTCTTGTCTTTAGTGACGAATAAAGCATCCTCATTTTTATTATTTTCTTGCGTTCAGCGTAAACTTTTTTCCATTTACGCTGAATAATTTTAATCCATACTGTTTTAATTATTGCGACTGTGTGTTGCGATGACAGAACAATACACTCGGCAATTTCTGGCCGAATATAATCAGATCTAGCAATAATATATTTATAATTTCTTATAAAGCTATGTTTTACATTGGGATGAACTTGATGATAATATTCATTATAATCACTTGTAAACAATGACAAACTAGTAGACGAATCGTCTGATTCAATTGATTCATCGTCTGATTCATAATCATCGTCTTCTTCGCTATCGCTATAAATAGCAGATCCAGTTGACGCATCAAATTTATTAATAATTAAGTAGTGACCGTCAATATTGGCATTGTTGCCGTGTAGATGTTTATTCAATATTTCACATAATACTAGGTTAAACCGGCCAGTATTGGTATTGCTATTTTGTAAACCTGTAGTTACCATTCTAGTTATAATATTATTTGTTTAATAAAATTATAATACAATTCTTTATCAATTTTTTTTAAATATTATATATATAATGAATTTTGCGAATGAAGCGGCCAAATTATTAACTAACAAGTATTTTCTGTATTTCATTGCGTTTTTAGCAGGATCTAATGTTATTGGATACCTTGCTTCAAACAAGCTTAATGCGGTTATATTCTTTGTCCTAGTTTGTATTTTAGCATATAACTTTAGTAAAAATATGGCAGTTGTATTGATCATCGCGATGATTGCTACCAATTTGTTGATGGTTAATAAGTCAATGAGAGAGGGGTTTACGGAGGGTGAAGAAAATATGGATACGACTGATACAACGGATACTTCTACAATGGACCCTGATACAACTACAGATGATTCTGCGTCTGCTACTGCTAGACCAGCACATATTAAGCAAGCTGCTCAAAAAATGAAAGCTAAGTTGCCTGCTGAACAGCAAGAAAAAATAAATACTGCTTTAGCAAATGCGAAAGCAAATGTGAAAGCAAATGCGCAAGCAAAGAAAGCGACAGCAACTGGTACAACAACTACAGAAGAAGATGATGTTGAAGGATTTTCCGCCTCTGGTTCAGGATATAATGGAACCAAACGTGGAGCAATTGGTGGTCCCGCAAAAGCTTCCCGAATTGACTATTCAACTACTTTAGAGCAAGCATACGACAATTTGGAAAAGATGTTGGGATCTGATGGCTTGAATAATTTGTCTGCTGATACTAACAAATTAATGTCTCAACAGCAAAAATTGTTTAGCACTGTTGATAAAATGTTACCAATGATTGACAAAGCCCAAGGAATGCTCCAAGGATTGGATATGGATAAAATTAATAGCTTGGTTGGTATCACCGAAAAGTTTAGTGGAATTGGTGGTGGAATCACAGAAGGTCTTGGTAAAATGATGGGCTCTAAACCTTCACCCCCAATGCCATAATCCAAATATTATATTGAGTAAAAGTATTTAATATAACATTATATAAATGAAGAAGTGTCCTCCTGGCGTAATATGTATTGAAAATTTTACATCAGTAATTTTTTTCGTCATTTTATTCATAGTCGGTTATTTTATGTATGTTAACTATAAAAACCAATCCATTTCAAATGATAAACAACAAAATAACAATCAAAATCAATCAAATTATAGACCTAATATTTATTCTCAGGAAATTGTGTTACAACCCAACATTCCATATAATAATTTAAATTTGATAGAAAGAAATGACGTATTATTAAATCCATATGATGCGCCATACAAAGACGAAAGATACTTAATGCCCAAAGTATCTCTCATTCCTGCTGGAGCAGTACCCATAAATGTGTCTACAAATATATCAGCAGTTGACACAAATTACAGACAGCTCGGAATAATTACTCCTTTAAATGGGACCAGTACTAACAATATTTTACCCCTAATGGGTCGTCCTCTGTTTACTAGCAGACAAAAATGGCAATATTATACAATTTCCAATCAACACAATAATGTCAAATTACCTGTTTCAGTTAAGGGTAGATCTGCTCTTACTGATTATGGTGTGGATGAGGTATTTAGTGGCGATACAGTCTACGTAGAAGGTTACAATGATGCTTTCAAGGTCACAGTCTATGAAAATGATACGATAAAGTATTTACCGTTTATTTAAATAGTCGTATGCTTTAATACCATTTCCTTAGTGTTGTATTTTTTAAATTAAACTGTTTCTTTCGTCTAAATGTATTTGTGTGAGTAAGTAGCTTCTTGTTTTTGAAATGTTTTTTTGTCTGATTTTCTTTTGAAAATAATTTATCTATACGACCTTTAGTTATTTTCATTGGCATTAATAATAGTTATTATAGTTATAAATAATATATTATTTATAACAAATAGTTGTAAATAATATATTGTATACTTATATATAATGGAAAATGTATTAGCAAATTTTGGTACTTGTAACGTTAATTCACCAATAGATATATCAGGTACTCGCAGTCTTGGTAAATGTGTTGATAAATGTGACTTTACCTTTAAATATAATATTAGTTCAGTAAATGTTACAAATCGTGGTGACTATTTAAGTTTTAAATATGATGATGTTTCCAATTCAGACGCCCAAGTTACATTTAATTCAAAGAAATATAAAGTTACAGATTTGAGAATTTATAGTCCATCTTTACATACATACAATGGCAACCAAATGCCCGCAGAAATATTAATTATACACACACCCGTTGATGGAGGTAATCAATTGTTTGTTTCAGTTCCAGTAATGAATAGTAACTCAGTAAATGCTGGTTCATCTATGATAAATGCTGTTTTAATCAATTCTTTAGCAAATGCTCCAGCTGATGGAGACGAAACTAGAATAGATAATATTAAAAATTTTTCATTGAATTCAATTGTTCCAAAAAAACCTTATTATTATTATTCTGGTGTAAATTTTTTAAGACAACCGTGTTCCGCACAAGTTGATATTGTATGTTATTTGCCATATACGGCTAATATAGGTATAAATACTGCCTTGGTGGATAAACTTAGTTTTGCTATTAAACCAAGTAACATCTCTCCTAAACCATATACTGAGGGTGATACACCCCGATTGTATTTTAACGAAGAAGGAGCAAAAACTTCGGACTCCAATGGAGATGATATAGTCATTTCTTGTCAACCATATGAAGACACAGCAGACCCTAATGAAACTACTGATTATGTAGTAGATACTGATTCATTACCATTGAATCCTAGTGAGATTTTTAATAGTAGCTGGTTTCAAGTAATTGCCGGCTCTTTTATTTTTTTTCTAATAATCTGTTTGTTAAATTTTATATTTGGAATATTCCAGAAAAATTCTGAATCCTCGGGTGCTTCTAACAATCCAGGATCTATGATGTCTTTTTTGAATAAAAAATAATTTTAAACTTGTTAAAATAATAATGGACTTAATATAAAATCATTATTATTTTAAAATTAATATTTACATCTTTACTGAAGCAGCGTCATACGTCTCATCTAATGTAGGTTTATATGTAGCCTTTACGTAATTTGTATTGAACTTTTGAGGGGCCATTTTCTTAACCATCTCCTGCTCCAAAGTATACGGGAATTGATGAGCAGGTGTAAAAGGCGACCATTTCTTCTCTTCTGTGGGGTAATATTCTTCTAAAGCAGCCATTCCGGTCTTGATAGACGCACCTCGGACTAATTGGTAAGCCACAAAAATGCCCAAAACACCTAAAATAGGATTGGAATACGCAAACAATAAAAGAGCAAACATTGCGACCACTATTTTACCAACTGTGCTATCAATCATATTCGCAACACTGTCGGGTGTTTTGTATCCCATTAATAAATAAATAATAAATAATACAACTAACACTAATTGAGGCATATTTTTCTTTTCAAGCAATTCGTTAAAATATTCCATCTATATATCATAATTATAGATTATATTTTTCACTTGTTTTGGACTTTAATTAGACTTTAATTTTGCCTAGTTGTAAAAGGTATATTGTAAACGATATAAAACATTCACTCTAAATATGTTAGTATACTAACAAATAAATGAAGTTTTTTAGACCCTATTCTTCCAATAAAATAGAAAATGCTAATGATAATAAAGAAAATATAAATACAAAGGTTGAAAAAGAAAAGACGAAGGAAAAGGTACATAGTATTCCAAAAATAAAAGAATCAGATATGCCTAAAAATCTGAACACATATTTAGGTCAAAAGGGCTACACGATTCTTAAATCTGAATTACTTCCTAGTCATCAGCAATTTATCAAAGAGCAATTACTAATCAAACCTTGTACCCCTGGCGCACCTATTCAGATTGATAAATCATATCCTGTTTACCGAGAATCTGACAAGAAATTATATATACCACGTTATTATGGTGAACACTTGTTTGGACCACCAAAAGAAACCAAGATATCGGAAGGGACTGACATATCATTGGAATTCCAAGGATCTTTGAGGGATTATCAAAAACCTGTAATTGAAAAATATATTCAGCACGTATCTGGTGGCGGCGGAGGTTTACTAGAGCTCTTTTGTGGCTGGGGAAAAACGGATTCTACATTGTATATAATTGGACGTTTAAAGAAAAAAACATTGATTATTGTTCACAAAGAGTTTCTAATGAACCAGTGGATTGAGCGTATTAATAAATACTATCCTGATGCCAAAATTGGCAAGATCCAAGGTCAGATAATAGACATTGAAGGCAAAGATATTGTACTTGGTATGCTTCAGTCGCTTTCTATGAAAGACTATCCGGCGTCCCTTTTTGACAGTTTTGGCTTCACAATCATTGACGAAGTACATCACATTTCGTCTGAGGTGTTTTCGTGTGCGCTTTTCAAATTGGTCACAAAATATATGCTGGGACTTAGTGCCACAATGGATCGCAGCGATGGCACTACTCGGGTCTTCAAAATGTTTCTAGGTGACGTCGTTTACAAGCAAGAACGCAGTAAAGATGAAGTGGTCATTGTTAGAGGCATCACATATCAGACAAATGATGACGAATTTAATGAAGTAGAAATGGACTTCCGTGGCAAACCAGCGTCATCTAAAATGCTAAGCAAAATATGTAATTACAATCGCAGGTCCGAGTTCATACTAAAAATCGTAGAGGATATGTTTATAGAAAACCCTAAACAGCAAATTATGATCATTGCCTCTTACCGTAATATACTTGCCTACTTCTTTGAAGCAATTAATCACAAGAAATTTGCCACTGTCGGTTATTATGTAGGTGGTATGAAGGAAGCAGCTTTAAAACTGACTGAAAATAAACAAGTTGTCTTGGCGACATATAGTATGGCTGCCGAGGGACTAGATATTAAGACACTAACAACACTCGTAATGGCTACGCCTATGACCAAAATTGAGCAATCAGTTGGTCGTATTTTGCGCCAGAAGCACGAAAAGCCACCAATTGTTGTAGACATTATTGACTCGCATTCAAATTTCCAGAACCAGTGGTTCAAACGCAGACGATTTTTCAAGGCACAGAATTACAAAATTATTCAGACAACTAGCAGCACTTATACCACGGATATAAGCAAATGGCGTACCACTTTTGAGCCGAACTTATCAAAAAAAGAAGCACCTTCAGACGATGAAGGAGACGTAAGCGGATCCGATGAAGAAATTGGGGATGATGTAGGGACCATCAAGGGCTCAAGTAAGGGTGGTGTTTGCTTCTTAAAATTCAAAAAATAACATCTCAATCCACTATTTTATTGGCTTACCATATAGCGTGTCATTTTTTATAGTATTTTTAACCTATTTTTTATGGTAACAACTATTTTCTGAAAAGTCAATTAGGTTTTTGAAATTGGACATTTTTAAAAATGTCCAAAAATGAAAAACTGAAAAAAGTCTTAAAAATGATGTTTTTTTCACTTTTGTACCATAATGGTAACAATTATTTTTTTGGCTGTGAAATTTTGTGACGATATTTTTTTATGTATTTTGCGAATTATTTAGGCGTTTTTTGTGTAAGTATAGTTTATACGTACAATGACTGACAATTTTACGCCAAAAAACGCCGAAAATTATTATTGTAAAAACTGTGACTTTAAATGCTGTAAACTGAGTGATTGGAGTAGACATATTGCGACACGTAAGCATACAGATACTTACAAAATACTTACAAACAGTAATGATTTTTACGCCGAAAACGCCAACATAATAAATACATATATTTGCGAATGTGGCAAAGAATATAAACATCGTCAGAGTTTATGGAATCATAAAAAGAAATGTGAAAATAATATAGAACCATTTAAAAAAACAGATTATACAATTCTAACACCTGATATTGTTTTACAAATATTAAAACAAAATGAAGATCTACAAAAATTGTTAGTAGAGCAAACAACCAAGCTTATGGAACTGGCAAAGGATGGAAAGAATATTATTAATTCAAATAACACAAATAATACAACTAACAATTTTAATTTAAATTTATTTTTGAATGAAAAATGTAAAGATGCGATCAATATTACTGATTTTGTAAACTCTCTAGTTGTAACCATTAATGACTTGGAAGAAACTACTCGGTTAGGATACGCTGAAGGTATTTCCAAAATATTTGTTAATGGTCTAAAACAATTAGATATTTATAAACGACCAATTCATTGTAGTGATTCTAAACGAGAAGTTCTTTATGTCAAAGATCAAGATAGTTGGGCAAAAGATGAGGATAAAACACATATATTACAGGCAATTAAAATTGTTGGTAATAAAAATATAAAACAAATTAGTGAGTGGCAAAAAATGAATCCACAATTTAATAATCCGGAATCAAAACAAAATGACAAGTATTTAACTATGTTATGTAATGTAATGAGTGGTGGGTCTCAAGAAGAAACATCTAAAAATTATAATAAAATTGTTAAGAATATAATAAAAGAAACTGTTATTGAAAAATAAATATATTTACTATATTTAAAATCTGTTACTATATATGCTGACAGTTTTTCTTGTATTTTAATCCCATATTTTATGGTAACAACTATTTTCTGAAAAGTCAATTAGGTTTTGGAAATTGGACATTTTTAAAAATGTCCAAAAATGAAAATCCGAAAAAAGTCTTGAAAATGATGTTTTTTTTCACCTTTGTACCATAATGGTCTGAGCTTTATTTTTAATATTGAAAAAAATGTGACGCTATTTTTTTTGTGTATTTTTAGAGCAGTTTTTATATTGCTGATATATATCAATGTTTAGCAATAAAAAACTGCCAAAAATCTGCTCTAAATATTCTTGTGAAAATTGTGACTATCATACGGGCAAGAAAAGTAGTTATGATGACCACTTACTGACAGCTAAACATAATTCAGCAATGTTAAGCAATGAAAAATCTGCTGTTTTATGCTCCAAATTTGTGTGTCCAAATTGCTGTAAAGAATACAAAGATAATTCAGGATTATGGCGACATAAAAAGAAATGTATTGCTCATTGTGTTGAACCTTGTATTTTTCCTGAACAAAATGACAAAGTAACAAATCAACAACAATCCGCTATAACAACAGATGTTGTTCTACAAATACTCAAACAAAATGAAGATCTACAAAAATTGCTGGTAGAACAAACCACCAAGTTTATGGAACTGGCAAAAGAGGGAAAGAATATTATTAATAACACAACTAACAACTTTAATTTGAATGTGTTTTTAAATGAAAAGTGTAAAGACGCAATCAATATAACCGATTTTGTAAACTCGCTAGTTGTAACCATTAATGATCTAGAAGAAACAGCACGTCTTGGCTATGCTGAAGGTATTTCCAAAATATTCGTCAATGGACTTAAACAATTAGATGTTTATAAGCGCCCAATTCATTGTAGTGATTTGAAACGCGAGGTACTTTACATCAAAGACCAGGACAATTGGGAAAAGGATGATGATAAAACGCATTTATTACAAGCAATTAAGGTTGTTGGTAATAAAAATATTAAACAAATTAGCGAGTGGCAGAAAATAAATCCGCATTTTAAAGACCCAGAATCAAAACAAAATGACAAGTATCTATCTATGTTATGTAATGTGATGAGTGGTGGGACTCAAGAAGAAACTGCTAAAAACTATGATAAAATTGTTCGTAATATTGTAAAGGAAACAGTGATTGAGAAATAATTTATTATTCAGTTTCCCGATTGTTTTTTATATTAAATTTTGTTATTTGTTTCTGCATCATATTATAGATTCTTTTATGAAAGTCTTCAAATGTTTCATTGGGTAAAGGTAAAATATCTTTACCATCATTGCATTGATGTATAATGATATTTCCCGTATTTTTATATATTGATAATGATTCCATAATAAAGTCATAAGTAGAACTACCGAATGGCAACATATGATAATGATTTTTGTTAGAATAATACAATACAATTGGTACAACGGGTATTTTATTATCGTATGCTAATTTTAACCCTCCTAGTTTAAATTGATTTATTTTTGTATAGCTCCGACCATAACCACCTTCTGGAAATAACAATATGTTTTTATTTTCATTAACAAGTTTTAACATTTCATTTTTAACATCATTTCCATTTCCATTTTTATCAGGGTCATAATAAATAATATTAAATAGGTCTATAAAATTATCTTCTATAATAGTATTTTTTAAATTAAAATATTTTAATAATTTATTTATGGCTTCAATAGATGCTATTATAACAGTTGAGTTTTTTATTTTATTTAAAATTAAAAAAGAATCCGATAAATTTATGTGGTTTGATAAAACAATTTTACCTCCCTTATTAATATTTACTTCATCAAAATTTTCATATATTATATTATTAGCATTAAAGGTGTTATAACCCATTTTATATACATTAATATTACTATTAATATAGTTAATTACAATATTAAAAATTTCTTTTGAATTACTACCCATAAAATTATTTAACATATGTTTGTATATATTACCATTTAACCCTGTATTACCATTTAACCCTGTATTACCATTTAACCCTGTATTACCATTTAACCCTGTATTACCATTTAAAATATTAACACTATTTAATAAGTTTAACATTTCTGAAAACTCAGCATTATTAGAGTCTTTTTTAAAATTGTTTGATAAGTTTAATAATTCATTGATACATTTTTGCACATCCTTATTATCAATATTAGTATCACTTTGATTATCTTGTTTATGTGATATATTATCATTATTTTCATCAACAATAATATGTAGTTGTTTTAATTTATCAAAATCTATTTCCCTTTGTTTCATTTTTTGTACTTCACCTTCTAAATATTTTTGAAATTCACATTCAGACATTTTTTGATTAGAATGATTTGACATTTATATTATAATATTATAATATAAATAATGATAACTGGTTTAGTTTTATATTTATATAATTATAATTTCATTACTACTAATATTATTAGTATCATGAAGATTTACTAACAAATTTGTATAATTTTTACTTTCTAAACTGTTCAAAATTGAACTACTTAATTTATATATATCATACATTAACATATTTGATTTTTTATGATCATCTGAATTATAGAATAATTTGGAAAATAATAAAGATCCAATGTCAAATTGCGAGCAATAATTATTATTTTTTTTATTAATTATAGGACAATTTAATGTAATTACTTTATTATATTTTTTTAAAAACTCATCATTAATGAAACAATAAACACCGCCCAATGAAAAACTAACTATATTTTTTTCAAAAAAATTATACTTATCATTTACCTTTTTAATTGTTTTTTTAAAACAATCTTCTCTTTCAAATAATTCAATAATCATTTTTGATATTTTTGATATTTTTGTTATATATGAATTATTTTTATCAAACAAAAATGGAAATAACTTTGTATATCCATCTGGTCTAAAACGTAACCCATCGGAAACAATAATTAATTTATTTTCATATTTATTTACAAAGACAACTGTATATTTATCTAGCGAAATATCCTTATCTATTTCATAATCTTCATTGTAAAAATCAGTGTAATCATATGTATAAAACAATTTGGTAAAGGTAGTTTCAACCATTTTATATTAGTAATTTAAATTATTAATTACAAATATAATTAATAATTATAAAATATTTTAATACGATCCTTTACTCTGAAATCCCATACCCGCGCCACTTTTTCCAAAAAAATTGAGTGCGTTGTGATTCAAATTATCAGTGGAATCGGTATTAAACATTCTTTGGTAAGGCACTGGATTAGCTAAAGCGCTCAAACTAGGCGACAATGGACCACCAGTAGACATATTGGGTGTAGAAGGCATATTATTCATATACTGCGCATAACCTCCAGTCATATTATAACGACTAGAAGCAGATCTGCGATTGGAACGCCGATGATTCTTTCTAGACTTCATAGCAAAACGACTTCTCATTTTACTTTTAAGTTTTCTAATTTTTCTACGAATAGATTTTTTTGTTCCTTTCATCTTATACATATTAGAAATATTTTTTATTCTTTTAAGATAATTTTTACTTCTAGTTCTTTTTCTAGAACCACCTGACATTTTGTAGCCAGGAATAAATGAATTTGCTGCTTGAATACTGTTTGCCGGCTCAGGTAGTGCTCTAGGATTTATTGTTGCCGGACTAACTTTATTTCCAAATAAACTGGGTGACGGGTCAAACGCATTTGAATTTACTAAAGAGCGATTAATTGATGTTACTGAAGGCGGATCAAATAAATATGATGATAATAGTGATGCCATTTTGTTTTGTATTATATAATACACAGATATTATATTTTGGTTGTTAGTAAATTATGCGATACTATTTTGTCATTATCATTTGTAACAGAAATTGGCATCCATTTTTTAAACTTGTAATTGAATTTACAATTTATTTTGAAACTGCGCTCCAAATAAACGTACTTATCACTGCGATCATTTTCAAACTCATCTTCATCGTCACTTTCCTCTAATGCGTCCAAATTTCCATTTTCTTTAATATTTCTAAATAATCTGTTCATTAAAACACTAGTATCATAATCCGGAATAAACGCATAATCATAGAACTCTTCATTGCCTTCCTTATTTATAAAAAGATTGTAAATATCACTTTGAATATCAGCGGTCACTTTGAAAACAGCGTTAGATAATTGTTTTACAGGTAGGTCTTTTAACTTAACATCCGAGTCTCTTAACTTAACAGACGGCCCGCTAGTCATTGTATTTATAATATTTCTACTCACTGGGTCCTTAGATTCTGACCTCGGCTTGTAATACTCAGAGCACATTATCTTCTTTGTCTCAAACCACCTATATTTCAAATATTTAATTCTGTAAGACAGTAAATCAATCTCCTTCAATAATGTAAGTAAATCTGGGTTCATAAGAGGTAGTCCAAATATCATATAACTATTTGTTAAAGCATTTTGAGATAAATCATTTTTTAATATTGTTTTTAATAGTTGTAGCCTAGACAAAAAAGTGCGTCCTAAATAATTTGTACCCTTGTAATAATATAGGTCTTCAATACAAAAACATTGCGAGCTGTTAAATGGTCTAAATACTGTGCCATATAATATAGTTCCAGACTCACCCAATACCAAATTATCATTAAATCCTGTCTTGGCAATATAAATGTTCTCAATTCTATTATTATCAGTTGTCTCCATTATGAAACACACATTTTCAGCTTTGTATGTGGTGAACCACGCAAGACATTTCTTACCATCAGGTATTGCTAAAATAACATTGTGATTAAAAACTTTCTTATGCGTCATTGTCTCATAAGAAAGTTCAAATTTGGGAAAATCAGATAATATAGAGGCAGTTTCAGTGTCGGTAAACATATTATATATATATTATTATTGACAAACCTTTAAATGTTTTTAATAATTCATTATTCTAGTATTACTAATAAACTGGGGAACCTAGGAAATCATTATTTATAGTACCTATATTACTAGTATTAGTAGTATTCATTTGCTTCTTTAAAAAACTCTTAAGTTCATCCTTCATTACATCCTTTGTAGATGTATCCAATACAAAATTGGTATTAACATTGGTATTTGTTTGTATTTCAGTTGGCAACAAGTCTATTGCTGTATAAGAATTATTGATACCTACATTTTTTGTATTCAAGTCATAACTAAAATTACTTGGATTAAGTTCACCTTTTGAAATCGTGTCAAACATTCCTTGATATTTCTGTGTTGGCGAGTTTACTAAATCCTTTATTTTTGGAACTGTTAACGTTGTTTTGAAAAATCCTATTAAATGATGTACTAAAAATATTAATGTAATAGATATAAGTGAAATTTGAATAATCCAACTAAGCATAATATACTAAAATATTAGTTTAGGTGCGATAAAAACATATTAAATTCCTCTTGGAAAAACTGATCACTCAAATCTAAATTTGTTAGTTCATCGTATACAAAATAGAAATTAATTGGAACTAATTCTTCACCCATATGCTTGTCTGGTGAAAAATAAGAGCCGATTACTACTGGCTCCTTTAAACACTCAATCACCAACTTCAACTTGGCCTTTTTGTTTGTCTGATATTCCAATATAGTCAATTTTGTTAGTATATAATTTACAGGTAGCTGCGAGACAACTGAGCAATAAACATACTTTGTTTTGTCAATTAATAGGTCACTATTTGTTGGTCCAAAATTTTTAATTAACTGAAACTGCGGATCAAAATTGGGTTCACAACGGTAAATCTTTTCCTTGTTACCTTTTTCTTTTTCTATATAATGAATGCCATAGTCTTGAGAAGCCAACTCAAACTTGTCAAATGAATTTGTTTGTAAGTCTTTAAGATTTGTTAGTTTGTTTTTAATGGTAGACGGAAAAATATTAGATATATAGATTTTCATTCTTGTTATTATTTATTTTATTGTAAACTATTTAAACCCATTTTTTATATGAATTGTATAGTAACAAAATGCCACCATTAACAATTATATTAGTAGAAAAGACAGGTGAATTGAAAACGCTGTCAATAAAAGATTATAAAGAAGATGAATTGTTCAAAAAGTGCGGGTTCAAAAAAGCTGATGATTTTTCTAAGCAGATTGATTGGCCTGCTAAAATAGATGGCCAAAAATATATAATTTCTATGTATGGCAAGTCAGAAGGTAAAGCAAATATGGAAAATAAATACGATTTTCCACCACCAATAGACAACAAATTGTATTTTGGATGTTGTGCTTTAGTTGCCCAGAGCAGTGATGATTTAAATAAGAAATC
>Ga0315284_10003585_pt1 | contig 22096 bp, 15 predicted proteins | sample YL17G09_16_MG_FD_203696 | JGI IMG/M metagenome (GOLD analysis project Ga0315284, IMG submission 203696) | Sediment microbial communities from Yellowstone Lake, YNP, Wyoming, USA - YL17G09_16 | ecosystem: Environmental > Aquatic > Freshwater > Lake > Sediment | place: USA: Wyoming | collected... | reverse complement strand
AACCCTGTGCGGGTTGCCTGCGTCGGTCCTCCTTGCGGCCAATCCGTTTTGGCCGCAACGCGGCTCCGTGTAGTTCTCATACACGTTCTAAGGGGCTCCAAACTCCAGGCGCCTGGCATCCCCGCCTTCCGCTGGCGCTCCAGACGGGGCTATTTTCAGACGCTCCGGGAGCTAAGAAACGGCATTGACGGGAAGTTTGCTCACATCCGGGTTTACTTCCACGTTCTTACATATCTTGCCCCGCGCCTGCTTCCGTGCTATCCTCCGGGCGATGGCCATGTGGAAGAATCGCATTGAGGGAAACCTCCGGAAGATCAACGACAACATCGCCGACGCTTGCGCGCGTTGTGGGAGGCATCCGCGGGAAATCTCCCTGGTGGCCGTCACCAAGTCGGCGGGATTGGAGGCGATCAAGGCCGCCGTCGAGGCCGGCCTGACGCAACTGGGCGAGAGTCGCGTCCAACAGCTCACCGAGCGTGCCACGCAGCTTTCCGCCTGGTGCCAGGGACGTCCCAATCAGCCGGCGGCGCCCAAGGTCCGCTGGCACATGGTCGGCCACCTCCAGCGGAACAAGGTCAAGGTCCTCCTGGACGCCGTCGAGGTGGTTCATTCCGTCGATTCGCTGCGCCTGGCCGAGGAAATCAACATGCGCGCGGAGCGATCCGACCGCGTCATCGACGTGCTGGTGCAGGTCAACTGCTCGCAGGAGCTTCAGAAATTCGGCTGTGCCGTCGGGGCGACGATGCACTTGGCGGAGCTGATCTGCACGCTGAAGAACCTGCACTTGGTCGGATTGATGACGATGGGGCCCCTGGGGGGAGACCCGGAGGCGGCGCGGCTGAGTTTCGCCCGCCTGCGGGAACTTTTCGAGGAGATGCGCCACGAGAAGATCGGCGGGGCCGATTTCCGCCACCTGTCCATGGGGATGAGCCAGGATTACCCCGTCGCCATCGAGGAGGGCGCCACCATCCTCCGCATCGGCTCGGCGATTTTTGATTGAGCCAACGGATTTCAGGGAGAAAAACATGCAATGCCCACATTGTCTGGTTCACATTCATGAAGAATGGCAACAGATGTGCGAAAGCGAAGTAGAGAATATGAAATGGTCGCAGGTACGCATGACTTGTCCTGCATGTGAAAGAGAAATCATTAACCTTTCATATAGAGATGAAGATGCAATTCCCCCGATAGGGTGGACATCTCGTATTATTTATCCGATTTCAGTATCAAGACCAGTCCCTCCACAGGTTCCAGATGCAATAGCTAAGGATTTCCAAGAGGCATGTCTGGTGCTCCCCTATAGTCCCAAGGCCAGCGCTGCGCTTAGCCGCCGTTGCCTCCAAAGCGTCCTTCGCGATAAAGCAGGTGTTACTACTGAGAACTTGGCTGAAGGGATAGGTCAGGTATTGTCATCAGGCAAGTTGCCAACTCATCTGGCAGAGGCAATTGATGCTGTTAGAAACATCGGGAATTTTGCAGCGCATCCCACAAAGAGTACAAACACAGGTGAGATTGCTGACGTTGAATCCGAAGAGGCCGAATGGACGCTCGAAACGCTTGAAAGTCTCTTTGATTACTATTATGTCCAACCAGACCTCTTGCAGCAGAAGAGAAAAAAACTGGACGCTAAGCTTCAGGAACTTGGGAAGCCGCCCTTGAAATAATTCTGAGCTCAGTCGAACCGTCTCACGCTCTACATGGTTGCATTGCCTGGCATGATTCTTTCCAGCCCGAAGGGCGTCTGAAAATAGCCCCGCCCCGAAGCGAAGCGAAGGGCGGGGAAACCGGGTTCGTCGTTCGAAATTAGAGCCCCTTGCGGGCGATTGAAAGCGGCGTCAATCCCAAATCTTGCCCGGATCGAACTGCACGCCGTGCCGCTCGAGGAACTGCATGAATTCTTCTTCAAAGACAATCGTCTTGTGATGCTCCCCCTGCCGCAAGATGTACCTTTCCACCTCGCCAACCTTTGAGTTGCGTGCGATGCCGCCCATGTATTGAAAGAGCTGTGGCCGGAATGCGTCATCGATAAGCGGACGACGGTCCCTCGTGCTGAAAATCACATGCAGCACGACGTTTGCGAATGTGTGAGACACCAGGCTCCCCTTTCTGTCCGACAAGAATATCGACGGCTCAATCGCCCCGCAAGGGGGCTTCACTTGCGCGGCGACGCCTGCTGCCCCGCCCTCCGCTTCGCTACGGGCGGGGCTACTTTCATGCGCCCTGCGGGCTGAAAACAGGAGTCACCAACACGTTACAGCTTGACGGAAAATTTAACCGCACTCCCGTCACGCTTAAATGACGAGCCTGGCGACGCCGCAGGCAGGATGGCAGATACAGGCGAGCGTAAAGTGCTCTAGCTCGCGCCCCGCGATTGGCCCTCAACTGTTGGGCTTTTCCGTTGGGATCGCCGCGATTTCCTTCAGTCGGTCGCGGATGGGCAGGCGCTGCGTGCAGCGTTCCTCGCAGGCCCCGCACAGGGAGCAGGCTTTGGCGTCGGCGGGCTTGAGGCCCCAGTGCCAATGGAGCCGCCCGACGGCAGACTGCATCTTGCCCTGTAGGATCGTGTAGTTGTAGGCGTCCATCATCCGCGGAACGTCGATGCCTACCGGGCAGGGCAGACAGTATCCGCAGCCCGTGCATAGTCCCTTGAAGCTGTCGAGGATTTTCTTGCGCATGGACTGGAGGTGCGAGGCATCGTAGGGCTGGAAATCCTCGACGGCCGCGACGGCTTCGTCGATCTGCTCGACGGTGGTGAAGCCCACCAGCGCCGAGGTGATCGCCGGCTGCGAGACGTTGAACCGCAGCGCCGCCGCCGTGACGGTGGCGTCCTTGGGCGAGCGGATGAAGTCGAATCGCTTGGCGTGCTTGGGGATGGCCCCGCCGTCCAGGGGGTTCATGGTGACGATGCCCAGGTTCATCCGCCCGGCGGCGTCGACGGCCTCCTGGCGGTAGGGGAAGTTGATCGCGCAGTAGCCCAGCGTGGCGCCCTCGAAGACGCCTTCGGCCAGCACCTTGCGGAGGTCCGGGCCGTTGAGATGGGAGGAGACCACTAGGTGCGAGATCAGCCCTTCTTCCTTGGCCTTTTGCGCCGCGGCGACGGCGCCGCCGGTCTTGCGCTCCTGCCAGCCCTCCAGCGTCAGCAGGCACCAGATGTGGAAGAAGTCGATGCGGTCCACGTTGAGGCGCTTCAGCGACTGCTCCAGGCTCTTGCGGAGACCGTCGCCGTTGCTGTCCATGCACTTGGTGGACACGAAGATGCCGCCGCGGTCCATCTGCTTGACGGCAGAGCCGACGATTTCCTCGCTCTTGTCCTTGCAATAGTCCGGGGCGGTGTCGAAGTAGTTGATCCCGCGGCGGTAGGCGTGCAGGACGACCGCCACGTTGGCGTCGATGTCGTCAGGGTTGGCGAATCGCATCCCGCCGAAGCTGATGGCCGAGATTTTTTTGCCGGTCTTTCCGTAGGTCTTATAGAGCATCCTGGGGCCTTTCGCGTGAGGTCTGGTTGTGCGTCGCGCCAACTCATGGCGTCAGGGCATATTCTACTTGTTGGCGGGCGTTTTTTCAGCCAGGGCTTCGTGGGCTTCCTTGAGTTGCTTGCGGATGGGGATGTTCTGGGGGCACTTGGGTTCGCAGGCGCCGCATTCGGTGCAGGCGTCGGCGGGGCGTGCTCGGCCGGGCTTTCCGGCGTTCCTCTGCATACGGGAGTAGGCCTTGCGGGAGTAATCCCACAGCCCGTAGACCCGAGCGAGGTTGTACGCCCGGAAGATTCCGGAAATGCCCACCTCGTTGGGGCAGGGCATGCAGTATTCACAGCCGGTGCAGTACAGGTCCGCCAGGCCCTTGAGGCGGCCAAGATGTTCGTCGATGGCGGCGCGGTCGGCGTCGTTGAGGCTGACGTTGTCGCTGGCGAAGCGAAGGTTTTCTTCCACTTGCTCCATCGTGCTCATACCGCTTAAGGCGATGGAGACGTTGGGATTGGCCAGCACGAACCGCAGCGCCAGCTCCGGTACGCGGGAAATGCCGGGAATGATTTCGGTCAGCGTCTTGCTGTCGGCTCCCAGCCTGCCACCGCCCACCGGTCCCATGACGACAACGCCGATACCCTTCTGGTGGGCGTAGGCGATACCTTCCTCCAGCACGCGGTGAAGTATGTTGTACTGGAGCGTTATGACATCAACGTAACCGCTGTTGACAACGTTAATCAGCGCCTCGTTATCGTCGTGAAACGAGCAGCAGATGTGCCGGATGAGTCCCTGGTCCTTGGCCTTTTGCATCCACTTGGACACTCGCGGCTGGACGGCCTCGATGTATTTCTTCCATCGCAGACCGTGGTGGTTGTAGATGTCGATGTAGTCCACGCCCAGGCGTTGGAGGCTGTTGGTTAGGTTGAGCCACCATTCCTTCTCGTTTTCGTCGTAGTAGGGGTTCTTGGTGGAGACGACCAGCTTGTCCCGCCAGCCCTTGATGGCCTCGCCGACGGCCCGCTGGCTGTCCTGGTTGCCGTAACCGACGGCCGTGTCCACGTAGTTCACGCCCACCTCGAAGGCCCGGTGGAACATGGGAATGGCCAGCTCGCGGTTGACCTTCGCTTCGTCTCCCTGACCGGTCATCGGCAAACGCATCGCCCCAAAACCGAGCTGCGATACCCTGTAACCGGTACGCCCCAATTGACGGTAAAGCATGTATAATCCTTTCAGTACTACGCCCTATATTTCCCGGATTTTGGCGACATTGTAGCAAATCAGTGAGGCAGTTTCCAGATAATCACGGATGGGGGGGAGTGGGGCCGTGTGGAACCGGCTGGCGGGAGCGATTCCAAAGACTATAGACGAGAAGGCGGGGACAAAACATTCCGGGCTCAAGAAAAGCTTGTGGTTGGCCGCCTCGGCTACGTCACTTCGCCTCCAGGATGAAACGGACGGCGTACTCGATGGAGGACAGGTAGTTGTACCTTGCGGCGGACCGAAGATAAAAGCTCTTGCTGCCATCGGAGCCGCCCCGCATCACGCGAGCTTCGTTAGGGATTGTGCAGAGGGGATCGGTGACTTCCTCCTTGGTATAGGCTGCCCCGGCGCAGTCCAGGCAGTACTGATACGTATTGCCATGCATTTCATAGAGACCCCAGGCGTTGGGGGGGAACTGCCGCACGGACACCGTCTTGCCTCGGTTGATGCCAAGAGGGTTGTAACGGGTGACTTCAGTGCCACTAAAATTGGCCTGGTCGGTGGTGATGGTGTCACCGGTATTGAATGCCGTGGTCGTTCCCGCGCGGCAGGCATATTCCCATTCCGCCTCGGTAGGCAGGCGGAACGTCCGTTCGGTTGCCGCCGAGAGAATCTCGCAGAAGTCCATGCACTGATACCAATTAACCGGAACCGGAGAATTGGGATCCCTCTTGCGGCCGGCCGCGCCGAAGACCGCCTGGTACTGGGCCGCCGTCAGCACTGTCGCGGCCATGTAGAAGGGGCGTGAAATATTGACCTTGTGTTGAGGCCGTTCGTTTTCATGGCCGCCTTCGCTCTCCGGCGAGCCCATCATGAAACTGCCCGCCGGGATGCCCACCATCTCCATCTCGACGCCGGCGTCACCCAATTTGACAATAATCCTCTTGTGGTCTGTCTGGGGCGATTCATTGATCGTTACCTTGAGCGTCTTGATGATCCGGGCAATTTCCTCTCGCCGCTTCTTCTTGTCCTCCAACTGTTTCTGGACGAACGCCTCCTTGCCCTGGATTACCAAAGCCAGGGCGTTATCCTGCAACTGTCGAAATGCCTTGGCGTCCACGCGGCAGTCTTGCTGCGGCTGGCGCGGGTCTGTGGCATTGATGTACTCCTCAATGTTGGTGTAGCCGTCGCCGTCGGCGTCGGCAATGTTATCAGCGGGGTCGTTGGGATTAAGCCCGTGGGCTGTTTCCCATTCATCGGGCATGCCGTCGTTGTCGGTGTCCTTTGGCGCGGGGGCGGATTTCAGGTCCGGCCAGCCGCCCACGTCTTTTGTGGAGTCGATAATCCGGCCGGTTCCGGTGCGAATCTCGTTCATCAACCGGATATCGGCGGAATCTCGTTTGGGCAGCGTTGCACCGACTCCGGCCAGGACGCTCTCCAGCGCCGCTTCCGCCGATTCGGTCCGCACCGCAGGACAGGGGAAGGGTTCCTTCACCAGGACCCGATCCCTAAACTCCTCCGACGACGGGATGATCAACAAGCTGTTGTTGCGAGTTTGCTCCGGAAACCCGTTCAGGATGTTGCCGGACACGAAGACCCGCGGGATTTCGTCACCCAGCGCGAATATCGAAATGCGGGCGTTCGGACGCGTCGAAAGGCCGGGTTTCAAATAGTTATTGACGTAGTTCAGGAAACACGACCCCTCGCGCGTGTAACCGCAGCGATAGCCCCAGTCGTAGACCACATTGTTGCGGAAATCCATCACCACTTCGTCAACGCGAGGGTTGCGGGCGTCGTTGTGCGCATAAACGTCGTGGTGGTAGGTCATGCCGCCGTCACCGGAGAGGATCGACCCCTTGCTGTGCGCCCCCTTGGGGTGAACCGACGCGGAAAGACATTCCGCGATGATGGACCATTGGACGGTGATATTACGGCATAGACCGAATGAACTATGCACTTCATCCGTGGCCCAGGAACAGGAGCAGTGGTCAACGATGAAGTCGTGCCCGCCGAAAACCGCCAGGGACTCCAAATCCTCCCTGGCTGCCTCACCCGTGCGGAAGCGAAGGTGTCGAATGATGATGTCGTGCGTGGTGAGGATCACCTGGTGATCCTGGAAACACACGCCGTCGCCCGGGGCCGTCTGACCGGCCAGGGTGATGAATGGTTCCTCGATGGCCAGGTCTTCCTTGAGGCGGATATTCCCGCTGACGCGGAAGACAACCGTCCGAGGGCCTTTGGCCGCCACCGCCGCGCGCAGACTGCCTTCGATGGGCTTGTCCCGGCTGGTGTAGTCTTCCAACGTGGTGACCATATAAACCTTGCCGCCCCGACCGCCGACGGTGCAGGCTCCGAAGCCTTCCGCGCCAGGGAAGGCAAGCAGCAAGGTCTTTCCGGCATCCGGGGCGGTCTCGACCGCCAATGTTACAGCGGCCGGCTGCGCCAGGAGAGCCATGAGTACGACAACAAAGCCTCCGAGTTTCTTCTCCGCGATCATGTCTGACTCCTGACAAAAAGCACCTTGCCGGTGTTGCCCTGGGCGAACAACGAATAGGCGGCTTCCGCCTGCTCGATGGGGAAGCGGTGCGTAATGAGGTCACGGATCCGCAGCCCGGTTTCGCACAGGCGGAGGATGTCCCCGTACTCACCGAGAGGAAAGCAGCATGACCCGGAAAGGAATATCTCCTTGCTGGTGAAATGTTCCGACGGCCGGATCGTCGCCTGGTCGTTCTCACCGATGATGGCCACGTGGCTCAGTGGCCGTGCCAGGTCCAACGCGGCGTGCAACGGTTCGGCCTTGCCGGAGCATTCGACAGATCGATCCAGACCGTAGCCATGTGTGAGTTCACGGATTCGGGCAACCACGTCGCCACCAGCCGGATCGATCGTCTCGGCGGCGCCGAGTCTTCGGGCCAGTTCGCGTCGATACGCGATGGGGTCCACGCCGATTACCTTCGCCCCCAGGCGTGCGGCGACGAGGACGGCGCCAAGCCCCATTGGCCCAAGGCCGAACACGCCGACGGTGTGTGTGGCGTTCGTGGCCATCCTCTTGAGGGAATGGTACGGCGATCCCACCGGGTCCAGGATCAGGCTGCCCTCCTCGAAGGAAATGCTGTGTGGCAGCGGAAGCAGCGTCGATTCCGACACCAGTGCGAGTTCCGTTTGGAAGCCGTCGCGGGTGAAACCATATATGGCCTTCTTCGCCCGGCAATAGGCCACGTACCCGCTGCGGCAAGAGTCGCACTCGCCGCATGAATGGAATGGCGTCATGCAGACTCGGTCGCCGACCTTGAATCGCCTGGGGCGGTCCACCGCGACCACAACGCCGGTGGCTTCATGGCCGGGAATCCAGCGTTTCTCCCCTGGCACTTCGTACAGAGCGTGCAGGTCGCTACCGCAGATGGCCGCAGCCTCGATGCGAACGACGACGTCGTCGCCCTGGGGCACGGGATCGGGGTAGTCTCGCATTTCCAGCTTGTGCCGGTCCAGCAGCTTTATGCCACGCATTGGACGACTCCCAGACCTTGTGGTGGCCAGGCCCAGCCGCCAGCCGACAGGGCAACACACGGCCAAGCCACCAGGGATTCTCGGCAGGCCCGCGACCGCCGCGGGCCGCTGGCCTTCCATTGTCCTTTGTCTTCGCAGTCCCGCAAGCGTTTTCCGCCCCTTGACGACACCACCAGAGGAACCGTGCACCCGACGCGGACGGGAGGAACTGGGAAAACAGACCTGGTTTTCGCTAGGCGCGCCGGGGAACACTCTATAGTCTCAGCACTTTGGCCTCCGCCACCGCAGTGACGAAATTCAACGTCTTCCAGGGTATGGGCAAGGTCCCGCTCCCACCTGCCTGACGGCCGCAACGGCTGACAATGTGCCGGAACCGGGAATGCGAAAGGAAGCGAGTTGAAAATGGGCGGGATCAAGGCAATCCGCATGGCCGCCGCCGCGATGCTGCTGGCCTCCGGGGCGGCATGGGCAGACACCCACGCCCCCTGGCCTAGTGACTGGAACAATTGGTCGGATCCCAACCTTTGGGTTAGTGTCGGAAATCCCGGCAACGCCGGGGAACCCGCTGGCATGAGCGCCGGCGGTAACGGCCCGGACCGCGTCTGCGGGGCCGTGGCCTACTCATATCGGATAAGCAAGTTCGAGGTGACTGCCGGCCAGTATTGCCGGTTCCTCAACGCCGTGGCCAAGACCGACACTCACGGGCTGTACAGCACGAACATGGACACGGCGGTCAGCCCCGATGGATGCAACATCAAGCGGAGCGATTCGCCAGGAAACTACTCCTACAGCGTGGACCCCAACTGGGCCAACCGGCCTGCCAACTACGTCTCCTGGGGCGATGCGGCGCGGTTCGCAAACTGGCTGACCCACGGCCAGCCGACCGGCGCCCAGGATGCCAATACCACGGAGGACGGTTCGTATTGCCTGGATGGGGCGACGGGCAACGACGCCCTTATGGGCAAGACTCGCAAACCGCCGACACAAGGCGGGTGGTACTACATCCCCAGCGAGGATGAGTGGTACAAGGCGGCCTATTACGACCCCAACAAGTCCGGCGGCGCGGGTTACTGGGACTACCCCACGGGAAGCGACACTATGCCGAGCAATGACCTGCTGAACCCCGACGGGGGCAACAACGCCAACTTCTGGCGGCCGGGTCACGCCATCGACGCTCCATACAACCGGACGCAGGCGGGGGACTTTGAGAAATCCCCAAGCCCTTATGGCACGTTCGACCAAGGCGGCAACGTCTTGGAGTGGAGCGAGGCGACCTTTGATTCATCGTATCGTGGCCTGCAAGGCGGGGCGTTCGACGGCGACGGCCGCTACCTGCGCGCGTCGTACCGCTGCGGCTACGGGCCGGCGTGGGAGGGATGCAACGTCGGGTTCCGCGTCTCCGAGGTTGCTAATCGCGCTGTCCGATGACCATTCTCGCCCTCGCCGGGCCGGCGGCCCCTAAGATGGCATGAGTAAAAAGGCGGTCTCCTTGGCCCTCTGGGCCACCTTCGAAAGCTCCTATTAGCTTTCTTTCGGGCGAGTTGACTCGACCCGACGGGAGACCGCCTTTTTACTCATGCCATCTTCGGGGAGGAAGTGGTTGCATTGTGGGAAACAGCGGGTATTGAATAGGACTCGATGCGTATCTTGGGATATGAACCAGACGCCTACCGGAGCCTTGGGTTGCCGGGACCGGTCTTCGGGGATCTTCCGGCCGGAAGTGTGGCAATACCGCAAACCGATTGAGGCCCAGCGGCCATGTACGACATCCTGATCACCAACGGGCGAGTGATTGACCCGGCAAGCCGGCGGGACGAAATCGCCGACGTGGCCATCGCCAAGGGCAAGATTGCGCGGATCGGAAAGTTTTCGGGAAAGGCCCGTGAGACCCTCGACGCCAGGGGCATGATCGTCTGTCCCGGATTGATCGACATCCATGTGCACTGTCGCGAACCGGGCCACGAGGAAGAGGAGACCATCGCCACCGCGGCTTCGGCCGCCGTCGCCGGCGGGTTCACCACGATCCTGGCGATGCCCAACACGCACCCGCCGATGGACAACGAGACGGCAGTCCTCTACGTCCTCCAGCGGGCCGCGGAGGCGAATCTCGCTCGCGTGCTACCGGCCGGGTGCATCACCAAGGGACGCGAGGGCAAGGAACTCGCCGAGATGGGCATGATGGTGGAGGCCGGGGCCGTCGCCTTCACCGACGACGGCGACGGTGTCGCCAGCGCCACGGTCATGCAGCGGGCCTTGCAATACGCCGCCCGCATGGGCGTGCCCCTGATGCAACATTGCCAGGATCCCGACCTGGCCGGAGGGGTGATGAACAGCGGGGCGGTGGCCGTGCGGCTGGGCCTGGGCGGAATCGCCCCCGCCGGAGAGCAGATCATGCTGCGACGCGACCTGGAACTGGTGGAGCGGACGGCAGCGCGATACCACGTCCAGCACGTCTCCTGCGCCGGAAGCGTCGAGATGATCCGCGCCGCCAAGTCCGCCGGACTGCCCGTGACCGCCGAGGCCAGCCCGCACCACCTGTTGCTGACCGATGCGGCCTGCGCCGAGTATGACCCCAACTTCAAGGTCAACCCACCGCTGCGCTCGGCCTCCGACGTCGAGGCGCTGCGTGCGGGAGTGGCCGACGGGACCATCGACTGCTTGGCCACCGACCACGCCCCCCACGCCAACGAGGAAAAGGAACTGGAGTTCGGTTTGGCGCCTTTCGGCATGATCTCCCTGGAGTGCGCCCTGGGCCTCTACGCCAAGGCGATGATCGACACGGGCCTGCTGGACTGGCCTGGACTCATCGCGCGAATGACGGTCAACCCCGCCTCCGTCATCAACCGACCGCTGGGGCGACTGGTCGTCGGCGGCCCCGCCGACGTGACGATCATTCATCCCAAGATGCGATGGACCGTCCAGGTCGAAACCTTCCTCTCCCGCAGCCGCAACTGCCCCTTCGACGGCTGGGAGCTTTCCGCCCGCCCCGTGGCCACCCTCGTCGGCGGATCCATCAAGTTCAGGCTCTGACACCACCATGGCGGGCGAGTGATTCCCCCGCTCGTCGCGGCTTCCGGTATTCCGGTATTCCCGTCCTCCGGTCTTCCGGCCCTTTGGTCCCCGCGGTAAGATGCAATCTTTGCACATAGTTGCCCGGCGAGGTAAAGCTCGAAGGTGGTAAAGATGGAGCGAGAACGTTTCAGCCCCGATGAACTCCGCGACTGTATGGCCCGATACGACATCGGCGACGTTCGAAGTGTTCAGGAGTTCACCCGCGGATCGGCTCGCTCCCCCAAGGTGGTCATCGAAACCGATCGGGGAAAATTCCTCTTCAAGCGCCGCGTCAAGGGCCGCGACGACCTGGCCAAGGTCGCCTTCACCCATCGTCTCCAGGCCCACCTGGCCGCGCGGGATTTTCCGCTGCCCGGTCTGGTGCCCACCCGGGACGACGGCTCGACCATCCTGGCTGTCGGCGACAACATTTACGAAATGTTCCACTTCGTCGCCGGACAGCTCTACGACGGGTCCGTCGAAGCAACCTTCCAAGCCGGGGGCACGCTGGGGCTTTTCCACAAACTGCTCAAGGACTTCCGCGACGATTACCAACCGCCAACGGGCAGCTACCACAACGCCGGATCGATCCTCCAGGCCATCGCAAGGACCGTCTTGTCGCTGCCGCTGGAGGCCCGCCCACCGGTGGAAAAACTCAAGGGACTGGTGGACTCACTGAAGGCGTCCTACAAGCATTCGGCGGTAGAGGTGGACCGGTTGGGTCTGTCCGACTGGGGCGAGCAGATCGTCCACGGCGACTGGCATCCGGGGAACATGCTGTTCCGCGATCGCCACGTGGCCGCCGTGGTGGACTACGATTCGGCCCGATTGCAACAGCGCGTGACCGACCTGGCCAACGGGGCGCTGCAATTCTCCATCCTCGCCGGCGCCGACGATCCGGCCGCCTGGCCCGACCGCCTGGATGAACGGCGGGTGATTGCTTTCGTCCGCGGATACGCCTCCGTCGATGACATCCCCCCCCCGCAACGTCGAGCCATTCCGCTGCTGATGTGCGAGGCGATGATCGCCGAGGCCATCCTGCCCATCGCGGCCACGGGAAGCTTCGGGCGCATGGAGGGCTATGGTTTCCTGTGCATGATCGACCGCAAGGTCCACTGGATCGCCTCGCGACTGGAGAGGTTGCAGGCGGCGATGGCGGGCTGATATCGGTTGCGGCCCCGCCGGCGACGGGCGCGGCTATCGTGCGGCTGGGGCCGGGCTGAAGTCTGGACGGGCCGGTCGGCTGGAAGGCGCCATGGTTTTCAGGGGAACGGGCTTACCCTTCGGCGGCTTGATCGCCCTTTTCGGTGCGGCGGGCGGAAGGAACAGCGACTCATCTATCTTGCGATTGCCCACCATCTCGACGAAGCTTTTATCCCACATCGGCGCCAGGACCAACGGCGCCACGTAGGTGGCGACGAATTCCCGGGCGCCACTGGTCAGGTGCGTACCGCTGTAACCGGAAAGAGCCATCTCCTTCTGCCAGGGGATCTGATAAAGCTTCTCATACGCCCTGGCCCGTTTTCCGTGGGGAACAGTGAATCCCACCCTTCCCGCCGAGGAACTGTGCTCTCCATCCATCGTTCCGGAGATGATCGTGCCGATGCCCAGGATAAACCAGTCGCGGGAGGAATAATAGTTGACGATGCCCCGCTTGACGCCCGCCATCGCCCCATCGAGGGCGTAATCAGGGGACAGCGAGGCCGCCAACATGACAATGCCGTCGATTTTCTCTCCCGGCGGCAGGGCCTCGGTGATCCAGACGGCGATGGCGCCTCCGCCGCTCTGGCCCACCAGCACCACCGGGCGCTCGGGATGCGCCATCTTGTAGCGGACGATCTTGGCGGCGATCTCCTCGGCCTGCTGGCGGTTGCGGTCCCGGTCGCGGAGGTTGCCCAGATAGTTCATCGGAACCGGGGAGGTCCAGTCGCACAGCTCGACGGCCCAGTTCACCCCGCCGTCGACCAGGCCTTCGCAGATGGCCTCGCTGAGGGCGCTGCGCCCCTCGATGCCGGGAAGCACGATCACCAGACCGCGGTCCTGGCGCGACCCGCTTAGATAAGGCTGCGGCCGGTTGCATCCCGACGACAGAATTGTCGCCAGGACGCTCCAGGCCAGGAGGAAGATCGATGTGCCTGTCCGGTTCAAACGCGTCGGGCTATTCCTTGACCTCGTATTCAGCGTCGATGACGTCGTCGCCGCCCTTGGACGGCCCGGCCTTGGGCTGTTCGCCGCTGGGTGGAGGAGGCGCCTGTTGCGCCCCGTGTGCGGCGCCGGCGGACTTGTACATCTCTTCGGCCACCTTGTGCGAACTACGTTCGAGATTCTCCATCGCCCGCCGGATGGCCGTGGCGTCGTCGCCCTTGAGGGCCTCGCGAAGAGCGGAGATGGCCGACTCGATGTTGCCCCGGTCGGACGCGGGGATTTTTTCGCCCTGATCCTTGAGCATCTTCTCCATCTGGTAGGCCATCGAGTCGCCCTGGTTCTTGAGGTCAACCAGCTCGCGGCGTTTCTTGTCGTCCTCGGCGTGGGCCTCGGCGTCCTTGCGCATCTTGTCGATCTCGGACTGGTTGAGGCCCGAGGAACCCTTGATCTCCACGGACTGCTGTTTTCCCGTGGCCAGATCCTTGGCGGAGACGTTGAGGATGCCGTTGGCGTCGATGTTGAAGGCAACCTCGATCTGGGGTACCCCGCGCTGGGCAGGGGGGATGCCCGTGAGGTTGAACCGCCCCAGCGTGCGGTTGTCCTGCGCGAATTCCCGCTCGCCCTGGAGCACGTGGATGGTCACTTCCATCTGGCTGTCGGCGGCGGTGGAGAAGATCTCCTTCTTCTCGGTGGGGATGGTGGTGTTGCGCTCGATGAGCCGTGTCATCACGCCGCCGAGGGTCTCCACCCCCAGGCTCAGCGGGGTGACGTCCAGCAGTACCATCTGCTCCTCGACTTCACCGCCCAGGATCGCGCCCTGGATGGCCGCCCCGATGGCCACCACTTCGTCGGGGTTGACCGACTTGTTCGGTTCCTTGGCGAAAAGCTCCTTGGCGATCTGGCGGACACGCGGAATTCGCGTCGAACCGCCCACCAGGACCACTTCGTCGATCTGCTCGGTCGTAAGTTTGGAGTCGCTGAGGGCCTGTTGGCAGGGCTTGACCAGGCGTTCAAAGACCGGCTCGCAGAGTTGCTCCAGCTTGGCCCGCGTGAGGGTCATGGTCATGTGCTTGGGCCCCTCGGCCGTGGCGGTGATGAAGGGCAGGTTGATGTTGGCCTCCATCGCGGTGGAAAGCTCGCACTTGGCCTTCTCGGCCGCCTCCTTGAGTCGCTGGAGGGCCATGGGATCCTTGCGGATGACAATGCCTTCCTGCCGCTTGAACTCCTCGGCCAGGTGGTTGATGAGCACCTCGTCGAGGTCGTCTCCGCCCAGGTGCGTGTCTCCGTTGGTGGCCAGCACCTCGAAGACGTTCTCGCCGATGTCCATGATGGAGATGTCGAAGGTGCCGCCGCCGAAGTCGAAGACGGCGACCTTTTCGTTCTTCTTCTTGTCCAACCCATAGGCCAGCGCCGCTGCCGTCGGCTCGTTGATGATCCGCTCGACCTTCAGGCCCGCGATCTCGCCGGCTTCCTTGGTCGCCTGGCGCTGGGAATCGTTAAAGTACGCCGGGACGGTGATTACCGCTCGCTCCACCTTGTCGCCCAGGTAGTCCTCGGCGGTCTTTTTGAGGTCCCCCAGGATCATGGCGCTGACTTCCTGTGGGGTGTAATCCTTGCCCCGCACGCGGACCTTGACCAGTTCCTCCTGCCCCCCGACGACCTCGTAGGGGACCATCTTCTCCTCGGTGTGGACCTCACTGTGTCGCCGGCCCATGAATCGCTTGATCGAAAAGACGGTGTTCTTGGGGTTGGTGATCTGCTGGTGGCGCGCGGCTTGGCCGATGAGACGCTCTCCCTTGTCGGTAAAGCCGACCACCGAGGGGGTCAGGCGGCTACCCTGCTGGTTGATGAGTACCTTTGGAGTGGTTCCTTCCAGGATTGACACGACGCTGTTGGTGGTGCCCAGGTCGATTCCGATGATCTTCTTGGTTGCCATAATGTTGACTCACTTTCCCAAAGGGCGGCGTCTCTGACCGGAAGCGCAGGGACGATTAAGGCAGAACGCGACCTTCCAAGACAGTTTTAAGCAAGGACCGTGCCAAGAACCTAGTACCTTGTTTTAGGGCATGTTATATTAGGAGGCGATCCTGGCGAAGGTGCCATATCGACCGCAAAGGGCGCCATGGCGACAGGTTTGGCAGACTCGCCCCTGAGGGGTAAGTCCTAAGTCTCCGCTATGCTCGAGGTCGTCGCCGCGTCTACAATACCCGCCAACATGGCCCGACGCGATCAAACGCCCCTGCCCGCGGTGCTCTACGAGGATGACCATCTCTTGGCGCTGGACAAGCCCAGCGGGCTGCTGATCGCCCCGGACCGCTGGGACAAGGACCTGCCCAACCTGATGCAGGTGGTGCATGAGCGATTGGATCCCGAGTACGCCAACGCCCACCGGCTGGACCGGGACGCAAGCGGAGTGGTCCTGCTGGCCAAGCACGCCGAGGCGTTGCGAGACCTTCGCCGGCAGTTCGACGCCCACGGCGTGGGCAAGTGCTATGTGGCACTGACGCGCCCCGCCCCCATCCAGTCCGCGGGCGAAATCTCCAAGCCGCTGGCGGCCGACCCCGCCCGCCTGGGCAGGATGCGCGTCTCCTCCAAGGGCAAGGAAAGCATCACGCACTATGAGGTGCTGGAAAACTGGAACCGCCGGTACGCCCTGTTACGGCTGATCCCCCTGACCGGCCGAACCCACCAGCTCCGCGTTCACATTGCCCAGTTGGGCTGCCCGATCCTGGGCGACGCCTTCTATGGCGACGGTCGCGGCCTGCTGCTTTCGGAATTCAAGCCCGGCTACAAGCACACCGGGGCCGTCGAGCGGCCGCTGATCGGCAGACTGGCCCTGCACGCCCAGAGCCTCACCTTTCGACACCCCGCCACCGGCCAGGAACTGACCATCGAGTCCCCCCTGCCCAAGGACTTCCAGATCGCCTTGAAAAACCTCCGCCGCTTCGCGGGCGCTTTGGGGAAGAAGTGACTGTCCTCTTCGGTCCCTTAGGGACCGTGGAAGATTGGATGTTCTTATTTTCTCTTTTCGCCCCTAAGATGGCATGAGTAAAAAGGCGGTCTCCCGTCGGGTCGAGTAAACTCGCCCGAAAGAAAGCTAATAGGAGCTTTCGAAGGTGGCCCAGAGGGCCAAGGAGACCGCCGTGAGTGAAGGTAAGGATATCATTTTGGTCACGGATTACCATGCCGAAAACATCGAGTTCCGTTGGTTCAACGAGGCCAGCGGCGAGGAGCGTACCGGCAGGTATTCCACCAGTCGTGCCGGCATTTTGCGGCAGGTGGAGCAGGCTGCCGGCGAGTTGTATCCCGGTGGCCAGATCGTATGGATCATGGAGAGCACCACCGGCCGGGCGCGGGTGAAGAGCTTGCTGGGCGAGCGTGCAGTGTTCGTTCTGGCCAACGTGCTTCAGATGCCGCCACCTCCCAAGGCCAAGCGGCGCAAGACCGACAAGATCGACACCGGGCGGTTGCTGCGCGAATACCTGTACGTCAGCTTGCCGCGTTCATTCCAGCCGTCGGCCTGGTGGCGAGAGGTTCGGCGGGTGGTTGATTTCCGACAGGATATGGTGGAGCGACAGACGGCGATCAAGAACTGGATCGGCAGTCTGCTGCACCACGAGACGTGGGAGGACCGCGAGAGTCTCTGGAGCGCCAAGGGGCTGCGGCGGCTTGGGGCGATGAAGCTTCCGCCGGGTGATCGAATGCTGGTGGAATTGAAGGTTCAACAGTTGGAACAGTTGGCCAGGCAGTTGGAGCAGGTCGAGGCCCAGATGCAGACGATCTACGACGGCTGGCCTGAAGCGCAATGGGTGGATGCGGTTCGTGGGATCGGGATGGTGACGGCCGTGTCGCTGCTGGCACACATTGGGCCGATCGAGCGATTCGCCACAGCCGAGGATTTGATCTCCTACGCCGGGCTGGCGCCTGGGATGTGGCAGTCGGATGGCACGTGCCACCACGGGCGGATCGGCGGGGGTGGAACCGACTCGCATCTGCGATACCTGCTGATCGAGGCGACCGTATGGCTGCGTCAGATACCGCGTTACCGCTCAACATACGAGCGGGTTGTGACGAAACGCGGCAAAAAGATTGCTCGGATCGTGGTGGCCAGGCTGCTGCTGCGGAGCATACACAAAATGCTCACCACCAAGGTCCGCTTCAACCCGATGCCGCGACTGTCGCAAGATACAACAATAAAAGAAACAGAAACAGCGGGTTGCTCAAGGTAACGACAGCAGCAGCAAGACACACGTGGTGCAATTGGCAAGTAAATCAGAGTTCCAACATCATCGAGCGGATATGGCACGGCGAGCATCTACGCCCCATTAGGACTTGATCCTACTCCCGAAGAATATGCCGCCGCTGCCTCCGAAACCATAATCGGGCCTGCACGAGCCGCAATAGAAGGATGAACCGTCTCGGCGTTGGAACACTGACGGATGGTTTATTGACTTGACCGGGGACCCTTACTCATAGAAGGGGCGTCCCTTTTATCCTTCGGTTGGCCATGCCGTCCCGCCGATGGGCGTCCATCATAAGGACTCCTTGAGCAAACAATAAGTTCGACGAGTTGTCCACGCGGAGGGGTTTGTGATATGGTCGTCGCGCCTGGGTCGCTCGGGACGGGACGCCCGCGGACCCCCGCCGCCAAGGAAACCCCGCCATGCCGCGCAGGGACGATCTCCGGACCATCCTCATCATCGGTTCCGGGCCGATTGTGATCGGCCAGGGCTGCGAGTTCGACTATTCCGGCACGCAGGCCTGCAAGGCCCTGCGCGAGGAAGGCTACCGCATCGTCCTGATCAACTCCAACCCGGCCACCATCATGACCGACCCGGAATTCGCCGAGCGGACCTACATCGAGCCGATCACCCCGGCGGCCGTGGCAAAGATCATTGAAAAGGAACGTCCCGACGCCCTGCTGCCCACCCTGGGCGGGCAGACGGCGCTCAACACGGCGGTGGCCGTCTCCGACGCGGGGGTGCTGGACCGCTTCGGCGTGGAGATGATCGGGGCGACGCGGACGGTGATCCACCGCGCCGAGGACCGCACGGAGTTCAAGAACATCTGCCTTTCCATCGGCCTGGACGTTCCCCACAGCGGCGTGGCCCACACGATGGAAGAGGCGATGAGGATCGTCGCGGAGGTGGGCCTTCCGGTCTGCATCCGCCCCGCCTACACGCTGGGGGGCACCGGCGGGGGGTTTGCCTTCAACATCGAGGAGTTCAAGACCATCGCCACGCGCGGGCTGGAGTATTCCCCCGTCAGCGAGATCCTCATCGAGGAGTCGGTCCTGGGCTGGAAGGAATACGAGCTGGAGGTGATGCGCGATCGGGCCGACAACGTCGTGATCGTCTGCTCCATCGAGAACTTCGACCCCATGGGGGTGCACACCGGCGACTCCATTACCGTCGCCCCCGCCCAGACGCTGACGGACAAGGAATACCAGCTCATGCGCGACGCCGCCGTCGCCATTATCCGCGCCGTGGGCGTGGAGACCGGCGGCAGCAACATCCAGTTCGCCATCCACCCGCGGACCGGCAGGATGATCGTCGTGGAGATGAACCCCCGCGTCAGCCGAAGCTCGGCGCTGGCCTCCAAGGCCACGGGTTTCCCCATCGCCAAGATCGCCGCCAAGCTGGCCGTCGGATACACGCTGGATGAGATCCCCAACGACATCACCCGCGCCACCCCCGCCTGCTTCGAGCCGACCATCGACTACGTCGTGGTCAAGATTCCGCGCTGGACCTTCGAGAAGTTCCCCGACGCCGACGAGACCCTCACCACGCAGATGAAATCCGTCGGCGAGGCGATGTCCATCGGCAGGACGTTCAAGGAGGCCCTCCAGAAGGGCATTCGTTCGATGGAGGTCAAGCGATTCGGACTGGGCCTGGACACCAACGACAAGTGGTTCCACGCGACGGTCCTGCCTGTCCGCCGGCAATGTTCGGCGCCCGATCTGGCGGAAGCGGCGGAATACCCCATCGAGGAGGCCAAGCTGCTGCGGAAGCTTTCGATCCCCTCCCAAGGCAGGCTCTACTATGTGCGATATGCCCTCAAGATGGGCTGGTCCATCGAGCGCATCGGCGAACTGACGCACATCGACCCCTGGTTCCTGGCCCATCTCAAGGAGCTGGTGGATTTCGAGGGCGAGCTGATGGCCGCCGGGTCGCTGGAGGGCGCGTCGGTGGAACTGATGGGACGGGCCAAGCAGTGGGGCTACAGCGACATCCAACTGGCCTCCGCGTGGAATACGACGAGCGAGGCGGTTCGCGCGGCGCGGGAGAGACTCGGCGTCGAACCGGTCTATAAGCTGGTGGACACCTGCGCGGCGGAGTTCGAGGCGTTCACCCCGTATTACTACTCCAGCTACGAGACGCCCATCGTGCGGCGGGGCGGGGCCGACGGGGCGGCATCCGGCAAGGCGCGGGGCAGAGGTTCCCCATCCTCCAGCGGGGCGCGGTTCGTCGATGACGAGTTGCGCGTCAGCGATAAAAAGAAGGTCATCATCCTGGGCGGGGGGCCCAACCGCATCGGCCAGGGCATCGAGTTCGACTATTGCTGCGTCCACGCGGCCTTCGCCGCGCGCGAGTCGGGCTATGAGTCGGTCATGGTCAACTCCAACCCCGAGACGGTGTCCACCGATTACGACACCTCCGACATGCTGTTCTTCGAACCGCTGACGCTGGAGGACCTCCTGAACATCTGCCGGCGGCTCAACGGGCAGCCGTTGGGCAAGACTGCCGCCAAGGGCAAAAAGTCCTCCCCTGGCCGGGGGGGGCTGTTGCATGGCGTGATCGTGCAGTTCGGCGGGCAGACGCCGCTGAACCTTGCCCGCGGCCTGGCCGAGGCGGGCGTGCCCATCATCGGCACCAGCCCGGACTCCATCGACCTGGCCGAGGACCGCAAGCGCTTCGCCGACGTGCTGGAGGAGTTGGGCCTGGCCAGTCCTCCCAGCGGGACGGCCTTGACCATCGAGCAGGCCCGCGCGATCGCCCAGCGGATCGGCTACCCGGTGCTCGTGCGGCCCAGCTACGTCCTGGGCGGACGGGGGATGCAGGTGGTCTCCGATCCCCAGCAGTTGGACGTCTACATGGCCAAGGCGGTGGACGCCTCGATGGTGGGGCGGGACCATCCGATCCTGATCGACAAGTTCCTGGCCGGGGCGACCGAGGTGGACGTGGACTGCATCGCCGACTTCGGCCCGCGCCCCGACGGGACGATGGACCCGCACCCCCGCGCGGTGGTCTGCGGCGTCATGGAGCACATCGAGGAGGCGGGGATCCACTCCGGCGACTCGGCCTGCTCGCTGCCGCCCTTTTCGCTGTCGGAGGGCGTGGTGGCGGAGATCGAGAAACAAACCCGCCTGCTGGCCCGGCGCCTCGGCGTCCGCGGCCTGATGAATGTCCAGTTCGCCGTCAAGGACGCGGAGGTCTACGTCCTGGAGGTCAACCCGCGGGCCTCGCGGACCGTTCCGTTCGTCTCCAAGGCCACGGGCGTGCCATGGGCCAAGCTGGCGGCCAAGGTGATGATGGGAGAAAGCCTGGAGGCACTGGGCGTGACCGCCCCGCCGCGCCCCGCGCAGACGTCGGTGAAGGAAAGCGTCTTCCCGTTCGCCAAGTTCCCCGGCGTGGACGTGATCCTGGGTCCGGAGATGCGCAGCACGGGGGAGGTGATGGGCATCGACATGAGCTTCGGGCTGGCCTTCGCCAAGTCGCAGATGGCCGCGGGAGTGCCACTGCCGATGGGCGGGACGGTGCTCGTCTCCGTCAACGACGCCGACAAGCCCAAGATGATCCACGTCGCCCAGCAATTGGCGGCGATGGGTTTCGATCTGGTCGCCACGGCCGGCACGTTCGTCGCCCTGGAACGGGCGGGGGTTCGCGTACGGCGGATCATGCGACTCAGCGAGGGAAGGCCCAACATCGCCGACCTCATCGCCAACCGCCAGGTGGCCCTGCTGATCAACACCCCCACGCGGCGCGGTCCGACCACCGACGAGGGGAAGATCCGCGCCATGGCCACGCTGCGCAACATTCCCCTGATCACCACCATGACGGCAGCCGAGGCCGCCGCCAGCGCCATCGCCGCCCTTCGCGCCGCTCCCGGGGATGGGGTAAGCCCTGACGATTCCTGGACGGTTCGGCCACTCCAGGAATACTTTCCCACCCAACGGACGGCCGAGCGGTAGCGATCCGCCGCCGCGACACGACGTAATCCCCTTGGCTCCATCGCCATCGTGCCGTTAAGCTGACGGCATGACATCGCCGCGCGGAGACTTCCGCCGGCCGTCGGGTCGAAGATGGTCAACCAGGCAAGTTCCAAGGACCGTGTCGTCGGGTGGATCGGCGTCGCGATGCGAAGCCATCGGGGACGTATTATCCTGGCGGGGGGGCTGCTGACACTGGTCACCTTGCTGGCCTACATCCCCGCCATCCGCGGCGGGTTTATCTGGGACGACGATGATTACGTCACCGAGAATCCCGTCCTGAGCCATCCCGGCGGCTTCCGGGCGTTGTGGTTCTTTCCAGACTCCACGCCCCAGTACTACCCGCTGGTATTCAGCACGTTTTGGATGGAGTACCACCTCTGGGGCCTGTCTCCGATGGGTTACCACGTCACCAACGTGCTGCTGCACGTGTTTGGGGCCTGGATCCTCTGGCGGGTCTTGGAGGCGTTGGGGGTGAAGGGGGGCTACCTGGCGGCGTTGGTATTCGCGTTGCATCCGG
>Ga0315284_10003584_pt1 | contig 22098 bp, 23 predicted proteins | sample YL17G09_16_MG_FD_203696 | JGI IMG/M metagenome (GOLD analysis project Ga0315284, IMG submission 203696) | Sediment microbial communities from Yellowstone Lake, YNP, Wyoming, USA - YL17G09_16 | ecosystem: Environmental > Aquatic > Freshwater > Lake > Sediment | place: USA: Wyoming | collected... | reverse complement strand
AGCCGATCATCAAAGACGCAACAGCTAAAAATATTTGATAGCTATCGTGCCTTAAAAAAAGGGCTAACAATACAGTATCCGCAAAAATATGAGCCAGAAATATTCTTTTATAATTTAACTTCGTGCTCATTATTCTATCCTCCTATCTAATTAGTCACGGGCTGCTCGGCCGGAAGTCAAAGAAGTTTGAGCCGTATCATGAATTTCTGCTTCAAATGCAGTAGCTCTGGCCCTGACATCTACGGCGCAACCGCTTGTAATCATGCTGGCAACAAAAGCGAACAATAAAATAATAATCAGACTCTTTAACATGATAAATCTCCTAAACAGAAAGTTATAAATCCTTTCAAATGTTCAAGAGACATATTTCCTTATATGCTCTTCCATCTCCCCTATATAATTAACCGCGACTTCTCACGAGTTGATTTTTAAAGTGCGACTGCTTTCTATTATACTTATTTTTCCAAACTTGTCAATAGCTGACCTTGCCAAGCTATCTGCTTTTTGATAAAAAGAAGTATGGCTGATAATAGAGACATAATTGAAAAATTGCCGCCCCAAAATATTGAAGCTGAAAAATGCTTATTGGGTTCTTTAATGCTGGATAAGAACGCTATTGTTAAAGTGGTTGATTCGCTTCAATCAAAAGATTTTTATAAACAAACTCATCAGGAAATTTATCAGGCAATTGTAGATCTTTTTGAAAAACAAGATCCGGTTGATCTTTTATCCGTTTCTACCCGGCTTAAAGAAAAAAATCTTTTAGAAACCGTCGGAAGCAACAGTTATTTAACCGAACTAATTAATACTGTGCCCACGGCCAGCCATATTTCAAACTACGCTAGAATCGTCCAAAGAAAAAGAGTTCTGAGAGATTTAATTTATGCCAGCCAGGAAATAAACTCAATGGGCCACGATGAAAAAGAAGACATTGACGAACTTTTAGACAAAGCGGAACAAAGAATTTTCAGTATTGCCCAGAAAAGCTTAACCCAAAGATTCTTCTCTGTAAAAGAAGGATTAGAAGATGCTTTTGAAAGAATTGATAAGCTCTCAAAATACAAAGGAGGATTAAGAGGGGTTTCTACCGGATTTAATGATTTAGATAATATTTTAGCCGGGTTTCAAAAATCAGATCTAATAATTTTAGCCGCCCGGCCCTCAATAGGAAAATCATCTTTAGCTTTAAACTTCGCATTTAATGTTGCTCTAAAAAATAAAATTCCGGTCGGCATTTTCAGTTTAGAAATGTCTAAAGACCAGGTAATAGACAGACTAATCGCTTCTCTGTCCAATATTGATTTGTGGCGTTTAAGAACCGGCCGGCTCTCAAGCGACGGCCAAGATAATGATTTTTCAAGAATTCAACACACCATGGGAATTCTCTCTGAAACCCCTATTTATATTGACGATGCCGCTTCGTCTAATGTTTTACAGATGAGAGCCATGGCCAGAAGATTGCAGGCAGAACATGGCTTAGGCTTGATTGTTATTGATTATCTCCAATTAATGGAACCGAGAAATCCTAACGCCGGAATAGTCCAGCAGGTTTCTGAAATCTCCCGGTCTTTGAAGGGACTGGCCAGAGAATTAGATGTTCCGGTGCTTGCCTTATCACAGCTTTCTCGAGCAGTAGAGCATAGAACGCCTCAAATCCCCCGTTTGGCTGATTTACGTGAAAGCGGGAGCCTTGAGCAAGATGCAGATGTAGTTATGTTTATTTATAGAGAAGATAGATATATTGATGACACTTCAAGAAAAAATATTGCTGATATTATTATTGCCAAACATAGAAATGGACCGGTAGGAAAAGTTGAACTCTATTTTGACGATCAAAGGGTCTGTTTCAGAAGTCTTGAAAAACACGAATACCAAGAGTAAATTTAAAATGCAAAAATCAAAAATCAAAATGACAATTTAAAATGACAAAATTATTTTTAATTTTTAAATTTTCCATTGTCATTTTTCATTTTGATATTTAAATTTTAAATTAATTGTTATGTATCCTAACTCAATCCAAAAATTAATAAATATATTCACTAAATTCCCTACTGTAGGTCCTCGTACTGCGGCTCGCTTTGTTTTTTATTTAATCAAATTACCCCAAACTGAGCTTGAAGAATTAAGCTCTTATTTAAAAGAATTAAAAGAAAGCATTAAGATGTGTTCCTGGTGTTTTAATTCTTTTGGTTCTGAGCAAGCAGACCTCTGCCCTATTTGTAAAGATAGTTTAAGAAATAAAGAAATGATTTGTATCGTAGAAAAAGAAACCGATTTAACGGCAATTGAAAAAACAAAAAAATATAAAGGGCTTTACTTTATCTTAGGCGGAATAATTAATCTGAAGAAAAAAGATAAAAAAGATATCAGAATAGAACAGTTAAAAGAAAGAATTAAGAATAATGGATTTAAAGAAATCATTATCGCTATTAATCCAACAACCGAAGGCGAAATTACCCGTTTATTATTAGAAAGAGAACTAAGGCCTTTTAATATTAAAATTACTCATTTGGGCCGCGGCCTGCCGATGGGCGGAGAGTTGGAATATGCCGACCCTGACACTTTATCCAACTCTTTTGATTCTAGACAATAAAACCTTTTTTAAAATTATCGGAAAACTAAAAGATTGAAAAGATTTTTATAGTTTATATTTTATAGTTTATATAGTTTGTTTATATAGTTTATATAGTTTATATAGTTTATATAGTTTATAAATTTATAAACTATTCAACTATTATTCAACTGCTAATAAATACGATCGTTTGCGAAAAGAGTCAGTTTACGATAAAATATATATAAGCTTAAAATTCTAACAAAATCAAAAAAGAAACTCAATAAGTAAAAATAAAATGCCGAACAGATATAAAGAAACAAGTAAAGATATTCTTTTCTGCTTATTTATGGCTGGAGCAATTATGGTTGCGGCCAACTCGCCGTTTTTTTTAATAAATATAGCCCGGGAAATTAAAAAGAATAAAAAATATATTAAAAAAGAAATCAGAAAAAAATTAGATGAAAGAAAAATCGCCAGAGCCCTAGAACGACTTAAAAGAAATAAGGTTATAATCTTAAGTGAAGAATATGGAAAATTTAAGATTGAACTAACCGAGAAAGGGAAAAGAATAACAAAAAAAATTCAATTAGAAGATATGAAAATTGAAAAACCAGATATCTGGGATAAAAAATGGAGAATGGTTATTTTTGATATCCCTGAAAAATATAAAAGAAGAGCAAGAGATGTTTTAAGAGAAAAACTTCAAAAGATGAAGTTTTATCAGCTTCAGAAAAGTGTTTGGGTCTGTCCCTACCCTTGCGAAAAAGAAATCCAATTTTTATGCGAATTTTTTGAAATAACTCCTTATATAAATATCGTATTAGCAGATAATATTTATAATGATATTAAATTAAAAAAGTATTTCAAACTTCTTTAAAATTAAATTAACTTCTAAAATTAAACTAACTCTTATCGCAGGCGATCGTATTTTATAGAAGTTGATTAAAGCAAAAAATGAAAAGTTCTTTTTTTAGTTTTTAAGGTTCTATTTTTAAAATTTCAATTTCAGTAAAAGGCTGGCGGTGGCCCTTTTTTACTTTGTAGCGGGTCTTGGATTTATATTTCAAAATCATCACTTTCTTGTCTTTATCTTGTCTTATAATCTTAGCTGAAACCTTAGCTCCTTTTACCAAAGGAGTTCCAATCTCTAATTTTTTATCGTTCTCCAAAAGCAAAATCTGGTCAAAGATTATTTCTTTGCCAACTTCCTCATTAATTTTCTCTATTTTAATTTTATCGCCTGGTTTGACAAGATATTGCTTGCCCCCGGTTTTAATTGCTGCCATCATATTATTCTTCCAAAAGCGGAGTTTCTATCTCCCCTTCCGGTAATTTAATTTTTGTTTCCTTGCCAGTTATTTTTACCACATCTTTATCCACTTTGGCAAGTTCTTTGCTCGCTTTATTATAGCTGCTGACTGTCGTGCCCAAATGATTTCCAAGCTTATCCATATATTCGCTGTATCCTCCCAAATGCTTTCCCAAACGCTCTACTTGCTTAATTATCTCCATTGCCTGCTCGGAAATCTTTTGATTTTTAAGCCCCTGCAAAACCGTCTGAAGATAAGCAAGAAAAGACGTGGGAGAGACAATAATAACTTTTTTCTGGCCGGCATAATAAATTAAATTATTAGTATCATCTGTAACTGCTCCCACTTTATTAATTAATAAGTCGTAATAAACTGCTTCCGAAGGAATGAACATAAAAGCGAAATCCATTGTATTTTCTTCCGGCTTAACATACTTTGACGTCTCATCTATTCTTATTTTAAGATCGTTTACAAAAGCACGCTCGTATTTCTTTCTCTCTTCAGGATTGCTTGTTTCTAATATTCTATTATAATTTTCCAAACTGAACTTAGAATCAATCGGGATAATGCGCTTATCAACAAATACCACCGCATCAACTATTGTCCCGTCTTTAAAAGAATACTGAGTTTGGTAAGAGCCCGGAGGCAAAACATTCTTTAAAACAGTTTCTAAATAATATTCTCCTAAAATCCCTCTTTGTTTGGGGTTTTTCAGAATATCCTGAAGGCTGCGCAGCTGATCCGCAAAACCGACAACTTGCTTATTGGTTTCATCTAAGCGAGTTAATTTTTCTGTGACGTTCTGGATAATTTTAGCGCTCTGACCAAACTGGTTCTGGATCGCTTTCGTTGATTCAGATAATTTGCTGTCTAAAACTTGGTTAAGAGCATTCAATTGTTGTTGGAGCATGATCAAAGAATCTGTTTGTTTTTCCGGCTTCTTCCTAAGCAATAAAAAAAATCCTCCCACTAAAACAAAAATAATTAAAACTAAAAAAGCGATAATTACAGATTCCATTGATTACATATTATATTATTATCAGGAAAAAATCAATCCCGCTCTTGACAAAGATGATATATGCAGCGGCTTATTGGATAATTTAATAGATCCGGATTATATACGCGAAATCTTATGCGGTTTAACAGAAATATCTTTTACTGAAAAAACTGAAGAAAACGAGAATTGATCTTTATGGCGTCGTGTGAAGTGCCCACGACGCCTCTTTTTTTAAAAACGGGCTTGACATCTTGAAAAAAATTAAGTAATATAATCTATTAAATAAACCGATCTTTTAAAAACAGAAAGGATACTTAAATGAAAGAACCAAAATTTGATCCAGACAGAATAACCGGAGATATCTCAAGACAGGCTGTAGATCATCTCCAAAAAAAGAAAGAAAAAACAATTCAACAAATCGCTAAAATGGCAGGCGTATCAAAATCATCCATTTATAGAGTAAAACGGGGAGAAACCAAATTTACAGCTGTTCAGTTCTCTAAAATCAACCATAAGATGAAGGGAGACGTTATTTCTTTCCCAGATAATGCATCAAAAGCAAAAAAAGAGTTGTATCTTGCATTTCAGGCCGTTCTGAAATGCCTTGCCAGTATCTAAACTGTAACAATAAAAGCCGAAGGGAATAACCTTTCGGCCTTTTTTTATCTGAAGAAGGCCTCGGAGAGCAAGAAAAGGATGTAAATTGCCAATAAAACCAGAGCTTCTTTTTTGGTGATTTTCTGATCGGTCCTGACTGCCACTAAAAAGAAAACCGAAGAAATAATCAGAAAAATACGAGCAATAACAAAAGGAGAAAGATCAATATTCTCAATCGGAGAAATAAGAACTATTATTCCCAAGACAAGAGTGGCGCAAACAATAACTGAACCCATTAAATTGCCCAAAATCAGCCAAGTTCTTTTTTTTCTGGCCGAAGCAATAGCGAAATAAGTTTCGGGCAAAGCGTTGCCTAAACCAATAAGCAAAATTCCGATAATCGGGATGCTGACACCTAAAGTATCGGAAAAAACTCGGGCGCTTTTAACTATGCCCCAAGAAGCGACTATAAGCAAGAATAAAGCAATTAGTGTTTTAATTAAATTTTTAAGAAAAGTTTTAAATTGTTTAGCTGAAAGATTTTTCTGCTTTTTCTCGCTAACCCGATAAGTTTTTCTAAATCTTTCTCCTTTAGAAAACAACCAAAAAGCATATAACGCAAAAGCTAAAAGAAGAACTATTCCGTCTCCCCGTCCCAAGTTTCCATCTAAAATCAAAATCCAAGGCAAAAGAGCAATCACGACGGTAAAAATAGTGCTGGTCTGAACCATCCTGCTTTTAATTTTTATAGGATTGCCGCCGACTAAAACCGCTAAGGCCGCAGCTAAAGTCATATCAACCATATTCCCTCCGACAATCTCTCCAAAAGAAAGTTCAGGAATTCCCTGCAAAGCAGAGTTAATGCCAACGAATATATTAGGCAAACTGGCGGCAAAAGCCATCACAAAAAAAGCCACTACGAATTCCCGCCAGCCCAAATATTTTGCTATGTCCATTAAATTTTTAACCAATTGAGAACCGGACCAGAATAATAATAAAAATGAAATGACAAAAACGAATAACCAAATCATAATTTAACTTCTTTAATCATATTCTTCTATTATATCAAAAATTAAACCAATAAAAAAGTGAGAGTTTACATTGCGCTCCCACGGGGAGTCGAACCCCGGTTCCCAGCTTGAGAAGCTGATGTCCTGGACCACTAGACGATAGGAGCTTTTAAAATAGCTTAACACAAAATTTGACAAAAATCAATGTAGAGGTTGACAAGAATTCATATATATGCTATTATTGTAATTACCGTTCTTTAGAAAATGAATATGGTCTGATTCAATGAAAGGATTTAAAATGTGGATTGACAAGAAAAATGTTTTAGTAGTTCTAGTAGGAATACTGATAGTCGTGGCTATAGGAGCTGTATGTAATATTTTAACTCTGAAGCAAAAAGGATCTTTTGCTTCTATCGAAAGGGTAAAAGAGAAAAATCTGCCTACGCTTAAAATAGAAAAAACAATAGAAATTACCGTAAGGGAGGGGTTTTGCCTTTCAGAAATTGCTCATGATCTTGGCACTGGCTGTAAAGAAGTGGCTGAATTAAATAATATAGCTAATCCTGACCTGATATTGCCCGGTCAAAAAATAACGGTTCGTCCTTTCGACAAAACCGATATTGTAAAAGCAAGTTGGTATGGTCCGGGATTCAATGGAAAACTCATGGCTAATGGAAGAATTTTTAATATGAATGACCCTAATGTCGTAGCGCATAAGTGGCTGCCATTTGGCACAATGGTACGGCTAACCCGCATAGACAACAAAAAAAGCATTGTTGCCACTGTCCAGGACAGAGGCCCGTATATTCAAGGAAGAATCTTTGATCTCTCCCGCGGAGCCGCAGAACTCCTCGGCATGGTCGACGAAGGAGTAACAACCTGTAAGGTTGAACTTCTCGACTAAAAAAACAGGCCCTCGTCTTTTTAAAAAAGATGGGGGCATTTTTTATTCGTAGTCAGGCGGAATCTTATAATAATCAATAATATATTTAGCTAATTCTTTAAAGATCGGCACAGCAGAATATTCAGCGGTTTTGGCTTTGGGATTATCAAGTTTTATCAGAATTAAAAATTTAGGATTAAAAGCAGGCCCAAAACCAATAAAACTCTGCCAGGTTTTATTAGACGAATATACTCCCTTTTCCGGCACTTGCGCTGTTCCTGTCTTTCCGGCAAGATAATAACCGGGAACCTTGGCTGATTTGGCAAAACCATTCTCCACCACGCTAATCAGCATTGCTGTTAATTGAGAAGCTGTTTTTGAAGAAATGACCTGTTCTGAAGATATTTCAGGCAAGGTTTTTTTTTCTTCTCCGTTGGTTACAATTTTTTCTACGATATAGGGTTTAACCAATCTTCCTTCATTGGCAATAGCTGTAAAAGCCCTGGCAAGCTGAATCGGAGTAATTCCAATTCCCTGGCCGAAAGAAGCAGTGGCAAAATTTATTTCATAGCCCCTTTTAAATATTTTATTTTCAGAAAACACTTCTCCCTGAAGATCAATATCAGTCGGTTCAAAAAAACCAAACGACTCTATGTATTTTAAAAAAAGATCGTGGCCTAGTTGATTTTCAGCAAATACCGCTCCGGTATTAATTGAATTCTCTAAAACTTCGGTCATGGTCTTTTCTCCGAAAACTCTGCCGTTATAATTCTCAATAGTATATTCCCCTATTTTAATCTTTCCTTTATCGATATAAGCAGTTTGAGGGGTCACTTTGCCCTGATCAATAGCAGCGGCCATAGTAATGGGCTTAAAACTAGAGCCCGGTTCGTAAAGTTTTTGAATAGCGCCGTTTTGGAAGATTTCAAAATCTTCAATTTCTGAATAATTATTAGGATTAAAATTAGGAAAATTAGCTAAGGCTATTATCCTGCCCGTCCTAGGATCTAAAACAATTATTTCTCCCCCTTCAATATCTAAATCCTGCTTGGCCTTTTTTAAAAGCTTTTCTGACATAAACTGGATATTATAATCAAGGGTCAAAAAAACATCAGAACCGTTATAAGAGCCCTGAATCGTATCTGATTTTCGGATCAGCTCTTTGCCCTGAAGCAAATCATCATAATAACCTTCTATTCCATACTGGCCCTTTTCCTCTCCTCCGAGAAAACCGACTATTTGAGAGGCCATATATTTTTGAGGATAATTTCTGAAAAGCGCCTCTTTAATATAAACTCCGGAAAGATTTAATTCTTGGATTAATTTTTCTTTTTCCTCTGTTAAATCAGCTTTAATTTTCTCAAACAAGCTGTCTTTTTCTAATTTGGCTAAAATCCCTTCTTTTTCTAAAACTCAAATCCGACTAAGTTCTTGAGCTGTTTTTTCTTTTTCTTCTACTTCATAAGGAGAAACGAAAAGATATTTTGTTTTTAGATTGGTGGCTAGAATTTCTCCGTCTTTGAAAAAAATCTTTCCCCGCTCCCCTTTTACGGGCTGGAAAATCTTTTGCTGGCCCTGAGCCCAAGCCATATAAAGATCGTGTCTGACAATTTGAATATAAACCAAGCGGCTGATAATAGCCGCTCCAAATAAAATAATAAGGATAAAAATTAAATTATATCTCCATTTTTTCATTTTGCTACAACTTGGGTGTCTAAAACTTGAATATAATGAATTTTATCTGTTTTTTCAAAACTAAGTTCTTTTATTAATTCTGTTACATTGTCTAAAGAAGCCGTCTGGGCGGAATAAACTTCTAAAATTTTGTTCTCTTTTGAAAGCTCGGCCATCTTCTCCTGATACCCCTTAATTAAATATCGTTCTGCAATTTCAACATTAACTTGATAGATATATAAAGCAATGAAAAAAGCTATAAAGATAGCGCTGAAAATCCAAAAGGTCCTAAGCTTAATTTTAGGAAATTTAATTACATTTATTTTTTTGAGAGTAATCTCTCCTGCTAATGAACATGATGTCATTGTTTTATTCCCACTCGCAGTTTTGAACTTCGGGAACGCAAATTTTCTTTAATTTCTTGTTTTGATGGTATTATTGGTTTTTTTGTTAAAATTTTTAAATTTGAATTCTTAAAAAAATTCTTAACGATTCTATCTTCTAAAGAATGGAAAGAAATAACTGCCAATCTTCCCTTAGGGGCTAAAACCTCTTCTGCCTGCTTCAGGCCCTTTTCCAAAGAATCAAACTCTTGGTTAACGGCGATTCTTAACGCTTGAAATATCCGGCTGAAAGAATAAACCCTTGCTCTTTTAATTATTTTTACTAACTCTAAGGTTGTTTTTATCGGCCTATTTTCTAAAATCGTTTTAGCAATTTTTCGGCTGTATCTCTCTTCCCCATATTCTCTTAAAATTCGTTCAATTTCTTCCCGTGGATATTCATTCACAATTCTTTCGGCCGTTATATAATTTTGATTTTTGATTTTTGATTTTTGATTTTCGCTATTGTATCGCATATCTAACGGTTCATCTTTTAGAAAAGTGAATCCCCGACCCGATTCTTCCAAGTGCCAAGAAGACATGCCTAAGTCGAAAAGAATTCCGTTTACTTTATCAAATTTTTGCTCCTGAGCGATTTTTTTTAAATCGGCAAAATTGCCACAAATAGGAATAATTCTTTTCTCCCAATTTTTAATTTTTAATTTTAAATTTTTAATTTGTTCTTCGTCTCGGTCTATTCCCAATATTTTGCCCTTAGGCGATGTTTTCTCTAAAATCGCAACTGCGTGTCCGCCCCCATTAATAGTGCAATCTATAAAGTTTTCATTTGGCTGCGGGTTTAAAAATTCTAAAACTTCTTTTTTAAGAACAGGTATATGCATGAAAAAATTTAAAGTGCAAAAATCAAAAATTAAAGTGACAATTTAAAATAATAAAATTATTTTTAATTTTGAAATTTTTGAATTTTTCATTGTTATTTTCCATTTTGATATTTAAATTTTAAATTTTTATATCCCCAGCTCTGGCAAATTCTCGGCAACCTTATCAATATCTTGTTCAGCTTTCTTGCGATATATTTCCCATTTGTCAGTGTCCCAAATTTCTAATTTATTAGACAATCCGCAAACAGTCACATTCTTTTTCAATCCGGCATATTTTTTTAAATAATCCGGAATAAGAACTCTGCCTAATTTATCTAAAGAAACTTCTACTGCTCCCCCCAAAATAGCTCGGCTGAACTTTCTGCTTTCAGCCCGGCCGGTCGGCAGCTTTCTCAATTCTTCCATTACTGATTTCCATTCTGTTTGAGGATAAACAACTAAACAATTCTCAAAACCTCTAGTAATAATTACCTTATTGCCTAATTCTTTTCTAAGTTTAGCCGGCAAAGCCAATCTTTTTTTACTATCAATTAAATAAGAGTATTCTCCTATAAACATATTAGTTATCCACAGTTTACCTTAGTTTTCCCCACACTTATCCACAATTATCCACTACATATTCTTTATACCCCTTTCACAATCCCTCGTCAACCTATACTTATCCACAAATTATCCCCACCCAAAACATACAGAGGCCCGTCCTCTGTATAAAACAAAAGAGCAGTGAAATACTGCTCTTTTTTATTAGACAATTATCTATTAAAACTCACGATCGTGAGTTTTAATAAACAGCTGATTTTTCCTTTTTTTCTTTTTTAACTAATTTGTAGGCATTAGCTCATAATAAATCCTGACATTATCAACATTATAAAGTTTTATTTTACAAATTCAATTTTGAGATCACAATTAAAAGCGCTGGCAATTCTCTGAAGGGTCTCTGTAGTAAAATTCTGCTGGCCCGTTTCCATTCTGGCGATATTGCTCTGTTTCGTGCCTATCTTTTTAGCTAATTCTTTTTGAGACATCTTTTTCTTTTTGCGCAATTGTAAAATCTGGTAAGCAATTTCTAATTGCTTGCCGTATTCATCATAATATTTCTTAAACTCAGGATTTTTCAATTGTTCCCTAAGATGCTCTTGAAAATCTACTGCTTTTTGATTTTTTTTCTTTTTATTCATATATTTCTGGGTTATTTAAAACATTTTGATAATTTTCTTCTGCTTTTTTTATTTCAGAATATGCTTGTCAAGCCCTTATTTGTGAATAATTAATCTAAGGAGTTAAGCTTTTTGATTAAACTGAAATCATTAGGATCTATTGAAACCTGGCTGCCTTTTTTTATCTTTCCGGCAAGCAAAGCGGAAGCTAGAATGTTTTCTACTTTATCTTGAATAACCCGGCGCATTTGGCGGGCGCCGAAAACCGGACTATAGCCAAGTTCAACTATTTTTTCTTTTAATTCCTGGGTAATTACGAATTCAATTCCTTTTTCTTTAAGATTCTCTTTTAAATTGCTAAGCATAAGCTGGCTGATCTCTAAAAGATTTTCTTTGCTCAGGGGGCTGAAAAGAACCACCCCGTCAAAACGATTAATAAATTCCGGCCTAAATGTTTTTTCTTCAAAAAGACAATCAAGCAGTTTCTGTTTTACTTCAGACCAGGGATTCTTGCTTTTTAACGCCTCTAAAATAATCTGATAGCCGGCATTGCTGGTGGCAATAATGATCGTGTTTTTAAAACTGATTTTTCTGCCGAAACCGTCAGTCAAATGGCCCTCGTCTAAAACCTGAAGAAAAAGATTAAGAATATTGCTGTTAGCTTTTTCAATTTCATCTAAAAGAACTAAAGAAAAAGGATTCTCCCTGACCGGAGTTGTTAAAAGGCCTGTTTCATTTTCAGATCCGATTAATCTCGGAATATCTTTAACATCCTGAAATTCTGACATATCCAATCTTATCATTTTCGCCTCGGAGCCGAAATAAAAATGAGCTAAGGCCTTAGAAGTTTCTGTTTTTCCTACTCCAGTGGGCCCTAAAAACAAGAAAGTGCCCATCGGACCCTTTCTGACGGTAATTTCTGATCTGGCCCTTCTTAAGGCGGTAGAAACCTCTTTAACCGCTTCTTCTTGGTTAATAATTCTTTGATGGATTAATTCTTCCAAATTAAGAAGAATCTCTTTTTCTTTTGTTTCTATTTCTCCAACCGGAATTTCGGTCTTTTCTGTAACAATTTTGGCTACGTGCTTGGGCAGAACAATTTTTTCTTTAGTTAAATCAGCCACATAGACCGCTGTATCATTTAAAATATCAATCGCTTTCTCCGGAAAATGAAGCGAAGGCAGATATTTTTCAGTTAAGGAAATAATTTCTCTTAAGGCCGGGTAAGAAACAAATATCTTGTGCTTCCTTTCAAGATTAAAAGTCAAATACTCTAAAAGAGTTAAGGTTTCTTGCTGAGAAATTCCTGCTACCTCTACCTTGCCAAAAAGCGATAAAATAGAACTGTTTTTTTCAATATAGCGATGCAGCCCTTCATAATTAGTAATGCCTATTATTTGGAATTGAGGCATCCTTAAATAAGGGGCGATTACACCTGAAATATCAACTATTCCCGGTCGGGATGTCTGGCCGATATAATTATGAATATCATCAATAACTAAAATAATATTGCCGGCAAAAACCACCTCTTTTAAAAGCTGGTCTAATACCGCCTCAACTTCATCTAAATTATCAACCTGGGCCAAAAGGGTGGAAAGATCCAATTCCATAAACCTCTTGTAATTAACGCTGGCTACGCTGGAACCTAACAAGCTTTTTTGAGCCAAGGCCTGAACCATGCTCCTTTTGCCCGTGCCCGAATCCCCTATAACCAAAACATTATTAATTTCTCCCCGGGAAAGAATTCTTTCCATAGCTCTGATTTCCTGTTCGTGGCCCACAAATTCTATATCTCTTTTTCTGATTATGCTGGTCAAGTCCTTAGAATTCCTATCTAAAATCAGGGTATAACCGGCTGTCCATTGCCTGGCTAAAGTTCCTTTTTTTGCCAAATTTTCCTCACTCCAAAACCCTTTTAGCCGATCTTCTTTTTTTTCAATTTTATCCAGCCATAAAGTTAAATTATCAATATCCTCTTCCTTAAGATCATTTTCTATTAAAATCTTTTTAAAGACCGGATCGGTTTTAGCCAAAGCAGATAAAATATCCCCTATTTCAATTCTTTCATGGTCTCTGTTTTTGGCTATGATTAAAGAATTAATAATTATATCCTGGAATCCGATTGAACCGGCTGATTTTAGCTCTTGTTTTAATCTTTTCTTTATCTGATTTAAATCTAAAAGAAGCCGGGAGAAAATAAAGTTCAGCTTTAAATTATCTCTCAAAAGATAATAAAGAAGATGGATTGAGGAACCTCCTTTCAAGGCCTTAGCCAGCGCCCTGGCCGAATCAAAACTTAAAAATTCGGCTAAATTTTTATTATCAGGAAATAAAAGGGTTTCTTTAATCGATCCTTCCAGCCGAGGCCTTTTTATTTTTGATTCAAAAAAACTCTCTTTAATAAAAGCAGCTATAAATAAAACAAAAAAAATTATTAAAAGGCCCAGCAATCTTCTGCTTATTTCTTGAGAAAAATTTCCCGGAACAAAACCATAAATAAATATGAATAGCGATAAAATAAACAAAACCAAAAAAAGCTTTTTTAAAAAAGGCAGTTGTTTAATAATGGGCAGTTTTTCCAAAATAACTGCCCGATATATTTTTGTCTTCTTCAAATCAAACATTTTTATTATTTCTTATCATAAAAATAAGAGTTTAATTCCGAAAAGCAGGCCAAAAATTAAAATAAACGGCAGAACCAGCCAAATTAATAATATAATTAAGCCGATTATAACTATCGCAACCTCAACTGTTGCTCCGATAATTATAAAAAAAGTTCTTAAAATCGCCCCGATAATCCGGGACATCATATTAAAAACAAAAACTTCTATATTTTTCCAAAACTCAAAAACCCTCTCATAAGAATAAGAATATCTGTGCCAGTGGGAAAAATAGGTTCTTAAAAGCAAGGGAATTGAGAAATAATTCAAATTGAACAAAAGAAAATTTTTCCAGCCGATCAATATTGCTTTAGGCGCGTCAAAAAACTGCCAGATTAAAGCTTCAAAAAAAATATTCATTATTTAATTATAGCATATTTTGATAATTCTTGGGCATATATATTTTTTATTTCAACCGAAGACAGTTCCTGCCCATAAACAGCCACTTCATCTATTAATCCAAGAAAGGCCTGGCTGGACGCAAATCCCCCTCCCACACTATCCTGTTCTTGGCCGATTACAAAAGAACCGTTATCTCGCAACGAATAACCGCTCCTATGAACTCCAGAATATTTTAAATCACCGTCTTTATATATTTTCAAGCTCCCTCCAGAACTTTTCCAAGTAACTACTACCTGGTGCCAAACTCCGTCATTTAAAGCTATACCTATTGCTCTGGCCGACCCGCCGATATAAATAGTGAGGCTCCGGTAATCGTAAAGTAAAAATTCATTATCGCTTGAAGAAGAAGCATAAGAGATGGGCGTGCCATTTTTAGAAGTATTCGACGTCTTCATCCAAAATGAAATTGTAATTTCTGTGGTTGGAAATTTATTAAAAGGATTTTTTCTTATATAATCACCGGTAGAACCGTCGAAATCAAAAGAACAACCGTCTCCCGAAGGAGTGTAACTGGTATTACATCTTGAAACAACTCCATTAACTTCTCCATTATTATCGTAGCCGCTAGAATCCTCTGCTGCGCCTTTATTAAAATCGTATATTGCTAATGCGTAAGCGCCTAAAGCATGATCAATATTAGCTTCGAATTGAAGCCCTTTAGTTATTTTTGCCTTGCTTTTGGCAGATCCTAAAGAAAATAAAACAAGGCTTGCCATAATTCCAATAATAGCAATTACGGCCAAAAGTTCTATTAAAGTGAAAGCTTTATTTTTTTTCATTGTTGCTTGCAAAAAGAATAATATTATTATATTATACCCCATTAGAGATTACGAAACAACAAAACAGTTCTTTTCCAATTTAAAAAGGAGATAAAAAAAATGGAAGAATTTATCAAAAATATAAAACAGAAGCTTCTTGAGAATCTGGCCAATCTTATAACTTTCTTAAGGCTATTTATCAGCATCTGGCTTTTGATAACTGCCTGGTGCAATCCTGAACAGATTATCTTTATGGCTGTCTTGGCCGGATCAGCTATTTTAACTGATTTTCTTGACGGAAAAATAGCAAGGGAATTGAAAAAAACAAGCAAATTCGGAGCAGCTCTTGACCAATTAGGAGATAAGGTTTTTGTTATGCCCTCTCTGGGCATCTTAGTTTGTAAATACGGCTGGGTTATGAATACCTTGGACTCAAAATTAGTAAATTTCGTTAAGGCCCTGGTAGTCCTGCTAATTTTTATTGAATTCCTCCAGCTTATTGCCTGGTGGATATTCTTTTTAGGGAAAAAGTTTCAAGCCCAATCTAATAAATGGGCCAAGGCTAAAACATTCGGCGCTTTCGGAGTAATAATAATCTGGCTGATAATGCTGATATTGGAAATAGAATTTAAAAAGCCTGTTATCCAGTCCTTAATCTATCTGATTGCTTTTACACTGATCATAACCGATATTCTGGCATTTTTCGCCTTAAATACTTATTACCATGACTACGTTGAACAAACAAAAACAAAAAAAGACATAAAAGAAAGAAAAAGACAAAAAATCTCAACAAAAAATAAAAGCCGAGAGGAATAACCTTCCGGCTTTTTTATAAAAAGTGGGCAATGCAGGGATCGGACCTGCGACCTCATCGATGTGAACGATGCGCTCTACCACTGAGCCAATTGCCCTAAATTGTCAACTGTCTTCATATATATTATAATAGAAATATATACTATGCAAATATTTGAACTTCATTTTAATCCTAAACTCAAGGAAGATCAAACTTTTGATACCTTTGTTTACGAACCGGAAAGCGCTTATGAAAAAAAGCTGGGCAGTTTATATATTGCCGGAGAACTTCAAAACTCACTTCGTTCAGATTCAAAATTTTTGGACAATTTAGCCCAAGCTGTTAAAAAAAGCTATTATACTCTTTCTATTAATTATCCGGAGAAAGCATTGTCTCATTCATCAAAAAAAGCCAATGAGTTTTTAGCTGAAGAAGTTAGAAAAGAACACGTCAATTGGCTGGGAAATCTTAACTTTGCTATTTTTTCTTTAAGTGATTTTAATTTAAACTTTACTAAAACCGGAGATCTTAAAATCTTGTTAATCAGGCAGGGCCAGATAATTGATATCGGAAAAAATCTGGACCTCCAAGAAATTGATCCTTATCCCTTAAAAATATTCTTTAATACTGTTTCCGGCAAACTTATTGAAAATGATAAAATTTTAGTCCTGACTAAGCAGCTTTTTGATTTCTTCAAAGAAAAAAACATATTAAGCCAAATTGCGAGAATTCAAAACGAACTTAATTCAAAAAAACTAAAAGAAATCCTGCCCGCTTCCCTTTTCAGCAAAGGAGAAGGGACAAAAGTTTCAGGCCTCTGCCTTATAGCCGTATTAACATCCCGCCTTCGCCAGGGCTACGGCGGGCAAGCAATTATTTTTCAAAATAAAAAGAAGCTTATTCCTTTTGAAATTCCGAAAATTCACCCGGTTAAATACTGCTTAGCAGTAATTTCACCCTTGGTAAAATTATTTAACAGGGTAAACTTAAAAAACCGAATAAAGCTCCCCAAAATGCCTAAAATGCCTAAAATGCCTAAAATTACCAAGCTTCCCCGCCTAACTATTAAAAAACCGGGATTTTTAATAGAAAAATTTAAAGGACAGAAAAACATTAAAAAAAACCTGATTTTAATTGTTATTTTGACATCAATTCTCTTTTTTGGATTTTATTTATTTAAAGAAGCTTCGAATAAAAAAGAAAAAGAAATTGGAATCTCTTTAGAAGAAATTAAAAAGAAAGTATCGGAAGCAGAAAATCTTTTGATTTTTAAAAACGAAGAGCAGGCCAATTCCCTTTTCAAAGAAGTTTGGGAAGAGATTTCTTCTTTAACCGAAAAAGAAACCTCTTTAAAACAAGAAATTCTTTCTTTGAAGAGTTCAATTGAAGAAAACCTGGAAAAATTAAATAATTTAGAGAAAATTGAAAATCCTGAAATTGCTCAAGAATTAAACCCGGACCAGCCGGAAACCGAATATAAAAAGATACTTTATTCTCTTTCAGGCGAAAATTTAATTTTTTCGCCCCTTAATACTATTTCTGTTTTAAAATCAGGCCAATGGCAGGAAAAAAATATTGATCTTCCCTCTTTTGATTTTAATCTTGATTTATTTTCTTCTTATCTTTCAAATCTTTACTTTTTGGATCAAGAAACCTGCAAAATAGTCAAATACCAAAATACCGGAGATTTAAAATGGGGCCCAGCTAAAATCTGGCCCAAAGAATCAGAAGAGGCCTGTTCTAATCCAAAATCAATAACAGTTGACGGTTCGGTTTGGATTTTGAATAAAAATAATTCTATTCTCCGCTATTATTCCGGATCGCTTAAGGAAACCATAAAATTAGATTTTTTTCCTTACCCGGAAAATATATCAATAATAACCACTAGGCCTAATCTCCCCTATCTTTATCTTTTAGAACCGATAAAAAACCGGGTTATTGTAATAGATAAGACCGGAAAACTAATCCAGCAGTTTCAAAGCAAAAAGTTTGACAACCTAAAGGAAATCACCGTCTCTCCTAGCGGCCAAGCAATCTATATTTTAAATGGCTCAACTATTTATAAAATAAAAAAGTAGAGGTCTGTCCTCTACTTTTTTATTTTTTGAAAATTCGCAAAATTATTTCAACTCTATCTTGGCGCCAGCGGCTTCAAATTTCTTTTTAATCTCTTCGGCTTCTTCTTTCTTTGCATTCTCTCTAATCATTTGGGCGCCACTAGCCACAGCATCAACTAAATCTTTGGCCTCTTTTAGTCCCTTTTCCATAACATCTCTAACCACTTTAATCACTTCAATCTTCTTCTCCCCTATTCCGGTTAACTCAATGTTAAAAATGCTTTTCTCTTCCTTGTCAGCCGAAGCTTCAGCGGAGGCGGATCCGCCGCCAGCTGCAACCATCATTGGAGCAGCAGCAGAAACACCGAATTTCTTTTCTAAAATCTTTACCAATTCTGCTAAATCTAAAACAGACATTTTTTCTATTTCTCCTACCAATGATTTAAACTTTTTAGGCACTTCAACTTCTTCTTTTTTTTCTTCTTTTTTTTCTTCAGTCATAATTTTATTTTATTTGACTTAATACATAAACCAGACCTTTAATGTTACCTTGGAGCACATTAACAAAACCCGACATGGGCGCTTTTATGCTCCCAATAAATTTTGCTAAAAGCTCTTGTTTTGAAGGTATTTTTGCTAAAATAATAATCTCTTCCATATTTCTAAGCTGATTTTCTAAAAATCCTCCCAAAATCTTTAAGTTTTCATTCTTTAAAGAAAAATTATAAGCTGTTTTGGCTGGCGCAATCTCATCTTTAAACCCGAAAATCAAAGCAATTTGGCCCTCTAACTCTTTTTCATTTAATTCTATCTTGTTTTCTTTAAAGGCAATTTTCAATAAGGTTTTCTTAGCTACTGACAATAAGCAATTTGATTCTTTTAATTGTTTTCTTAAATCAAAAAGCTCTGATGCTTTTAATCCTTTTACAGATACAAAAACCACTGCTTTTTGTTTGGCAATATTATCTTTTAATTCTTTGACAATATTCTTTTTTTGTTCTTTATTCAAAGGCATAAAAATAAAAAGCTGCCTCCGTAGACAGCAAAAAATAAGTTTTACCTCGATAGGTCTTATTATGCCTATTGTCTACGGTTATTTGTTTAATATATTAATCTTACTCTTTAGAAAAACCTTGTCAAGCCCTGCCTTAATCTTCAAGGCAGAGCAAGTATTGCTTGGTATTGCAATATTTGGCCTCGCTGAAAGTAAATTTGCTATCGCTGGTTAGGGCCGAAGATAATCCGGCCAAAGCAACCGCATTAGTAGCCACCCCGCTCCCGGTATAACAAGTTGGAAATGTCGGATTTTCTCCGGTAGAAACAGAGTAACCCTCTACTAAGCCTCCTTCCTGGGTCCAATTTTGACAAGTGGTGGTATAACTATATTTTTCAGCCAAAGCCCTATAAGCGCTATCCAACGTTACCAAAACACAGTTCTTTTTACTATTCTCATTAACTCTTCCCAACCAAATATTATCCATTTTCTCCAAAAAATCTCCACTAAACTTTTCCGAATTAATCGCTAAAGGATTTGAAAATCTTAATAAAAATTGGCTGAAATCTTTTGCTAAAAGACGATGGCAAGTATCCCCTCTTATCAAAACAGCTGATGCTTCAGCCTCAATAAAAATACCATCTGTGCCTTGAGAAGTCTTTTCTAATCTTTTAACAGCCGATTCTTCATCTCCCTCTCCCCCGATAAAGGCGCGCCAATTTCCCTGAAAGCCAAGATTTTCAGCTTCTTGCTGGCATTTTTTATCAGCTCCCTCGAGCCCTTCAAGATTTCCATTATAAGACTCCTGGGTTATAAAAACTTTTCTAATGCCCGGAAAATTGCTGGGCAAAAAAAGCCACTCTTCTTCAAAAGATAAATTATCGCAGCTAGCCATTTCTGGATAACTGATAACAAACGGCCCGTTAGAATAATCCACTTCGTTTTCTTCTTTCCAGGGATATTCAAAAACTGCTATCCAAAAACCGTCTCCATACTGCTGGCCCGGATAAATCTTCCATTCATATTTTCCTGCGCTGGCATCAATATTTTTAGCAATCCATTTTGTTTCTGATTGATTAAATAAAACAATGCCCACCTTAGATACTTCTTCTGCCTTCCAGGTAATTTCATAGCTTTGGCCAATCTCCCATTTTTCAGCTCCGTTAGGGCTGATGATTTCAATGCCCTTTTTTCCGTAGACAAAAAAGAAATAAAAAACAATAACAATGGCAATTAAAATTGCTCCTACTATAAGATAAAGCAAGTTTCTTTCGGCTGTAAATTTGTCGCTTATTGATCCATTCATAATTATTCTTCTTCAAAACAAAGAGGACTAAGTTCTTTTTCTAAAGATTTTTTCATCTCTCTTCTGACGCCGCTCTCATAATTTTCCTTAGGCGTCCAAAGTATTGCCACATAAAGATTTTTCTGATTATCGCAATTTTCCTGCCAACATTTAGCTTTACTATGCTTAGAAAGCTGAATCATCTTTTCTGTTTCGCCTATATATATTATATCATAATTTTCATTACTTTTACACAAAATTGAAAACACAGACATATGATTAATAATCTCATCGTTGTCTTTCAATAAGAACGGGCCGTTAAAATAAAACTCGCCGATTTTAATAATTTGAGGCGAAGGAGGAAAATTAGTTCCGATTGGAGAAACAGGAAATTCCCCTGCCGCCTGACCCGATTTTGGTTCTTGGCCCTTATTAAGAATCCAAGTAACTAGAAGAAAAACACTAGAAACTATTAAAATTGCCAAGAATCCGTAAAAAGAGCTTATTAAGGTTCTTTTCCCCCGATCAGCTCTTTCAATATCTCTGGATAAAAACAAAATAAGAGCTCCGTCAACAAACATAATAAAAACAACAGTAAAGGCCAAGCCAAAAATAAATAAAGGGATGTTATCAAAAAAATTAAAATTACTTACTGTCATTTTTCTATTTTACCATAATTATAAATATTTTGCTTTAGCTTCGTTATGTTCTTTTAAGGTTTTGCTGAAAATTGTTTCTCCGGTCGGAGCAGAAAGATAAAACCAATATTCGCTTTCCTGAGGATAAATTGCAGCTAAAATACTATCTAAACCCGGATTACAGATAGGGCCTGGAGGCAACCCCTTATATTTATAAGTATTATAAAGAGAATCTATTTCTAATTCTTCTTTTAGAATTTCAGCGCTTTTTTTGCCGGTAATATAAGTGATAGTAGCATCTATTTGCAAGGGCATAGCCGCTTCTAACCTTTTCCGTAAAATCCCGGAAACAATCTTTTTGTCTTCTAGGGTTCTAACTTCTTTTTCAATCAAAGAAGCTGCTATTATTATTTGAGGAATTGTTTTGCCAGAAAAATCAATTTCCTGTCTTAATTCTGAAGTCAATTTTCTTTCAAAATTATCAGTCATCATTTTAATTATCTCTTCAATTCCATCTTCAGGCAAAATCTCATAAGTATCAGGGAAAAGATAACCCTCTAAATCAGAAGCCAAGCTTTCTTCCATATCAATCCCCTGCTCTTTTAAATATTTTTCAATATCTTCCAATCTCCAACCCTCAATTATTGTTATTATTTTTTTTATTCTGTCTTCGGAAGCTAGTTTATCTATAATTTGAGGGATATTCATTGAAAAAGACAACTCATATTCTCCGGCCTTAAGCTTATCAGCTTGGTTATAAATTAAAGAGTAGGCCCTAAAAAAAGAGCTGTATCTGATTAGGCCCTGGTCCTTTAAATTAAGAGCGATTTCTTTGGCTCCTTCTCCTTTTTTAACTGAAAAGGTTATTGTTTCTTCAGAATTAGAATCAACAGGCAGATAAATCCCCTGATAAATCAAAAACCCGGAAATAAGAATAATAGCAACTATTAATGTTATGATATACTTCATAGTTAATTTTTAACAAGGGGAACAAAAATAAATCCCGGATGTTCTATCTGATCAAAATCTCTTTCAGATTTCTTAATAATGATTAGAATTGAAGAGTTTATCGGACAAACTATTCTTCCTTTAATCTTTAATTGC
>Ga0315284_10003583_pt1 | contig 22100 bp, 15 predicted proteins | sample YL17G09_16_MG_FD_203696 | JGI IMG/M metagenome (GOLD analysis project Ga0315284, IMG submission 203696) | Sediment microbial communities from Yellowstone Lake, YNP, Wyoming, USA - YL17G09_16 | ecosystem: Environmental > Aquatic > Freshwater > Lake > Sediment | place: USA: Wyoming | collected... | reverse complement strand
AGCGCCGCGGCGCGACGTCGTGGAGCTGGCGCTGACCTCCCTGGCGCGACTCGAGCACCGCGGCGGCCTGGGGGCCGGCGGCCAGGCCAGCGACGGCGCCGGTCTGCTGACCGCCATCCCCTGGGAAGTGCTGCGGGCATGGCTGCACGAGCGTGGGCCGGAGGGGGCGAGCCTCGCGCCGGACCCGGCCGCCGTCGGTACGGCGGTCGGCATGGTCTTCCTGCCCGCCGACAAAGGGCGGTGGCGACTCTGCCGCGATCTCGTGGAGAAGGCGCTGCGCGATGAAAGGATGACCGTCGCGGGGTGGCGTGAGGTGCCCGTGGACGAACGCGCGCTCGGTCAGGACGCGCCGACCGACGCCCCTCACGTCGAGCAGGTCGTCGCAAGCTCGCCGCTGCGCGGTGACGACCTCGAGAGGTCGTTGCTCCTAGCGCGGCGCAAGATCGGCAAGGCGCTCGCCGCGCAGCAGACCATCCGGCGCCTGGACGACCTCTACGTGTGCTCGCTCTCGTCGCGGACCATCGTCTACAAAGGCATGGTCACGTCGGCCGTGTTGCCCGAGTTCTACGCCGATCTACGCGACCCGTCGTACGCCTCCGCGTTCGCGATCTTCCACCGGCGCTTCAGCACCAACACGATCCCCAAATGGAGCCTGGCGCAGCCCATGCGCCTGCTGGCCCACAACGGCGAGATCAACACCCTGGAGGGCAACCTCGAGTGGATGGCCGCCCGCGAGCCGGAGCTGGCTCACCCCCTGTGGGGAGAGCGCATCCGCGACCTGCTGCCCCCGGTGCACGCCGACAGCAGCGACTCGGGCGCCCTGGACAAGCTCCTGGAGCTGCTCGTGCGCTCCGGGCGGAGCCCGCTTGAGGCCGTCATGATGTGCATGCCGGAGGCCTACGAGAACCGCGCCGAACGGGGCGAGGACGCCGCGGTCGTCGATTTCTACGACTACTACAGCGGCGTGCTCGAAGCTTGGGACGGCCCCGCCCTCGTGGCCTTCAGCGATGGGTGCGTGGTCGGGGCCGCCGTCGACCGCAATGGCCTGCGCCCGGCGCGCTTCGCGCGCACCCGCGCAGGGCTCGTGCTCCTCGCCTCCGAGGCCGGAGCCGCCGGGCTGCCCGCCGAGGACGTGCTCGAGAGAGGCCGCCTGGGGCCCGGCGAGATGCTGGCCGTCGACCTCGAGGCGGGGGAGCTGCTGCGCAACGCGCGCATCAAACCCGAGGTCGCCGCAGAGCGGCCCTACGGCGCCTGGCTGAGCCGGCACCGCCGCGGCACGGCGCAGGCGCACACCGACGAGGCGTCGCGGACGTGCGCCGAGACGCTCGCGGTTCCGCCGGCCGGCGGCGCGACGGCGCTCCTGCGCCGCCAGACCGCCGCCGGCTTCACGGCCGAAGACGTCGACATGATCCTCCTCCCCATGGCGCAGCGCGCCCGCGAGCCGCGCTTCTCGATGGGCAACGATGCGCCGCTGCCGATCCTCTCGAGCATGCCTCACACGCTCTACGACTACTTCGCCGAGCGCTTCGCGCAGGTCACCAACCCGCCCATCGACCCCCTGCGCGAACGGCTGGTGATGTCGCTGGCCATGCGCCTCGGCGCGCGCGGCGATCTCCTGACCTCGGGGCCCGGCCACGCGCGTCAGCTCGAGCTGCCTTCACCCATCCTCGACGAGGCCGGTCTGCGCTCGCTCTGCGCTTCCGACCTTCGCGTGGCGCAGGCGCCCACGATCTACGACGTGGCCAGTGGGCCGTGGGGCCTGCGCGAGGCCGTAGAGCGGCTGACCGCAGGCGCTGTGGCCGCGGTGCTTGACGGCGCGGAGATCCTCGTGCTCAGCGACCGGCCGTCCCCCCTGGCCCCCGAGACCAGTCACGTGCCACCGCTGCTGGCCGTCGGCGCGGTCCACCGGCGCCTGCTTCGCGAGGGCCTCAGGTGCCGCGCCTCGCTGGTCGTCGACGCGGCGCAGTGCTGGAGCGTGCACCACTTCGCCTGTCTCATCGGCTACGGGGCGTCCGCCGTGTCGCCACACCTGGCCTTCCAGACCGTGCGCCAGCTGAGCGCCGAGGGGCGGCTGAGCGGCACGCCCGACGGCGCTCCCCTGAGCGTCGCGGACGCCGAGCGCAACTACCGCCTCTCGGCCGAGCGCGGGCTCTTCAAGATCCTCTCCAAGATGGGCATCTCGCGCCTCTCGAGCTACCACGGCGCGCAGCTCTTCGAGGCCATCGGCGTCGGCCCGGACCTGCTGGAGCTGGCGTTCCTCGGCACGCCCTCGCGGATCGGCGGTCTGAGCGTGGAAGAGCTGGCGCAGGAGACGGTGTGGATCCATCAGCAGGCGTTCCCGGAGCTCACCGTCGACCAGCTGCGCAACTTCGGCTTCCTGCGCTTTCGGCGCGGCGGCGAGTACCACCTCAACAACCCGGAAGTGGCGAAGACGCTCAGGCGCGCGTGCGTCGACGGGCGCGCCGATCTCTACGCGCGGTTCTGCGAGCTGCTCTCCAGCCGGCCGTGCACCGTGCTGCGCGACCTCGTGCTGCCCCACAGCGACCGCGCGCCGGTGCCCCTCGACGACGTGGAGCCCGCGGACGCCATCTTGCGGCGTTTCTGCACCGGCGGGATGTCGCTGGGCGCCCTGTCGCCGGAGGCTCACGAGGTGCTGGCCATCGCCATGAACCGCATCGGCGGCAAGTCCAACTCGGGGGAGGGCGGCGAAGACCCCGCCCGCGCCGTCCCGCTGGACCATGTCGGCGCGGGCGGGGTGTCCGGCCGCTACCCCGGCCTGCGCGGTCTGCGGCCCGGAGACGTCGCCGCCTCGCGCATCAAGCAGGTCGCCTCCGGCCGCTTCGGGGTCACGCCTGCGTACCTCGCCGCGGCCGAGCAGCTCGAGATCAAGATCGCCCAGGGCGCCAAGCCCGGCGAGGGCGGCGAGCTGCCCGGGGAGAAGGTGACGGGCGCCATCGCCGAGCTCCGCCACGTCCAGCCCGGGCGCACTCTGATCTCGCCGCCGCCGCACCACGACATCTACTCGATCGAGGACCTCGCGCAGCTGGTCTTCGACCTGCGGCAGGTCAACCCGACCGCGAGCATCGCCGTCAAGCTCGTCTCGGGATGGGGCGTCGGGACCATCGCCGCCGGCGTCGCCAAAGCGGACGCCGACGTGATCACCGTCTCGGGACACGGCGGCGGCACGGCCGCCGCCTCGCTCAACTCGATCAAACACGCCGGGATCCCCTGGGAGCTCGGCCTCGCGGACGCGCATCGGACGCTCGCCGCCAGCGACCTGCGCGAGCGCGTGCGCCTGCGCGTGGACGGCGACCTGCGCACCGGTCGCGACGTCGTGCTGGCGGCGCTGCTGGGCGCCGAGGAGTACGCCTTCGGCACCGCCGCGCTGATCGCCGAGGGCTGCGTCATGGCGAGGGTGTGCCACACCGACCGGTGCCCGGTGGGCATTGCGACGCAGCGAGAGGAGCTGCGGGCGCGCTTCGCCGGCGAGCCCCAGCACATCGTCAACTACTTCACGTTCGTCGCCGAGGAGGTCCGCGCGCACCTTGCCAGGCTGGGCTACCGGACGCTGGCGGACGTCGTCGGCCGCGCCGACCTTCTGCAGAGCGCGGAGGTCGAGCTGCCCAAGACCACCGGCATCGACGCGACCTGGATGCGCACGCCCGCCCCGCGGCGCGACGACGGGGGCCGGCACCGCCACGCGAGCCCCGTCGCGTCGGCGCCGGGGCTCGACGAGCGGCTGCTCGCCGACCCCGAGGTGGCCGCCGCCATCGCAGAGCACGGCGAGGTCACGCGCCGCGCCGCGGTCGCGAACCGCGACCGCGCCCTCGGCGCCCGCCTCGCCGGCGCCATCGCCAGGGCTCACGAGCGCGAACCGTTTCGCGGGAGCATCAGGCTGGAGCTTAGCGGCGCCGCGGGCCAGAGTCTCGGCGCCTTCATCTCCGCCGGCGTGACGATCGATCTCTGCGGGGAGGCCAACGACTACGTAGGCAAGGGCATGGCCGGCGGCACCATCGTCCTCCGGCCCCCGCCGACCGGGCTCGGGGACGCGCGCCACGTGATCGCCGGCAACACCTGCCTCTACGGCGCCACCGGCGGGAGCCTCTTCGCCGACGGCCGCGTCGGCGAGCGCTTCGCCGTGCGCAATTCCGGCGCCCGAGCCGTCGTCGCCGGCACCGGCGACCACTGCTGTGAGTACATGACCGGCGGGGCCATCGTGGTGCTCGGTGAGGTCGGTCGCAACGCCTGCGCCGGCATGACCGGAGGCACGGCGTACCTGCTGGGCACGGGGCATGTGGCCGCGTCGCTCAACGCGGACACCGTGGCCACCGAGACGATCACCGCGGGCGAGGACGAGGAGCTGCTGGGGCTGCTCCGCGCCCACAGTGCCCTCACCGGCAGCGCCGGCGCACAGGCCATTCTCTCCGGGCGGTCACCGCTGTCGAGGCGCTTCGTCAAGGTGCAAGCCCTCGGCGTCTGACGGCCGCGGCACCCGGATCGACCGCTTTGTGACATCCCGCACAAGGATTGCGGTGGGATTGTCCGTCCTGTACATTGTTTTGGACGCTTGAAGGGCGCGGAACGGGGCCATCCGCCGCGCCCTTGCCGTTCACGATCTGCACGACCAACTTGACAAGGAGCGCTCGATGGAAGAGCTGACCCTCGCGGTGCCGGGCATGTGGGCCGATCACCATGTGCTCGCCGTGCGCGACCTCCTCAGGGAAGACGACGCCGTGGCGTCCACGACGGCGAGCGCCCTCGAGCGCGTCGTCCGCGTCGAGTACGACGCTTCGCGCACTGACCCGCAACGCATCACCGCCCGGCTCGCCGAGGGCGGGTATGCGTGTGGCGAACCCGAGCAAGCAGAGGGTCCTCCGACCGACAAACCCGCCTGGTTGACGGCGGGGGTGCGCGTCACCACCACCAACGCCGTCGACCTGGCCATGTCGGGCGACCACCGCAAGTACTGAGACCTTGCCGCCGCGCTCGCGCCGGCCCCAGGAGATGACCAATGGATGACGTGAAGAAGGACGGCGCCGCAGCGGCCGCCGCCAAGAGCATCGACCCGGCGGCGCTCGAGATGCTGGCGCACGCCGACGAGTGTGGCATCGAGACGGCCTTCAGCCGCGCCGACACCATGAAGCCCTGCCCCATCGGCGAGAGCGGCGCCTGCTGCCGCATCTGCTCCATGGGCCCCTGCCGCCTGGTCGGCAAGGACGCCGAGCAGAAGACCGGCATCTGCGGCGCCGACATGGCGACCATCGCCGCGCGCCACTTCGCCAGGCAGGTGGCGGGCGGCGTGGCCGCTCACTCAGACCACGGCCGCGACATGGCCATGACGCTGCGCGCCGTGGCCAAGGGCGAGGCCGCCGGCTACAAGGTCAAGGACGAACAGAAGCTCATGGCCGTGGCCGGCTACATGGGCATCGCCACCGCCGGCCGCGAGGTCAACGAGATCGCGCTCGACGTGGCCGACAAGGCGTTGGAGCAGTTCGGCCAGCCGTTCGGGGAGATCATCTACACGCGGCGCGCCACGCCCAAGCGGCAGGCGCTGTGGCGCGAGCTGGGCCTCACCCCTCGCGCCATCGACCGCGAGGTCACCGAGGTGCTGCACCGCACCCACGAGGGCGTGGACCTCGACGCCGAGAACATCCTGAGGAGCGCCCTGCGCTGCTCCCTGGCCGACGGCTGGGGCGGCGCCATGCTGAGCACCGACATCAGCGACATCCTCTTCGGCACGCCGTCGCCGCTCTCGTCGGAGGTCAACCTCGGGGTGCTCAAGGACGACCAGGTCAACGTCATCGTGCACGGTCACGAGCCCACCCTGTCGGCGATGCTCGTCGAGGCATCGCGCGACCCCGAGCTCATCGCCGAGGCGCAGGCCGCCGGCGCGAAGGGCATCAACCTCGCCGGCATCTGCTGCACCAGCAACGAGATCCTCATGCGCTATGGCATCCCGGCGGCGGGCAATTTCCTGCACCAGGAGCTGGCCGTGCTCACCGGCGCCGTCGAGGCGATGGTCGTCGACGTGCAGTGCATCATGCAGGCCCTGGGCCCGCTCGCGCAGCGCTTCCACACGCAGCTCATCACGACCTCGCCGAAAGCCAAGATCCCGGGCGCGGTGCACGTGGAGTTCGACGAACGCCGCGCCCCGCAGACCGCCGCCGAGATCGTGCGCATGGCCATCGCCAACTACCCCAACCGCGGCCCGATCCACATCCCCGACTACCACGAGCCGCTGGTCGCCGGCTTCAGCCACGAGTACCTCAACTACATGCAGGGCGGCTTCCACCGCGGCTCGTTCCGCCCGCTCAACGACGCCGTGATCGCCGGCCGCGTGCGCGGCCTGGCCGCCGTCGTCGGCTGCAACAACGTGCGCGTCACGCAGGACGAGGGCATCGTCGAGATGATCAAGCGCTTCATCGCGCAGGACGTCATGGTGGTGGTCACCGGCTGCGCCGCCACGGCCGGCGCCAAGGCCGGGTACCTGAGTCCCGAGATCCTGGACTCAGCGGGCCCCGGCCTGCGCGAGGTCATGGAGGCCATCGGCATCCCGCCGGTGCTCCACCTGGGCTCGTGCGTCGACAACTCGCGCATCCTCACGGTGCTCACGCAGGTGGCCACCGAGGGCGGCCTCGGCGAGGACATCGACGACCTGCCCGCCGTGGGCCTCTGCCCCGAGTGGATGTGCGAGAAGGCGATTGCCATCGGCACCTACTTCGCCGCCTCCGGGGCCCACGTGATCTTCGGCGTGAGCAGCCCGGTGAAGGCCTCCACCGAGGCCACCCGCCTGATGACCGAGGGCTGGGAGCGACTCGTCGGCGGCGACCTCGAGTTCATCCCCGACTGGGACGAGATGTTCGCGCGCGCGCGCGAGCTCATCGACGCCAAGCGCGCGGCGCTCAAGCTCCCGGCCTACGACCCGACGCAGTTCGGGGCCAGCGGCGACAGCCTGTACTTCGCCGCTATCCGCGAGTACCTCGTGGCGCACGACGAGGTGGCGACGGTGGGTTCGCCCGTCTACCCGCTCGCCGAGGGGCACTCACACGACCACGGGCACGGCCACTCGCACGACGAGGGAGACGCCTGATGTCGCGCTACATCGCCACCCGCGCCATCCGCGGCGCCAACGCCATCGTGGCCGAGGCCGAAGCGATCGTCGATGACGCCATCGCCGAGCTCGGCCCCGACACCCCGGTAGCGTTCACCAACACCGCCTACTTCCTGCCGGTCGTCTACGCCTTCACGGGGCGCAAGATCGAGAAGCTCGGCGACCTGCCCGAGGTCATCGCGCGCGCCAAGGCCCTGCTGCACCCGGTGCCCGCCGAGTCGATGTGGTTGCCCTACCTCGGCGAGACCCTCGACAGCGGCGTCGCCACACTCTTCGCCGAGGAGGCCATCGAGGGCGTGCGTTTCGCGCGCAAGCAGGAGCCGCAAATCATCAAGCTGGGCCACGCGCGCGAGGACGGCGAGCGCTTCACCGGCGGCGACCTCATGGTCCATGGCGACAAGATGAAGCTGAACGGCCCGATCGACGACATCCAGCTGCGCGCCTGGGGCATCCAGCTGGTCGACGGCCGCATGCCCGGGTTCTGCGCCATCGTCGGCTGCGCCAAGAGCAACGAGGTGGCCGTCAAGATCGTGCGCGAGCTGCAGAGCCGCGGCATCCTCATCTTCCTCAGCGGCAACGTCAACGGACGCAGCATCATCCACCAACTGCAGGAGGAAGGCATCCAGCTCGGCTACGACACCTTCACGGTGCCGTTCGGCCTGGATACCATCTCCGCGGTCTACGCGCTCGGCTTCGCCGCCCGGTCGGCCCTCACCTTCGGCGGCATGGAAGCGGGCCAGGCGCGGGACATCATGCTCTACAACAAGTACCGCGTGTTCGCCTTCGTGCTGGCCCTGGGCGAGGTCGACGACCTCAAGTACGCCACCGCCGCCGGCGCCATCAGCTACGGGTTCCCGGTGATCGCCGACACGCGCATCCCGCAGATCCTGCCGACCGGCGTGACCACCTACGAACACGTCGTCAGCATGCCCTTCGACGAGATCCCCGGCGCCGACGACATGGAGCGCACCGAGAAGCTCATCCAGCGCTGCATCGAGGTGCGCGGGGTCAAGGTCAAGATCGCCAAGGTGCCGATCCCCGTCTCGTACGGATCGGCCTTCGAGGGCGAGCGCATCCGCAAGGACATCATGTACGCCGAGTTCGGCGGCAAGCGCTCGCACGCCTTCGAGTTTCTGCGCATGAAGCCGGCCGACGAGGTCGAGGACGGCAAGATCACCATCCACGGCACCGATCTGGACGGCATGAACGAGGGCGACGCCTTACCGCTCGGCATGATCGTCGACGTCTCCGGACGCAAGATGCAGACCGACTTCGAGCCCATCCTCGAGCGCCAGTTCCACTACTTCATCAACGGCGCCGAGGGCGTCCAGCACAACGGCCAGCGCGACATCGCCTGGACGCGCGTGAGCAAGAGCACCTTCGCCAAGGGCTTTCGCCTGGAGCACTTCGGCAAGGTGATCCACGCCCGCATCCACGAGGTGTTCGGCAACATCGTCGACAAGGTGCAGGTCACGCTCACCACCGACGCGGCGGAGGTCGACGAGCTCATCGAGGAGGCGCGGGCGGCCTACGGCGAGCGCAACGAGCGCATCGCCAACCTCACCGACGAGTCGGTCGACACCTTCTACTCGTGCCTGCTCTGCCAGAGCTTCGCCCCCAGCCACGTCTGCGTGGTGAACCCCGAACGCGTGGGGCTGTGCGGCGCCTACAACTGGCTGGACTGCAAGGCCTCTTTCGAGATCAACCCCACCGGCCCCAACCAGCCGGTGCCCAAAGGCATCGTGCTCGACCCCGTGAGCGGCGAGTTCTCGGGGCCCAACGAGTACATCCGCGCGCACTCCAACCAGACCGTCGACAAGGTGACCTTCTACTCCATCATGGAGTCGCCGATGACCTCGTGCGGCTGCTTCGAGTGCATCATGGTGCTCGTGCCCGAGGCCAACGGCTTCATGATCGTCAGCCGGGAAGACCCCAGCATGACGCCCTGCGGCATGACCTTCAGCACTCTGGCCGGCACGGCGGGCGGGGGCATGCAGACGCCGGGCATGATGGGCATGGGCAAGTACTACCTCACGAGCAAGAAGTTCATCCCCGCCGACGGCGGCATGAAGCGCATCGTCTGGATGAGCTCCAATCTCAGGGAGAGCATGCGTCCCGCCCTCGAAGAAGTCTGCGCGCGCGAGGGCGTCCCCGATCTGCTGGGCAAGATCGCCGACGAGACCGTGGCCACGAGCGTGGAGGAGCTCCTGCCCTTCCTGGAGGAGAAGGGGCACCCCGCGCTGACCATGGACCCGCTCTTCTGAACCCGCGAACGCCTGGAGGGCGCTGATGACTGCAGTAGAGATCCCCGTCGAGAAATGGTCGGGGGCGGTGCGCGAGGTCACGCTGGGCGGCAGCTACGGCGGCGGCACGCGCACTTCGACCGTGACCGTGGGCGGCGAGACGTCCCTGCCCTTCCTGGGGTTCGAAGGAGCGCTGCCGCACCGACCGGCGCTCGCCGTCGAGGTCGTCGACATGGACCCGGGCGACTGGTCAGCGGAGCTCGTCGCGGCCTGGGGCGACGACCTGCGCGACCCGGCCCGGTGGGCGGCGCGCGCCGTCGAGGAAGGGGCGGATCTCATCGCCCTCAAGCTGCGCAGCTGCCACCCGGACTACGGCCACCGCGGCGCCAACGACGCGCGCGCCACGGTCGACCGGGTCCTGGCTGCGGTCGGCGTGCCGCTCATCGTCTTCGGCCCCGGCACCGCCGACAAGGACAACGAGGTCCTGGTGGCGGTCGCCGAAGCGACCAAAGGCGAGCAGCTCGCCCTCGGCCGCTGCGAGGAGAAGAACTATCGCACCATCGTGGCGGCGGCGCTCGGCAACGGTCACCTGGTGATCGCCCAGACGCCGATCGACGTGAACCTGGCCAAGCAGCTCAACATCCTCATCAGCGACATGCGTCTGCCGCTCGAACGCGTGCTCATGGACCCCAACACCGGCGCCCTGGGCTACGGCCTCGAATACACGTACTCCGTGATGGAGCGCCTGCGCCTCGCCGCCCTCATGGGCGATGCCATGACGCAGCAACCGATGATCTGCACGATCGGCGAGGAGTCCTGGCGACAGAAGGAGGGCCGCGCCGCCGCGGACGTCCCCGAGGCGTGGGGCGAGCTTGCCGAGCGCGGCGTGGCTTGGGAGGTCACGACGGCGATGACCCTGCTCGAGGCCGGCGCCGACATCCTCGTGCTGCGTCATCCGGGCTCCGTGGGCGTGCTGCGCGAAGCCCTGGACGACTTGACGAAGGGAGCCTGAGCGATGGCCCTCACCGGACTCGCGATCTACAAGCTCCTCCCCAAGACGAACTGCAAGGAGTGCGGCTTCCCCACCTGCCTGGCCTTCGCCATGAAGCTGGCGCAGAAGGGCACCGAGCTCGACAAGTGCCCGTACGTGAGCGACGAGGCCAAGACGGCGCTCGACGCCGCGGCGGCGCCGCCCATCAAGCTCGTCGCGATCGGCGCCGGTGAGCGCGCCTTCGAGATCGGCAACGAGGTCGTCCTCTTCCGCCACGAGAAGACCTTCTACCACCAGCCGGGCCTCGTGGTGCGCGTCAAGAGCGACGACCCGCAGCTCGCCGAGGTGGCCGGCCGCGTGGCGCGTTACGAGGTGGAGCGCGTCGGCATGAAGCTGCGCCTCGACGGCCTCGCCGTGGAGCACGCCGGCGGCGACGCGGCCGCGTACGCCGCGGCCGTGGCCGCGGCCCGCGCGGCCGCCCCCGGCCTGCCACTCGTCCTCATGAGCGCCGACGCGGCGGCCATCGACGCGGCCCTCAGCGGCGGCGCAGCCGCCGACCGGCCGCTCGTCCACGCCGCGACGGCCGCCAACTGGCAGGCGCAGGCCGAGGTCGCCAAGAACCACGGCTGCCCGCTGGCCATCCGTGCCGAGGGCTGCGACCTCGCGGGTCTCGCCGAGCTCTCCGGGGGCGTGCGCGGCGCCGGGGTCGAAGACATCGTGCTCGACCCCGGCACGGCCGGCCTCGCCGGCGACCTGGCCGCTTTCACGCAGCTGCGCCGCCTGGCCCTCAAGAAGGGCGCCCGGGCGCTCGGCTACCCCATCTTCGCCGTCGCCGGCGGCGCCACGTGGCAGGCGGAGCTCGCCCGCGCCACGCAAGCCGTCGCCAAGTACGCCGGCGTCGTGATCCTCGACCACCTGGAGGCGGCGGCGGTGTACGCGCTGCTCACGCTGCGCCAGAACGTCTACACCGACCCCCAGAAACCCATCCAGGTGGAGCCGAAGCTCTACGAGGTCGGCTCCGCCGGCCCCGACAGCCCCGTGCTCATCACCACCAACTTCTCGCTGACCTACTTCTCGGTCTCGGGAGAGGTCGAGGGCGCCGGTGTGCCGGCGTGGCTGCTCGTCGCCGACAGCGACGGCCAGTCGGTGCTCACCGCCTGGGCGGCCGGCAAGTTCGACGCCGAGAAGATCGCCAAGACGGTCAAGGACTCGGGTATCGAGAGCCGCATCAGCCACAAGAAGCTGGTGATCCCCGGGCACGTCGCCGGCCTGTCCGGCGAGGTCGAAGAGGAGCTGCCCGGCTGGCAGATCATGGTGGGCCCGCGCGACGCCGTGGACATCCCCAACTACCTCAAGAACGTGTGGGGCGCGTGACGCGGCGATGAGCGACGCCTCCGTGACCGAGAGCCGCACAGCCATGGCCACGATCACGTTCACCCCCTCCGGGGAGACGATCGAGGTGCCGGCCGGCACGAGCCTGCTCGACGCGGCCATCCTCTGCGAGCTCGACGTGCCGGCGCCGTGCGCCGGGCAGGGCCGCTGCGGCCGCTGCCGCGTGCGCGTCACCGCCGGCGAGGTCGAGCGGCGCAGCAATGCCGGCCTGGCCACCGCCGAGATCCTTGACGGGTGGGCGGTGGCCTGCCAGACACACGTGACCGGCGCCGTCGAGATCGAGGTGCCGGACCGGCGGCGCGAGACCGTGCGGCCGCACGGCCACGCCGTCGCCGAGCCCGAGTCGCTGCCGCTCACCTGCGATTGGCGACAGGACCCCGCCGTGCGCACCTTCGAGCTCGACATCGAGCCGCCCTCGCTGGCCGACAACACCAGCGACTTCGACCGCCTGCGGCGGGCGCTGGCCCAGCAGCACGGCATCGCGGAGGTCCGCGCCGAGCTGCCCATGCTGCGCCGCCTCGGCAAAGACCTGCGCATGGCCAACTGGAAGGTGAGCGTCACCCTCGAGATGCGCGATTGGGTGTACGGCACGTACCTGCCACCGCGCCTGATCCGCATCTACCCCGGCGCCTTCCACCACGCCAGCATGGGTGTGGCCGTGGACCTCGGAACGACCTCGGTGGTCGCCTACCTGCTCGACTTCGCGTCGGGGCGCGTGGTGGACTCGGCGAGCGCCTACAACAAGCAGATCGCCTGCGGCGAGGACGTGATCAGCCGCATCATCTACGCCAAGCGCAAGCGCGGCCTCGATCGTCTCCAGCGCCTCGCCGTAGAGACCATCAACGATCTCCTCGAGGAGCTGCAGCAGCGCAACGGCATCGAGCTCTACGAGATCCACGAGATGACGGTGGCCGGCAATACGACCATGACGCATCTGCTGCTCGGCCTTGACCCGCAGTACCTGCGCGCCGAGCCGTACATCCCCACGATCTCGGCGTCGCCCAAGCTGGTGGCCGGCGAACTCGGCCTGCGCGCCAACATGCTGGCGCACGTCCACGTCATGCCCTCGGTGGGCAGCTACGTGGGCGGCGACATCACGGCTGGGGTGATCTCGTCGGGGATGTTCACGACCGAGAAGCTGACCTTGTTCATCGACATCGGCACCAACGGCGAGATGGTGCTGGGCAACAAAGACTGGCTGCTGGCGTGCGCCTGCTCGGCCGGACCCGCCTTCGAGGGCGGCGGCGCGGGCCACGGCATGCGCGCCTCCCCCGGCGCCATCGAAGACGTCTTCATCTCGGACGCCACTTGGGAGCCCACGTTCCGCACCGTCGACGACGCCCCGGCGGTAGGCATCTGCGGCAGCGGGCTCATCGACCTCCTGGGAGAGCTCTTCGTGACCGGCCTCCTCGACAAATCGGGGCACCTGGACCTCGAGGCGCCGACCGCCCGTGTGCGCATGCGCGACGGCGTGCCCGAGTACGTCGTGTGCCGCGCCGGGGAAGGCGGCGCCGACCACGATATCGCCCTGACCGAGTCCGACATCAGCGGTCTGATCCGCGCCAAAGCGGCGATCTACGCCGGTTTCGAAGTGCTGTGCCACAGCGTCGGGGTCGACCTCGCCGACGTGGAGGAGATCCTCATCGGCGGTGCCTTCGGCCAGTACATCAACATCGAGAAGGCCATCCGCATCGGCCTCCTGCCCGACCAGCCGGTGGAGCGCTTCAAGTTCCTCGGCAACACCAGCGCCCAGGGCGCCTACGCGGCGCTGCTCTGCGTGAGCATCCGCCACGACGTCCTCGACGTGGCCGCCAAGATGACGTACCTGGAGCTGAGCGCCGACAACAGCTTCATGGACGAGTACACGTCGGCGCTCTTCCTGCCGCACACCGACCTCAGCGGCTTCCCGAGCGTCATGGCGGCGCTCCAGAAGCGCGGCGACAGCTCGGACGTCCGGCGGGCGACCACATGAGACGGAGGCCCTCGCAATGACCACCACGATCGCCATCGCCGGCAAGGGCGGCACCGGCAAGACGACCCTGGCCGGGCTGCTCATCCGCCGCCTGGCGGAGGGCAAGGCCGGCCCCATCCTGGCTATCGACGCCGACCCGGCCAGCAACCTCAACACGGTGCTCGACCTGCCCCTCGAGAGAACGGTCGGCGACGTCCGCGAGGAGACCAGCGAGAAGGCGCGCGCCAACCTCCTCGAGGCGGGGATCGCCAAGCGCGACCTCTTCGACTACGAGATCAACTCGAGCGTCGTCGAGGGTGTCGGCGTCGACCTGCTGGCCATGGGCCGGCCCGAGGGCCCCGGCTGCTACTGCGCCGCCAACAACATGCTGCGCGCCATCATCGACAGCATCGCCGACAGCTATCCATGGGTGGTCATCGACAACGAGGCCGGCCTCGAGCACCTCTCGCGACGCACCACCCGGGACGTGGACGTGCTGCTCATCGTCAGCGACGCCACGGTGCGGGGCATCACCACGGCGGGGCGCATCGCCGCCCTTCTGACGGAGCTCAACACCAAGGTCGGCAAGCACTACCTGATCGTCAACCGCGCCGCCGAGGGCCTCACGCCGGAGCTTCGCGAAGCCATCGCGGAGCACGGCCTGGACCTCCTGGCCGTGCTGCCCGACGACCCGCTGGTCGCGGCGTTCGACGCCGCCGGCCGGCCGATCCTCCAGCTTCCCGACGACAGCCCCCTGAACGTCGCCATGGCTCCCGTCGTCGACACGGTGCTGGACCAGACCCAGGGGAAGGAGGCCACCGGTGCTCATCATCGGTGAGAACATCCACATCATCGCGCCGCCGGTGAAGGCGGCCATCGAGGCCCGCGACAAGAAAGTCATCCAGGCCATGGCCCTGCGCCAGGTCGAGGCCGGCGCCGGCGTCCTCGACCTCAACATCGGCCCGCAGAAGAAGCTCGGTCACGAGGTGATGCCGTGGATCGTCGAGGCGGTGCAGGAGGTCACGGACGTACCGCTCTCGCTCGACACGACCAACCTGGCGGCGATGGAGGCCGGGCTGCAGAAGTGCGCCCGCCCGGCCATGCTCAACTCCGCCTCCGCCGACCCCGCGCGCCTCGACAGCGTGATGCAACTGGCCGCAAGGTACGGCGCCCGCGTCATCGCTCTCACCATGGGCGTGGACGGCATCCCCACCACGGCCGACGGCCGCGCCGGCATCGCCATGGAGGCGCTGCTGCCGGCGGCCGAGGCCGCCGGCGTACCGATCGCCGACGTCTACCTCGACCCGCTGGTGCTCACCGTGACCTGCAACCAGGACGTCGCCCGCGAGTCGGTCGAGGCCATCCGCATGTTCAAGATGATGGCCGACCCGCCGCCGACCACGGTGGTCGGCCTCAGCAACATCTCCAACGGCTGCCCGCCCGACACGCGGCCGCTGATCAACCGCACGCTGCTCGTGATGCTCCTGGGCGCGGGGCTCGACAGCGCCATTGCCGACCCGTTCGACGCGGAGCAGAACGAGTTCATCCGCATCGTGGAGCAGCGCGACGAGACCACACCGCTGGGCAAGCTCGTCGTGGCCCTGCACGACGCGAGTGCGGCCATGGAGGAGCTGGACCCGGGCCTCGTCGACGAGAGCGACCCGCGGCAGGTGGAACTGCACAAGACCTACCGCATGCTGCAGAACCAGGTGATCTACGCCGACTCGTACCTGCGCATCTGAGCCGCGCGAACCGGCGTGAAGACGGCGAGGGGCGCCGGGCCTTGCGGCCCGGCGCCCCTCGCGACGTACGCACTTCCTGGAGCGGTCAGACCGCCGCGTCGCCGTCGGCGGCGACGTCGGCGACGACGTCATCCGCCGGCGGCGTGTAGCTACTCCACGGATCGGTCTTGTCGCCACCCCAGCCGCAGCAACCGCCGTCGCCCTTCAGCATCTTCCAGGCGAAGTAGGCGCCGACGCCCGCCAGGACTATCAACACGAGGAACGCAAACTTCTTCATCTGAGACCCTCCTCCGGTTTGCTTTGTGCATCTTACCCTGTGCGCACGTCTTCATGCGCGCGCCGCTACTGAAGAGCGCGGCGATCGATGCGGCGACTGCCCCGGCGCCGGCACGCCGCGCGAGGGTAGGACCTTCCGCCACTACCCCCGTCGCCGCGTTGCCGCGCCGCCGCGCGCGTCGCTGGCGCCTTCGCCTGCCTTCCCATACGCTCACGCCGCCATGTGGGTCACCACACACGTCCTCGCGGGTCTCGCCATCGCCGCCGCCATCGGCGGACCGTGGTGGCTGGTCCTCCCCATCGTCGTGCTGGCGCACGTCGTGATGGACCTCATCCCCCACTGGGACTACACGGTCTCGAAGCACCCTGTCGTGTACGGCTGGTGCGACTTCGCGGCCAGCCTCGCCGCCTGGCTCCTCGCCTGGTTCCCGCTCGGCATGCCGTTCTGGATGGCCTTCATGGGGCCGATCAGCGGCGCCCCCGACTGGGACGTGCTCATTGCCGCTATCCGCGGCGAGCACGCGCGCAAGTTCTTCCCCAGCCACTGGGACAGCTTCCCGCACGGGCGCTCCGGACGCGCCTGGGGCATCGGCGTCCAAGTCGTCATCATGGCGGCGAGCGTCGCCGTCGTCCTCGCCGCGCGGCCCTTCTGAGGCCGGTCCCGCGTCAGCCTACGCCGCTGGTGTGGCGGGCCTTATCACGCACGTAGCATTGCATCGTCTTGACGCGCTCCAGGTCCTCGTCCGTGGGGTCCGTGTCGCTGAGCTTCTTCCTCCCGGTGCCCTGGAGGAGGCCCCAGAGCAGCACCGCCACCGCGCCAACGACCAGCACGATAGCGGCGATCACCCAGTATCCGATGAAGGCGATGACCGCGAGCAGCACGCACCCGATTCCCAACGCGAAGATGAGCACGAAGCGTGTGAGCATGATGTCCTTCCGTGAGAGTCGGTGCAGCCACCATAGGCTGCGCGGCGCCCGCGCGCCACGTCTACTTGAGAAGCTCCAGCGCGAGGCGCTCCGCGAACAGCGCCTGAAACGCGAGATCGCCCACGAGGATGCGCTCGTCGACGTTGTGGTAGCGCGTCGTCACCTCGTCGTAGCTCTCGACGAGGTGCGGAGCGAAGTTGTACGCCACGATCTCGGGATTGGCGGCGCGGAACCAGTTGGAGTCGGTGAACCCGACGGAGTGGCTGTTGGCCAGTTCGGCCTCGGGTACGTGACGCCGCAGGACGGTGCGGATGGCGTCCGAGAGAGCGGTGGGATACGGTGACGCGTTGCCGCGGATCACGCCGATCCACTCGAGGTCCCATTGCGCCTCGACGCCGGCCAGGGCGGCGCGCACTTCGGCCTCGACCTCGCTTTCGTCGTGCCCGGCCAGCATGCGGCAGTCGACGCTGAGCTCGACCCTGGTGGGATAGACGTTCACGGCGACGCTGTTGGACTGCACGATAGTCGGCGAGAAGGCGAAGCCGTACAGGGGCTCGATCATGTCGGCGAGCTCGGGGTCGCGCCCAGCGAGGTCGACGAGGGCGCCACGCGCGGCGGCGGGGTCGCGCAGGCGGGCGCGCAGGTCCGGGTCGTCGACGAGGAGCTCGACGAGCTCGCGGGACGACCCGTGGATGACGACCGGCAGCTCGTGCGCCACGAGCGCCTCGACGATTTGCGCTGCCGCGACGACGGCGTTGCCGCGGCGCAGCGGCACCGAGGCGTGCCCGGCTTCACCGTGCACGACGAGGCGGAACTGCGCCGTGCCCTTCTCGCCGCTCTCGAGCAGGTACACGCGGCCGCCGGCAGTCTCGATGAAGTGGCCGCCGCCCTCGTTGATCACGTAGTCGCAGCGCATGAGATCCGGCCGGTGCTTCACGAGCCAGCGCGCGCCGCCCACGGTGCCCTCTTCCTCGTCGGCCGTGCAGGCATACGTCACCGAGCCGGCGAACGGTGCCCCCGCCGCGGACAGGCGCCGGACCGCCACAGCGTGCGCCGCGACGAGGTTCTTGATGTCCACGGCGCCGCGGCCCCACACGTAGCCGTCCTTGATGATGCCGGAGAAAGGCGGCACCTGCCAGTCTGCGGCACCGGCCGGCACGACGTCCTCGTGGGCCAGCAGCAGCAGTGAGGGTCCCGGCCGTTGCCCCTCGAGGCGCAGCACGAAGCTGCGCCGCTCGGCCGGCTCGCCGACGATCTCGCCGTGCAGGCCAGCCTCGCGGAACCAAAGGTCCATGAGCTCGGCCACCGCCGTCTCGTTGCCGGGCGGGTTGCTGGTGTCGATCTGGATGAGCCGGCTGAGCAGCTCGCTCGCCTCCCGCTCGACCTCGGCCACTACTGCTGGATCAAGACCGGCGATGTCCACGCGCTTCTCCCCTGTTCGCCCACGATGCCGATGCAATGCCTGCGGCAATGATAGCCGACCGCGAGGGCGGCGGGCGGCGGTTCCGGCGCCCGCCGTCATGCGGTACACTGGGTGACCGCGGCGCCCAGGGCGCCCGCCCTGCGCGGAGAAGTGGCCGAGTGGCTGAAGGCAACCGCCTGCTAAGCGGTTAAGGGGTGTTAAGCTCCTTCCCGGGTTCGAATCCCGGCTTCTCCGCCAGTCTCTTCCACTCACGCGAGGCCATCATGACACTCATCATCGAGTTCCGTGAAGTCGGCGCCGGCAACTGGCGCGCCTACGCCGACCTCGAGGTCGCTGCCGAGCAGCGCGACTTCGTCTCACCGGTCGCGCGCTACCTCTGCCTCTGCCACTACGGCGGCGTCTGGCAGCCGCTGGCCGTGTACGCCGGCGACGAGGTCGTCGGCTTCGTGATGTGGGCCGTCGACCCCGGCGACCAGAGCGGCTGGATCGGCGGCCTCGTGATCGACCAGGCGCGGCAGCGAAGGGGCTACGGCCGCGCGACCGTCGAGGCCCTCACCCGCCGCTTGTTGGAGACCGGGGGCTGCAGCTCCTGCGCACTGAGCTACTCGCCGGGCAACTCCGTGGCGCGCGATCTGTACCTGGCGCTCGGCTTCGTCGAGACCGGCGAGATAGAGGACGACGAGCTCGTCGCGCGCCTCTCGCCCAGCGGCCGCTGAACGCCGGGTTCTCCAACGTCCCCCGTTTCGGGTATACTTCCAGCCCGTTGCGCACGTAGCTCAGTTGGATCAGAGCGTCGGTCTACGGAACCGAAGGTCGCAGGTTCGAGTCCTGCCGTGCGCGCCACCTTTTCCCTGCAAGCCGTCACATTCTGGCACCCACGCGAAGACTCCGCTGGACGCTCCTCGGCGCCGTTTGTACTCCATCTTGACTCGGGGCTTCACGACTCCCCGTCCATGATCGCCCCGAGCTTCGCCGCCGCGCCCGCAGTCTTCTGATATGGCGCTGGGGCAGCGCGGGTGACAATCCCGGCCCTCTCAACGGGACTACTATCCCGCCCGGCGGGTAACGTCAGTACAGAGGAGATTCCTGACAGGTGCAGCGCTGCGCACGGGAGGCTGTGATCCGCCGAAGGTACCACTGTGGCCACCGCAGTCCGGCGGGGAGCCACTGGTGAGACCGGCCCGCGAGCCGGTCTTCGTGCTTGTCGGGGTCGACCCGCTCGGGAGCCAGGGGGAAGGGGTCGGATCCACGACTGCCGACCCAGTGGCCTCGACCTGCTCGCGGGCGCTCTGGCTGCGAGACGAGACCACGGTGGTCTGTTGGCCGGTGCATGTGAGGCGGCGCGCAGCACAGTGAGCCGGGCGCGACCCTGACGAGGAGGGATTCGATGTATGCATGTCCATTGTGCGGCCGGGACTCGATCGAAGGCGATCAGTTCTGCCGGGGCTGCGGCCACGAGCTGCCCACGACGACCGCTCCTGCGCAGCGGGCTGCGAGGGGGAGCATGGGCAAAGGCACCCGCATCATCATCATTCTCTGCTCTGTCGTCGTGCTCGCAGGCGCCATCGCTGCGATCGTCGTCCTGAACCAGAGGCATCAACATGCTGCTGCGTTGGCCAGTCAGGCGAAAGCCGCGGACACACTCGGGTCCGAGTTCGACTCCGCCGCGACGGACTACAGAGACACGGTGGCTGGGATCGAGCCTGCCTTGGCGAGGAACGCGACTGCCGTGAAGGCTTGGAAGAGGACGTGGGCCAAACGACAGGCCGCACACAAGAAGAGAATGGCCGCATACAGAACGAAGGTCGCGGCCGTCAACGCCTACAACAGCTCACGGTGGGTGCCCAACGCTCGCACCACCTACTACGAGGCCTCGCGGCCTGGGTTCCTCCTCTATCTCGAGCCGAGGATCCCGAGTGGGGGCGTTTGGTGGAGTGACGGTGACGCCTACTCTGGGGAGATCAATGGGGTCCTCACGAGACGGGCCTCTCGCCCGAACGGGCCCCGCCGCAAGCTGCCGCGGCACCCCTCCAAGATCAAGACTCCATCCAGGATCCAAGATCCAGTCCGGGACCAATTGAGCGCACTGACGGGTCTGAAGACGCGACTCGATACCCTGACCGCCGAGCTGGACTCCGCGAAGCTCGGTCCCGAGTTCCTGCCGGTCGCCGATGAGATCAGAAATGGGATCGAACTCCTGCGGACGGAGGTCGCTCTGACTCTGAACGCTTGCCACAAGGCACTCCGCCGCGATCGCAGGATGGGCTACGTGGCCGTTCACAAGAAGCTCAAGGGTTTCGACGTCACGGGGGTGGGTGAGGCCGTCCAGGCCGTCCGGGACAGCCTGGTCAATGCTGCTCAGACCCACGGCGTCGACCTCTCCGAGTTGACATGGGCGCCGACACAGCCGTGATATCGATCTGCACGGGGGTCACGCTGAGCGTCTGGCCAGAAGGGTGCTGAGGCGCGGCGAGGGTGACAATGCACAGAAGCCCGCCGCACGCTCCAGCAGGCTCCTGTGGCCTGTGGCCTGTGGCCGGGCATCTATCGGCCCCAACGTAGACGCCCCGCCCTGGGGGCGAGCCGCCCTGTGCCACCAGCACCTGGGCGCGCCGCCGCCGCCCCTGCCCGCTGGTCAGTACGAGCTGGTGTACTGCAAGGAGTTGACCGCCACAAGGACGATGAGCTCGATGACCATCCAGGCGGCGCCGATGACGATGCCCGCGACGCAGAGACCGGTGGGCCGATTCTCACGCCGCGCCTTGGCGAGACCGACCCACGAGAGGATCAGTCCCAGCAAAGCCACGCCAAGCAACGACAGGACGAAGCCGGCGACGCCGATGCCGGGAGCGCCGAGGCCGCTTGGCGCCGTGTGGCCGGCAGCCTGCGCGATTCCTCCCGCCCCACCCGTCGCGACCTGCTGCACCCACTCACGCAGGCCGGCATAGGCCCACGAGATGTGCCCCTGGCGGTCGTAGGCAAGCACGTCGGCAGCCGTCAGCGGGCCTACCCCTTCAAGCGCGAAGCGTCCGTCCTCATAGCTGATCGTCTTGCCGACCCAGCCCGTTGTTGGCCCGAAGGTCGCAACGACGATGGCCGATTGTAGACGCATCGGTGACGTCTCGCCCCCAGCCGAAGACGGAGTTGGAGTTGCCTCGCTCGAGAGGGCAAGCAGCTCCAATGCCTTGCATGCATGCCGTGCAGGATCGTCGGAACCCGACGAGAGCAGCGTGAGCACAGAGACGTTGTGCTCAGTGGGATTACCGACACACCGCCCGAGACTCCGCAGCTGGTGCTTGGGACGCCCGCCCCTGAATGCCTGCGCCGCGTCATGGACCGGCAGCAGGCCAGCCTCGGATGAACTGCTCGGGCGCCGCGGGTTGGCGCGGACGCTCGCCGCGGCTTGAACCGCATCTTCGGCGACCGATGAGTTCTCGTCTGCGGCCAACATTGAGAGAAGTGGCAGCGTGCGATCCGTGCGTGTATCCGCGATGCCTTCGATGAGCCAACGGCGCTCCTCGGGGCTCAGCCAGTCGAAAGGCAAGCCTGGGCCACACACTGGCAGCTTGAGCGAGGCCTCGCCCATCTGGTCGTGGCGCGGCGAGGTTGACGTGGCGTGATCGACCCCTGGCGCCGCCGGAGGGCTTTCTTCGGCGGCCGCCACTGACTCCACCCATGTGCGAAGGCCGGCATCCGCTGCCCAGTCCAGCTGCCCCAAGCGGTCGTACTCCATTACGTCCGCAGCCAAGATGGGGCCGTGCCCTTCGAGAATGAACTGCTCGTTCTCGAAGGTGATCGTCTTCCCGGTCCACCCCGTCGTCGGCCCGAATGTCGCAATAATCGGGGATCCGCCAGCCCGCTGCGCAGGAGCGGTCGTCGTGGGCAGCTCGTGACCGCAGCCCCCGCAGAACTGATCGCCTTCAGTCGCGTCCCGGCCGCACGATGGACATGCATACATCGAATCCCTCCTCGTCAGGGTCGCGCCCGGCTCACTGTGCTGCGCGCCGCCTCACATGCACCGGCCAACAGACCACCGTGGTCTCG
>Ga0315284_10003582_pt1 | contig 22107 bp, 18 predicted proteins | sample YL17G09_16_MG_FD_203696 | JGI IMG/M metagenome (GOLD analysis project Ga0315284, IMG submission 203696) | Sediment microbial communities from Yellowstone Lake, YNP, Wyoming, USA - YL17G09_16 | ecosystem: Environmental > Aquatic > Freshwater > Lake > Sediment | place: USA: Wyoming | collected... | reverse complement strand
TTCACGACCGTGGTCGCGTTGAGGCCGCCGGTGTCCGTGGCCATCATTGTCAGGTGGGCCAACCCGTTCCAGTCCTTGATGGGCCTGAGCGTGATCGAGTCCGATGTCTTGTTGAAGGTGAAGTTTTCGTCCGGCCTCATGGTGAAGTTCAGCTCGTCCCCGTCCACATCGCTGAACTTCGTGGACATGTAGCTGTTGGTCAGCCTGTAGTTGGTGTCCTCGTTCAGCTCGACCTGGAAGGACTGCTGGAGCGCCACGGGCGCGTGGTTGACATGGTTCACGATGACCTTGATGTCGGCGTAGGCGGTCTTGCCCAGCGCGTTTTTGGCCGCGAAGGTGACGGTCTCGGAGCCGTACCAGTGCGGCGCCGAGCTGTTGATGGTGGCATTACGGTCCTTGATGACGACCCGGAGGCTCTTGTTGCCCGACACCGAGAAGGTCAGGGCCCCGCCCTGCGGGTCGCTGAATATGGTGCCCAGGTCCAGGACCGCTGTGGCGTCCTCGTTCATGGTCAGGACGGGGCTGTGGGACAGGATGGTCGGCGGCGATACCACGGTAAGTCGGAGCTTGTATGGCCCGAAGGACATGTCCGACGCCCCCACCCTGACATAGTACCAGCCCGCCTTGTCCGCCTCGTACCAGATCCACTTCGAGGGCAGGTTGTTGTTGGTCGAGTTCTTCACGAAGCTGGATGAGTTGTACAGCCAGATGTTCAGCACCGGCATCCCGAGGCTCACGTTGTAGCCCAGCACCGACAGGTTGGCCGTGACCTCCTCGCCGAGCGTCAGGTTGATGGCAAAGAAGTCGTCCGGGTCGTAGTCCGATGTGACGTTCCCGGCCCGTTGGTCCCCGCCGGCCGCCTTGGTGGCATTGACCTGGTCGTTGTTATTGTCCAAGTGGCCCTTGCCGGTCATCACCTTGAGGTCATATGCGCCGGAGCCCGAGTTCGACCACACCCTAAGGTAGTAGCTGTCCGTAGCCGGGGCCAAGAGGTAGACTACCTCGGGGTAGCCCCCGGCGCCGTCGTTCACTTGCCGCATGAAGGTTCCCGTCCCATTGTAGACCTCGATGGTCAGGTCCAGGGCCGGGACCGGCGCGGCCATGAGGAAGACCACGTCGGCCGAGGAGGGCGTGTGGACCATGCCGAGCTTGTAGAAGTCGGATGGGTCCTCCAGCTTGTTCAATGAATCCGTCAGCGTGGTCCCGTTGGAGACGGCCTTGGCGTCGGCCATCCTGTCGTTGCCGTCCGGGCTGAAGGTTATCCTCAGGCGGCTGACGTTGAGCGTGTACTTCACGGTGGCCGTCTTGTCGTTCTGTAGGTCCCACAGGATCCCGATGTAATAGAACCCCTTGAAGGCCGCAGCCGCGGACGCGTTCACGGGCGTCGTCCCGGCCGAGACCTGGGTGTAATCGAGCCTGAACTGGAACGGGTCCAGTATAGTCAGGGATGCCTTGGTGCCAGCCTTGCTCGAGGTGAAGTTCAGGCTTATATTGAGCCTGTTCGGGAACACCGTGTCGTTGAGATAGGTCCGGTAGAAGTCCGACGGGTCGCTGTAGCTTATAGCGCCCGGTATGGACACGTTCCCGGTGACGTTCGTAGCGTCCTTGGCCTCGGTGTTCGGCTCCGAATCCGTGTTGTTCGTACCGCCCCGGCCGGACGCCCCAAGGGGGCCGGCCAGCCAGGGGCCAGGGACGGCGCCTGCCAGTACGGTCAGGGCCGGGCTCAGCAGCATAGCTATTGCTATCAGGACACTGAGGGACTTGCGCATTCTAACCACGTCAGCCCTAATCTATCTAGACGTGCTTAAACCTGCGCCTCCCAAGGACCACCAGGGCCACGAGGACAGCGACCAGCAATAGGGGGGCCTCGAAGCCCGGCTGGTTCTTCTTGGGCTTGGCCTTGACGTTCAGTATCAACGAGGTCTTGGACTCGCCGCCTCTCTTGTCGTAGACTATGAAGTCTATCTTGTGGGTCCCCGGGTTCAGCTGCTTGGCCATTACCTTGTCCTTGTAGTCGAACACGAAGTTGGCCTGCTCGCTCACGGTCGTGCCCGTGGAGTTGATGACCCACTTGTAGTACAGCGTGTCCCCGTCCGGGTCCTTGGCGTTGCTGACATCCGACGAAAAGGTGATGGGCTTCCCCTCTTCGTACTGTATGGTGGCGCTGGGGGACGTGATCTTGGCCCCGGTCGGGGGCTGGTTCACGTCCGTGACCGTCAGGTTCCACTCGATCTCGTCGTTCAGGAGGCCGTCGCTTATAACGCACTTGATGTGGTAATCCCCGGCGGCAAAGCCGTCGGCGGGCTGGTAGACGCTCCTGAAGATGAACTGCTGGTTCTTGACGTTGGCCCCTTCCTGCGGGTCGTTGTTGACGTACCATTTGTATCTGATGTCGTACTTGGTGTCATTGTCGACATCGGTCACGGCCGTTATCATAAAGGTCTGTGTATCGCCCTCCTTTATGGTCTGGTCCTTCTTGGACGGCGTGGCAACGTCTATGTGGGGCGCCTGGTTGATGTGCGCCACCTTGACGATGACCCTGGTCTCGTTCTCGGCACCGGAGATATCCTGGCAGTAGACCCTGAACTCCGTGTCACCGGACCAGTACATCTCGGGTAGGATGGATATAGTCTGGTCTTGCAGGATGGTTATGTTCAGGTGCAGCGGGAGCGGGTCCCTCAGCCTGTAGGTGAGCTTGTCGCCCGCATAGCTGCCGTCTATGTCCGTGAACATGTCCGAGGCCTTGAGGCTCGTGTCCGCCTCGTCGTTCTCCTCCATGTTCACCGTGTAGGTGTTCTTGCCGACCCAGTTCGGCTCGTGGTTCCTGTGGGCGATCTTGATGTTGACCGTCACCTTGGCCGGGGTCGTACCCTCGTCCTTGGCCGTGAAGGTGATGTTCTCCTCCCCGAACCACAGGTCATCGGCCGAGAAGAAGACGTCCGTGGTCTTCGTGTCCTCCTTGACCTTGATGTGGGTGCCACCCGACCATGTGTAGGTCAGCACCGAGTCGATGTCGCCGAAGACGTTGGTCAGCTTGTTCGGGTAGGTCTGCCGGTTCTGCTCGTTCTCCATCATCGTGAAGCTCGCGAACCCATCCTTGACGTAGGGCAGGTCATTGACCGGCAGGACCGTCAGCTTGAAGTACTGGTGGATGGTGCTGGCCCCGATGTTGGCCATGCCGTCCGTCGCGTCCACGGTTATGTTTGCCTCGCCGTTCCAGTTGGCCACCGGCTTGGCCGTGAGGTTGCTGAACAGCAGCGTCAGGGCGACCTTGCTGGTGTCGATCCTGGCGGCGTAGGTCAGCGGGTCACCCTCCTTGTCCGTGAAGTAGTCGGATACGTCCAGGCCCGTGAAGGTCTCGTCCTCGTTTATCTGGGCGTCGGGTATCTGGCTCTTGTTCTCGGGACCGAAGTTGGGCAGCTGCACGTACAGCCTGTAGTTCTGGTCGATGAGCGGCGCGTCCAGCAGGTGGTCCTTCGGGTCCTGTGCTATGCCCATGATACTGATGTAGTAGGTGCCCGTGGTCTTGGGCTGCCACTTGGTGAGCGTGACCCCGTTGTTGCTTATGGGGTTACCAGGCTTCGGCGGCGGGCCCGTGATCGGCGCGATGTATGGGTTGCCGCTCTGGGTGTTGAACCAGCCGTAGACATAGTCCAGGTTGGCGTCCCAGATGGTCAGGTTCCAGTAGCTCGTCTTGATGTCCTGCGGCGAGAAGATGATGTCCGCCGTGTAGGCCGAGTCTATCGTGAACTTGTACCAGTCCATGTGGTCCACGGACTGCTGGATGTGGGACAGTATGGCGGAGGTCTTCTTGATCTCCGTGGCGTCAACTGGGACGTTGTCGTTGTCGCTGGGTATCTGGGCGTTGATGACCTCGAACTTCGTGCCCGTGATGCCAGTGCCCTTCCTAAGCCACAGCTGGACATAGATGTCCAGGTCGCCGGTCATGGCGACCATCTGCGAGGCCTGGCCCACGGCAGTGGTGCTGGTCCTGTTGAGGAAATAGGGCTGCAGCGACTCGTTGCCCGCGGACTTGTCAAAGCCCCTGTTCCAGATGCCAATCATGTCCATGTCCACCTGGCCCTGGGCGGGCGGGGTGGCCTTGACCACGACGGACTGGTCCTTGGATGAGGCTATCTTGTACCACTGGAACCAGTTCGGGCCGTCCATCTTGAGGGTCTTGGTGTCCGACTGGCCCCCGGCCAGGGCCGGCGGTGTGTAAATCGTGATGTCGAGGGTGTAGCTGGTCGGCTGCGTGTTGGGGGCGCCCGCGCCCGTGGTGTTCACGAGTACCCACAGGAAGTAGGTGGTCGAGTACACGCACAGGGTCGACGCCGTCTCCCAGCGGGTCTCGAGGAACGAGAGCCACTTGGGCGTATACATCGTGAAGGTATCGTCCTGCGGCCCGAACAGCACGATGTTCAGGTTGTGCTCGCTCGGTATCGCGACATTGTAGTCGACAAGGTAAAGGCTCACGTTTATGGCCTGGCCGCGGGTGCAAGTGAATGAGTACCAGTCCTGGTAGTCAGTTGCCGTCGTTATCTCCAGGCTGCCGGGGGTGACCTGGCCGCTGGTGGCCGCGCTCGCGTGGTTGATGTCGTCGTTCGGCTCGGTGTCCGCCCTGCTGCCGGTCGTCATGACCGCCACATGCGACGCACCGGCCACCGGCACGAGGCCGGTGAAGCACGATGCCACCATGATCGAGGTCATCAGAAGGCCCAATATTCTCGAGGACTTCCTGTTCATTTCCTACACTCTCCAATGTTTCTAGCTATATATCCGATACTTGGACAATCACGTCATCAATCCCATACATTGTGCGGTTTTAATAGTTTTTGATTTCGTAATAGTCTATATTATTGCCTATGAATAGTTAATAAATACTATATATAAAGGATTTGGTACTAATCGGTAATACTTACGGGCGTGTTCTAATGTTTTGTTTTCTACGGTAAAGACCCCCCTCCAATCACGATTAATATGGGTTGGTGCCAAATGGGCTAACCCGGGGGCAAGTCCCCAGCTGGAAGTGAAACGGTCCATGGTCCCAGGTTCCGCCAATCGCATGATGGTGCCTTTCCTGGTCCTCATCCTATTGTCATCGCCTGCAATCTCACTGGCCGCATCGGCCGAACCCCTACCACCGGTGGAGGTCCACCTCACCGACCCCTCAAAGGGCCTAATGATCCAAGACAACGAAACACAAATTGTCTCCCTCACCGGCATCGTCCAAACCAACTATCCTGGCCTGAAGGTGGATGTCGCGCTCAATACCATCTGCAACGGATTCACAACGAACGTGGACCCCGCTTTCATGTCCTTCCGTGGCAAGGCCAAAATGGACTTTTCGATTCTGGTCGAGGTCTTCATTGGCAACGAGAGCGCGCGTGGGTGCCTCGGGACCCTATCCACAAACATTATGATTACCTATCCCGGGGGAAATGCCGCTGAGCAGACGTCACAGTCCTTTTCGATAACAGTGCAAAAGGAAGACCTGGCCGCGAACGATACCGGCCAGGGCCATGGCTCCCAGCGACGAAGCGCACCGAACGACATGGACCTAGCGCTCAACGGCCTCGGCCTCCTGGCCATCGCGGCCGTCGGGGCCACGGCCCTGGTCCTACGACGGAGACTAGTGCCCCGCAAGGGACGCCGGGGGCCCTGAACACTCGAGCGCTCGACGGTATTCTAGCGACCTCTTCTTCCAGTGTAAGCCGGATAAATAATTTTTTATCTCGATAATTGATATCTGAAATCGAAAGGGTCCTGGGCGCCCCGACAATAAATCGCCGCGCGAGGCCCAGGCGCCCGACGGTAAGAAGGCATTGCAATGGACGAACACACCGAGGGGACCAAGCCGGACAGCAATTACATAGCCGTCGAGCTTGCGAAGAAGCAGAAGGAGATATCGGTCGCCGAGTTCTTTGAAAGGAACAAGCAGCTCCTGGGCTTCGACAGCCTGACCCGGGCCGTCCTGACGAGCGTCAAGGAGGCCGTGGACAACGCCCTGGACGCCTGCGAGGAGGCCGGCATACTCCCCGACCTGGTCGTCAAGATAGAGCCATCCCCCAAGAAGAACGAGTTCGTCATAACCGTCGAGGACAACGGCCCCGGGATCGTCAAGCGGCAGATACCGCACATCTTCGGGAGGCTCCTCTACGGCTCGCGCTTCCATGCCGTCCGGCAGTCACGCGGCCAGCAGGGTATCGGCATCTCAGCCGTGGTCATGTACTCGCAGCTTACGACCGGGAAGCCCTCGAAGATCATATCCAAGATCGGCCCCGACCAGCCAGCCTACGAGGTGGAGCTCTTTTTGGACACCAAGAAGAACCTCCCGGAGGTCGTCCGCGAGGAGGTCCGTCTCTGGAACGAGAAGGACCACGGCACACGGTTCCAGTCGACCATCGTCGGCAGGTACCTGCGGGGCAAGCAGAGCGTGATGGAGTACCTGAAAGAGGTCGCCATCGTGAACCCGCACGTCCACATAGCCTTCATGGAGCCCGACGGGACGGTGACCGAGTTCAAGAGGGCCACGGACAAGATACCCAAGCCGTGCACCGAGATCAAACCTCACCCCCAGGGCATCGAGCTCGGGACGCTCCTGAACATGGCCAAGGCCACCAACAGCTTCAAGATGACCACTTTTCTGGAGACCGAGTTCTGCAGGGTCAGCGCCCGGTCCGCGAGCCAGATATGCGAGGCGGCCCTCATCGACGAGGACATGAGGCCCCAGGACATGAACCTGTCCCAGGCGGCCCGCATGATCGAGTCCTTCAACACGGTCAAGCTCATGATGCCGCCCACGGACTGCCTCTCGCCCATAGGCGAGATCCTCATCAAGAAGGGCATGAAGAAGGAGAAGCCCGCGGACTTCGTGGTCACGCATACAAGGCCGAAGCCGTCGGTCTACTCCGGCAACCCGTTCCAGGTCGAGGCCGGCCTGGTCTACGGCGGGGACCTACCCAAGGACGAGTCCATCCAGATACTGAGGTTCGCGAACAGGATACCCCTGCTGTTCCAGCAGGGCGCCTGCGTCATAACCAAGGCCGTCGAGGACATCAACTGGAAACGCTACGGCCTCGACCAGAAGGGCGGAAAGGGCATCCCCGTCGGCCCCGTCATGCTGGTCGTCCATGTGGCCTCGACCAAGATCCCTTACACATCGGAGTCCAAGGAGGCCATAGCCGAGGTCCCCGAGATAAAGAACGAGGTAGAGCTCGCCATCAGGGCATGCGCCAAGAAGATGTGCGCCCACATCCGCAAGAAGAAGAAGTACAAGCGGATGAAGGAGAAGGAGACGCTCATCCGGCAGATAATCCCGCTTATAGCCCAGAGGTCGGCCAAGATCGTCGGCAAACCCGTGCCCGACTACGAGAGCATCATAGCCAAGATCATGAACAGCGTCCTAATCGACGACAAGATCGAGTTCGACCCAAAGAAGGCCCAGCATGTGATTACCCTCGAGGTCATGAACTACACCAAGGCCGGCAAGACCTTCGATTTCATGATGAACGTCCCGACGGACGCCCAGGTGGTGGCCGTGGACCCGAAGCCCCAGGCCGTCGAGGAGCAGAACATCGTCTGGAGGGTCACGCACCTCAAAATGCTCGAGCGCAAGGCCTTCAGGGTGGTCCTATCCGGCATGGACCAGGACGCGTACGACGAGAACGAGCTCTACGTCCGCGGCATAGACCCCGAGCTTGTGTCCGGGGCCGAGTCCTTTGACGCCGAGGCCTACGCGGCCAAGCGGGAGGAGGAGGCCGACGACGAGGGCGATGAGATGGAAGGGGACGAGGAAGAGGTGGAGGAGGCCGGCGAGGTGGACGAGGATCTCGAAGACGAGGACGGCAAAGGCGGAAAGTCCGACGATGAGGAGGGATGAGCATGGCAAAGAAGAAGGGCGGCAAGGTCGCGGAGAAGACCCCGGAGCAGCTGGCCGACGAGGTCAAGGTCAAGAAGAACCTCGAGGGCATAGCGGCCAAGGTCTATACCGATTTCACCCAGGTCAAGGTGCCATTCTACCTGGTCCCCGCCAGGACCAAGAGCAATATAGTCTTCAACGAGAAGGCCCGGGTCTGGAAGTACGGCGACTCGCAGACCGTCCGCAGCGCCAAGACCCAGGACGGGGCCTACGCCATCCTGAGGACCATGTACTCCATCGACTTCATCAAGGAGATGATCGACCAGAGCAAGTCCTCGACGCTGAGGGAGATGTACTACATCTCCGAGGGCTGGGGCCTCGCAAAGTTCCACACCCAGGACGAGAGCGACCACCTGATGGAGGACCTGGAGGTCGTCACCTTGGACATGAGGGAGGACTTCAAGCTGAGGCCGGAGGAGGACGGGGCGCGCGTGATCGGTGACATTACGATCGAGGAGACCGTCCGCTCGGGCAACAAGCGCACCATCAACTGCCGCGACGACGTGGGCGATGCCGGCTACACGGTCCCGTACAACGTCGAGAAGGACCGTATAAAGTTCCTGAAGAACAAGTGCAAGTTCATCGTGGCCCTGGAGACCGGCGGTATGTTCGACCGTCTCGTCGAGAACGGTTTCGACACGGACTTCGACGCGCTGCTGGTGCACCTCAAGGGCCAGCCGGCCCGCAGCACGAGGCGCCTCATCAAGCGCCTCAACGAGGAGTGCAACCTGCCCGTCATATGCTTCACCGACGGTGACCCCTGGTCCTTCCGCATATACGCCTCGGTGGCCTACGGGGCCATCAAGACGGCCCACATATCCGAGTACTTGGCCACGCCGGCAGCCGAGTTCCTTGGCATCACATCCTCGGACATCGTGAACTACGAGCTCCCGACGGACACACTCAACGACCAGGACATACGGGCCCTCAAGGCCGAGCTCAACGACCCGCGGTTCAACACCCAGTTCTGGAAGAACGAGATCCGTCTCATGCTCGAGATGGGCAAGAAGTCCGAGCAGCAGGCCCTGGCCAAGTACGGCCTGGACTTCGTGACGGACACGTACCTTCCGGAGAAGTTGCACGAGATGGGCATTCTCTAGGCGCAATCGGGCATCCTTTCGAGGAGCGCCGGCAGGTCCTTGATGGAGTGGATGACCTCGCAGGCCCCGGCCTCGCGCAGCTCCTTCTCGCCCCTGGCACCGGAGACCACGCCTATGGGCCGGACTCCGGCCTGGGACGCGGCCATCATGTCGATCACGCTGTCGCCGACGAAGACGGCCTCGCTCGGCCCTATCTTGAAGGTCTCCAGGGCCATCTGGACCCCGTCGGGGTGCGGCTTCATCCTGGCGACCTCGTTTCGCGTGAGCACGAGCTCGAAGCAGTTGCCCAGCTCGAAGCGCATCAGGACGGTCTCCAGGGCCCTCCGGCCGCTGTTCGTGTAGATGGCGATTTTGTAGCCCTCGTCGCAGAGCGCCTTCAGTGCCTCCCGGGCACCGTCGACGACCTCCGTGCACCGGGCGGCGGCCATCTCGTATTTGTTGGTTATCTTCTCGACCCCGTCCTTCAGGGCCTCGACCTTGTTGAGCTCGTTCCTCTCGAGCAGGTACTTCATTATCCTGTCCACGTTGAGGGCCAGCGGCTCGTCCTCGTAGAAGATGTCGTCCGGGATCCCCTGTAGGACTATGAAGGACCTCAGGTCCTTCTTGGCCTTGCCTGCGTTATAGCGAAACTCGACGACCGTACCGTCCATGTCCAGGATGACCGCCTTGATGGGCATGTTGCAGGACCATAGTTGGACCTATTAGAAAAGGGTTCCCATGCCCGACGGTCCGAGGGCAACGGCCATGGTCGAAAGGTTAAAGAAGCCCCACCAGTATAACATTCAACCCCGCCCCAATGGGGCGGATGTACAGAAATCCGAAGGGCTCTTAGATCAGCTGGTAGATCGCCGCCTTCGCAAGGCGGAGGCCGGGGGTTCAAATCCCCCAGAGTCCATCGCGGGGGTCAAAAGCCCCCGGGCGACGCAAGGAGGGTAAGACCGGGGATTTGGCCGTCCCCCGACGGCGCAAGCCGTCGCCGAACACGGTCAATACGGGGTCGTACGACAGGCGCGTCGAACCAGGATGGGTCAGGGTCCGTCCGTTGACGATGACCTCCTGTCCTCTAGGATCGCTGGTGGTACGGCGTGTGACCGGAGGGTCGCGCTACGTATCTCTGTGATGGAGACTGGGCCAGGCACGGAAGTGAGCAGCCTTACCATTAACACGCGGTGCTTGGAGGGAAGCGGGAGTGATGGATTCGGGCGGGAAGCTCTGGCTTTATTCTGGTCGGCCAACTTGCCTACCCTCCCGTCAATGCCACCGTTTCTCACAATCTCCCTGGGATGTCCCGGGACAATCAGATATATATTGCCGTCCATTCTATTCATATCCGGTGGTGACTCGATGACATACAACCCGTATCCGCAGCAGGACCCGTCCTCCGGCTACCAGCAGCCTTACCAGCCCTATCCGACCCAGCAACCATACCAGCCTTACCCCGCCCAGCAGCCGTACCCCGCCTACGCCCAAGCGCCCCCTCCCAGCGGCAGCGGGGGCAAGGTAATGCTCATAGTCGTGGTGGTAATCATCGTCATTATCGCCGTCACGATCATCATGGCCGGTATCCTCGTGGTCTACATGCAGAGCTTCTCCTCGGGGCCCGGGAACACGGTCCCAACGGCCTCGTTGATAACCGTCCCCTTCACGAACACCTACGAGGGCTCAGGCACCACGAACGGCGGCGGCTGGGCAGTGAAGGTTGCCAACCTCGCGGGAACCAAGCCCGCTCTATCGGAGATCACGGTCGGCATCGAGTTGAATAGCATCGCCGTAGCGAAGCTATCCGGCGTATCTACGACAACGGCGTCAGTGTCCTACACCGCTGGGACCATGAAATGGTACTTGAAGTCCGCCAGCGGGGCCCTCAAGTTCATGGACGGCAGCACGGCGAAGACCCTGGACGCCTCGTCGGCCAAGAACGTGGGCGTCGGGGAGTTCGAGACCGTCCAGGGGGCCTACTTCATCTACAATGACGTCGATGGGGATGGCCTCATGAGCGTCGGCGACATCGTCTACGTCTACACCGATTCGAACGGCGATGGCACCCCGAACATATCGGGGAGCGGATACAAACTCGACATTTCGATGACAGGCCTCACTATTGCAATGTCGACACTCGTCTGATCACAGCTGATGCGACACTTTAAAGGCCGCCAGGGCCAATGCCGCCCCGGGACGGACAATCATGGGCCCTGGACAGGCTGAAAAGAAAGGACACTTATTGCCGGTCCTATTCGTCGTTTTGGCGACGGTCAGCCTGTTCACGCTCTCCTACATCTTGATATTCATGAACCCGGCCATCGACCAGCTCAAGGACGAGCCTCGCTGCGCTTTGTCCGGCCAGTCCTTCCTGAACCCCAACGAGGGGCCCGTGACAAAGAATGGCGGGGGCTGGGACATCAAGGTCGGGGGCGTGACGGGCCCCACCGTGGCCCTCGAGGACCTCGTGCTGGCCGTGAGGACCCCAGCCATCGGCAACTCCCCTGCCCATGTCTGGAAGCTGAGGGTAAGGGGCACCGGTACCAATTCGTCCGACCTGTCGGTGAACAGCACCAAGGCCGGCTGGTACCTCCGGGCAGGCAACGCTACCACGCCCCAGCGCTTCGCGAACGGCACGGCCCCGCAACCACTTAATAGAACCACGGCCCCGTCACTCCGCGAGGACCAGTTCCCGACACTAGAAGGTGCCGTGCTCATCTATCGTGACGTTGACCTAAATGGAGAGCTCAGCAACGGGGACCGGGTCCTGGCCTACAAGGATGTGGACGGGGATGGCACGGTGGAACTTCTCACAGGGACGCTTCTAGAGCTCCAGACCACCGGCGGCAAGCTGGTGGCCTCGGCCCTTCTCAAATAGAACGGTCAGAGGCCGGCCTGGGCATTCTTGACCTTGTCCATCAATCCTTTTTCCAGGGCCAGGTCGATGGCGGTCATGGCCAGGGCCTTGGCGGCCACGATCATGGCCTCTTGGCCCTTCTTGGAGCGCGCCGCATCCGCGAACCCCCTCGTATGGTAGGTGATGCCTTTGCCGATGGCTATGAACGGGTGCGCCGCCGGGACCACCTGGCTCACGTCCCCTATATCGCTGGACACGGTGGCCTTGGCCCCTGTAGGGCCCACCGGCCTTCTGCCAAGCGCCTCAAGGTTCCTCTTGACCGCCTCACACAATGGAATGTTGACCTTCCGGGACTTGTATGAACTGATGTAACTGACCTTTGCCTTGGCGCCCGTGGCCAGCTCGGCCCCCTTGACCGCGTTCAGGAATTTCTTTACAAGCTCGTCCAGGTAGCCCTGGTCCTGGGCCCTAAGATAGAACAGGCACGCGGCCCGCTCGGGCACGATGTTCGGCCTCGCGCCCCCGTCGATGATGATGCCGTGCAGCCTAGCATCGTCCTTTATGTGCTGCCGGAGCGCGTTCATGGAATTGAATACCGATATCACGGCATCGAGCGCGTTGATGCCGTCCTCGGGCCTCGCGGCCGCATGGGCCGCCCGGCCTTTGAAGGCCACCTCCAGCTCCTGGATGGCCATCATGCGCTCCCCCACCTCGTCCTTGAACGAAGGGTGGAACATGAGGGCCGCTCCGATGCCCTTGAAGAGCCCCGCCTCGATCATCATCCTTTTCCCACCGCCGCCCTCCTCGCCGGGCGTCCCCATCACGATGACGGTCCCCGGATATCCGACCTCCGCCAGGGCCAGTCCGGCCCCGAGGCTGGCCGTTGCTATGAGGTTGTGCCCGCAGGCATGGCCGAGCTCCGGGAGCGCATCGTACTCGCACAGGAAGGCGACCCTGGGACCCGCTCCCTTGGCCCTCGGCGCCGTCGCAACGAACGCGGTATCCATGCCGGCAACTGGCCTCCGGACCTTGAACCCGCGGGCCCTGAGCTCCTTGCACAGCAGGCCACAGGCGCGCCCCTCCTCGAACCTAATCTCGGGGTGTTTGTGGATGTCGAGGCTGATGCTAACGAGACGTGCCCTCAAATCGTCTATGGCCTTGCAGGCCTTGGCCTTCAGCTTATCGGACGACCCCATCGCGGCCAGAACGCTCACCGGGCACAGGATTGGGCTACGGATAAATAAAGAATCCATTGAAAAGAAGAAGAGATGGGGGCCCGGGAGGTAACACCGCCAGGCCCCCATTAGTTGGATCGCGCGCCTATGCCAGTCCCTTGCCTTCCTCCAGGTAGCACAGGGTCTCGCGGCCGTCCCTCTGGAGGCGCAGCACGCCAGCCGAGCTCAGCATCTTGATGTGGTAGTTGACCACCTGGGGGCTCACCTGGAGCCTCCGGGCGATGTCCTTCTGGCTCGAGCCCTCGGCCCTGCGGATCTCGTCGACTATAAGCCTCTGCATCGGGTTCAGCCGCTCCCGCGGGGGCTTGGCCGTGGCCGGGTAGAAGCGCTTGTACATCCCGTCCCTTTGGGCCACGATGTAGCCCTCGCGCTCCAGGACCATCAAGTGGTAGGCCAAGACACCGTTGTTCAGGCCCAGCTCGTCCTTGATGTTGTTGTAGTGGTCCCCTGGGTTGGCGATTATGTACCCGTGTATCTGGCCGCGCACGTAGTGGTCCAGCACCTCCACCCTCCGGATCTTCGTGTACAGGACGACCAGCAGGGGCATCAGCGAGTAGATCCCCGGCTCACTTCCTGCGACGAAAAAAGGCCGCCACGCAGCCTATTACCAGGGCCAGGACGAGGGCGGATGCCCCGAATCCCGGCACATGGGTCTTGTAGGTCGGGCCGACCTTCAGGTTCACAGCGGACTCCTTCTGGGTGGTCCCGTCGCTGGCCGTCAGGCTGACATTGTAGGTGCCCGACTTGCCGTACTTGTGCGTCGGGTTCTTCTCGTTGCTCGTGGTCCCGTCACCGAAGTTCCAGGTGTAGGTCGTCGTGTTGCCGTTCATGCCCGAGTAGGTCGGGGCCTCGAACGACACATTGGTGTCGTCGACGCTGACCGAACCGTCGGAGTTCTTCTTGCCATCGGGCACCACGGGCGGCGGGATCGGGGGCGGCGGTACGCCCCCGTGCTTGACGATGAGGCTCAAGCCGGCGGTGTAATACTGGCCGCCCAGGCTCACCGTGGCCTTGAGCTTGTGCGTCCCGTCCATCAGCTTGGAGGTATCGATTTCGAAGGTGAAGTCGCTCCAGCCGCCTCCGGTGGTGAATGTCGTTGTGTAGGGCTTCCCGTCAAGGGAAATATCCACCTGGAGGGTCTTGATCTTCGCTAGGGTGTAGGTCCTCCCGGTCACCGTGACCTTCCCGCTCACGGTCGAGCCGTCCTTGGGGGATGTGAACGATATCGATACGTTGTCCACCGGTGGCGGCGGGTTCGTGATGCTGTTGTCTATCCAGACATTGACCCTTGCGTAGGCCACCTTGTTGCCGCCCTGGGCGTCCTCGACCTTCAGGGCCAGTTGCGCGAAGCCGTTTGCCATCTGCCGCGTGTCCCAGCTGGCGGTCCAGACGATCTTCTGGTTGATACCGACCGATCCTGAGACCGGGAACCTGACGGTCTTGTTGTTGCTGTCCCAGATGTCCAGCGCACCGCTGATGGTGCCGTCCCAGTTCGGCGCCGCGCCGTAGACGACATTGACCGTGTTGGCAACGGACTGCCCATCTGTCGGGTAGTCGAACCATGCCTTGAAGTCGCCCTGGGGCGGCGGTGGGGTCGCCGTGTTGTTGACTATGACGCTCATGCTCGCGAAGGCGCTTGCGCCGTTATCCGCGGTGACAGTCAGGCCGAAGTAGACCGTCCCGTCCGCGACCTGTGTGGAATCCCATGTGAAGTTCCACATCGTGGCATCCTTGCCGTTGTTCTTCCCCTCGAAGTTGAGGGTATTGGTCTTGCCCGTGTGGTCGGCTATCTGGAGATCGGCCCTCAGCATGGCCTCGACCGTGCAGACGCCCGCGAGGACCACATTGACCGATCCCTTCACGGTCTCCCCGTTCTGGGGCATCTTGAACCAGGCCTTGACATTGGCCGGCGGCGGGGGCGGCGGGATGCCGCCCTGCGTGCATACGCCAATCTTCGCATGGCCGAGGTCCTTGTCATTGTTCATGGCCCGGGCCGCAACTATATAGCAAGCGCCCGGGTTCTGCGTCTGGAGCTGTGTGAAGTTGAAACCATAGTTCCACTCGTAGGTGCCGTAGGCCGTGGTCCAGTCAAGGACCATCTTGGTCTGGCCATTCATGTCATTTGTGTCGATCCTCATCTGGACCTTGACGACGTCGTAGTCCTTGGAGGCCCCGCCCTTGAACCTGACGTAGCCGTCGACCATGGCCCCGTCCTGGGGGCCATTGAACCAGACGACCTCGCCCGAGTGGGTGTTGTGGACCGAGAAGTCGACCTGGGCGTTGCCCGTCAGGCCGTCCGCGTCGGTGACCGTGGCTATTATGAAGTACTTGTCGTCCTTGACCTTGGCGGAGTCCCACTCGACCTTGAATGAGGGCTCCCGGTTGGGTTCCTTGCCCCCGGCCTTGACCACCATCTTGAAGGTCCAGACGACGACCTTGTCCAGGTTATAGATATCGAGCGTGAGATTGAGGTTCGAGACCTCACCGCCCCCGGAGCTGTTGTAGCCGTAGTAGCCCTGGAATGCGTAGCCCTCGATGATTAATATCCCGGAGACCTCCTGGCCGTAATAGGGCGTGTTGAGCATCACCCAGGGCGGCGGGGGCTCGTAGACGTCGATGGTGTAGTTCTGCATGTCCTTGGCCCCGGACGGGTCTATGACGGCGATGCCCACGATCTGGGTCTTGCCGGACTGGTCCTTGGTCGGCGTCCACTTGATCACGCCAGTGGTCCGGTTGATCTTCATTCCCGCCGGCGAGAAGAACAGCGTGTAGTTCAGCATGTCGTTGTCATAGTCTATCGCGAGGACCTGATAGTTGTAAACGTGCCCGACCCATGCCACGGTCTCTGGGTTCGACATGATGTCCGGAGGGCTGTTTTCGGCCCCGGCTGGCATCATAACGGCCAGACCCGCGAACAACATCAACATCAATGCGAATACGCTCACCAAGCCAGTCCTCGTACTTCCATCGCTCTTGAACATCGGTCACACCTCGTTCAGTTTCTGGCCTACTATCAAGGGGGGAGGATTTATATAAAGATTTGAGCGCTTTTTGATAGTTAATGGCCGCTTTCCGCCGAGCCGTCCCTCTAGAATATGACCATCAAGAATCCTCTATCTTATATCTTAAAAGGGCCGCCAGGCCCCCAAGGCCATCGAGCCTCTTGCCGGCATCGTAGCCCTTGCTGAGGACCCTTAGAGCGGCCTTGGTCTCCGCAGCGAGCCTCCCGATCACGGCCATCATCGGGTCCCGCAAGGACCTCTCGGAAACCAGCAGGGTCTCCACGGCACCCCTTTCCAGGGCCCTGATCACATGGTCCCGGCCGTAGGTGTACTTGCCGTCCTTGCCGATCTCGGCGAACAGGGCCTCCATCAGCCGCTCGTCCTCGGATGCCTTGGCATTCTCGAGTATCTTCGAGACCCCAGACTTGAGGACCTCGTTTATGCCCGTGGTGCCCGCCTCGGCCGCGGCCTCGATAATGAAGTTGGCGTCGAAGTGCCTCTCCCGCGCGTAGGCCACGATCTCCTCCTTGAAGAACCCGGGCCCGAGGACGATGACGTCCCTGGGCGCCGCCTTGGGCGGCCCGGCCTTCGCGTCCGCCGGGCCCTTCTTCTCGCCCGTCCTCTCGGCCTGCCCCCTCAGATGGTTATCCAGCGTCGCCAGGACCTCTTCAAAGAAAGACTCCTTTTCGCCCCGGGCCTTCTGGTCGTAGTCCTTGCCCGGCATGTCCGCCGATATGCTCGCCAGGACCTGCAGGCCCTGGGGCCTCAGGACCGCCAGCGTCGCCGACTCGTCGTCTATCGATATAAGGGTCAGCAGGGGCATCTTCGAGGCCTCCTGGGCCTCTTTGAGCCGCGCCCAGTGCTGGGCCTGCCAAGCCTCCTTCTGGACGGTCACGTCGTCCCCGGGCTCCAGGTCGATGGTGTGGTGCTCCCCGTGGTCCTGGGGGCCTTCCGTGATCACTCCCAGGATCCTGAGCCTCTCCGAGAACTCGTGGAACTCCACCTTCTCGACCTTGATCGTCAGGAACATCCTCTTTTTCTCCACCCTCTTGTCCCGGATGGCGTCGGCCCTCTCCTCTCCCCTCCTGAAGGTCATGGCGGAAACCAGGTCCCCGTCGTCCATGATGGTGCTCAGGAACCACAGGTCGTCCATGGTGTCGATGAGGAGCTTGAGCTTCCCCTCCTTGAGGGCCCTCTTTAGGATGCGCATCGCTCGAGGGTATGGCCACCATGGCTAAAAAAGGATGGTGCCAGGGCTAGGCGAGCGAAGGATGGAAGACAAGGCACCCCCTCTAATCCATGCCGGCGAAGACCTTCTCCAGCAGCGGGGCGTACTCATGGTTCTTTAGGACCACGAGGTCCTGCAATGACATGAACTTGATGTCCGGGTACTCCTTCAGGAACCCCATCTTCTTGTAGGTGGCCACGGCGGTCGTGATGTTGTTTTGGATGGTCTTGTAGTCCTTGCCCATGACTACGAGGCCGGCCTCGAGGTCCGTGCTGGCGATGAATACCCACCTCGACATGTCGTAGGCCTTCAGGACGTTTTTTTGCCAGTCCTTCTTCTTGAGGCTCGGCAGGGCATTGAACCGCGGCCTGATGTAGAGCAGTATGTCGAAGCCCAGCTTCTGGACGTTGGGGACCTTCAGCGTGCTCAGGATTCCCTCGCTCTCGAACCTCTTTTTCATCTTCGTCACGGACTGCCTCGTGACGCCGATCTTCTTTGCGACGCTGTTGTCGAGGAGGTCCGGGAACTTGACGAGCCCCAGGAGGGCCTTCCTCTCAATCCTGGTCAGGTGGCGCACGTCCACTTTCTCCGTCCCGACCTGGATGGGCATGCCAGGCTCCTTCATGGTCAGCGAGAAGGCGTCCTGTATGAGGGGCGCGTAGTTGAAATACCTGAAGAAGGCGCTCTGGCCGAATGGATAATGCGTCATCTCGAAGGTGTCGCGCTCCAAGAAGTCGTTCTCTATGAACTGGTTAAAGGACCTCTCGACGCACATCTTGATGTCCGTGTAGTTCCTGCTAACGGTCACGGCCAGCAGGTTGGACGGGTCTGTCACAGCCCAGACGCACTCGGGAAGCTCGCCCAGGACCTTGGCCATGGCCTTGGCCATGGTCTGGTGGGGGATGAGCGGGTTGAGCCTCGCGTAACAGACGGACACGATCTCGCAGCCGAGCGGGTACATGTACGGGACCCTGACCGTCTGGAAGAGGCCCTGCCGCTTCAACCGGTTCTTGATGGCCGTCACGGTGGACATCTTGATGCCCAGGTTCTCGGACAGCTGCCTGTCGTTGTAGGTCGGGTTCCTTGTCAGCCCGTAAAGGGTGAGCTGCTCGTTCTGGGATATGGGTGTCGGGGCCATGTTTTATGAGATGTCCTTTGAATATTTATATTTTTTTCTAGGAAATAAAATAAAAATGCGAAAATGATAATATGTTCGCCGTTTCTCTTCATACTCACCGCTCGAATATGAAAAGAACTGGTCCATTAATACGAAAATGACACAATCGTGTGGACAGAAGCACACGCATTTGGCACAAGGAAAACACCAAGCGCCTGCATCGCGGAGGGCCCAATCGCGTGAAAAAGGCCATATAATCGAAAAACCATCATCTCCGCCAGGTGCTAGAATGGTCGATGAGGGGACGCTCCAGCTCAAGAAGTTCATGGACGACGAGGCCCTCCAGGGGGCCTTCGTGGCCACCAGGAGCGGGAGCTATATCGCCGGCCACGTGCCCGAGCACATGCACAAGGACACATACGTGGCCATGACCGCCATCATCCACGGCGGGGCCGAGACCCTTTCCATGGAGATGCGCACCCCCATGGACCATGTCATCGTCCGCCTGTCGAGCACGTCATTGCTCATCGTGGGCCTCGGCACCAAGGCCATCCTTGCCGTCATAGGGACGAGCCACAAGCTCGACGCGAACATGATCCAGAAGGCCAAGGACCTGGCGAAGACCCTCGAGAAATATTTTCATTGATACCCTTTCGAACTAGCGCCTGACCTCGAAGTTCTTGAACATGCCTTGGGCCTCGGACATCTCCACATCGGCCGAGTCCACCCGCGCCATCGGGAAGGAGGTTCTGCATAGCTCGATGACCTTCTCGACCTTCGCCCCGGGCCCCTCGAAGACCGCCTCGACCGAGCCGTCGGGCCGGTTCCTTACCCAGCCCCGCACGCCTTCCCGATCGGCCAGGTCCTTCGTGCTGGCCCTGAAGAAGACTCCCTGGACACGGCCTCTGAACACCACATGTGCCCTTACACCCATCGGGACGACCTCCCATCGGCCAATTCCCCAGGGCGATACCATTGCCAGGAATTCAACATGTCGTTCAACCGCATCGGCCGTCGCCAAACCCACGTTCCGCGCCCATCCTTTCGTGCAAAAAGGTTATTAAGGACGTCGCTCAATCTAGTTTCGAGGCAGGGACCCCATGACAGACCCGTTAGCGGACAATCCCAATGTAAAGCGCGCATGCAACCTTTGGAAGGGCTTCCTGCTCTCGAGGGGTGCGAGCCCAGAACTGGCCCTCGTTTTCTGCAAGGGCGCATTGATGGCCCTCAACCCGTCCGAATGCGCCATCTCGACCGGCGTCATGGCATGAACCGTTCAACCACTTTTTAATTAAAACGCGCAGGCACAGCGAATGCTCCGTCGACGGCCGTTCACAAAAAATATATAACGAGATATGTGATATAGGGAAATGAGGTCGCAGCGATGAAGCTCATACAGAAGATGAAGCGGGAACCTACCACCAAGCAGAACGACACATATATTGACCTGGGGGAGCTCGAGGAGACTGGCGCCTTCGGGGACGAGGAGACGGGCAAGATGCTGAAGGTGGCCGAGCTCCACCGCTACGAGGACATCCAGCCGCTCATAACAATGGTCTATCAGGGCCACACGGTCCTCATCGACTACTCGCCCGTGGCCACGGACGAGCTACTGCTCAAGAGGGTCACGGCCGAGCTCAAGCAGGTCGCCCAAGACACCAACGGCGACGTCGCGGGCCTCAAGAAGAACCTCCTAGTGGTCGTCCCCGGCGGCATGAAGATCGACAGGAAGATCATCCGCGGCGGCGACTTCTACCAGTAAGCCCGCTCGGGCATCCTTTTCTCATTTTGACTCCCCGACGAGCCATGGCCCTAGCTATTCATGGCCATGAAATAGGAAAAACCGAACTTCGAGGGCCTATCTCTTCTTCTTCCCGGCCTTGAGCCTGTTGTGCCGGATGAGCCCCGCGAACGGGATTATCTCGATCCCCATCTTCTCGATGCCGTCGAGCACATGGTTCATGCCTATGGAGTCCGAGGCCATGTGTCCGGCGACGATGATGTTGATGTGGTTCTTCTTGGCCTCGACGATGTGGTCCTCCCTGATGTGCATCATGATGACGGTCCCGACGCCGACCTCGGCCAGCTTCGCATAGACCTCCTTGGCGCCCGAGGTGCCGCCGGTCATGTCCACAATGACCTTGCCTGCCCTGAGGTCCTTGGAGCCCACGATTATCCTCGGGCCCGACTTCAGCAGCACGGCCTCCCTGTACTCGGGGACCTCCTTCAGGAGCTTGATGACATCGCCGATGGTCCGCGGCCTTCTGCGGTTCATGAGCCTCTGCAGAAAGAGGTTGACGTTGTTATCCGCCGGCGTATGGCAGCACATCATGCTGATGCCCAGGCGAGCGGCCGAGTCCACGGCCTTGTTGTGGTTCCCAGGGGCGACGGCCCTCGAGACCTCGCTGATCCTGTCGGCGAGCATGCCCTCGGCGACATTGATAGGCACGCCGAGCCGTTCCAGTATGTCCGCCTGCATGTTCATGACCCCCCAGAAACCGAAGCCGGCGCGGCCGGACGGGTGGTGGGCGATTATGAGGTCCACGGGCTTGCCCTTGTCCCTCAGTCGGTCTGCCAGCACGACCTCGCCGGTGTCAATGTCTATCCCGGTCAGGATGCGCTTGACATCCTTGCCGCTGTCGAAGAGCAGCCTCGTGTCCTCGTAAGGGTTGAACAGGGCGTCGGTGTCGAACTCCCACTTCTCATCATCCTTGAGGGCCTCGTACTTCTCCTTGTTGTCCTTAAGGATCCTTTGCATCTCCTTCCTGCCGCGTGGGTCCGCCTTGATGCCCATCTCGATTGCAAATTTGTAAATGTCCATGGCCTTCATGTTCTGCCTCCCAAAGCCCGTCTCAATGGTCCCCAGCATGCGAGTACTATAGATTAAATTATTGGTGGCGTAAAAAAGCGGTCCGGGAACCTCAAGACAGCTTGCTGACCTCTATGTGGTCCGACCGCTTCATGAGCAGCACCTCATGGGTTCCCTCCCCGAGGGCCACCTTCCCGCCCTTGCCCTTGAGGACGATGTCGTGGCCTGCCTGGTCCTTGGCCACGAGCCAGACGGCCTTTTCCCCCGAGACCTTGTACTCCACTCCCTTGCATTTGTAGGTCGTCTCGTTGGGCCCGCATCCGATGACGAAGCTCTCGACCCGGTGGAAGGGTCCGCCCTTGATGTCCAGATTGGCCTTGACCGAGCTGTTTATGCCCAGCGACGAGACATCGGCCGCGCCCGCGATGACGGCCTTGGCAGCGGCCTCGGCCGAGGCCTCGGCGGACACCTTGGAATAGCTCTCCAGGCCCGCGTAGGCCATCGAGGCCGTGACTATGACTATGATGCTGGCTATGAGCAACTTGAAGGGCAGCTCTATTACACCGTCCCGGTCGGAGATAAAAGTCCTTTGCATGGGCAAATGGTCCGATTCCCGATACCATATAAAAATCGTATGTCTATTCCCGGCCCGATTTATGATTTTATTCTGAAATCTGAATAATAACGACCACGGGCCCAAGTAAAGAACGACATTATCTATATGCCATTATAGAAATGATATAGAAATATAGAGAAATATGGAAAAATATAATAATATCATAGACACTCGATAAGTATGGTGGTGGTATCCAATGGACATCAGGAAGGTCCAGATAACAGGCGGCTCGTCCTTTGTGAT